>OBLW0100000259.1_pt1 | contig 45431 bp, 33 predicted proteins | sample 1520161 | NCBI WGS metagenome assembly OBLW01 (sample SAMEA3539309, study PRJEB22396) | soil metagenome | biome: tundra; feature: field; material: soil | place: USA | collected 2010-05 | depth 0.15 m
TCCGTATCGGCGCCAACCTCGTCCTGACCAAACCCATCAATATCGAACAGGCCAAGGGAACGCTGCGCGTGGCCCGTGGACTCCTGCGCAAGAGCGAGCCAGCCAAACCGGCCGCTTCCGCACCAGCAGCATCGCCGGCGGCGCCGGTTGCTGCCAAACCCATTCCAACCGCGAAGCCGGCAGTTCCTGCGTCACCGGCGGCGGTCTCGACTCCGCGGCCAGCCGCGCCTGCTGTTGCAAAGCCCGCCGCGACTCCGGCATGGCCTGCACCGGCGAAGGCGGCGGCAAGTTCGGTTCCGGCTGCGCATGACAAGGTTCCGCCCGAAATCAGCGTAAAAGATTCCGTGACTGCGCCCCCGGCCGCCATACCGGTTGAGCCCGCGCCTGTGTTCAACAAATTCGGGGCATCCGCGGCGCCCGCGGCGACACAGCCTGCTGCAGCTGTGCCACCCGCCGCCGCCAAAGCAAAGACAGCTTTCAATGGTTCGCCAGCCCCACACGGAGGCGGAGCCGCCAGCGCGCCCGCTCCGGCCCGCGAAGTTCATAGTGAAGTTCAGGATTCGCACGCCGCGGAAAAATCGCGCACTGCTGCCGCGGATACTCTTTTCGAGAAGCCCGCGGAGCCGGTGCCGGTTACAACCGCCAGCTATGCGGGATCTGAGCCGTCTTTCACGTTTGGCGGAGCCAACGTACCGGCTGAGTCGAGCGGCGGAAGCAAGAAGATTCTCATAGGGGTCGCTGCAGTCGCTGTGGTGGCCGCTGGGCTCTACGTCGGCTGGACAAAATTCCAGGGACGCACGAGCCAGCCCGTAAGCACCCAGACGCCGACCACAACCGCGTCCGCACCTGTGGTTGCTCCGCAGATCGCGAAACCGAGCGCACAGCCTGCTGCGACCACGACACTTGCGACCTCTGCGCCGTTACCGAGCGCACAGCCGGCAACGACGCCAGCAAAAGCTCAGGGAGTGGACGACAGCGAGTCGGAGCCCGCAGCGAACACCGCTTCCGCTCCGAGCGCCACAAAGCCTTCCAACTCCGCTTCGCCCACAGCGGGCAAGACCGTCGCGGAAGCGAAGCCGGCCGCTGCGCCACTGGTGGTCCAAGGGGGCAAGGCTCCCGCGATACATTCAAAGACCGTTGCCGCGGACACTCCCGCGCCCAGCATGATTGGACTGGCGACGACCGGCGCCGGAGCACCTCCGCCAGATCTGGTCAGCACGGGGGGAAACGCGCCGCGGCCGTTGCTGCAGACTCTGAATATCTCGCAAGGCGTATCGCAGGGCTTGCTGATCAAGAAAGTGCAGCCCATCTACCCCAAGAACGCCCTGTTCATGCGGACTGAGGGGGCGGTTGATTTAGTAGCAACCATCTCCAAAAGCGGCGATATCACGCGAGTGAAAGTGCTGAACGGAGACTCCCAGCTCACCCGCGCCGCCACGGATGCCGTAAAGCAGTGGAGGTACAAACCGTACCTACTGAATGGCGAGCCGGTCGAGATTCAAACGCAGATCACGATCAACTTCAAACTGCCACCCCGATAGATTTCACCGAAATACGATGGGGCATGCGAACGAACTTCGCATGCCCTTTGGTTTTTTGGAGAACAACCACTATTCTTTTTCGCCTATGCTCGGATTCAGGAAGAGCACACCGTTGCTCCTCACTTTGTTGAAGTTGAACATCTGGGAGATCGAGTTGGCGATTCCATCGAACGAACCCTGTCCGATGCGCTGGCCACTGAGCCAGTTATCCTCGACGAACCGGATGATAGAAGACTGGTCGGTGACGGTATGATCGACAAAGTTCTGCCTCGCGTACGGCGAGATCAACAGCAGAGGCATTCTCGGCCCGTACCCGCAGCGCCGAGAGCATGCGTCAGCGCGGGATTCACGCCAGGCAAAGCAGTTGCTGCTGTCCCGCAAGCGCTGGGTCCGGTGAGGGCATCGGCTGAACCGGTCGAGGTGTTGACGATGGGCCCCATCTGGTGGTCATACCATCCATCCGAGTCGTCATACATGATGACAACTGCAGTGCTGTTCCAGGAAGGCAGGGTTTCGAGGAAGTTAATTGTGTTGACCAGGAACGTCTGCTCGTCCAGCGGATCGGAATAACCCGCGTGGCCGTCCTGGAAGGCTTGCGCCTTCACGAAGCTCACGGCCGGAAGATTCCCCGCCGCTGCGGCGGTGTAGAAATCCTGCAGGTCATATTGATGGTTCGCTGGGCCGGCGTTTCCGATCTCTGAAACCGAAGCGGGAGGCGTGTGCGCGTAATTTGACGTCGAAGTCCAATAGTTGAAGAACGAGTGGTGAGGAATGTAGTCGTTGGTGGTTCCGGCGAGCCCGCTCGAACTCCGGGTGCATCCCGTGCTTCCGTTCGGATTAATCGTGCTTAGGTTGAAGCCGCCCATGAACGATCCCCACGTCACACTGGCGGAACTCAGCAGGTCGCCGATGTTTTTGCTGCCCATGGTGACCTGGTTGCGGGTCGAGTTGGAACATACATCGCCGAGCGGGTCCGGATCGCCAATTACGGTCAACGAGCCATCGCTGCCCCCGCTGACTTCGTCGCCAGTTCCATTGAGAGTGGCGGTAACGCCGTTCGTCTGCCCGGAGACCAGGTTGATGACACCCGGCGTCGACGGACCAAACGTCGTTCCATAGGAGTTGTCGCTCATGGCAAAGAACTGCGTATAGTTCCACTGCGCAGTCACGGTGTTGCCGTCAAAATAGCCCATCACCTCGTTGCCGCCTGAGCTGGTGTTCAGTGGAAACAGATCCATCAAGCCGGCATCAAAAGCCAGTTGCTCCGCGGTATAGTCGTGATTCTGATCGGCGGTGACGGCTCCCGAGCGATCAATCCGAAATGGACTCGACGCTCCGACGCCATTGGCCGGATTGAGGTTGGGATTGAAATTCAACAGGGTACCGCTAAGACCGTTCACCGTCGGCGTGTTGAGCGCCGCCTTAAACTTTGGTTCGCCCACGGGATTGGTCGCGACCGGATAGGTGCCGAAATAATGGTCGAACGAAACGTTTTCCTGGAAAATCACTACCAGGTGCTGGATAGGTGTCGTCGTAGCCGGCCCAGGTTTTCCACTCTGCTTTGCAGCCGGTTTGGAGGCACCAAAAGCGGGAATGGCGGTCGGTCCCAGTGCCGTGGTCAACGCAAGCAAAAGAGCCATCGTTTTTCTGGGAGCTTCGGATTTCAGCGTTTGTATCATCACGTCCTCCTGGGCCCCGCGCAAGCCGGTGTTCTGAAGAACAGCGGATGCCTTGCCGTTGAATTCCACACGGCTCCGAAACGGGGTGGAGGGCAACCTTAACCGCAGAATGTTTCACGGCAGTTGCGGGAGAATTAATTGAACGTGAATTGAGAGAGTGCGGGTTCGCAACGCAGCGAGATTTTCCACAGAGTCGTCCGGAAAGTGTGGCGAATGTCTTTCCTGGATAGCGCCGCCATCGAGGCGGGAAGCGCAGGCGTCGGTCGGTGCAGCAAAGGACGAACTAAGAAGCTTACAGCCGTGCAGCACAAACCGCTATAGCAGGCCTCACTGCGGCTGCATGACTTCGTCGACTACTACTTTGCCGCCCTTGTCGGCGGTGATGACTTTGTGCACCGGGGCGTATCCACTCAGAGTAATGTCGATGACATAGTTGCCGGGATCAAGCGCCACGTCAACGGGCGAGCCCTTTTCCACCATGTGCTGGTTGATCGCGATCTGAGCACCCTTCGGTTGCGTGCGGATACTGACCGTCCCCTGGCCTGCCTGGGCGCCCTTTCCGCCGAATAGCTTCGACATTTTCCCAACAGTCCTGATGTTGTCGGCGTTGCCGAGCGAGCGCAGAGTTGGAGCGAAGTTAAACGTCTGCCCGAGCACGAACTGCCCGTTCATGGTTTCATCAATGTATCCCGGCATCCGGACCAGCACCACGTGCTGCCCTTTGTCGACGCTGACCTGCGCCGGCGTTTTCGTGCCCACGTCACGGCCGTCTACGTAGATGTTGGCTCCTGGGGGATTGCTCTTCACCACCAGCGTGGCCATCAACTGGGCGAGGTGGACAACGGTGGTCGCCCGGTTTCCAGAGGCCACATTCACCGCACGCGTGTCGGTTGCGTAGCCCGCCTTGCTGACGGTAATGGAATGTTGCCCAGGCTGAAGGTTCGTCAATGCGAACGGCGTGACCCACGTCGGATCAGTTTTTCCGTCCACCTGCACCTGCGCGCCTTGAGGCGTAGAGTCAACGGCTAATTGTCCCGGAATGACCGACACTGGCGCTGCTGCCCTCTTCTTTCCATTTCGTTGTTTCACGGCGGCTGCGGGCCGGGATGCCGGGGCTTCGGCTTCCGCGGTCTGGGCAGGTTGAATCTCTTCCGGCTGAACGGCGGCCTGAACTGGTGGTGGCGCATGCTTGGGTGCCGGCTCGCTGGACTCCGGCTGCGCCTGCGTTTCTGTCGCGGCTGTGGCGCGTCCCGCGCCGGAGTCGTCATCGCCGCTCAGGCCGTGAATGTAGATCGTAACCCCAATCCCAATGATCAGAATCAACACGCCGGCGCCGGCGAGCGCATAGAGCATGAGCTTCGGAGGCACCCCTTTAATCTCTTTAATTGCTTTCTGAGCAACTTCGCGGGGCTGGACCTTGGGTTTCTCGTCGGCCTTCGGGTTGCCGCTCTGGAACACGGTTGGGGTCACGGCGGCGGCCTGCACGGGCTGATAGTTGGACACCGGCGGCGGCGGTGGCGGAATATAGACTTCCTTGAGCGGAGGCAGTTCCGTCATCTCCGAAAAACTCACTCCGCCGCTGCCTTTGGGCCTGCCTTCGGCCATCATGGGGTCGACCGCGATCTTTGGACCATCGTCGGCGACCTGCGGCTCGAAGGTTTCAACCTCTGGCTCGTCGGCCACCGCGGAAGACATGTACTCGGATGACGCTTCTGTCGCCTCGATCGTTGGCTGAGCAGACGAAACACTGAACTGGTCCGACAGATCTAGCTCTGGGGCTTCCGGAAAGGGTGACGTTGTGTCGCCACCTCCGACCCCTGCGGCGGCCGCTGCTGCTTTCGGAACGGCTAGCTTCGAAACTGGTTTGGCCAACCCTGCAGGACGAACCTCCGCGCTGAGCGCGGGTAGCTTCTTCTCGGCTGGCTTCGCGAGTGAAGACTTTGCTTCCGTTGGACCCACCGCCCTCGCAGGCTTTGGCAGAGCAGATGGCGCCGGAGCTGCCACGGTTGAAGCCGGCTTGGCCGGGGGTGGGGTCGCGAATTTTGCCTGCGCCGCCGGAGTTGCCTTGGGGGCCGCAGGGCTCTTGGGAGCTTCCGACTTCTTGGCTGCCAGCGGTTTCGATTCCTTGCATTTTTCCAGGTCGTCGAGCAGCTCCCTGCCATTCTGGTAGCGCTGCGCCGGGTCCTTCGCCAGCGCCTTCATGATCAGATCGCTCAGACCGGGGTGCACTTTCGGATTCACGTGAAGCGGCGGGACCGGCGTGCTCTCTAGAATGCTCTGCCGCAGAGACTCCGCGTCGTCGCGATCAAAGGCTTTCCGCTCCGTCACCATTTCATAGAACATCGCGCCCAGGCTGTACAGGTTCGACCGGCCATCCGTTGGCTGACCCTGAACCTGCTCCGGCGACATGTAATAAAGGACCGAGGGAACACCTTCCGAAACGTGCTGCACGAAGTTGCCTACACTTGAGACACCGTAACTCAGAATTTTGACCGTGCCGTCCCAGCCACACATCATTTTGGACGGCTCCAGGCTGTAATGAACGATGTTGTGCGACTTCGCGTGATCGAACCCGGTGCACAGCTGCCGTCCAATATCCAGGAGATCCCAGATCGAAAACCCTTCCTTGCGCGCCAGCATCGTGCCGATACTGTTGCCCTGTATGTATTCCATGGCGGCACAGAATTGGCCTTCAATTTCACCCGCACCAAATACATTAGTGATGTTGGGACTGCTCAACACCTTGGTGCTCTCGGCCTCGGCCAGCAGCGCTTGTTCGAGCGCCATCGAGTGCTCGCCGAACGCGCTCAGTTGGATTGCCTTAAGCGCAATCGTTTGCCCGCTCTCGGGATCGTTGGCTTTGTAAACCACGCCCGTAGGCGATTTCGCAAGTTCACTCAGGATTTCAAAGTGGCCGATTTTCGTAGGCATTCTTTTTTCCAACTCTGTCCCAGCGCAGGCCTTCCCGTCGCCAAAAACGCACGGCAGACAGAACCCCGCAGGAATGGATAGCGTTAGGATATCTCCGCTCGCGCCAACCTTCGAGTTACCAAAGTAAGCGGGTGAAACCTGGGAAATGGCGCTGCCGAGCTGCGGCGCGAATGAAGGGGTGCTGCAACTAGTACATCCCCGCCTGGCAATCGCCTCAGGCCCGCTCCAGCAGATTCCTCGGAATTTCAGCGTAACTTCCTCGTCGCGGCGGCGGTTTTAATTGTTATGTCTAGCCTGGTGTGACATTTGTCATCCCACCTTGATGACGATCTCCACTTGTAGGCCCGGCCGTGGCGCGAAAGTATGGACGTGAAGAGGGTGGTTCCGTGGAGTTGAACATTTTGGGCATTGAAAAAATCGAAACCGGCCCGGTTGTCGACAGCGAGGCACATCGTCTATTCTTGGTGGGCTGGGACGTGCCTGCCTTCTGCGCCCGGCTCCCGGTTCCCTCTGGAGTTCGCCGATGACATTGACCCGGTTTGTCACCAAGAACGCGTTTCGCAACAAGCGCCGCAGCACTCTGACCGTGTTGAGCATCGCTTTCTCACTGCTCTTGCTCACACTCATGATGACCATCTGGCGGGCTTTTTATCTGGACCCGGGCAGCGCGGAATCGGCAGAGAGGCTGGTGGTTCGGCATCGAGTTTCCTTGACGTTCTCGCTGCCCGGATACTACCGGGAAAAGATTCGGGCGATCCCGGGCGTGGTATCGGTGGTTCCGGTTTCGTGGTTTGGAGGAATCTATAAAGATCAGAAGCCGGAAAACTTCTTTGCGCAATTCGGCACCGATCCGGACGAATTCTTCAAGACTTTTCGCGACCTCCAAATGCCTGAGGAACAAATGACGGCATGGCAGCGCGACCGTCAAGGCGTGATCGTAGATGATTCGCTGGCGACAAAGTACGGATGGAAGCTTGGCGACCGCATAGTTCTGCAAGGGACGATCTATCCCGTCAATCTTGAACTGATCGTGCGTGGCATTTACCACTCGAATCCGGACAACAAAGCTGTGTATTTCAATGCGAAGTATGTGGAGGAGGCCGTGCCGTTCTTCAAGGGGCAGGCCGGCACATTCAGCATTCTGGCGGATTCGCCGGCTAATGTGAGCAAAATTGCCAGCACGGTGGACGAAACGTTTCGCAACTCGCCTCAGCAAACCAAGTCAGAAAGCGAGAAGGCGTTCGGACTGGAGTTCGTGGCGATGATGGGCAACGTAAAGGCCTTCATTCTGAGCATCTGCTCGGCTGTCGTCTTCGCGACATTGCTAGTTTCGGCCAATACGATGGCGATGTCGATACGCGAACGCACTCGTGAAGTGGCTGTGTTAAAGACTTTGGGATTCACCAAGCGCAGCGTGCTGGGGCTTTTCGTGAGCGAAGCCGTGGCCCTTTCGCTGTTCGGGGGACTGCTGGGGGCTGGACTGGGCTCGCTGATGGTTTATGGCCTCACCCATTCTCCACAATTCGTCAGCTTTTTTACGATGCGAGTGACACCTGGGATATGGCTCGCAGCTCTGTTCACCTCCGCTCTGGTTGGCCTCCTAAGTTCGGCCGTACCTTCCTACACCGCTTCTCAGGTCAACATCGTCGACGGATTAAGGCACATCGGGTGAAGTTATGACGTTAGGCAGTTTTGTCGTGCGCAATACGTTTCGGAACAAACGGCGCAGCTTGCTGACGATGATCAGCATCAGCTTCTCACTGCTGTTGCTCACGATGATGATTTGCATCTGGCGGTCGTTTTATGTGGACCAGGTGGCGCCGGAAGCGTCGCGACGGTTGATCATCCGCGACCGCGTTTCGCTGGCATTTTTTTTGCCGGCGTTCTACCGCGAGAAGATTCGCAGCGTGCCGGGCGTAACTTCCGTAGTGCCGATCACCTGGTTCGGAGGCCGTTACATTGATGACCGGCCCGAACACTTCTTTGCTCAACTGGGAACCGACCCGGACGAGTATCTCAAGGTTGCGTCGGACAAGATCGTCCCTCCCGATCAGGTGAAAGCCTGGCAGCAGGACCGCGCTGGGGCCCTCGTCGATGTGACGCTCGCAAACAAATACGGCTGGAAGATTGGCGACCACGTTACGCTGCAGGCAAACATTTTCCCAACGAATCTCGACCTGACGATTCGTGGCATCTATCACCGCGATCCTCCTCAGAATGCGCTGTACTTCAACGCCAAGTATCTGGAAGAGGCAGTACCGTGGTTCAAGGGACAAGCCGGCTGGTACGCCGCTCAAATCGATTCCGCGGACGATGTGTCGCGCGCCTCCAGCGAGATTGACGGCATGTTCCGCAACTCGCCGCTACAGACGAAAACCGAGAGTGAGAAAGCTTTTCAGCTGGGCTTTGTCGCTTCTCTGGGAAACATCAAGGCGTTCATCCTCGGCATTTGCGGCGCAGTCGTGTTCACCATCATGCTGGTGTCGGCCAACACCATGGCGATGTCGGTGCGCAGCCGGACGCGCGAGGTGGCGGTGCTGAAAACGCTGGGCTTCACTCGCCAACGGGTGCTGTCGATCTTCGTGAGCGAATCCGTAGCTCTCGCCGTTGCAGGCGGAGTGCTTGGGGTACTGGTGGCGATTCCTGTGATTGCGTTTCTGACGCACAGTTTCATCGGGCTGGGAATACCGCTCAACATGAAGGTCCGAGGAGCCACGGCGGGGTTGTCGTTGCTGGTGTCCCTGGTACTGGGACTAGTGAGTGGATACTTGCCGGCGTACAACGCTTCGCGCATGAACATTGTCGAAGGGTTGCGTCACATCGGCTGAATGGTAGCGCCGCCGTCTCGGCGGCTGTCGTGGCGGCGTTCCGCCGCCAACTGCGAGGGCAAGATGCCCTCGCGACAGCCGGCAAGATGCCGGCGCTACGGGGATAGAGTTTTCTTATGGCGATACCGATCAGTTATAACATCCGCAATTTGAGGCTCCGCAAGGGGCTCACCCTCATGACGGCACTGGGCATCGCGCTCACGGTGACAACCGCAATCTTTCTTATGGCTCTCATCGCGGGGCTGAACCGTGCATTCGTCAGCAGCGGCAGCGCGAAGAACGTGCTCGTGCTGCGCAAGGGATCGGAAGCGGAGCTTTCGGGCGGGTTCGATGCGTCACTTTTCCCCACGTTGAAGACGCTTCCCGGCATTGCGAAGGATAGTCATGGCGAGCCCATGGCGTCGGGCGAGTGGGTGGTAGTCATCATCCTGCCACGCAAAGACGGCACTGGCGAAGTCAACGTCACGGTGCGGGGCATGATGCCCGACGGTCTTGAAATGCGGCAGACGCCCGACGAAGCAGGAAAACCGCCGAGCGTCACGTTGGCGGAGGGCCGCTGGTTTCAGACGGGACAACGCGAGGTTGTGGTCAGCAAATCGATTCAGGGACGCTTTTCGCACGCCAACATCGGCGACACGATGGAGTTTGGCAAGGGATCGTGGAAAGTCGTGGGAGTGTTTGACGCCGGGGGCTCGGCGTACGAGTCCGAAGTTTGGGGCGACGTGAATCAAATGGCATCGGATTTCGATCGTCAGGGCGGCTACTCGTCGGCGTACCTGCGCGCGATCGATCCCATCTCCGCTGAGGCCCTCAAGAACCGGGTCAGTGACGATCAGCGGCTGAAACTCGAAGGGGTGCTGGAAAAAGACTATTACGCCAAGCAGACCAGTTCCGGCGCGCCTATAAAAGTGATCGGCATTGTGGTGGGCTTCATCATGGCAATCGGTTCGATTTTCGCAGCGATGAACACGATGTACGCCGCGGTCGCGTACCGCGGTCGAGAAATTGCCACCCTGCGGGTGATCGGGTTCTCGCGGCCAGCGATTCTGACGTCCTTCGTATTGGAATCCTTACTGTTGGCCTTGCTCGGCGCGCTGGCGGGAATTCTGCTGATGCTTCCGTTCAACGGAATGCAGACTGGCACATCAAATGCGGTGACCTTCAGCGAGGTGGTGTTTGCCTTGCGCATCACCCCACAGGTGGCCGGTTATGCCATTCTGTTTGCGTTGATTATGGGCTTCGTGGGCGGACTCGCTCCGGCGTGGCACGCGGCTCGGCAGAATATTCTCACCGCACTGCGCAGCTAACCGCGCAGGAGACTATTTGGAGACATAGAACGTATTCACTCTTATGGCGATTGACACAAAGCACGAAGACCTACAGAGCCTGCGTATTGACCGCACCCAGCGTGGCGATTCCAGCGGAGAACCGCCAACATGGGCGCGCCGTTATATCCTCGGCGGCATCGCAGTGGTGGTGTTGCTGGGACTGACCGCGGCAGCCTATCGCGCGTTCTCGTCGGATACGCCGGAAGTCGAGGTCGTCCGCGCCACCGCGCAGACTAGCGGCAATGACGCGGGCGGCACCGTGCTGTCGGCCACGGGCTACATCGTGGCGCATCACACGATCAACGTGAACTCCAAGGTCACAGGCCGCCTGGAATGGATTGGGGTAGAGAAAGGCGACAAGGTTAAGGAGGGTCAGGTGCTGGTTCGCCTGGAGAATCAGGAGTTCCGCGCGTCCTATGAGCAGGCCCAGGGCGGACTCGCGAATGCCCGCGCTTACGTCGACGAATTGCAGCACGGATCGCGGCCCGAGGAAGTGCAACAGGCGCAGCACAATCTGGATGAAGCTCGCGCCACGCTCGCGAACGACAAGCTGACTCTTGATCGTACGAAGGAACTGGCGGGCGGAGGAGTCGTCTCGCGGCAGGCGCTCGACGACGCAACGGCCAAGTTCGAGTCCGACCAGCAGCGCGTGAATTCCCTGGAGAAGGGATTCCAACTCTCGAAGATCGGGCCGCGAGCGGAAGAGATCGCTCGCGCTCAAGGCGCGCTGACACAGGCGCAGGGCCAGGTTGACTATGCCAAGGCGCAACTGGATGCCACGGTGATTCGCGCGCCCGTAACCGGTACGATTCTCGACCGCACGGCAGAAAAAGGTGAGCTCATCACCGCGCAATTTGCCAGTGCAGCCGCGGGCGGGCCGCAGGGATCGGTTGTATCCCTCGCGGACTTGAATGATCTTCAGGTGGAACTCGATATCGCGCAGGCGGATTTTGCCCGCCTTGGTCCCACACAAAAAGCCAAGGTCACCACCGACGCATATCCTGACAAAGAATATGACGGAGTGATCGCGCAGATTTCGCCCGAGGCCAACCGGCAGAAGGCCACGGTACAGGTGAAGGTACAGGTTCAGAACCCGGACAAATATCCTGCAGTTCAGTTGCGCCCGGAAATGAACGCCACCGTAAAATTCCTGGCCAACGACGCGCCCAAGAATACAAAGGAACCGACGGGCGTGTACGTGCCCTCGACGGCGATCCGCGATCGCGACGGGAAGAAGATCGTGTTCCTCGCCTATAACGAAAAAGCCGTGGCGCGCGAAGTTCACGTGGTCGGCCAGCGCAGCGATGGAGCTCTGGTGGACGGATTGGTCGGGGGCGAGAGCGTGATCACCACCGCGCCACCCACATTGAAAGATGGAGACAAAATTAAAATTAAGGGGCAATCATGAGCACAGTCGCACAACCAAACGTTGCCACGGGAACTAAAGTTGTACAGGTTCGCAGCGTCAGCAAAGTTTTCAAACGGGATGCCTTTCAGGTAACGGCGCTCGACGACGTCTCGATTGACATCGCCAAGGGAGAATTTCTCGCCCTGATGGGGCCCTCGGGCTCGGGCAAAACTACGCTGCTGAACATGATCGCGGCGATCGACCGGCCCACGTCCGGCGAACTGCTGGTGCAGGGGCAGGATATTTTCCGTTTCAACGATTCGCAGATTGCCCACTGGCGGAATGAGCACATCGGTTATGTCTTTCAGACGTTCAACCTGATTCCCGTGCTCACGGCCTTTGAGAATGTGGAACTGCCGCTGCTGCTGACCAAACTAACCTCGCAGCAACGCCGCGACCACGTTATGACCGCCCTGAAGCTGGTCGGACTGGAGGATCGCGTGGGCCATCTACCCAAGCAGCTTTCGGGTGGACAGGAACAGCGCGTGGCAATTGCGCGGGCCATCGTAAGCGATCCGACGTTGTTACTCGCCGACGAGCCCACGGGCGATCTGGACAGCCATTCCGCTACCGAGGTGTTGGAGATTCTGAAGCGGCTGAACGAGGACTTTCAGAAGACGATCGTGATGGTGACGCACGATCCACACGCGGCTTCCTACGCGCACGTGACGCGCCACTTGGAGAAAGGGATGCTGCTGCCGCCCGGCTAGAGCACCGCCAAGAATGGGCCCTGGCAGATTAGCTCACCTTGGCAACGAGGCGCGTGTCGCTGATTGCTGGCGCATCTGCCGGCACATCTGCAACCCAGCGCCAGGCGCGTCGGCCGTTTGAAAACACTGCCTGCGCCTCGCCATACTCCACCAGGCGATTGAGCACGGTGGTGACCGACGCCATCGGGTCCTTGTGCCGGGCCAGCAACGCGGGTATTTTCTGCTGGAAGTAATCGCAAATATCGCGCGCGTTCATGGGGCGTCCAGCTTGCATGAGGATCATCCGGCAGGCCTTGGTGAAACCGGGTTGGCGGCCGCTGCTTCTCCGGTCAATCAGTTCCAACAGCTCTTCGTTTAAGACCCCGTCGCCAAATAGATTCGCGAGGCCGGAGATTGTCTGTTTGACTGTCCCAATGCGCTTCATGATTTCAGAGCGCTGCTGCAGCAAATGGCGCAGTTCCCCGTGCGCCTGCCGAACCACTTCCTGCACGTGGCCGATGTCGTACCGCTCTATTGGCCTGACTGAGCCGTTTACTTTCTCCCCATTTTCCATACATCCCCCAAATGTTTGACGGGCGTCTAGTCCAGCGAAAGGCAAGAATCCCTTCGCATATCAGTACGTGAAACAACTACCCGGCGTTCCCTTGCGCTCTTGGAAGAACCGTTGAGTTCTACCGAATCCTGTGGATTAGACGAGGTACAAGCGGATTGGTTAACAAAGGAACAACAGCCAGAAAGAGGCGGCGGAGCACTCCGCCACCCGGTCAAGCCTATTGCAGGAAGATCACGACTAACCTGCCATCGGAATGGTAGCCGTCGCCGGTGGCGTTCTTGGCATCCTGCACGGGGTCAGGCGGCAAGTAGTAGGTAAGCGTCTTGGCTTTATTGGCCTTCTGCAGGCTCCGGGCAATGTTGTCGCGCTCGCCATCGACTGCTGGATCGATCTTGTGGGTGACGCTGTTGTTCCGGTTATCCTTGGCGAAGCCAATATCGTGAGTGCCGGCGCCGCACCATACCTCGCTGCCTTTCCAGGTAAATGGTGCCTTCCAGATGCGGAAGTGATGGCGGCTGGCAACCATGGCGATGGGCTCGGCCATTTCGTAGCCGAAATCCTGCCGCCGTCCGAACAAAAACAGCGTACTCATGGGCATCGCCAGGTAATCCTTACTGTCATAAGTCTGCATGAAAGCATTGAGCACGGCTTTTTCGTTGTTGGTATCGGCAACGTGCCAAGTGGCGGCCTCGAGGGCAGCCTGCACGTCTTTTTGAGAGCCCACAATCACGAAGTTCACCATGTCGCCCTGATTCTTGAACTGGTCGTTGACCCGGCGCGGCAGGCGGTTGAGGCTCTTGACCAGGTCGGAGTCGAGAGCAGCATCCGACACTTTCAGGGGAGCGACGGCCACCGAGGCGTCGGCTCCAGAAGCGTTTCCTGATGGGTTGGATGCGCCGGTGTCGGAAGTCCCCATACCGAATTGTCCAGACATGAAGACTTGCGCTGCGGTGGCGAGCTGGGATTTCAGTTGCTGGCTGCGGGGCGTCTGTTGGCCCTCCTTGCGTTGGCCGCGCTCGAACCCGCAGGAATCACATGCACCTTGACACTGATTCCTCCCTGGCAAGGCGGAGTGCCGGACATGTTCATCCCCAGCATTAGATGGGAAGGCTCCGCGATGTGAAACTCGCGGCTTGCTCCTACCAGAACCGGGGCAGATCCATGGGCGTGAAGACGTGCGATCAAAGCGCCTACCAGCGCGCTGGGCAATGGAAGGTCCGCGGTTTGCCCGCCGATCGCCGTAACTCCCTTGGGATCACATACTGTCGCCCCGGAAGCCGGTTGCTGATCGGACGATCCGGTGGCTGAGAGCTCGAGCGCGTCTCCCGATTGCAGGTCGAGTCCTGCATCGGTCCAAGGCTGCGCGGGGGAAACCTGAACGACAAACTCCCGCGCGGTCAACGTTACCTGACCAACAAGGTGAGAAGCGCAGCCCAGAAAGACCGCGATCAGGAGAGTTGAGTGACGAGTCATATCGCACCCCGGGGACGGTCCTTATTATCCTCTAATTCTCCTCCCAGTTGGCAAGCCGAGAAATGGTCTTCTGTCTGTAGAGGTGAAACAGTCGAACGCCGACAGTTTGTCGTGCTGATTCTATTTCCTCCCGATTCAACACGTGGACGGCACTAAACTCCAGCGCGCCGCATTCCGATAGTAACTAGTTACGGAGACTCTTCAGTGTTGACGGCCGCAAAACCCGCTCTTGCGCCCACGCCCATGCAGGTGCTGCTCGTGGGCAACAAAGAGGAAGATTTTTACCTGATTCGGGAAATTCTGGAGCGAAATCGCAGCATGGTCTCGGCCGAACTCGACCATGCCCACTCGCTGGAAGAAGCCAAGGCGATGTTGCAACAAAAACCCTACGGCCTGGTTCTGTTCGAGCACGATACCGGAGACGCAGAGGCCGTTCACTTTGTGGCAGCGTTTCTGCATGCCGGAGTCTCAGTTCCTTTTATCCTCCTGACCCAGGACGCGGACGAAACGAAAGTCGCCGAAATCATCGGAAGCGGGACGTGGAATTGCGTGGCCAAGTCGCAATTGGACGGAGCAACTCTGATCCGCACGATGCAAAATACGCTGGCGATGCATTCGGTACAGCAGGAGCAGCATACGGCGGAAGAGTCTCTCCGAAAATTGTCGCAGGTGGTCGAGCAGTCGGCGGACACAGTGATCGTGACCGATCGCCACGGCACGATTGAATACGTCAATCCGGCATTCGAGGTTCTGACCGGCTACCAGCGCCAGGAGGTGTGCGGCCAGACTCCTAGACTGTTGAAGTCGGGCGAGCAAGGGCCTGAGATTTACCAGGAAATGTGGAAGGCGATTCTGGCCGGCGATGTATTTCGCGGCATTCTGGTAAATCGCAAGAAGAACGGCGAATTGTATTACGTGGAAGAAAGCATTTGCCCGGTTCGGGATTCCTCGGGACAAGTCACACACTTCGTCGCAAACGGGCGCGACCTCACCGAGCGGTTGCGCCTGGAAGCGCAGCTCTTGCAGTCCCAAAAAATGGACGCGATCGGCAAGCTGGCCGGTGGCGTCGCCCACGACTTCAACAATCTCCTGACCATTATTACCAGCTACGCGGAACTGGCTTTGGATTCTGTGCCCCAAAACAGCCCGCTCGAATCCAAGATCCAGGAAATCCTCCTGGCCGCGCGCAGAGCGGCCGAGTTGACGAGGCAATTGTTGGCCTTCAGCCGCAAGCAGCCGCAAGCGCTGCGGGTGGCGGACCTGAACCCGGTCATCGCACGCATTGCCAACACCCTGCCTCGCCTGATCGGTGAAGACATTCAGTTCACTTTCTCGCCCGGCGATGGATTGGGAAGGGTTCGGGTGGATCCGCTGCAGATCGAGCAGATCCTGATGAACCTGGCTGCCAATGCGCGAGACGCGATGCCGCAAGGTGGTTCCTTGCGAATCGAAACCTCCAACGTGCGGCTCGATGACGACTACGTGGACCGTAAACGTGCCGTGATTCCCCTGGGACGCTATGCTCTAATCACGGTGAGCGATGACGGGACGGGAATTCCTCCCCAGCACCTGCCGCACATCTTCGAACCCTTCTACACCACCAAGCCTTTGGGGCAGGGGACCGGATTAGGGCTGGCAACGGTTTACGGAATTGTGAAGCAAAACAAAGGATTCATCTGGGCTTACAGCGAACCCACGATGGGCACCGTATTCAAGATTTACCTGCCCTGCGTGGAGGAACGGCACAGTCCCCACAAGTTCCAGGAACTCAAAGCCGAGAGCGCGCCTCGCGGGTCGGAAACTGTTCTGCTGGTGGAAGACGAGCAGGCAGTACGCAGGGCGACCGCAGAATTCCTGACCCTGCAGGGTTACACCGTGCTCGAGGCCAAAGACGGTGTCCATGCCCTTTCCGTGGCGAAGAACCACGGCTCGACCATCCATTTGCTGATTTCGGACGTGGTCATGCCGAATATGAGCGGCGGGCAGTTGGCGAAGGAACTGTCGCACCTTCGACCCGGCACAAAACTCCTATTCGTTTCCGGCTATGCCGGCAAAACCGTGCTCGACCATAAAGTTGTCGACCTGGAAACAAACTTCCTGCAGAAACCCTATACCTTGAAACAACTTTCCATTAAGATTCGCACCGCTCTGAATCCGCTCCCAAGCGCTCGCTAAAGTCCGTTTCGCCTGGGCAGGCTGGATTGATCGGCATGTGGGTAGCCCCTATAATCAGCCTTCGCGGACTCCGCATGAATCCTTCAACACGCCCAGAGGATCGAGAAGCCGGCATCCAGATCACCTCGCGAAATCCAAATCAATCCAGACGAGCTACTCCGGCATCCTTGCTCATCCTGATCTCTCTGTGGATCGCAATTTACGCCGCCGGCATGTTCACTCCTCCCTTGCTCGACGACGTGGATACAATCCACGCCGAAGCCGCGCGCGAGATGTTGCTGCGCCACGATTGGGTCACGATGTACACCAACGGCCTCCGCTACCTGGAGAAGGCGCCTCTGATGTATTGGAGCCTTGCGGGCAGCTACGAACTCTTCGGGATCAGCGACTGGAGCACCCGCCTTCCCCTCATGCTCGGCTTTCTGGCGTTGGTGCTGGCCACGTACCGGCTGGGCAACTACGCGTTCGGCGAGCGCGGCGGCTTCTATTCCGGCCTGGCTCTTGTGACGTCGATTGGTCCCTATATCTTCACGCGCTTTTTGATTCCCGATGTGCTGGTCGGGCTGTGGCTGGTCCTTTCATATCACTTTTTTCTACGTTCGCTGGACGAAGACCCACCTACACGTTGGACCTGCTGGGGATTTGCTGTAGCCTGCGCTCTGAACGTTCTCACCAAAGGTCTGATCGGTCTGGTGTTTCCGATCGGCACGATTGGCCTGTATCTGCTGCTCACCCGAAATCTGCGCCATCTGGCAAAGCTGCGCATTTTCTCCAGCACAGTCGTCTTCTTTGTTCTGGCGGCTCCGTGGCATATCCTCGCGGCTCTCCGCAACCCAGCCCAAGGACAGGCTCGCGGATTTCTGTGGTTTTATTTCGTCAATGAACACATCATGAGGTTCCTCAACAAACGGGTACCTCCGGGATACGACACAGTTCCACTGGTGCTGTTCTGGGCCCTGCTTGTGCTTTGGCTGGTGCCGTGGGCGGTCTTTCTGCCCCAGGCTCTTCGCGATGTACCTCTCGGGTGGAAACCAATGCTCTCGCCCATGGATCGTCGGAAGAGTGCGAATCTGCTTTTCTTCCTCTGGGCCATCGTGATCCTGCTGTTTTTCAGCTTCTCAACGCGGCAGGAGTACTACACAATTCCAGCGCTGCCGGGTATCGCACTGCTGGCGGGAGGATGGCTGGCGCGGGAAGCCGCCGTAGATGCGAGCGAAGCCGACCGTCGCGCCGGGCGCCGATCGTCCCTCGTCTTGATGGGTATCGGAGTGCTTTCGGCTGTGATTGGTCTCGCCCTTCTCTCCCTTACGCACCCGCCTCCCGCAGGCGTAGACCTGGCAGAGCTCTTGAAAAAGAATCCGCAGGACTACGATTTTGCTCTGGGTCACGTTCTGGACTTCACACCTCAGGCGCTCGGGGTGTTTCGCGGCCCACTTCTCGGCGCATCGCAGTCGCTCCTGTTTGGGACCGTCCTCAACTGGTGGATGCGCCGGCGGGCGCAAGTTGCGTTGGGAAACGCGGCCTTGTCTCTCATGATGGTCTGCCTGCTGACCTGCGTTCACACCTCTTTCGCACGGTTCTCGCCAATTCTTTCGTCGCACGATCTGGCCGTGGCGATTCAGAAGGAATATCGGCCCGGCGATCTGATTGTTGTCGACGGTCAATATCACGAGGCTTCGACCCTCAACTTCTACACTCATGTCCCGCTGCGCGTTCTGCATGAGCCCAGTGGCAACCTCTGGTACGGCGAAAAGTTTCCCGATGCTCCACACGTGTTCGAGACACCAGAATCGTTCGCCGTTCTCTGGTCGGGACCTGCGCGCATCTTTCTATGGTCTGATCAGGATGACCCGAAGGAACTGCAAGGGATGCGCCACTTCGTGTTGGCCCGCAGCGGCGGCAAGGCGATCTTCACGAATCAGGCGCCATGAACCGGGCACGATGCATCGTCTTGTTCCCGGCATGACGGGACGGTGCGCCCGGTTATAATCGGGCATCCTCGATGATCCTTGGGATTCTCAATATTTCCGCGGTTGATCTCTTCTGGCGTGCGCTCTTGTTACTTGCGCTGGCCGGCTCATTCACCTCGACAATCTACCTGGCCATGACTCTAGTGGCGACCGTTCGGTATCTGCGCCTGGCCCGGCCCGCACGAGCCGCCGCGATTGCGACTCCTTCTGCTTCCCTGCCCCCGGTCACTATCTTCAAACCAGTACATGGCATGGAAGAACAACTGGCCGCGAATCTCGAAAGCTTCTTTCAGCAAGATTATCCGGACTATGAAGTAATCTTTGGCGCTCGGGACGCAGACAATCCTGCAGTCAAAATCGCCGAAGAAATCCGCGCGCGTTATCCAAACGTCCCGAGCCGGGTGATTCTCTCAGGACCGCCCGCGTGGCCGAGCGCCAAAGTGTTCTCCCTGGACAAGATGATCGCGGCCTCGTCCCGTTCGTACTTCATCATCAGCGACAGTGACGTCCGAGTTGCGCCTGATTTCCTGCGCAATACAATTCCGCCGCTCCTCGATCCCACAGTGGGCCTGGTCACCTGCATGTATCGTGGCATTCCAGCGTCGGACTTCTGGTCCTGGCTGGAGGCTCTCGGCCTGTCAGTGGAAATGCCGTCTGGCGTGATGGTCGCGGACATGATGGAGGGAATGCGTTTCGCCCTGGGGCCCGCAATGGCAGCGCGGCGGGATGCAATCGACGCAATTGGCGGGATCGCCGCCGTAGCGGACTACTACTCCGACGACTTCGAGCTGGGCAATCGCATCTGGGCCAAAAACTACAAGGTGATTCTTTCGCACCATATTGTCCGCAATGTGCTCACCTCGCGCTCCCTTCTCCGCACGCTGGGAGATCAACTGCGGTGGATGAAGAGCACGCGCTATTCGCGCCCTGCGGGACATGCGGGCACAGGCCTGACGTATGCCGTGCCCTTTGGGATTTTGGGATTGATCGCCGCCGGAGCGCTGGGTCACTGGCCGCTAGGAATCGGCTTGTTGGCTTTGGCCTGCCTGAATCGCATGATCCAGTCCGTGGTAGTAGGGTGGAGTGTCGCTCACGACCCCCGGGCGGTTCGCTTTTGCTGGCTGTATCCACTGCGCGATTTTCTTGGCTTCATCGCGTGGACAGTCAGTTATACGAGCAGAGACTTCTACTGGCGCGGAGAAATGTACCGGTTCGGCACGGGAGGAAGAATCACGCCTCTGCAGAGACCGGGCGCGAGTTCTACGTAGCGCCGGCATCCGCCGGCTTTACCTAGGGCATCTCGCCCTCGTTTTTGGGGGGGCGAGACGCCCCCGCGACAGCCGCCGGGACGGCGGCGCTACAACCGGATCAGCCGACCATCCTTCAGTTCAAACCGATCGCCCCGCCACGTGACGGTGTGTCCCGCGAAACTGGCAACCCAAACCGCGACAGCGACCAGGTCGCGCACGGGAAGTAGCCATAAGTGCTTCGGCAATTGCGCATCCTGCAACACCGCTCTGCCAACCGCGAGCGCCACCGCCGTGCGCAAGAAAACCGTCGCGCCCAGAAGAGCCCAAGACCACGGCGCCGCGTGGGCAGCAACCAGGGCTAGCAGCGCCCACATCAGCCCGTACGTGGAGACTAGCCCCATGTATCCACCCGCGCGCGAATCGCGTACGCCCCGGGCCCAGCGTAACTGATGGGCCATGAATTCTCGCAGGTCGTAGGCCGGAAGATGGGTCTCGACGACGACGACGGACAGCACAACTCTCAGGCCGAGACCGGCAATACGCTGGCCCAGTTCGTAGTCGTCGGCGAGGTAGTCGACAATCGAGTGGAACCCGCCAATGCGGTCGAGATCAGTCCGCCGGAAAACCAGTGTCGAACCGAGCCCGAACCGCAGTCCGCCTTCCAATTGACGCGCCACTAACACTCCAGCACAAAAGTCCGTGCTGATGCCGAGGGATTCCAATTGTGATCCGAGGGTGGGCGCCGCGACTCCCCGATACAGGCAAGTCACCATCCCCACGTGCTCGTCCGCCAGTGGCGCGATAACCCTGCGAAGATAGTCACGATCGACGCGAATGTCGCTGTCGTTTACCAGCAGGTGCTCGAAGCGCGCAGCGGGCAGCATCTGCTCGAGATTGCTGACTTTCACGTTGGCGCCGAGATTGTTGGGAGAAACCACCAGCCGGATCGCGCGTTCGGGAAATTCTCGCTGCAACTGCTGCACGCTGGCCACGGCCGCATCGTCGGGATCGCTTACCCCAAAAATGATTTCGTACGCGGGATAGTCCTGCAGGCAATGGCTGCGGAAGCTTTCGTAGATATCCGGATCGGTACCCTTGAGCGGCTTCAGAATGGAAACGGGTGGAAATGCCTGTGGGGGATGGGCGGCCACGCCCGCCAGCCTGCGCTCACGCAGAAACGCTCGCACGCTCCACAAGCAAATCAGATAGTAGATCGAACTGGAGAGGCACCCGAGAATCGCAATGACTTGGAAAATCGTGACGGTGAAAGAAATCATGCGCGGCCGCAGGCCTTACTCGTACCGCAACGACTCAATTGGGTCAAGATTCGCCGCTTTCCACGCCGGATAGATCCCGAAGATGAGCCCGACTCCGGCAGCGGCACTGAAGCCGAATGTGGTCCAGAACACAGACATGCGGGCTGGCAACGAAGGCCACAGGAACGGAATCACCCAGACCACCAAAGCTCCTGCGCTCACGCCAATGATGCCGCCGACCGCGGTTAACATGATGGCCTCAAGCGTAAACTGCAGGAGGATATCTCGCTTTCGCGCGCCAATTGCTTTGCGTACGCCTATCTCGCGCGTGCGTTCCGTCACGCTGACCAGCATGATGTTCATCACGCCCACACCGCCCACGATGAGCGCCACACTGGAGATCGCAAACATACCCACGAACAGGGCGCCCGTAATCTGGTTCCACGCATCGGAAATGGAATCGGAGGTAAAAACTGCGAAGTTGTCCGGCTTGTCCACTGCCACCTTGCGCCGCCGCCGCAGCAGTTCGCGAATCTCGTCGATCGCCTTGGGAACATCGTCGTGCGCAGTGGCCTTGACGCTGATCCAATGCTGCTTGAGTTCGGGATGAAGCTTGCGCAGAGTGCTCAGCGGGAAGACGACCTTGTTGTCCTCCGGATTTTTGCCTCCCCCGAACACCGACTTCACCGGCTGCACAGTTCCGATTACGGTAAACAGTTGGCCTTCGATATTGACTTCTTTGCCCAGCGGACTCTGCGAACCAAATAGTTCTTCCGTGGTATCGGCGCACAGCAGAACCACGTTCGACCGGTGTTCTTCGTCCACCTCACTGAACCACCGTCCCGAGGCGATCAGCAGATCGAACACTTCCTTGGCGGAGGCCTGGTCGCCTTCGAGAATAGTGTTCTTGGCTTTCCGGTCGCCATACTTCACCGCGAACGTCCCCACGCCCAGTTCCGGCCGAAAGTATCGGATACCCGCCGTCACCGCCTTAACATGCGGCAGATCGCGTATGGCGACCGCGTCATCGTAAGTCAGCTCTTTGCGGGTGCGCATCTCTTCGGTCGGCCGTCCAAACGTGAAAGGCTCGATGTGGAAGGCAAAGATCACGTCGGAACCGATGCTGCTGACAATTTCCCGCACGTTCTCATCGAGGCCACGCCCAATCGACGACACGCCGATGACCACGGCGACGCCAATCACGATGCCCAGCACGGTGAGCGCGGACCGCAGCTTGTTGCCGCGGATTGTGTCCGTCGCCATGCGGACAATTTCACCGAATTCATCTTTGCGAATCATAAACTTTGGCTTCCGGCTTCCGCCAATCGGCTCCGGGCTTTGGTTTCCGAAAGCCGGACGCCGAGAGCCGAAAGCCTATTACATCTCAAACCGCAGCGCCACAATCGGGTCCAGGCGCGCGGCTTTGCGCGCGGGATAGACCCCAAAAAACACGCCCACGCTGGCCGACACCAGCAAACCGGCCGCTACCGCCCATAACTTGATGGACGAGGGCATTCCGATCAGCAGGGTAACCAGTTCGGCCACCGTCGCACCACTGACCACACCCAGCACACCGCCAACCACCGCCAAAGTTACAGCTTCAATCAGGAACTGGAGAAGCACATCGTCCCGCCTGGCTCCGAGCGCCTTCCGAATGCCGATTTCGCGCGTACGCTCCGTCACCGAAACCAGCATGATGTTCATAATCACGATGCCGCCCACCACCAGAGAGACCGCGGCAATGCCAATCGTCGCCATGAAAAACGTATCGCTCAGCCCGGACCAGATGCTCAGTAGACTGGCATTGGTTTCGATTTCGAAGCTGTCTTCTTCACCGACCCGGTCATGGCGTTGAGCCCGCAGCGCAACTCGGGCCTCGTCGATCGCCTGGCTGAGCGGAGCTCCCGTCGCCGTGGCCTTGCCCCAAACTCGAAGACTGTCGTTGTGGGACCCGTATTGCTTCAGGTACACCGTGACCGGGATCAGCACGTAGTTGTCCGCGCTCTGCCCCAGCGTCTTACCCTTCTTCTTTCCGACGCCGATTACCTGGTAGGTCCAGCCATCCACGCGAATCTCCTGGCCCAGCGGGTCGGCCCCACCCAGCAGATGCTCCACGATGTCGGTGCCCACGACCGCCACCTGCAGGTGATTATTCAGATCGGTATCGTTCAACATCCGCCCGTAAGTCAAGTCTGTGTCGAGGATGGATGCCACCGATGGCGTGATTCCCTGGATGGTCGTGTCGCTGATGGACTGTTCGTTGTGCTTCACCTTTCCGCTGCCGCGGGCCATCGCTCCAACATATTCACAGTGACGGCAGGCGCCAAGCACCGCCTCATAATCTTCAAGCTTCAGGTTCTTGCGTTTCTCCGCCACCAGAAAGTGCTCGACATTGGTTTCGATCGGCGACATCTTGGCAATAATGAAAACGTCGGCGCCGAGGTTGAAAATCTTTGTAGCCACGTAATCCTGAATCCCGGAGACGAACGTTACCACCGCGATGACCGCGGCGATTCCAATCACCACGCCGAGCAGCGTGAGGACGGAACGCAGCTTATTCGCCCACAGCGAGCGCAGCGCGATTCGGATGGCTTCAGCGATGTTCATGAAATCGGCTTCCGGCTCTCGGCGTCCGGCTTCCGGAGACGGGCACTTGCTCCCGGTAGGATCAAGTTTACCAGCCTAACCCGCAAGCCAAACCCCAAAAACGAAGGTGCAGTTCCGGGAGCCGGAAGCCGAACGCCGAGAGCCGGAAGCCGGATATAATCATTCCGTAGGCAGCCGGACCGGACGGTCGCTTCCAGCGTCTTCGGGCGCGGGGAGAGGAAAGTCCGAACTCCGCAGAGCAGTGTGCCGGATAACGTCCGGGAGGCCGGGTTCAAGCCCGGTTGACGGAAAGTGCCACAGAAAATATACCGCCTCAGCCTTCACCGGCCGGGGTAAGGGTGAAAAGGTGCGGTAAGAGCGCACCGCTGCGGCAGTAATGTCGCGGGCAGGGCAAACCCCACACGGAGCAAGACCAAATAGGGAGGAAGTCTGGAACTTGGTTCTTTGAATCAGGTCTCGGACACGTGCCGGCTCGGTGCGTCAAACCTTCGGGTAGGTCGCTAGAGCCGCGCAGCGATGCGCTGCCCAGAGGAATGGCCGTCCAGCAGGAGCAATCCTGCGGACAGAATTCGGCTTACAGGTCCGGCTGCCACATTGTTATTTATTGGAACCTGCAAGACTGATTCCTGCCTTTCGAACGAAGCGTTAACCGCTTCCCTACTTTTGTTCCCGATGGCCTCGCCGAGGCTCCCGACGAATTGGAAAAGCCGCCTCTTGTGGTTCGATCTTGCCAAGCTCGGCGTGCCCCGATCACAGGCCCCCATGATTCAAATCACAGACCCTCCGGGCATGCGACGGCAGAATCGGAACGCCCACTCTACCAAGGAGTACGCCCATGGCATCCACAGTCGCTCCCCTCAAGGCGGACCTGCTGCAGACACTTCCTTCCGATTCCGCCCGCCAGATCCAATGGCGTTTTGCGGACCGCTATGACCTGCAAATGCTGGTGCAGTCCGCGCGATCGGTGGCCCGTGGGCCGGTGGCACGGCTGGTCGCGAACGGTGGCCGCAATTCACATGATTGGACACCGGCCAAGGCCGAACTGCTGGAAGCATTCGACAAGGCCGGGATCACGGCCGTATTCATGGAGCCGGAAGAAGGTGGATTCATTGCTGGCCCGAAGAACCTGGCGCTGGCATTGGTAGCGTTTGAACTCGCGTGGGTCGACGGCGGCGCTGCAACTGCCAGTCTGGCGGGATGTCTGGCCCTGGCGCCAATTCATGAGCGCGGCACGCCAGAGCAGCAAACCAAGTACATGCAGCTGTCTGCGCCGCCTCAGGCTGGAGAAGATCGCAAACCCTGGCGCGGAGCATTCTGTCTGACCGAGCCCATTCCGTACGTCGGTGTAGACACCGGCATGCTCAACGGGAAGATCAGCATCGCCGAGTGGAAAGAAGGAGAAGAGCCGGTTCTACAGGTGGAGAAGCGCGGCCGCTTCATCACCAACATTGCCTTTGCCAATTTCGTAACCGCGGCAGTGGATTCCGGCGACGAGCGGATCAAAGGAAGCTGCATGGTGATCCTGGAAGAAGGCGATCCCGGCACTTTCGATCGCGGCACGCCCACGCGAAAACTCGTTCATCGACTCTCTTCCACGGGTGATCCGATTTTCAGCTTGCGTATCCCAGCCAGCCGAATCGTCGGCGGTTACGAAGTCAAAGACGGTGTCATCGTCCCGCGCTACAAGCACAGCGAAGTCATTGAAGCCGTGTTCCGCCGCACACGCGTGACCGTCGGCATCATGACCGCCGCCAAACTGCTCTCCGCCGTTGAGCCCATCATCCGCTATCAACGAGGTCGCTTCCGTGGCGCGGAAACGGCCGCGCCAGGGTCGGTGCGATATGAACTCGGGTTGCAGGCCCGGCAAGATTCTCTACACCGGTTGGTGGACATCTGGGCGACCGGCGAGGCCAGCGCGGCGCTAGGGTTTGCGGCCGCGCGTGCGTTTGACGAACTCGATCCGCTCGAGCGGGAAGCGGACAAGTTGCTGTCAGCGCAGGGAGTGACCGGCGGCAGAGCGCGAGCGAAACTACAGCGTGAAGCATCGGAGCGCGCGGCTGATCTGCTCCGCTTGCCGGCTCAAGACGCCAAGCGAGGCCAGTTGGAATCGGATCCGCTTCTGCGTTTCGTTCTTCTGGACTCGTTAGCCGACGTTCTTTGTCCAGCGACCAAACTCTGGACTACAGGTTGGGGTGCGCAGATGATGCGCGAAGCCGTCAGCCTGATGGGCGGATATGGCATCACCGAAGACTGCCCCGGGTTCCTGGGCAACAAGTGGATGGATGCACAACTCGAAGCCACCTACGAGGGCCCGGAAGCCGTACAACGCCGCCAATTGTCCGTGACCATGGCAAACCCGCTCTTCCTCGCCCAATTCAAGGCATGGATCGGGGAGATGCGCGGCATCGCGTCCGACCGTCCGGGCACTGGCGCCTGCATGTTGGCCACGGGCATGGGAATGTGGCTGTGGACGCTCGAGCGGCTGCAGCGCAGCACCGATGCCGACGGTGACCGTTTATATCAGAGCGCGCGCCAGGGTGTGACCTTCCCGCTGGCTGACGCGCTTTGCTGGCTGCTCGCCGCACGCTGCCAGATTCTCGACGCCATCGAACTCGAAAAACGCGGAGCGGACGATCCCGCGGTTTCGGAAGGACTACCGGGGCTGGTGAACTTTATGACCGACCTGTGCCACGTGCAGTCGGCGCGGGCCAGTGGAGAAGTATCCCGCATCTGCGCGGAGCTGGTCTTCGGATACAACCGCCATCCCGCATGGGACGAAGCCGGATACCGCGGCTGCTTTCATCAGGACGAACTGGATTCTCTTGAAGACGTCATGCCAGGCATCGGCTCGTATGGCCTGGACATCATCGCCAATGATGGCTCGCATCCCAAGAAAGCCGGACCTTGCGCGAAATGTAATGGCGCTGAGGACTTTCTCTCGTTCCAAACGAAACTCGCGACATGCCTGACGGGCTGCCGGTTATCCAAAGACCGGGCGGCCGAGGCAATCTCGAAGATGATGATTCCGGAGGCCCTGGACTACCCCGCATGAGTGCACATTTCTCAGAACAGGCGACCGCGATCGAAGGGCAAGAGATAGAAGCCCATAAGATCGAGCGCCCGCAGATGGCTGTCGACATTGCCTGCGTAGGCTTCGGCCCTGCGATGGGCGGGTTCCTGACCACATTGAGCCGCAGCCTGCTCAATCCCGACGGCTCGGCGCGACTGGAGAGCGCAACTGCGCCGGGCTCACCGCTGCAGGTAATCTGCTGCGAGCGCGCCGACGGGTTGGAATTCGGAGTCTCTGGTGCGGTTACACGGGCTCGCGGAATTCGCAGCAGTTTCCCCTGCGTGGATCTCACGCAGATTCCGATGTCTGCGGCCGTAAAGAAAGAAAAATTGGTGTACCTGCTCGATCCGCTGCGAGCCAGCCGTCGCACCTTCGCGTTCAAGGCCGCCGACCGCGTGCTCCGCTCTTTCGGGTTCGTGCTCGGGGTGAAGCATGACGCGTTCGAAATGCCATTCACCCCGGCATTCATGCGGAAACACGACGGCCTCATCTTATCGCTTGGCCAGTTCAACCAGTGGGTCAGCGATCAAGTCGCTGCGTCCGGCGTGGTGCAGATCTGGCCTGGCATGCCTGTTGCCGAGCCGCTTTTCGAAGGAGACGCCGTTGCAGGCGTGCGGCTCACCGACCAAGGCACCGATCTTCAGGGAAATCCGGAAGCAATCTTCACTCCGGGCATGGACCTGCACGCTGCGCTGACGGTCGTCGGCGACGGTCCTGTCGGAGCCGTCGGACGCAAGATCGACACCCACCTCGGAATGCCTCCAGGCCAGGGCTCGCGCGAATGGGCACTGGGCATGAAGATGGTGATCGAACTCCGCGAAGACAGCGGACTCGATCCTGGTACGGTCTTACACACCATCGGCTTCCCGGAGCCGGAGATTTTCGGATTCCTCTACGTTCATCCCGACCGGTTGGCTTCCGTCGGTATCTTCATCCCTTCGTGGTTCCGCAGTCCGGTCCGCACCGCGTATCGCTACTTGCAGCACTTCATCCTTCATCCGTATTTGTGGCGCCATCTCGAAGGTGGGACTCTGAAATCGTGGGGCGCCAAGTCACTCCAAGAGTCAGGCCGCAACGGCGAACCTTTCCTCGCGGGCAACGGCTACGCCCGCATCGGCGAAGGATCGGGCAGCACGAACGTATTGGCCGGCTCCGGCGTGGATGAAGCCTGGACCACCGGTGTGCAACTGGCCGAAGCAGTCGTCGAACTCGCCGAGCTGAAAGCCGCTTTCACGCGCGAAAACCTCGAAGCAACCTACGTTCGCAGGCGCCGCAAGAGTTGGGTCGACCACGAATCGAGAATCGCCGCCGCCGCGCGCAACGGATTTCAGAAGGGTGTCGTCACGGGGATGATCGGCATGGCGGTCGCGGGCCTGACCGGCGGACGTCTCGCACTCAATTCGCATCCACCACCCAGCAAGCAGTCTTCGCTTGAAGATGTCTACGGATCGCGCATTTCGCCTGCGGAACTGAAGCAGATGCAGGAAGAATGTGCCGCCAAGGGCGCCTCGCTGCATGACCGCATCATGGACCGCTGTGGCTGGCCGCAGATTCCGATGGATGGCAAGCTGCTCATCTCCCATCAGGATGCCCTGCTCATGGGTGGAGGCGTGCAGGCCCCGCCGGGCTACGCCAATCACGTGACCTTCCTCCGTCCCGAGCTATGCCAGGCGTGTGAACCCAAGTTGTGCGTGGAAATGTGCTCCGGGCAGGCGATCACCCGCAGCGAAGATGGCGTGCCTGACTTCGATCGCGAGAAATGTATTTACTGCGGCGCCTGCCTCTGGAACTGCCAAGCCGGCGCTGACGGAGCACAGGGGAATATCGAATTTCGTGCCGGTGCCGGAGGCCTGCACTCAACTCTGAATTGAGTGCAGCAAGCGACACGAGTAGCGCCGGCATCTTGCCGGCTGTCCCGAGGGCGTCTCGCCCTCGGTGCAGCGCCACATTCGCGAGACGTTGCAAGAAACGTGCTTTGTTGAACGGACAGGAATCGAATGACAAATCCTTATCACATTGTCGTCTGCGCCAGCATTGTGCCCGACCCGCTGCAAACGCTGGAACCGGTTTCCACTCCAACTGGCCCCGTCCTCAAAAACGAAGCCATGCTTCCCGCCATCCTTGATCCCTGGGCCGCTCATGCGCTCTATGAAGCCGCCGACCTGGCCTCCAGGGTCGCCGGCACCAAGATCTGGCTGGTAAGCCTGGGACCGAAAGCAAAACTCCAGCAAGTGATGATGACGATCGCCCAGAGAGTAAGTTTTGAATTCGTTCCGGTCGATTCCAGTGCCAGCGGCTTCACCGATGCGCATGCCACTGCCGCTGTCCTGGCGGAAACAATCCAGGCTATCCCCGGGCTCGACCGCTCTCGCTTGCTCGTTTTTGGTGGTTGGGAATCAGCATCGCGTGGTGCGGGTGCCACTATGCAATTGGTCGGGGAGCGGCTCGGAATTCTCGACCAGTTCCAGGGCGTCGACAAGCTCGAAGTTCAGGCCGACGGTTCGTTCGAGGTTCTGGAAAGAATCGAAGGTGGGCGCCACCAGGTTTCGGTGTGCCCGGGTCCGCCAGCTTTATTCGGCTGGGCAACAGGTCACCTGCCCGAGATTCGTAACAATCCTCAAGTTGGCATGGCCAATATGCGTACGGTAATGCCCGCGCTGCAGCGGGCAAAATCCATCCCGCTCACGGCCGGTGGTTTGCACTACCTGAGCGCGAGCCAGCCGAAACAGCAGCGTCAGACGCGAGTGGTCAAGGACTTGTCGGCCGATCAGATCGCGCACGAAATAGCGGAATGGATTGGCAAGTAGCAACGAACTGAGGAGATCAAGACTCTGATGTCACAAAGCATCCTGTTTCTGGCTCACATATCGGAATCTGGCAGCACGCTTCCGAAAATATCGTATGAAGTCCTGGGTGCGGCTCTGCAGTTGAGCCAGCAAACCGGCGCTCGCCTGACCATCGGCCTAATCGGGTCGAACGTAGACGCAGCGGCCGAGACGATTGCGGCCGCCGGAGCCGACCGCATTCTTACGGTGACCGGACCCAACTTCTCCACCGCGCGCTATGCCAGCGACGCCGCAGCAGCGGAAGCCCTCTGCCGCGCCGCCGGAGCCGACCTGATCCTGGCGCCCGCGACGTCACGCTTCATGCGGGTTCTGGCGGGAGTGTCACATCGTCTGAACGGATGCGTCGACACACATGTCACTTCGCTCGAAACCATCAACGGCGAAGTATGCGCTACGCGCTGGTATTACCGCCAGCGCATCGAGGGAGTCATCCGGCGCGACGCCCGCCCCTGGATCGTCTTGCTCGAATCCGGCTGTAGCGTGCCCTGGACTGGCGCGCCCGCCAAAGCCCAGACAGTAGAGATTCCCCTGACGCTCCCGGAAGCAGCCACGCGCACAGTCGTCTCCGGCGTTCGCGCTCCAAAAAGCGACGAGCAAACGATCCGGCCCGATGCCAACCTATTATTCGTTGCGGGCGCGGGCTGGACGAAGAAGCAGGCCGACGGAAAGCCTCACGTCGATCAAGCCGAGACGCTGATTCTCGATTTCCTTCATGCCTCGGGCGCATCCCTGGGCGGAAGCAAGTCGCTCGTCGATCAGAGCAGCGAGAGCCAGTCCGTGCTGCGATTCATGACCCACCTCAACCAGGTCGGCCAGACCGGATCGACGCCGCGCCATCCCAAAGGCTTATCCACGTGCTGCCATGGAGAGGAACCGCATGTCGTGGGTTGGCGGTTCATCAATGAGCGCCGCGCGGTGAATCTCGATCCCAATTGCGGATGGGCGCGTGGAAAGGCAGACGTGCTCTACGTAGCCGATGCTTTTGAGGTTTTGGCAAAGCTCAACGCTCTCTTGTCCGAGCGAAACCAACACAAGTCAGAAGCAGCCGTTGAATTTGCGTAACCGGGGCTACAGAGCGGCTTCTTCTAGATCGGCCTCATTGACAGTTCCCCCCGGTTCCGATCCAATGAAAGAAGTGGCCGTAACGTGACCCGGGCCTTACAGGTCCGCCTGCCATAAGATTTCAAATTCAATTTTCAGGAGCGCCGAATGTCAGCACCTAGCCGCCGGCCGGAGATTCGCCGGCGCCGTACCCGCAAAGAAAAGATTGTCCAGTTGCGCAAGCGTCTGGTCGCCGCCAAAACCGATGCCGATAAGACCCGCATCACCGCCAAGCTTCACAAGCTCGCCATCCTGTCGCCCGGTCAGTCACTGTTGAAGTAGCCACAGCGCTCATCAGTCTGCGGCGGGTTGTTGACCGGCGTTCGGCCGGTCGCCGCGGGCAATCTGGCCGTAGGCCTCCAGAATCCGCCGCACCGACGTTTCCCAGGAGAACCTCGCAGCCTGCTTGTAGCCGCGTTCCTTCATGCGGCCGCGCAGATCCTTGTCCATCAGCGTGCGGTGCAACGCGCGCATGATCTCGAACACGTTTTCGGGATTGACCAGCACCGCCGCGTTCCCCACGACTTCGGGCAGGGACGACACGTTGGAAGTCACCACCGGAGTTCCGTGCGCCATGGCCTCCAATGGAGGCAGGCCAAAGCCCTCGTACAGCGACGGGAAGACGAAAATCTTTGCCTCGTCGTAAAAAATCCGCAGCACTTCGATGGGGACAAATCCCAGAAAGCGCACATCGTGCTGTACCCCACTGCGCACGACCGTTCGCCGCAGATCGGGATTGCCGGATAGATCGTCTCCGATGATGATGAGTTTGAGATCGGGATAGGCCTGGTCTCGTTCCAGTTCCGTCTTCAGCGCGGAAAAAGCCTCGATCATGCGCACAACATTTTTGTGCGGACTGATTCGCCCCGCGTACAGCAGAAATGGATACGTTACCTGGTAGCGCTGGGCAATCAGGTCGCGGTCAGCTTCGCTGGCGTGCCCGTGCAGGAAGCGTTCGTCAATCGCATTGTAGATGACCTCGACCCGGTCGGACGGAATCTCAAACAGCTTCTCGATTTCATTGCGGGTGAAATTCGACACGGCAAAAATCCGCGCCGCGCCGGCCAGCACCCGCTTCGTCATCTGAAAGTGAAAAGAACGCCAGAACCCGCTTTGCTCGCGCGCTCGCGACATGTGCTGCAACACGTCATGCACCGTCATCACATACGGGCACGGCAGCATCCGTGGCACGGAATAGAGATTGGGGATGTGGACCAGGTCGCACTCCAGCCGCTTCAAGGCGGTGCGGAACTCGCGGTATCCTTGGACCGAACGGTCGGACGCGAGAGCCGGGACCGTGTGAAAGTTGGGCGGGAGGGTGCCGATCTCCTCGACCTTGTTCGGAGATCCAATCAGAAGAAACTCGTTCTCGTGGTCGAGGCGGCCCAGCGTGCGAACCACGTTGCGGATATAGGTGCCGACGCCAAACTCAGTCATCCGCCGAATATCGATGGCGATCTTCACCGCTGGCATTTAACCATAGAGGGCACTAGGGAACACAGATGAATCATGCCCGTACTTCGGCCTGCGCCTTGGCTCTGCGGTCGGCGTACAGCGGAAACGCCTCGCACAGATCAAGCACCTGCTTTCGGACTTTGCTCAGCACAGCTGCATCCGTCCGCTGCAGAAGCGCCTCGGCGATCCAGCGGCCGATCTGGATCATCTCAGCTTCCTTCATGCCCCGCGTGGTCATGGCTGGCGAACCAATGCGGATGCCGCTCGGTTTCATCGGTGGATTGGTATCGAACGGGATCGCATTCTTGTTCACGGTGATTGCCGCCTCACCCAGAGCCTTCTCCGCTTCGCTGCCCAGCATGCCCTTCGAGAAAACATCGACCAGCATCAGGTGCGTGTCGGTACCGCCGGAAATGATGCGGAAGCCTTCGTCGGCCAGCGTCTGCGCCAGCACTTTCGCGTTGACGACCACCTGGCGGGCGTAGTCGCGGAACTCAGGCTGCATCGCTTCCTGAAAGCATACGGCCTTGGCCGCCATGATATGGACCAGCGGTCCGCCTTGCATCCCCGGAAATACGACCTTGTCGATGGCCTGCGCGAACTCAGCCTTAGAGAGAATCATCCCCGAGCGCGGCCCGCGTAGCGTTTTATGGGTTGTCGAAGTAACGATGTGCGCGTGCGGCACCGGCGAAGGATGCGCGCCGCCCGCCACGAGTCCGGCAAAGTGCGCCATGTCGACCAGATAGAGCGCGCCCACCTTGTCGGCGATCTGCCGCATGCGCGCGAAGTCGATGGTGCGCGGATAGGCGCTGCCTCCGCCGATGATCAGCTTCGGGCGCTCTTGTATAGCGAGCTTTTCCAATTCGTCGTAGTCGATGGTTTCCGTTTCTTTCGTGACCCCATACGGAACGATCTTGTACGTCTTGCCGGAAAAGTTCAGGTGATGCCCGTGCGTAAGGTGGCCGCCATGCGCCAGGTTGAGCCCCAAAATGGTGTCGCCCGGCTGCAGAATGGCAGCGTAGGCTTCCATATTCGCCTGCGATCCGGCGTGAGGCTGGACGTTGGCGTGCTCCGCGCCGAATAGCTGCTTCGCGCGGTCCCGCGCTAGGTTTTCGACGACATCCGCGTACTCGCAGCCGCCGTAGTACCGCTTGCCGGGATATCCTTCGGCATACTTGTTCGTAAACACCGACCCCGCAGCTTCGAGCACGGCTTCGCTGACGAAGTTTTCGGAAGCAATCAGTTCGAGTCCCTCATGCTGACGGCGCATTTCGTTGTCGACAGCAGCGGCAATTTGCGGATCACTCTCGAACAGCGGACGGTACATTCGTGATGAGGTGGGATTTTTCATGTCATTTTCCTGATCTCGTAAACGTCGGCCCGGTGCAATTCCATGTAGCGCTCGGGAAACTTCACCGGCGTAAATCCAACTTGCGAATAAAGCCCGTGCGCGTCCCGGGTAGTAAGGATCCAGCGCCGCAAATTCTGCAGCGCGGGATGCACCATAATGCACTCCATCAGCCCCTTGCCCAACCCGCGTCCGCGGTGTGCGTCGAGCACGAAAACGTCGCCCACATACGCAACCGTTGCGAAATCGCTGATCACTCGGGCAAACCCTACCTGCGCGCCGCTACCATCATAAACGCCAAAGCACAACGAGTGCTCGTTCGCGCGCGCCACCATTTCCCGCGGAACACCCTTCGACCAATAGCAATTCGTCAGGAACCCGTGAATCACATCCAGATCGAGGCGGGCGGGATCCGTGCTGATCAGGAACTCGCCCCGCCGGGACTCGACGATCGTGTCGGGATTGGTAGTTTGAGAAAACAGCATCTGGATATCTTAAACCGAGGATTTAACCACGAAGGCCACGAAGTTACACGAAGGAATCCGGTGAGCGGTTCCCTTCGTGAACCTTAGTGCCCTTCGTGGTTGACGCCTTTACTAGAACGCCGTCCGCAAGAACGAAGCCAAGTGCCACCCATCCATGTATTTGTAAGGCGTTTCACCAGTCGTGTAGTGTCCGCAGGGCAGCACCGCGACCTTGTGATCGAGCCCGAACCGCTCAAACTCCTCGACGACCTGGTGCGAAAGCTCCGGCAAAAATGTCAGATCGTACTTCGCATAGACGATGAGCGACTTCCGCGGCCAGCGCGAGAATTGCTTGAAGTACGACATAGGACTAACAGCCAGCCAAGCCTGCCGCAGCCGATCAAGGTCAATCGACTGCTCAATTCCCTGCCGGATGTGCCGGGTCGATTGTCCGTGCCACACCACATCGGCCACGTAGGTGGACGCGTGATTGAACGCCGCCACCCGAATGCGCGGGTCATGCGCCGTGGCGATGAAGGCATAGCACGAACCCAGGCTCGTGCCCACAATGCCGAGTTGGTCATAGCCCCGCTGTTCGAGCCAGTCGAGGCAACTCCGGATATCGACCACTCCCTGGCGCACCGCGTCGAGGGTGCGGCCAATGTTGGCGGACACGGCATAGTCCGCCCGGCTGATCTCGGCGGGCATGCGAATGTCGTGATACGGCATAGTCAGCCGCAATACCGCAATTCCCAGCATGTTGAGCAGTTTGCAGAGAGCGACATAAGAGACCGCGTCAGCATTCCAGTGCGGCAGAAGAATCACGGCGCGCCGCCCCTTCGCCGGAAACCAGCGCGCATTCACCAGATTGTTTTCAGGATAAGGCGTCGTTACCGGCGAAGTGAATCGCAGGAATTCTCCGAACGTCCCTTTTACCTTGGCCTCAAGCTTGGGGTCGGGCACTTCGCGCGTGGAGAAAACCTGAACCTCACGCGTCTCCACGCGGAAGTCCGTGGGCCGTGCGTAGGAATAGAATTCATCGCTCGCCGCCACAATGCGCCGGTTGTAATCCAGGATGAATTTCTCGGGGTCATCCTGAGCCAGGGTGGGTGTCTGGCCAGGGCGGAAGCCGTTGCGGCATGGCCAGTCCCGCGTGTATTCCACCCCCCACTCCAGCGGACGCACCACGCGGTTGTTGTCCACCGAAGTGAGCCGATGTTCCCAGTCGTACATCCACTGTGCGTAGCGCGAAGGCATGGTCAATCCTTAAGTGTAACAAGCGAAAACGCTCGGTTTACGCGGGAATCATTCAACGGTAGCAATAGTCGTTTGGCAGTTAGCATTCGCTCCCTAAACGGGACAACTGGGGAAGAAATCTGCAGCCCGGTGACATCCGTCACCGAGAAGGACCGGCAGTCACGATATTCATGGAGAACGGACGAGAGTGGGAATTTTGCCGCAGGTTGTAACTACATTTGGAGTTACAATGAACTTTGAATGGGACGTGCGCAAGAATCGGGCTAATCTCCGAAAACATGGGTTCGACTTCGTCGAGGCGGAAGAGATGTTCCGTCAGCCGCTTCTTGTTCGTCCCGACACGCGCGAGGATTACGACGAGGATCGATGGATTGGAATCGGGATGATGCAGGGCCGCGTGGCCTTCGCTGTATTCGCGGCGCCGTCGAGCGATACGATCCGCATCATTTCATTGAGAAAGGCAAATCATGAGGAGCGTCAAGAATACGAAAAAGCAATCGAGAACGGACTGGAAGCGAATTGATGCGATGCGGGACGAAGATATCGACTATTCGGACATACCGAAGCAGGGGCTGGAGTTTTTTGCGAACGCCATTCGCTGGCCCGGACCGAAAAAGCAGATCACATTGCGCATCGATCCCGATGTTCTGACATTCTTCCGCAAGCATGGACGCGGCTATCAGAGTACGATCAACGCCGTCCTGCGCAAGTACATGGAAGCCAGAAAAGAACAGACGTCAGACCTGAGACCGCGGACCTCCGCCAACCACCACGCCAGCCGTCGATGACAGAAGCCTGAGGTCCGAAGTCTTACGCCCTCTTCTAGCTTCCGTACCTTCGCGGAACCCGTTTCGAAATGTTGCAGAGAATCTCGTACGGCGTGCTGTTGGCCAGTTCGGCATGCTCCAATGCGTCAACGCGTAGGCCTTCGCCCGCGCCGAGCAGGATCACATCGTCCCCCACGGCCACGCCCGGAATGCCAGTGACATCCACCAGTGTCAGGTCCATCGAGATGCGGCCCACGATCGGAGCGTAGTGCTCGCGCACAATCACCCGTCCCTGATTGGAGAGCTGGCGGTTGTATCCATCTGCGTAGCCCACCGGCAGCACCGCAACGTGCGCGGGAGCTTTGGTTACGTAGGTCGCTCCATATCCCAGCGCCTGGTTCGCGCCGAAATCGCGTAACGAGAGAATGCGCGTCTTCCAGGTGAGAACTGGCTTCACCTTCAGCCGCAGCGTACCCCCGCTGACTTCGCGTCCTGCCCGTTGAAAGGGCAAGTAGTAACCGTAGAGCGCAACTCCCGGACGCACCATGCTGTTCCAAGTCTCATGCCGCGAAATGACGGCCGCAGTGTTGGCCATGTGTACAAACGTCGGCTCCATTCCCGCGTCGCGCACCATGCGACGGGCCGAATCAAAGCTGCGCTCCTGCTCCGCGACTGAAGGCGCGTCCATAGTTTCGGAGGACGCCAGATGAGTGGAGAGTCCCTCCAGCACCAGATGCTGGGCTGCCCTCAATGCGGTGAGCACTCCAGGAAGTTGCTCGATACCGACACCCAGCCGTCCCATTCCAGTGTCCACTTTCAAGTGCACCGGATGCCGCGCCACGCCCAGCACAGCTGCAGCTGTATCCAGCGTCTCGATATGCCAGGGTTCCCAGACCGTGGGAGTGAGATGCAGACGGATAATCTCGCTCTCCTCACCCCGCCAGAAACCAGTCATCAGGAGAATATTGGCGCGAACGCCTGCCTCGCGCAGGGGAATCGCCTCATCCAGCGAGGTCACGCCCAGCCACTTCGCCCCTTCGGCCTCAAGCGCGCGCGAGCACTCGACCGCGCCGTGACCGTAGGCGTCAGCCTTGACCACGGCGCACACGGTGACGTTCGCTCCTACGTGCTTCTGTACCGTGCGGAAGTTTTGCCGCAGCGTGGTCAGTGAAACTTCCGCCCAGGTCGGACGCGTCGCCACGCGGCTCAGGATTTCTGCTGTGCTTGCCACTTTCGCGATTATAGCGGGAGCGGCCCACGCGCCCAGGTTACGCCGGGGCTACTCCCGCCCGCAGTTTCCATTCGTTCCCAAGGTTCTGTTGCCTAGCCGCCCGACAGCCTGAAGTTCACCGTGATTTGGGTTTCAACTTCCACGGGTTCATTGTTCAGAATGTAGGAGCGGTACCGCCATTGGCGGACCGCATCGATCGCTGCCGAAACCAGTAAAGGATGCCCCGAGAGAACCCGCAGGTTATCGATGGTTCCGGCCTTGCTGATCGTCGCTGTCAGAACGACCGAGCCTTCAATCCGCGCATTTCTCGCTAACGGTGGATACGTGGGCTCGACGCGACGAATCAGGTTGCCCTGCAACATGCTGGACGTTCGGAACGTTGGGGGCAAAGACCGAGGCGGTATCGCCGGCATGAGCCTCGTCCCGGTAATCGGGATAGGAAAACCAGGTCCCGATCCAATCCCAGGACCCGAGTCGCCGATAGGGTCTCCGACGCTACCGATCGGAACCGATGTTGAGTCATCGCCCTTCGCGATAGTCGTCGGCACGTGACTCGGAGCCATGATTCGTCCGGTGTACGGAACAATCTGAATCCCGGAACTGCGCACATGCCCCAGCGGTCGCGCGGGCTCTGGATCCGGCCTTCCTAAGCTGACTGGCGTCGATATCGTATGGGCGGACGGCAGCCCGACTGACTTCCAAAGCGGCAACAGCAAGAGACAAACGATCACCACCGCCTGCAGTCCGAACGACGTCAACGTCGTCCAACTGCGGCGAGCGCGTTGGGCCCATGAAGTTTCCAGCAGGCTATCGGCAAACATAGTGTCCTCCAGCGTGAAATCTGTTTGCTGTTATGGACACCAGGAAGACTCGCGCGGGCGATGCCTGCACAAAAAAATAAGGCCGCGTTTTCACGCGGCCTTCTGGAACTTTCTGGACACCACGGGTGTCCGGTGGAACTACTTCGGCGGTTCGGTCGGCTTAGGCGCCGGCGGCTTCGCAGCCCCCGCACCCGGTCCCGGCCTCGGAGCAGCTGGCTTTGCGGCCCCTGTGGAAGGTGGCGCCGCTACGCCCGACTGCACGTTGTAGGCATCGACGACCGCCTTGGTGATATCGGACGCCTCACCCCACCAGAGCACATTGCTCTGCGGCCAGGGCTTGGACGTATCCACAATCATGCCAAAGCCGTTCTCCTGCGAATACTTCACGATCATGGGAGCCATCTTCTGCAGCACGCGGCTCGCGATCTCCTGCTGCTGGTTGCCGAATTCTTCCTGGGCATCCTGCACGGCACGATCGAAAAGCTTCTGCTTGCTCTCGATTTGCTTCTTCAGTGTGGCCAGCGCATCTTCGTTCAGCTTGCCTTCCTGCGTGGTCATCTGCTTCTTCAAGCTCTCGAGCTCGTCGTTTTGGCTCTTCAACTCGGCCTGCTTGGGCTCGAACTTCTTCTGCAGAGTCTCGACATCGCGGCGGCCTTCGTTGCTGCCGAAAATGGCTTCGGTGATGTTGATGGTCCCGACCTTGGTGCCGGTACTCGGGCCAGTCGTGGTCGCAGGCGCCGAAGCAGCGGGACTGGCAGGCGTGGCAGCTGAGCTGGACGGGGTGGCGGCGCTGCCGGTTTGGGCTAATGCGGAAAACGTGAATATAACCGCAACAGCCAGAACTACTCGCAGAAACTTGCTTGTCATTGGATCGGTTGAACTCCTTGGAACATGGTTCCGGGAATGAACTTCGAAAATCGCTCTCAGATCTCTTCTTCAGTCAACGCTGGGCCGCACTGAATGAGGTCTCCGCTGCGGTAGCGGCCGCCATCGGAAAGGCGGCTTCGATTGCCAGCATCACACACCAGACCGCAAGCGTGCCGTCCACCTCTCACAGCTGACTGGATGGCGTGGATCACACATATTATAGAGACCTCGGTCTTAGGCCGTCAAACAAAGTTACCGCCGCCAGTTTAGAACGTCGTCGCCACCGTGAACCGGAACGTCTTCCGCGGCTCCCTCAACTGGAAACTGGGGGCGTACGTATTCACCGCGAGATGGTAAGTGTAGTCGCCCGCCGCACCCGCCGGGAACATCGAGCGCGCAATCGGAATCGGCGGATTCGCTAGCTCATTCAGACGCATTGGGTTGTAGGCCCAGTAAATACGGAACGGCGCATTGACCACGGGCAAAAACATTTGCAGTTCGATTCCCGTGGACATGCGCACCTGCCAGTTCGACGAACTCAAAACGCTGAGATTCTGCGAAGGCCTCGGCGCCAGGATGCTTCCACCCTGACAGTTGTAGCCCGCATCCAGAATCGGACAACCGAACGGGGTACCGATGACCTGGTCGTATTGCACCGTGGCAATCTGCAACTGCGAAGGCCGGAGGATTGGGTCGATTCCCGCATCGACAAAAGGCGCAATCGCCACCGGGCCCGCGATCGTAATTCGATACTCCAGGTTCCCCACCACGCTGAGGTCGCCGCCGGGAAACACGATCTGATCGACCGGGATGGGAATCGTCCAGTTGCCCTGCCGCGGGTTCGCCGGGTTCTTGGGGACGGGAGTTCCATCCGGGTTGGTTAACGTGATTACGTTGGAACTGGGCAGGAACGCCACTGGAGAAATCGATCGGATATCAAAACCACGAATGTCGTTTTCACCACCCATGAAAAAGCGTTGGAACGGCGGCGCCACCAGGCCTCCGAACCCGCTGATGAACGATCCCTGTACGTTGAACCCGATCGTGTTGCGGCGGTTCTGAACGGGAATGAACTGTTTGTACTGAACGATCGGACGGACCGACCGGACGGTTCCGCCCAGCCCGGCCATTTGCATCCCCAGCGTCATCTGGTGCCCATGATGGGGGGAGATTCCGCTGTCCAGGGTGTTGAACGAGAAGTTCGGGAAGATCGAACTGGTGATGATTCCATTGACCGCGTTCGGTCCCGAGATACCCCGGAATGCTATGTAATCGAAAAGGCTCTTGGATGCCGTACTCAAGGCGACCAAGCTCGACCGGTCCAGCGAATACGTTATTCCCACACGCTTGAATGATCGGCGCAGAGGATAACTGAGCGAAGTGGTAAAGCCAACGCTCGATTGCGTGTAGTTTTGCAGGTTCTGCAACTGCGCCGCCGGCAGATTCAAGTTCTGTCCGCTGAAGATGGAAAGCTGTCGCGCCTGGTTGTAGCTGTACTTGTTGCCGAACACGGTGAAACCGAACTGCAGCGGGCGATCAAACATGTAGGGCTGTGTAAATCCGAACATGACGCTCCGCGCCAGGTTTCCCAGGCTGATCTGCACTTGCAGCGTTTCGCCGCGTCCCAGGAAATTGTTCGTCGAGTAATTTAACCCGATGAAGGCTCCCTCCAGCCCGCTGACGCCGCCATTCAGTCCGATGCTGTTCTTGCCCTTCTCTTTCACCTTCAGCGTCAGGTCTACCTGTCCATTCTTCTCGTCCAACTTCTTGTCGGTCACGTTCGGATCATCCGGCTTGAGTTGGTCGAAATAGGAGAGCTGGTTCAAACGCAGCAGGCTCAGTTCCCAAAGGCGGGAGTTGTACACGCCGCCTTCTTCGAGAGCCAGTTCGCGGCGGATCACTTTATCGCGCGTCGTTGTGTTGCCCGTGAACTCGATGCGCCGTACGTAGAACTGCTTGCCCTCATCGATGTCGATTTCCAAAGAGGCGAGCTTCTTTTCGTCGTCAAATGTAGTGGAGGGGACACCCGTGTAGTTGATATAGCCATATTCGCCGTAGGCTTTCCGCAGAGCTTCCAGACCTTTGGCGATTTTTTCGCGGCTGAAGATGTCGCCATCCTTGAGCGGAAATAGCGAGCGCAGCGCGGCCGTGTTGGAAATCGCTTTGTTGTTCTTGAAGGTAATCTTGCCCAGCCGGTACTGGTCGCCTTCGTCGATGGGCATCGTAATATCCACTGCCTTGCCGGGTCCCGACTGCAGCAGCGGGATGTGTACGCCCTTGTGTCCGGTGTCGTGGATTTCAGTCTTCGGATCGGTCACATTGGCTTTGAAGTAGCCGCGGTTCTGAAACTCGGCCCGCACTCGCTCGGTGTCTTCTTCCAGTTTGGTGGCGTCATACGTCTTAGCGAAAAGATTTTCCAGGAAGATCGAATGCGGAATCCCGACCGGCTTCAGGTTCTTCATGGCCGATCGCAGCATTCGCGACTTGATGTTCTTGTTGCCTTGGAACGTGATCTTGCCGACCTTGACCTTCGGTCCTTCCTTGATCACGAACGTGATTCCCACCGCAGCGGGTGGAATCTGCCGAATTTCCGTCCGGATCGTGGCAAACTGCCGGCCATGCTCGGAGAGCAGGTTCTTGATCGAAACTTCCGCCTTCTTGATGCGCGTTGGATCGTACTGGCTCTCAACCGCGAGGCCAACTTTGTCCTGCTTGAAGCGATCGAGGATGTCGCTGTCTGAAACCGAACCGTGCCCCAGGTAGGAGATTTCGCGAATCGTTGGCTTCTCCTTCACCTGGACGATGATGCGCCAGCCTTTGGGGGTCTGCTCGCGGGTGAAGCGGATATCTTCGAAGTACCCCGTGTTCCACAGGGAGTTGAAGTCGCGCTCCAGGGCAGCGGCGTCGTAAACGTCTCCCGGCTTGGTGAAGATGCGGGCCCGGATCGTCTCCGCAGGAATGCGGCGATTGCCGCTGACGTTAATCTCTGAAACAACGTCGTTCTGCGCCAAGGTCAGGGTTGCCGTCACCAGCAACAGCATGGCTAGCATCCTGCTCAACCCGCGCACACTCCACCTCACCCTTGGCCAAGGCCGTTGAAATGAAGAAGATGGCACCGACGTGACCCTCGGGAAGCGGGGTCGCTTGGGCACAACAAGGTTCTCCGAATGAAAGCGAAAAGGAATCGCTACGACCTCAGCCTCTGGGATGTAAGAAAACTGTCATTATACGGTAGAGCAGTGGAAAGCGTCCAAGCTGCAACTCTTTCTGGATCGAATCCTGCCGGTTCAACAGAACCCGCGGTTGCTTCATCGGGATGGCTTGGATAACTCTACCTCAACCAAGACGGAATAAAACGTTGCCGAGTTGCCCATGTCGGTAAGTTTTTCTGAAGTCAGGGCATTGATGCTCTTGAAACCGGGGGTCATCTTCGCCCAATTGAGGCTGGCAGAGACGACTCCAGGCTGAACTTTGCCGTCGACCCGCGCTTTAAGCACGATATCACCCCGACGGTTGAAGACGCGAACCGTGTCGCCATCGGCGATGCCCCGCGCCCCGGCATCCTCGGCACAAATCTCCAGCAGGCCCGTTTCTTCCATCTCCTGCACCGAAGGCACGTTGGAAAACGTGGAATTCAGGAAGTTGTCAGACTTGCGGGCCAACAACTCCAGTGGCAGAGAATTCTCCCTCTTTCCGTGTCGCGACTCCGAAGGAGGAGTAAAATCGGCAACCGGATCGAGTCCCAAGGCCTTCACCGCCTCACTATAGAGCTCCGCCTTGCCCGAAGGCGTCCGGAAGTTTCCGTGCGCAAACGGAAGGAACGGCTCTGGTTGTGTGGGAACTGCTTGTGTGGGGACGGCCGCCCCCGGCTGTCCCGCGGAGCGAAGCTCCGCGCCGGAAGCCGGAAAGTTCAGCCGCACCTGCCCCCGCTCCAGTCGCTCGCGACTGATCCCCTCCATCCACGGATCCTTCGAATCCAGGGCGAGATCGATCATCTCGTCCACACTCTCGTGGAAGCAATCCTCTTGGAACCCCATTCGTTCCGCCAGCGCCCGAAATAGCTCGACGTTCGACCGGCACTCTCCCAGGGGCTCAATCGCCTGATTCGAAACCTGCAAATAGTAATGCCCGTATCCTTTTTGCAGATCCTTGTGCTCAAAGAACGTAGTCGCCGGCAGGACGATGTCTGCATAGTCCGTCGTGTCGGTAAAAAACTGCTCATGCACCACCGTGAACAAATCCGGGCGCAACAGGCCGCGCACCACTTCGTTGTGCTCCGGACAAACCGTTGCCGGATTCGAACCGTAAACAAACAGCGCCTTCACCGGCGGATCATTCTGTGTGTTCAGCACCCGCCCCAGTTCCACCATGTTGATGGTTCGAGCCTCGCGTCCGAGCACGGTCTGCATCAGGTCGAGGCGCTTCAAGGCCTCCGTATTCAGATCCACCGCCCCGCTCAGTGACATCTGGAGCCCGCCGCCGATTTCTTTCCACGATCCGGTAATACAGGGCAGCATCGCAACGGCGCGGGTCGCCATCCCGCCACGCTCGGAGCGTTGCACTCCGTAGTTGAGCCGGATGACCGATGGTTTGACGGTGGCATACTCGCGCGCCAGCTTGCGAATATCTTCCGCAGCAATTCCCGTCCATTGGGCAACGCGCTCCGGCGAATACTCCTTCACTTTTTCGCGCAGTTGCTCGAAGCCCAGCGTGTACTTTGCCACATAGTCGGGATCATGAAGATTCTCACCGATGATGACGTGCATCATGCCCAGCGCGAGCGCCGCATCCGTCCCCGGATTGATCGGCAAATACCAGTCGGCGCACTGAGCGGTCCGCGTCCGGTACGGATCGATGACCACCAGCTTCGCGCCATTGCGCCGCGCCTCGGCGATGAAAGGCCAGAGGTGAACGTTGTTACCGTGGATGTTGGAAGCCCAAGCCAGGATGTACTTGGAATGGCGAAACTGCTCGGGCTCAGTCCCCAGCTTCACGCCAAGCACGGACTTCAGACCCGCCTCTCCGGCGGCTGAACAGATCGTCCGATCCAGCTGCGAAGCCCCCAGCCGGTGAAAGAATCGCCGGTCCATCGAGCCGCTGTTCAGCGTTCCCAGCGTGCCGCCATAGGAATAAGGCAGGATCGCCTCGCTCCCAAACTCCGCGGAAATCGCGCGCAAGCGCGAAGCAATCTCCTCCAAAGCCTCATCCCAGGAAATTCGCTCCCAGGCCGTGGATAGGTCTTGATGGTGCGGCTCTTGATTGTGTGGGACCGGGTCTTTGACCCGGTCATGCGGAGCGAAGCTCCGCTGCCCCGCCACCGGCCCCTTAGGCCGAACCCTCCGCATCGGATAAAGCACCCGATCCGGCGAATACACCCGATCCAGATACTTCGCCACTTTGGCACACAAAAAACCGCGCGTCACCGGATGCTCCGGATCCCCCTGAATCTTCGTAGCCCGCCCGTCCTGCACAGTAATCAGCACCCCGCAAGCATCGGGACAGTCGTGCGGACACGCGGCATGGACAACCTGCTTCATGAGCCTTCAATTATAGGGGAGCGCGAGTAATGTGGGGACAGCCGCCCTCGGCTGTCCCCTGGCCGAAGGCCAAGGTTCGTGACCGGTTCTATTTTCGATGCAGCGTTGCAAACTCCAAGGGAAGCACTACTTCAACTCCAGCACTTCCTTTTCTTTCGCCTTGCTCATCTCTTCCATCTTCTTAATCTCTCCATCGGTCAGTTTCTGGATCTCGTCGAGCGACCGCTTCTCTTCATCTTCGGAAATCTTCTTGTCCTTCAGCGCTTTCTTGGTGGCGTCGTTACCGTCTCGTCGAATGTTGCGGACTGCCGTGCGATGCTCTTCCAGAACCCGGTGCAAGTGCTTCACCATGTCCTGCCTCCGCTCCTGGGTGAGCGCGGGAACCGGCACCCGGATCAGCTTGCCATCGTTCATCGGATTCAATCCCATATCACCTGCTCGGATCGCTTTTTCAATCGCCCCCAGCTGGGACGCGTCGAACGGCTGGACTGTAATCAACTGCGGCTCGGGCGCGTGTACTTGTGCCACCTGATTTAGCGGCATCTGCGACCCGTAATAATCCACGGTAACGCCATCGAGCATGTGCACCGAAGCGCGCCCGGTCCGCACGCCCGCCATCGCCTTGCGGAAATCATCCACCGCCTTGTCCATTCGCGTTTTCAGTTGAACTCGAATCTCTTTCAGAGGCGCGCTATCAGGCATGGGTCCGCTCCGTTACACAGGTCGGGAATCAAAACGTTGAATTATAAACCGAACAGAAAGCCAGCTACAGAATTGAGTTGGGATAGGGAGAGGCCAATTTTCCAGGGCGTCATTCTGAGCGAAGCCGTTTTTCAGGCGGAGCGAAGAATCTCGCGCGCTGCTTACTCGCCCTTGGCGCTGACTCTCGACCCAATCTTCTCCCCCAGCACCACCCGGCGGATGTTGCCATGTTGGTTCAGGTTGAAGACAATGATGG
>OBLW0100000260.1_pt1 | contig 45413 bp, 38 predicted proteins | sample 1520161 | NCBI WGS metagenome assembly OBLW01 (sample SAMEA3539309, study PRJEB22396) | soil metagenome | biome: tundra; feature: field; material: soil | place: USA | collected 2010-05 | depth 0.15 m
CGCGACCTCTGCCGTGACAGGGCAGCGCTCTAACCAACTGAGCTACGTCCCCAGGCGCAACCTGGTGTTCAGGAAAGAAGTGCTGCAAGAAGAACCTCGCGTCAGCGCCACTCTTCTCATCGCGTCCTAACTCTCCCGATCACATCCGAGCCCTGGCGGGCGCGATGCGATCTTGCTCTTTTGCCATGAATGAGTGTAACAGAAGACACGCCAATTCGTGGACTTTCGAACCCTTGCAAACCCGATCGTTCTTTTCGATCTCGCCGGTCGAATCCTTGCCTCTTCAGTTCCGCGAGTGCTTTCATCGTCTACCCTATCCACCATGAAAAGAATTCAGCTTCTGGCCTGTGCCTTGGGAGGATTCTCGGCCGTGGTTGCGGCTTCTTCAGTCGGCAGCAACGATCGAGCGCGCGAGCTGATCCGCGTACTCCATCTTCAAGTGTTGCCCAGAGAATCGGGATATCTCGGCTTGATAGGACAATCTGCACAGATAGTCAGCGTCGGCGGTCGTCCGCTGGCTGTTCAAAGCCAGGTCTACTACATGCTCACACGCGATCGGCCAATGAATTATCTGCATTGGCTGGCATCCGACGATACACACATACTCATCGAAGGCGGCCCGGTTGACTACTTCATCTTTCACCCGGATGGGCATGTGGACAAGGTTGTTTTGGGGCGCGATCTGGCTGCCGGTGAGCTTCCCGTCGTGGCTGTTCCGGGCGGTTGTTGGAAAGCTCTCCGACTTCACGACGGGGTGAGTTACGCGCTGATGGCCAATGCTCTTTCACCGGAGTTTACGCCGGACCGTGTGAAGATCGGCGCAGGTCCCGCATGGATCAAGCGATTCTCTGGCAAAGCTCCGTGGGGAAACCCAGCCATGCTGCGCGCGCTCATCGGACCCAATTGGAGCCCCGAGCAATAGCAATCACGGTTGTCGAGAAATTGTAGAATTGAGCCTACGCGGGCCACGCGACACGATTGCTACGCCCGGATGAAGTGAATCCCATGTCGGTTGAAATGCCTCGTACGCATTGCAGGAGATGATTCGCAATCGAAGGAAGCTTCTGTGCCGTAACCCGGAACGATGGACCGGAAACACTCACCGCCCCAACCGGCAAACGCTGCGCGTCAAGCAGTGGTACAGCGATGCAGCGTAACCCTTCTTCGAACTCCTCATCGTCAACAGCGTAACCGCGACGACGTGTCTTCTCGATCTCCGTGCGCAATGCTTCCGCCGAAGCGATGGTCCGTTGCGTGAAACGTTCAAATTTCGTTCGCCGCAGAATGTCGTTGATTCGTTCTTCCGGCAAAAAGGCGAGAATTGCCTTCCCCGCCGAGGTGCAATGAACAGGATTACTGGATCCGATCCGCGTAATCATGCGAACCGAGCGCGCGGGCTCGATCTTATCTATGTAAATCACGCGCGCCTGCTCAAGTACGCACAAGTGCGCTGTCTCTTCGGTTTCGGAGACGAGGCGCCGAAGATGCGGCTGGGCACGCTCGCGCAAATCGTATTGCTCGATGGCACGGTTGCCAAAATCAAAAAGTCGAAGTCCAAGGCGAAATTTGCCACTCGTCGTGCGTTCCACCATGTGATGGCGTTCCAGCACCATCAGGAAGCGGTGCGCGGTGCTCTTGTGAAGCTGCAAAGATGAGGCTACTTGCGCCAAACCCAGCGGTGTTTCGCTTTCGCCAAGCAAATCCAGGACCGCGAATGCCCGGTCCAGGGCTTGAACTCTGTAGGTCCCTTGCGGAGTTGCGTCTCGCATAATGGTCCTTCGTTTCGCGCTTTGATTACAGGCTCAGTTTCTCAAGATATGAGATTCGCGTCAAATTCAATTGATTTCGAGCCCTTCGAAATGGCGGGCGACGCCTTCACGCCGGAACTACATCACCTTCGCCCGGTGCGAGAAAGAGATTTGCCTCGAGTCCGTGCTGCCTCGTATAGAGGTCGTAGTAGCGCCCACCGAGAGCAAACAGTTCAGTGTGGTTGCCCCGTTCGACGATGAGCCCTCCCTCGACAACCAGGATCTGGTCGGCGCGGCGAATGGTGGAAAGGCGATGTGCGATCACAAACGTGGTACGCCCTTGCATCAGCTGGTTCAGTCCTGCCTGAATCATCGCTTCCGATTCAGAATCGAGCGAGCTGGTCGCTTCATCGAGAATCAAGATCCGTGGCTGCGCCAGCAAAGCGCGCGCGATCGACAGACGCTGGCGCTGGCCACCGGAAAGTTTAACGCCGCGTTCGCCCACAATCGTGTCATATGCGTCGGGGAAACGCTCGGCGAACTCATCCACTCGCGCCGTGCGGCAGGCGAATAAGAAGTCATCCTCTGTCGCCTCCGGCCGCGAAAACATCACATTCTCGCGAATCGTTCCATCGAAGAGAAATGAGTCCTGAAGCACCACGCCCAGTTGAGACCGAAATGTATGCAGGTCCACCTTCGCGAGGTCCACATCGTCCACCACTACACGCCCCTTGGACGGTGAATGAAACGCACAGAGCAAGCTAATGATGGTGGATTTTCCCGAACCGGACGAACCCACCAGCGCCGTGACCGTTCCTGGATCAGCCACGAAGCTGATGCCATGCAAGACCGGTTTCTCAGGCTCGTAGGCAAACTCGACGTCCTCAAATCGGACTGTTCCCTGAATCGGCGGCATCTTCATCGTCCTGCCGGGAACTTGGTTCTCCTCCATCTCAGACATGATCTCGCCAGTTCGGTCAAGCCCAGCAAAGGCTTCGGTCAGCTGCGTGCCGATGTTCACAATTTGAAATACAGGCGCAATCATAAATGCAAGAAACATGTTGTAGCTGAAGTAGTCGCCCACCGTCCACGTATGGTTAAGCACGCTATGCCCGCCGAGCCACATCACCAGTGCCGATACCAGTCCCAACACCGTAGTTGATGCCGAGCCCAGCACGCTGGTCATGGTTAGGGACTTCATGACATTGGCCAAAAGCCGGTCTACCCCCTCGGAGAAAACGCTGTGCTCTCGCTCTTCGGCGTGATAGCCCTTGATGACCCGAACTCCGCCGAGCGATTCCGTCAACCGGCCTGTCACCTCGGCGTTGATCTTGGCACGTTCGCGGAAGATCGGACGGATCATCTTGAACGCGTATTGCAGAACGAAGACAAATGCACCCACCACCGAGAAGACGGTGAGCGTCACGGTAACGCTTCGGTGCAACAGATAAATGAAAGCCAGTACAGCAGTAAGCATGCCTCCAACAAACTCGACCAAACCCGTGCCGACCAAATTACGGATGCCCTCCACGTCGGACATAATGCGCGCAACCAGGGTGCCAGTTCGGTTCTCGTCGTAGTAGGCCACTGACAGCAGACCGACGTGCTTCTGCACTTGGCGCCGCATGTCGGCGATGAGCCGTTGTCCTGCTTTCGAAAGCAACTGCGTGAGTGAGAACGAGGTGATGGCCTGTACGATCATTGCCGAAAAAACGATAACAATGATTCGTGGTAACAGCTCCGGGTGAGGATGAGCCTCATTCAACACACGATCTAAAAGAGGCTTGCTCGTGAAAGGCAATACCAAACCGGCAAAACGATTCACGGTCATCAGGCAGAGTCCGGCCAACAGGAGACCTTTACGCGGCGCGACCAGTGCCCGGATCTGCGGCCAAAGTTTCTTGACGCTGATTTTGCGCTTCGGTTGTTCTGCTTGACCGGCACGCGCGCTACGCCCATGAGGCGTGCGCTCTGCGCGCATGCCGATCCCCATCCCGCCGCCGCGCATGGTCCCCATTCGTTAGACCTGCCTCGCACGCTTCGCAGCAATGAACGAACGCACACAAAGCATCACGTAAACGAGCAGCAGGCACGCCATGACCAGTTTTGAGCCAAGCGCGATCTCGTTGATGGGGGCAGGCTGGGAACCGGACATCACGGCATTCAGGCTCAACGTCGATACAAACGTGCGAACAACCTCTGCGGCCGCTCCCACGAACCCGAGCAGACCGATCGTCACATTGATATGCATGAAAAGTTTGCGCCGCGACTCGTTGGGGCTGATTGCAAGAAATCCAAATACGCCCAACGCCAATCCAAACCACATCGGAATAAGGGCAGTCGGATGCTGGCTGCCAGTGCCGAAATACCCAGCCAGACCTAAGCCGGCCAAAAGAACCGCAAACACCAACGTCACTTTTGCCATTGCAGTTTCGTCCTATGTTCAGGTCTAGGGTACCAGCAGTTAGATGAATCGCTCCCGCGCTCGATGCAGAATTCCGGCACGCCAGGGATCACTCGCCGTTGGCCGCCTGCTTCACGTCCGCCACCACCTGCTCCGGAGTCCAATCATTGCCTGGGTAAAAGCGCACCACCTTGCCATCGCGCCCGACCAACGTGGTTGAGAGAGTATGCGTAATCGAGTCGTCCGGTCCGGCTGTCATTCCCAGGTCAAAGTATCTGGCCATTTCCGCAAGAATCGGCTTCTGCGGAACCCCAAAATCCCAATGAACAAAAGCGGTCTTCGCATCGCTGCCGATGTATTGGACCCCGTAGGCCCGCAGCCTCGCCGGCGTATCGTGTTCTGGATCAAAGCTCACACTCAAAAGATGTGTGCCCGCATAGAGTGCCGGATCTGTAGACAACTGCTTCTCGATCGCGGCGAAATTGTGCGTCACGCGCGGACAGAAGTTCGGCAGGGGGCAGCGCGTGTAAATGAACGTGATAAGCAACTCCTTGCCTCGGAATTGCTTAATATGAATCTCGTGCCCGTCCTGATTTCGCAAAGCGAAATCAGGCACCTGGTCGCCCGGCGCAGGTACATGGTAGACAACTGCCGGTTTGTAATCCGGCTTTCCTTGCGCCACCACAACAATATGGTCCAGTACGACATCGGCATCCGCGTCTTGTGAGACAAGGAGATCGGCTGTGATCACATCTCCCGGATGCAATTCGCTCACGATGCTCGCGTCCTTCAGCTTGTACGGCATAATCATCGCATCCATAAAACCAGGGATGGCTTCGTGATCAAGAATAACTTCGCCCGATGTGGAGTTTGTGGACACAACTTTGCCCCGCAGCTTATAGATCTTGAATGAAGGGCTCGCCTCAGTCGCCGAGGCATTCTGGTGACCCGTATGGCAACCGGCCAACGCAACAGCAAGCAGAGTGATAGCAAGAAATCGGCGACTCACACCTCAGTTTACAACCGCGATTTCCGACGGTACCGCGGATAGCGCCACCATGCCCGGGCAGCGTATAACGCAGGTATGGGGCCTTCGCGTCCAGCGCAGATCGACAATTGGATTCGCGGTGGCGGAATTGTCATCGCGGCCAGTGAACGCGCGGCTCGCGTAATTAAGATGGCCTACCATCACCGTCGTCGTGGGGAAGGCTCGATGGCCTGGCCCGCACCCAACATTCAGGCGTGGGCGAGTTTTGTTGTTGCCACCTGGGATATGTACGCGCGCGACGAGCGGATGCGCTTGAATTCCGCACAGGAGCAGGCACTCTGGGCAGACATCATCGGCCGCGAACAGCGCGTTGCCACCGCACTCGAAGCTCCGCGTCAGCGGCTCGCGTCCATGGCGATGCGGGCGCACGAATTGCTGTGTTCATTTGCTCCACGCTATTTGAAGGAGTCCGCTCGAATCGGCTGGGACAATGATGCGGGAGTCGTCAGTGACTGGCTCGCCGCTTTCTACAAGAGATGCCATGAGGCTGTACTGATCAGCGAGGCACGCGTTCCGCTGGAGTTGATTTCGCTTCTTCAACAAGACGTCATGCCACGCGCTCCGCTATTGGCGGTTGGCTTCGATCGGCTTCTTCCGATGCATAAAGATCTCTTCGATGCATGGGGCGCATGGCAGGAGCTTGCGGCGGATGAGCGGGCCAGCGACGTTCATTTCTATGCAGCCCCCGATGAAGAGTCGGAGATTGCGGCCTGCGCAAGCTGGTGCATGAACCAGATTGCCGCCAAACCCAGCGCGCGTCTTCTCGTTCTTTCTCAGGACATCGCCAATCGCCGAGGTGAAATCGAGCGCGCTTTTCTTCGCTGGGCCAAACCGGGGGCGCGATCTGTTTTCGAATTTTCTCTAGGAATCCCCCTCGACCATGTTCCGCTTGTCCGCGCCGCTCATCTCCTACTTCGATGGCTCGACGGTCCGCTCACGGAAGCAGAATTGGACTGGCTCTTCTCAACGGATGTTCTGGACGCGGGACAGGAAGAATCGAACGCTCTGCAAGCACGCATGAGGACGATTCGCCGCCGAAACCTTGCGCGACCCGAATGGACGTTGCAAGCTTTCGCCAGCCAACGCATCGGAGCGGAAAGCCACTCGCTAGATTGGCTTCGTGGCTTGATCGAGGCTCATCGCGTATTGAAGGACCGGCGACAAAGCCCCGTTGATTGGGCCGCGCAAATTCCAGAGCTTCTGCGTAGCGCTGGCCTCCCAGGCGAACGCGCCTTGTCGAGCGCTGAATTCCAGGCTTGGCAAAGATGGGGACAGGCACTAGATCTCTGCGCCTCGTTGGGTTTCGATCGCTACGTAATGACTTGGCCGGAGTTTCTCTCGTCTCTGGCTCGCATCCTCAAAGAGACGTTGTTTGCTCCCGAGTCCAGTGACGCGCCGATCCAGATTACCGGCCCCGCCGAATCTGCGGGCCTCGACGCGGATGCACTTTGGTTCCTCGGCGTCGATGAAGAGGTTTGGCCCGCATCGGGAGCCTCGGATCGCTTTTTGCCGCAACATTTGCAGCGGGAGTTTCGCATGCCACACACTTCGGCGCGCCACGATTGGGATTTAGCGGAATCCATTACGAAGCGGTTGCTCGAATCTGCACCTGTCGTCAATTTCAGTTACGCCTCTCAGAAAGCGGATGCCGAGACTCGTCCTTCCCGCTTGGTCGCGCGCTTTGCCGGATCCCCGCAACCGCTTCCGCCGCAGTTAATCGCGCCTCGCGCTGAAACCCAGCTTTCAGCTTCGTTCGCCGACGCAACCCGCGTTCCCTTCTGGCCCGGTAAAGTTCGCGGCGGCTCCGCCGTCCTCACGTTCCAGTCGCAGTGTGCGTTTAAAGCCTTCGCGACGGCGCGGCTCGACGCGCAAGGTTGGGAACGGGCTGAATATGGACTTTCAGCATCACAACGCGGTCTCTTACTGCATGCGGTGTTGCACGCCGTTTGGGCTGGACCGCCAAATGGATTACGTTCTCTCGATGACCTGCTCGTGCTTCCGGATTTGCGTTCCTATGTGGAAGAGCATGTCCGAGCCGTCCTTCGGGAGAAACTGCCCGATGGAATCGCAGACCGAATGCCGCGCCACTATCTTGAACTTGAGGCAATACGGCTCGGGCGCATCCTCAGCGAGTGGCTGGCTTACGAGTCGACTCGGCTTCACTTCACGGTCTCGGAAACTGAGTCGGCGCGCAAGATCCAAATCGCCGGGCTCGAATTGGATTTGCGCATCGACCGCGTCGATCGGCTCAATGATGGATCGATGCTGGTCATCGACTACAAGACCGGTAACGTCACTCCCAAGGCATGGGAACTGCCTCGCCCCGACGACGTACAGTTACCGGTGTATGCCGGTTTCGCGCTCAATCAACCAATCGGCGGCGTAGTCTACGCCAAAGTTCGTGCGGGAGACTTCGAGTTTGCCGGACACGTGAACGATGCCAACGCGACTCTCTTCTCCGATCCGAAAGACACCGCTGCGCTCGCCAGAAATGCCCTCACAGCCGAACGACTCGACGAATGGAGGAGCTATATCGAACAGCTTGCGCGCGACTTTGTCGCCGGTCGCGCCGACGTAGACCCGCGCGAGTATCCAGGCACCTGCGATCGATGCAATCTACATGCGCTCTGCCGCATTTACGAAAATAGGTCTCAAACAGAATCAGAAGACGAGGACAGCGTGCCGGCCGATGAGTAAGCCTGCGATCAAGGCCGCTCCTCCCGATCAGGCTCAGCGCGAGCGGGCGCTCAATCCAACGCGGTCCATCCTAGTTCAGGCGCCTGCTGGCTCGGGAAAGACCGAGCTCCTGGCCCGCCGCTTCCTGCGATTGCTTGGTGAAGTAGAAGAGCCGGGCCAGATCGTCGCTATTACGTTCACCAAGGCCGCCGCGGCCGATATGCGGCACCGCATTCTCTCAGTGGTGGAAAAAGCCGCGAACGCGTGCGCACCCACTGGCTCTGCGGACGGATTCTCCTTGGAGGCGCTGGCTCATCGCGCCCTTCAAAGGTCACGGGCTCTTGGCTGGCAGCTTCAAGATCTCTCAGCCAATCTGCGCATCACAACCATTGACTCCTTCTGTCGGGAACTGGCGATCCAACAGCCGTTACTCTCCGGTTTCGGCGCCGACCTGAGAATTGACGAAGAGCCATCCCATCTGTATCGCGTGGCCGCGCGCAATGCGCTGAAAGAGATCGGCGGAGGCAATGCTGTCTTGAGCACCGCGATTGAGGATTTGTTGCTTTGGCGCGATAACAACTGGAGCGAACTGGAGAATTTGCTCGTTGAAATGTTGGGAAAGCGCGATCGCTGGATGCACGATTTCGTTCTCGAACGCGAGCCGAATTGGGATCTTCTGCGCGACCGCCTGGAAAAACCATTTGCGAACGCCTTGCAACTGGCAATCGCTGATGTCAATCGGCTCCTCGATCGGGCACCCGGCGCGCGGGACGAGGCAGTTGCCTTGGCACGCTTTGCGTGCGAACACAGTGGAGGCATGCTCTACCAGGATCTTGCCGAGCTCCCTGAATTCCCTGCCGGTCCTTATGAATGCGCCGAATCGCTCGACGAGGCACGGTGCGCGCTCCTCTGTCTCGCTGACCTCGTACTCACCAAGGAAGGCACCTTTCGCATTCGGATCGACAAGAGCAACGGCTTTCCTGCGGATCGCAAAGCGGCGAAGACTCGCCTCACCCGTCTGATCGCCGATCTGAAGAATGTTTACGGCCTCGAAGCCGCACTCGCCGAAGTCTGCGCACTTCCTCCGGCTCGCTACACAGAAGAAGATTGGCACATTGTTCGCGCATGCTTCACACTGCTTCGCCAGGCTGCCGCCGAGCTGCATACTGTCTTCGCTGAAGCCGGCGCAACGGACTTCGTTGAAGTTGCCCAAATCGCGCAGCACGTCCTTGAAGGCGACGACGGTTTACCCAACGACGCTGCGATTGCGTTCGCCGACGGGATCCGGCACCTTCTGGTCGATGAGTTTCAGGACACGAGCCGTCGTCAGCATCGTTTGCTCACCAGCCTGGCCGCTGCGTGGCCCGACCAGGCAAACCGCACAGTTTTTGTTGTCGGCGATCAAGTCCAGTCCATCTATTTCTTTCGTGATGCAGATACTGAGTTGTTTCCCGGAGTGCGAAAATTCGGTCTGGAGATCTCCGGCGCCGATCCTCTCCTCTTCGATTTCGTCCAGCTTTCCGCCAATTTCCGCACCCAGCCCACCTTGGTCGAGAACTTGAATGAGACCTTCGGTCGCGTCTTCGCGGAAGACGATGGCAGCGGTATCACGTTCTCAGCTGCCGAACCGGCTCGCGATCCACAAGCCTATGCCTCTCAGAGCCTCACTCTGCATCTGGAGTTCATGCCGCAAATTGCGTCGGGGGATGCTGCCAACCCGCAGGCTCAACAGCAGAAGCGCGAAGTCGTGGCAAAGCGAGAAGAAGCCCGCGAGAATCAAACTGCCGAAATCGTTGCGCTCATCCTCAACCACATGGATCGCATCGAGCAGGCACGATCAGCCGGAGCGAAGTATCGCATCGCAGTCTTGGGTAGAACCCGCAATTCTCTTGAACCCGTCGCCTATGCGCTTCGCAGGGCGCAGATTCCTTTTCGCGCCGTTGACCTGGAACGATTGGATGAGCGTCCCGAGGTCTTGGACGCTCTGGCCCTTGGTCGTGCACTATTCAATCCTCTCGATCGCGTTGCATGGCTCGGTATCCTGCGTGCCCCATGGTGTGGACTGGCGCTGGATGAACTTCACACGCTTACAGGTGGCGATCATCCTGACCTGCTCGAGCAGCCTGTACCACAATTAATTAGCGAACGGATTCATCTTCTTGGTGCAGAAAGCCGTCGTTCCGTCGAACGCGTGCTACGCGCGATCCAATCCGCGCCACCGTTGTCCGCTGCATTGCCCACAGCATCTTTGGGGACATGGCTCGAGCAAATCTGGCGCGGCCTGGGCGGTGTCAGTTGCGTGGGTCGAGCGGCGCAAGCAAATCTCAAGCTTCTTTGGCGCTGCATTGACGGCCTGCCTAATGGGGCACAAGATTTTTTGGGACCCGCCCTCGACTCGGCCCTCGAAGGCCTCACCGCAATGCCGGACCCGGCAGCAAGCACAGAATGCGGCGTACAGCTAATGACCATTCACAAGTCCAAAGGACTTGAATTTGAAGTCGTCATCGTTCCAGAATTGCAAGCCCGTGCCGGAAACACACGTGGCAAGCTGCTTTCGTGGCTTGAACGCGGGCTTGCAAAGCCGGACTCCTCAGGCGAAATCACCGAGTTCCTGGTGGCGCCTATCCAAACTCGAGGTGCGGCGCGCGGCTCGTCTAAGCAATGGGTCGATCGCACGTATCGTGAGCGCGAATCGCAGGAAATGCGGCGCATCTTGTACGTCGCTGCGACGCGCGCCCGGGAAGAACTCCACATCTTCGCAAGGTCCGAGTATAAAAATACCTCGGGAACGACCAGCCTAATCGAGCCCAACAATTGTCTGCTCGCGACCGCATGGCCTGCGTTTAAAGAGGAAATTCGCGCGCGCTTCGAAGAATGGCAGTTCCTGCAACCAGAATCGCATCAAGAAATCGAATCCGTGGTCGAATCGATTGCGGCATCTTCTGGCACCAGCCTTGCAGTGATGCCAAACCCTGCCAAGCCAACTCTGCTCCGCCGGCTTCCGCCAGATTTCACTCCCTTGGAATCAGCTGGCGCTTCCAACGCAGTCCGCGACCAAGATTATGTTCGGATCAGCGAGCCCGAACGATACAAGCGTCACGAGGGGGGAATCGCTTCACGCGCACTCGGCACTGCCGTTCACGAACTACTCGAAGAGTCAGCTCGACTACGCGCAACGAATGATTGGACCGCCACGGACGGCGCACTCTCGAAGTGGCTGCCGTGCATTACAGCCCAGATCCGCGCCACCGGTTTAACGCAAAGCGAAACGAAGTCCATCGCCGCCCAGGCTCTTCTCATTGCGCAAAAAGCGGCGAAAGATCCGGTCGGTCAGTGGATTCTATCACCGCATGCCGAAGCTGCAAGTGAAGCGGCGTGGACGGGCATTGTCGCGGACGCGTTACGTTCAATTCGCGTGGATCGCGTCTTTCGTGCAGGGCTCGAACCTCTGTCCGAAGGGGAAGATGCCTGGTGGATCATAGACTTCAAGACCGCGCACGCCGAAAACCTCGATCCGTCGGTTGCCCTGTCGGCCCTTCGCACCCTCTTCGCGCCACAGCTTGAGGCATACGCCGTAATCCTGCGCAGCCTCCATAGGGAAGCCATGCCTATCCGAGCAGGTCTCTATTATCCGCGCATGTCGATGTTTGATTGGTGGGCAGTCGATGGCTAGACGCAACGCTAGATGGCCGTCTTTGCGTCTCTCTCTTTTTGCGCTGCCACGCTCTTACGATGACGCACATCATCGCCCTGTACCCAGAAAATCACGTCCTCTGCAATATTGGTAGCGTGATCCGCCACGCGCTCCAATGCCCGACTGATCATCAGCGCGTTCAGAGCCTGCGGTGCAATATGGCTCTGTTCTTCCATCACCTTGGTGAGTGATTTGTAGGCCGCGCGATTCATGGCATCCACGGCGTCATCCATGGTCAGCACATTCCGTGCAATATCTGCGTCGGCCTCGATGAACGCCTGCAAACTCTTGCGCACCATCTCAGCCGAAAGCGTGGCCATCCGGGGAATATCGACCGGTAAATCCGCCACCGCCATCTGCTCCATATTGCGTACCCGATCGCTGATGCTCTTAGCCGCATCTCCAACACGTTCCAGATCGGCATTTATTTTGATAACGCTCAGAATGAATCGCAAGTCGATGGCCATCGGCTGCTCCATCGCAAGGAGGTCGAGAGCCGCCTGATCGATGTCGCGCTCCAGCCGATTGATCGCATTCTCGCTACGGCTGACCAGATCGCAGATCGACAAGTCGCGCACACGATACGCCTCAATCGCCCTCTGGATGGCTTGTTCTGCGAGGCCTGCCATCATCAGCAGGTTCTCCTTCAATTCGTCGAGGCTTTGCTGAAAGCGAATGCGTGTCATCCGAACCTGCCCGTGATGTAATCCTCAGTGCGCTTGTCGCTGGGATTCGTGAAGATCTTGTGCGTCGAGTCGAATTCAACCATGCGGCCATTCAGAAAAAAACCGGTCTTCTCTGCGACTCGGGCCGCCTGCTGCATGTTATGCGTCACAATCACGATAGTGTACTGCGTCTTCAGCTGAAATATAAGGTCCTCTATTTTCGATGTCGAAACTGGATCGAGTGCCGACGCAGGCTCGTCCATCAACAGGACCTCGGGGTCTACGGCCAGTGCGCGTGCGATGCAGAGACGCTGCTGCTGCCCGCCCGATAGACTGGCGCCGGATTTCTTCTTAAGATCGTCCTTTACTTCATCCCAAAGAGCTGAGTTTTTCAGCGATCTCTCCACAATCTCGTCGAGCACACGCCGGTTTGCATACCCGTTCAATTTCAACCCAGACGCCACATTATCGTAGATGGACATAGTGGGAAACGGATTCGGCCGCTGAAAAACCATCCCCACGCGGCGCCTTACCTGCACAGGCTTGGCGTCGTTATAGATGTCAAGCTCGCCGATGCGGACTGACCCCGTAACGCGCGCGATGGGGTTCGTCTCATGCATCCGGTTGAGGCATCGAACAAACGTACTCTTTCCGCAGCCAGACGGGCCAATCAGCGCCGTAGCATGGTTGGCCGGAATATTCAATGTGATGTCCTGCAACGTGTGATTGGTGCCGTACCACGCGTTCAGGTTCGTCACGTCGATGCGAACGCCCACTTAGCTTGCCCCTTTCAAAACGCCCCGGCTGGTTACATAGCGCACCAGAGCGACAGCAACCACGATCAACAAAATCAAAACCAGGGCGCCCGCCCATGCCAGCCTATGCTGGTCATCGTAGGGCGAAAGCGCATAGACATAAATCTGCAGGGGAAGCGCTTCGATCGGTTGATTCAGGCTTGTACTCATGAAGGAATTGCCCAACGCAGTAAACATCAGCGGAGCTGTTTCTCCTGCGACGCGCGCAAACGCCAGCATGCACCCAGTAATAATGCCCGGAGAAGCCGTCTTGACGGTAATTGACAGAACCGAGCGCCAGTTGGGAACGCCGAGCCCCAACGCCGCTTCGCGCACCGCATGCGGCACCATCAGCAACATTTCTTCGGTTGTTCGGCAGACTGTGGGAATCATCATGATTCCCAGAGCAACTCCGCCTGAGAAGGCCGAGAAATGCCCGAGGAATGGCAGAAAGCTCACATGCGGACTTACGATTAGCGCATAGGCTGCCAGACCCATCACGATCGAAGGCACGCCATTCAATACATCGGCAGTGAAGCGGACGGCATTCGCCAGTTTTGTTCCACGGCCAAATTCCGCCAGATAAATGCCGCCGCCAATTCCGATCGGCACACCGATAGCGCTGGCCAGACCAAGCAGCACGCCTGAACCCACAATGGCGTTCGCCATGCCTCCGCCGTTTTCCCCCTCCGGCTTTGGAATCTGAGTGAAGAAATCAAGGTTCAGCGAGCTGGCTCCCTTATAGATGAGGTATCCGAAGATCACGACCAGCGGCAACACCACCAACACAGTCGCCAAAATGGCCAGAGCTGTGACTATGCCATCCGTGATCGTCCGAATCCTGGACTTGAAGCTCTCCGCGCTCACCAAGATCTCCTCAATGCACCTGCGATGGAGTACCTCGCGTTACGGCCCAAACGAGTAACTGTGCCAGACCATTCACAATGATCGTAACGATAAACAGGGCCAGTCCGATCTCGATCAGCGCGGTTCGATGCACGTCGTTCACGGCTTCAGTGAATTCGTTTGCAATCACCGCGGCCATTGAACTCCCGTTCGAAAGCAATGAGCGATGAATCTCCGGCGTGTTGCCGATAACCATCGTGACCGCCATCGTTTCTCCCAAGGCACGGCCCAAACCGAGAATGATCGATCCGACAATGCCAATGCGCGCATTGCGCAGTACGCCCATGCGAATCATCTCCCAGCGCGTCGCGCCCAACGCCAGCACCGCCTCGCGTTGCGAATGAGGCACGGCACTCATCACCTCGCGTGTGAGCGATGAGATGATCGGCAGAATCATAATGGCCAGAATCACGCCGCCCGCCAGAAAGCCAAGGCCAGTGGGATTGTCATTGGTGAAAAAGCCTGTCCATCCCAGCAGACTGGTCAACAAGGGATTCACGTATTCCCGGAGCAACGGCACGAGCACAAAGACTGCCCAAAGACCATAGATCACGCTGGGAATCGCGGCGAGCAATTCGGTCAGGAATGCGAGTGGTCCGCGCAATGCAAGTGGGCTCATTTCCGTAAGGAAGATGGCCAGCCCGACTCCAAGCGGAACCGCGATCAGCAGAGCCAAAAACGAGGAAACTAGTGTGCCGTAAATAAACGGCAAAGCGCTAAATTGCTCGTTGACCGGATCCCAATACAACGGCTCGTTGGTGACGGGATTTGTGAAGGTTTTATAGAAGAAAGACAAGCCAAACTTGTGCCAGGTCATTTGGGAGCTTGAAATGAGCTGCCAGGCAATCAAGCCTACAATGGCGAAGATGCTCAGGGAGCATAGAAGCATCAGCACCTTGAAGGCACGATCAGCGATTGCCGAGTTCCCCCGAGAAAGCAGATACTGCCTGATCGGAGATGGTTCAGTGGGCGCCGTTTTATCTGGGCGCCGATCATCGGGTGTCTTGGGCTCACGCTGAAATTGCGTTTGCGAGATTCGGATCTCTGGCACTGGAGCTATCACCAACGGTAGCCTAATGGGCCAAGATGAATAGGAGGTTACAAGCCCGCAAAATCAAGCGCATACGACCCAGAAATCGAGCAATGGGTCAATCGCCCTTTCATAATCCGGGGCACGGACCTCTCACAACTGGTCTAATCTTGTGTCTGTCGAACGGAAGGCCTGGTATCGTGCGCAAGTCCTTAGCCCTATTCGTCCTCGCTCTTAGTGCATTCGCTTTGCGAGCCCAAACCCCCCTCCAGCCCGAGACGGCCCAAAGGGAATGGACCGCTGCTTGGATCACCCATCCAACAGCGCCGCTGCGCGAACCCATTGTTCTCCACTTCCGCCGCAATTTAAGTCTGAGTTCGGCCCCTGCCAGCTTTCGCGTCCGCGTCAGTGCAGACAATCGCTTCATCCTTTTCGTTAATGGCCATCGAGTCGGCGACGGCCCAGCCCGCGGCGACCTCACGCACTGGCGATATGAACTGTTCGACCTCGCGTCTTTCCTCCATACCGGCCAAAACCTCATCTCAGCGACCGTCTGGAATTTCGGCATCTTCGCGCCCATGGCCCAAATAAGCGATCGCACCGCGTTTCTGCTCGAAAGTGAAGCGACCGGGGCAAACTCCAGCAGCACCCCCGATGGCTGGCTCGTCGAGGAGGAGCACGGTCACCGTCCACTGGATCGAAGCTCCGTGACTCTGCAGGCGTACATGGCGGCGGGTCCGGGCGAAGAGATCGACGCCGCGCTCTACGACTGGAACTGGAACTCCGCGAATGCCTCCAGCCCAGCCTGGGTGCCCGCCGCGTCTCCCATGCGCGACAGCATCTACGCAGGCGTCAACAAAGCGCACTCGGCCGAAGTGACAGGCGACAATCCCTGGGGTCTCCTTCCGGACACACTTCCGCACATGGAATATTCGAACACCAGCGCGGGAGAAGTCGTTCGCACCAATCTTCCCGACCTCAAAGGATTCCCAAGCACGCCGATCACTGTACCCGCCAAAAGCGAACTCCATCTCATGCTCGATCGCAAGACACTCACCACCGCCTACCCACAGCTCACCGTCTCCGGCGGAAAAGGTGCCCGCATCCGACTCACCTATGCCGAAGCTTTGTACGATAAGAACCAACAAAAAGGCGACCGTGACGCCGTGGGCGATCGTTCGGCTCTAGGCCTCACCGACAGGTTCCTTCCCGACGGGGGTGCGCACCGCACCTTTGAGCCGCTCTGGTGGCGCACTTGGCGCTATCTCGGCGTCGACATTACTACCGGCACCGCTCCGCTTACTCTCGACTCACTAACCGCGCAATTCACTGCCTATCCGTTCGAAGGGCGCGCTACCTTCAAATCCGGCGACCCCGATCTCGGCAAGATCTGGGAGATCAGTTGGCGCACGGCGCGCCTCGATGCCCATGAAACGTACATGGACACCCCCTACTATGAGCAACTCCAGTACATTGGCGATACCCGCATTCAGGCGCTCATCTCCTACACTGTCGCCGGCGACGACCGACTCGCGCATCAAGCCCTTGACGCTTTCAATGACTCGCGCATCCCGGAAGGACTCACCCGCAGCCGCTATCCCAGTTCACTGCCGCAGACCATCCCTACGTTTTCGCTTCTCTGGATCGGCATGCTGCACGACTGGTGGATGTATCGGCCCGACCCCGAACCGGTCCGTTCCGCGCTTCCCGCCGTCCGCGGCGTTCTCGGCTGGTTCGAGCACTACGAACAGCCCGACGGCCTGCTGCGAAAAGTGCCCTGGTGGAGCTTCATTGATTGGGTCCAGGAAAAGGAGGAAACGCCGACCTATGACGCGCATGGCGAATCCTGTATGACGACGCTCGAGTATCTCGGCGCCCTCGACGACGCAGCTGAACTCGAGAAGAACCTCGGCGATCCCGACGCTGCCGACCGCGACCACACTCGCGCTACCCATGTCCGCTCCGGCATCTATGACAAGTGCTGGAGCGCGGAGCGCGGCCTGCTCGCGGACAATCCGGATCGCAAAATCTTCAGCCAGCAGGCCAACATTCTAGCCGTTCTCTACGATGTCATCCCCAAAGGGAGCCAGCAGGCGGTGCTACGCAAGATTCTCGCCATCGAGCCCGGGACCACACCCAATGGCGCAATGAGCGCCTCCTACTACTTCCGCTTCTACCTCGCTCGCGCACTCGATCACGCGGGGCTAGCCGATGAATACCTCGAATCGCTCGATCCCTGGCGCAAGCTCCTGCCGCTGCACTTCTCCACGTGGCCTGAGGTACCCGGAGATACGCGCTCCGATTCTCACGCTTGGTCAGCGCATCCCGTCTACGACATGCTGACTCTGGTCGCTGGAGTGCAGCCAGCGAGTCCCGGATTTGCCTCGGTGCGCATCGCTCCGCATTTGGCCAGTCTCGACTCGCTTACGGCGAGCTTCCCTCATCCCGACGGGGCGATCGCCCTGGAATACCGGCGTAACGGGTCGGGCCTCGATGCCACCATCACCTTGCCCGGCCGACTCGCGGGAAGCTTTTTGTACCACGACCAAGCGTGGCCGCTCGCACCGGGTATGAATCGAATCCACGCACAGTAACTTGAAAAGAGACCTTGGCGAGTTCGCGGCGCTCTCTCCTCAAGCGGCTCGCCCTGATCTCCCGTGGCAAATCGAATTATTAGACTGCCCGAACCAGTTCCCGCTTTCTTAAAAACGTGTTACAACTCCAACATGGCAAAGGGTAGGACTTCGACGCCGCCAGGGCACGTCAACCTGAGAATGCTGGCCGAGCATCTGGAGCTCTCACAGACCACGGTCTCTCTCGTTCTCAACAACTCACCATCGGCAAAGTCAATTCCCCCGGAAACCCGTACCCGCGTCATCGAAGCGGCCGAACGTCTCAATTACCGACCCAATTACTTCGCCCGTTCGCTTCGGCAAAGCCGCTCTATGAGCGTTGGCGTTCTTGCCCCAGACCTGAGCGAGGGGTATTTCACTCGCGTCATGAGCGGTGTAGTCGAGGAACTGTCCCACGCCCACTATTTCTTCTTCACCGCCTGCCATGACTGGAAGCGGGAACTCATTGAGCAGTATCCGCGCATGCTGGTGGAGCGCGCTGTCGACGGCTTTTTGCTGTTGAATACACAAGCCGACAATATTGACGTGCCAGTGCCGGTAGTGGCTATTTCAGCGCACATCGCGCTTCAAAACGTGACCAATATTGTCCTCGATCATCACAGCGCGGTCGAAAAGGCCCTGATTCACCTCTACGAACTTGGCCATCGCGATATTGCTTTTATGCGCGGTCCGCGCGCTATTCCGGATTCCGAATTCCGCTGGGAAAGCATTCAGACCGTTGCGCGCGAGATGGGTCTTCGCATCGATCCCGCACACGTCATCCGCATTGATGCCGCGGGCTGGTCCATGAAAACCGGCTATCACCCGATGGCCCCGGAGATCGGCTACAAACCGATGCAGGCTTTGCTCGAGAAATCCCGTGACTTCACCGCAATCTTCTGTTTCAACGACATCGCTGCCATCGGGGCCATCCGCGCCTTGCGCGATGCGGGGCTCTCCGTTCCGAACGATGTTTCTGTGGTTGGATTTGACGACATCCTATCCGCGGCCTATTCCACGCCATCCCTTACGACAGTGCGTCAACCTTTGTTTGAGATGGGCAAGCGCGGCGCTGAGGTTCTTCTCGATCGCATCGCCAACCGCGATAAGGAATATCCCGCGGAAATAATCGTGGCCCCGGAGTTGGTCGTGCGCGAATCAACAGGACCTGCATCTGTAAAGACCGGCTCGTGATTCGAGTCGTCATCCGCAGTACGACTGAAACCACCTGCTGATGTAAACCTGTGCATGCGCTTCACCGCAGTAGTGGCGCGCGTGGGGGGCGTCCGCAGCTTCTTTCGTCCATTTGAAAACCGTCAGATGCGCGTCACTGCAATGGATCACGATCCATCCCCTCGGGTGCTCGCTCTCCAAACCGCAAATCTCACATCGATAAACCGTATCAATCACCCTTCGCCCCCAACAAGTTGTACTAATCTCTGATCGCTAATCCCGCTCACTGTCCACTGCATCATTCCAGCATCTGTAAATCCAACGGTTCCTCAAGCAGACAATCCATCTTCCCGATGCTTGTGAGGGCTCGCTTCAGCGCCGAAGACTTACAGGGCTCCACCGTCACCACGAATGGCAATGCGTGCGCTGGATACCCAGCTTTCTGCACGATCGCCCGAATATTAATTCGCTCCTTCGCCAGTGTGCCAGTGATCTCCGCAACAATCCCTGGCCGGTCAACCACAAGGAAGCGAATGTAATGTGGAACTTCAAATTCTGCCCCTATCTTCGCAGGGACAGAAGGGACTTCCACTCTTCGCGAGCCGTGCGCCAGAGCAATCAGGTCGCTGACAACAGCAACGGCCGTGGGATGGCCTCCCGCACCGTGGCCCGAGAAAACTACATCCCCGCCGTACCGGCCAGTGAGAATCACCATGTTTTCCGTATTGCGCGACCAAGCTAGCGGCGAACGCAAATCCACAAGCATAGGGCCCACAGTGGCGGCTACATTGCCGTCCCGCTCTTCGGCTCGTGCAACCTGCCGAATCGTGCAGCCCAGATCGCGCGCATAGCTGAAGTCCACCGCCGTCACAGCAGTAATCGCTTGCGGAACAATCTCTTCCGGATCGACGATGACCCGGAGCGCCAGCCGCATCAGAATGGCGAGTTTGGCACGTGCGTCGAAGCCGCCCACATCCTCAGTGGGGTCAGCTTCCGCATAGCCCTTTGCTTGCGCCGCCGCCAGCACCGTCGCATATTCAGCGCCTGCCTCCATCCTGCTCAGGATGAAATTGCAGGTCCCGTTGAGAATCCCTTCCATGCGCTCGATGCGATCGCCCGCGAGTCCTTGCTCGAGCCCCGGAATCACGGGAATGCCCCCGGCAACGGCCGCGCCATACTTCAAATGGCCACCTTTTTCCGCGGCAAGCCTCTCCAACTCCACACCGTGATAGGCGATCAGTTTCTTATTAGCGGTCACGACGCTCTTGCCGGACTCAAGTGCCATGCGAACCCAATTGCCCGCTGGTTCGAGCCCACCTGCCAGTTCCACGATTACGTCAACGTCCGAATCCAATACCGCATCGGCATCCTCGGTCCATTGAAGATCCGTAGGCGCCCAGTCCACTCGCTTGCGCGCTATATTCCGGTTGAAGACGTGCGTCAACTCCAACCCCTCCGGTCGGGACTCGAACAAAATCCGCGCGACGGAACTCCCCACCGTACCGAAGCCGAACAAAGCGACGCGCAGGGGCCGGGTGATGCGCGAGGCATGGGCTGAATTGTCCTTCTGCACTTCGCTAGAGGTCTCTATCTGTGCCATCGAACCCTTCTAAGAGCAAGCCAGGATTTGCAATATTTCGATGATACCTGACAGATAGGTCTTACCCCCGGCGGAGTAGGCTCGCCCCTCGCCCATAGTCACTTAGTTCTTGATGTACCATCTTGAGCAGATGCGGCGCGTGCTTTCCATCGTCCTCTTGTTGTTCTTCGGGATTGGCCCACTGCCGGCGGCCAGCTTCGGGGCTACCGATGACGCGCGCTTGCCCGCCTGCTGCCGCCGCCACGGCGCGCATCACTGCGCGATGAGCAAAGAAAACGCCGCGCAAATGGTTCGCAGTGATTCTGGCTCGACACTGTTCCTGTCTGCCCCGTCGCGGTGCCCATGGTACCCCGACAATTCCCCAGCCACCACGTCGCCGGCTCACGAGCTTGCCCGGCACTTTGCGAATTCGATCTCCTCCGCTGTCCAGACACACACGCTCGCGGCCATCGAGGCCGCCAGGTGCAATGGCCTGGTCCGCACGCACGCCGGCCGCGGGCCTCCGTCCCCGTCACTCACCTGAGAATCCATTGGGAAACTGGTTTGTGTTGAGGTAGACGCAACAGCCTCAGTTTGTTCCCTGACTGAAAGGCCGTCTCTGCTATCGGTTGTTTTTAACTGTCGAGCAGCGTCTCGACGCGCCCTTCCCGCCCAGTTTCATCGTGATAATCCGCCACGTAATGCTTGCCTGCATCCCCTGTGCGGCAACGGAGGTCGTCCCCATGCGCCGTTCTTCTCTGGCGTTCGTTCTGATTTTGTTGGCTTCATCCATATCGGCTCGCGCTACAGTTTTCGCCACCATTCACGGCGTAGTGCACGATCAGCAGCACCGCCCCATCCCGTCGGCTCAGATCACCTTGCACGCCGCTGATTCCGCCTTCGTGCTGCGCGCCAGCACAGACACCCACGGCGAATTCGAAATCTCACAAGCCCCCATCGGCGTCTATCAGCTCACAATTTCCGCTCCCGGTTTCGCAACATCCTCCCAGTCACTCACCGTCGCTTCGGGCACCAACCCGGTCCTCCACATTCCGCTGTCCGTCGAAACAGCCACGCAAACAGTCGTCGTCAATGGGTCTCCCGCCTCCGATGCGTCCACAGATTCAGTAACTCCCACCACGCTTATCACCCGCGCCCAGATTGATCAAACACCGGGTGCCAGCCGCACCAATGGCATGGAGATGATCACCGATTACGTTCCCGGCTCCTACATGACGCATGACATGCTGCACATGCGCGGAGGCCATCAGACCAGTTGGCTCATCGACGGCGTCTCCATTCCAAACACAAAGATCGCATCGAACGTCGGCCCGCAGATCGACCCGAAAGACATCGATCAGCTCGAAACCCAGCGCGGCAGTTATTCCGCCGACGTCGGCGATCGCACCTACGGCGTTTTCAACGTCCTGCCCCGCAATGGATTCGAACGTGACCGCGAGGCCGAACTTCTGCTCTCAGGCGGCAATTTCTACGCTGGGGAATCTCAGTTGTCGCTCGGCGATCACTCCGCACGCACTGCCTGGTATGCGAGTCTCACCGGGTCCCGCTCCAATTACGGTCTCGCTACGCCGATTTCAGCCATCGACCATGACGCCACCAATTCGCAGAGCACCTTCATCTCTCTCCTTCGCAATCAGACCGCTAAAGACCAGCTCCGCCTTGACACGCAATACCGCCAGGACTTCTTTCAGATCCCGTTCGATCCTGACCCCAACGACTGGGAGCAGGCCAACCAATACTACGAGTCCTATGGGTTGCGCGACGGCCAGACCGAGCGCGACTCTTTCGTCATCGCCAACTGGGTTCACACTCTCTCTCCCAAGGCCCTCTTTGAGATCGCGCCTTTCTACCACTTCAACCAGTCCAACTACGATTCGCGTTCATCCGATTTCCCTGTAGCCACTACATGGCATCAGACCTCGAACTACGCCGGTCTTCAGGCCGACGTCCACGCCGACACTGGCCCTAACAGTTTCTCCGGCGGAATCTACTCCTTTTACCAGGGCGAGAACGACCTCTTCGGCCTTATCGTTAACGACCAAAGCTACTCCGCAAACTCTGTCCAAAACTCCAGTTCCACCGCGAACGCCGGATTGGTCGAATTCCACTTCTCCGATCACCTTCAGGTCAATCGCTACATTGCACTCAACGGCGGCATGCGCATCTCAAACTTCCACGGCGGCTACACTGAGACAGCTGTCTATCCTCGCATCGGTGCGACCGTTGAAATCCCTCGGCTCCACTGGGTATTGCGCGGCTTCTATGGACACTTCTTTCAGCCCGCCCCCGTCGAAACCGTCTCCAGCGAGTTCCTCAATTACGCCACCAGCCAGCGGGGAGAAAATGCGTTCGTTCCGCTACCATCAGAGCGCGACGAAGAACACCAGTTCGGCATCCAGATCCCATGGAAAGGCTGGATGCTCGACATCGACACCTTCAAGAATCGCGTCAATAATTTCCTCGACCACTCCAACGTCGGAGAATCCAACATCTACTTCCCCATCGCCGTCGACGGTGCGCTCGTGCGCGCATGGGAGCTATCGATGCGCTCGCCGCAACTCGCGCATTTAGGTCAGTTTCATCTCGCCTATTCGAACCAAATCGCCGAGCAGCGCGGCAACATCATCGGTGGATTTGCCTGCAGCGATCCCAGTGACCCGGCCTGCGACCGCGGCCCCGGCTACATACCTGTCGACCACGACCAGCGCCACACTCTCAACACCGGTTTCACTGCCAACCTGCCGCTGCACACATGGTTCGCCACCAATGTGTACTACGGCTCCGGGTTCACAAATGGCCTCGCTGGATCAGGACAAGGTCCCTATCAAGGCCCCTATCTGCCCGTGCACACAACGTTCGATGTCTCGGCGGGACACAGCATCGGCGAGAACTTGAAGCTTACCGCCAACGTCCTCAACGTCACAAATCATCGCGTATTGCTCGACAATTCAATCACCGTTGGCGGCTTCCACGATAATGACCCACACATGTTTTCCGCCGAACTGCGCTATCGTTTTCGCTTCTAGCTGCGATCACCATAGACATGGGTGCCCCATCCAAGCTCTGCTTGGGTGGGAAAGCACGAACCTCAAAAGGTGTCCTATCATCGAACCCATGGCCAGCTTCGAGAAGCTTAACCTGAAAGATCAGCAGGAAATCCTCGTCCTGAATGCTCCTGAAAGCTTCATCCCAGAGCTCGCGGCCTCCGCGAAGTCACCATCCATCGCAGTCTTAAGGCCTCCAGCAAGTTTCACTTTGCCCTCGCATTCGTCACCCGCAAGAAAGATGTCGATGAACTGGCGCCCCAAATCGTCAAGCGCACCAAGGGCGATGCCATCCTGTGGTTTGCCTATCCCAAGGGCACCTCAAAGAAGTACCAATGCGACTTTAACCGCGACAACGGTTGGGATGCCTTGGAATCGCTGGGATGGGACACCGTGCGCGCCGTAGCCATCGATGAGAACTGGTCCGCGCTCCGTTTCCGGCGCACAGAGTGCATCAAGGCACGGTAAGGATCGGCTGGCTTGCTGTCCTGCTGACTCGATGACTTGCTACTGCAGCTCAAACAGCTCAGGCATCACTTCCCCTGCACGGCCTAACACCACGTTCGTGAACGCATGTGAGTTTAGCGGCTGCTCCGGCCCGATGTACACCGTCCGCGCGCCGCCCTGCCGCGCCCAGTGCACAAAGTTCGCCGCGGGATAAACCGACCCTGATGTCCCCACAACCACCATCAAAGTAGCCTTGGCAATCTCGTCCTGAATCCGCTCCATCTCTAGCGGAATCTCACCGAAGAAAACAATGTGCGGCCGCAACCGTCCGCCGCACGCACAGCGTCCCACTTCCGCCAGGTTTTGATAGATCGCCCAGTCTTCCACCGGAGCGCGCCCGCACTCGCGTTCGCAACGCGACTTTGCCAGCTCGCCATGCATATGCAGCAACCGCAACGAACCCGCCCGCTCGTGCAGGTCATCCACATTCTGTGTACAAAGAAAGAAACGGTCGCCAAGCTGCCTCTCAAGCTCAGCCAGCGCAATGTGCGCCGGGTTCGGCATCGCCTTCTGTCCCGACGCACGTCGCGCCGAGTAGAACGCCCAAACACCCGCCGGATCGCGCCGCCACGCATCCGGTGTACACACATCCTCGACGCGAAAGCCCGCCCAAAGACCGTCCTCCGCGCGAAACGTCGGCAGCCCGCTCTCCGCACTGATCCCCGCGCCCGTCAGCACAAACACACGATCTTCCGGCGCAACGGAAATTCTTGACATTGTGTTGTTCACAACTGATTCAATGATCGTGATCTTCCGAGCCTGGAGGATCGAGGCCAGTAAGCGAACCGAGAACTGACTACTGCGAACTGCTCTTAAGGTTCCAGCAATATCTTACCCGTAGTCTTCCGACCTTCAAGATCGATCTGCGCCTGCGCCGCATCCGCCAATGGATACATGTGCTCCATGCGCAGTTTCAACTCGCCCGTCGCTGCCCAGTCCAGAATCTTCCCGGCACGCCATTCCAGTTCCGCACGCGTCGCCACGTAATGCCACATCGACGGCCGTGTCAGAAACAGAGATCCCTTGCCGCTCAGCTGAATAAGATCGAACGGCAGCACCGGCCCGCTCGACGCGCCAAACAGCACCAGCATCCCGCGCGGACGCAGACAGTTCAAGCTCTTGTCGAATGTCGTCTTCCCGACAGAGTCGTAGACTACGTCGGCGCCTTTGCCGTCTGTGATCCGCTTGACCTCTACTTCAAAATCCTGCTCCGTGTAAAGAATTACCTCGGTTGCGCCAGCCTCGCGCGACAGCTCAGCCTTCTCCTTCGTCGACACCGTCGTGATAACTTTGGCGCCCAGCCTAGCAGCAATCTGCGTCAGCAAAAGTCCAACGCCTCCGGCTCCGGCATGTACCAGCGCAGTATTGCCCGCCTTTAGCTCAAACGTGGAGTAAGCAAGGTAGTGGGCCGTCATCCCCTGCAACAGAGCGGCGGCGGCCTGTTCGGGACTTAGGCGCGTTGGAACTTTAATGAGCTGGGCAGCAGGCACCAGCGCGTATTCTGCGTAGCTGCCCAGCACGCTCACGGAAGCAACAAGATCGCCTTCCTCAAAACCTGATACACCGGGCCCGAGTTTCTCCACCGTACCCGCGGCCTCGCTGCCAGGCGTGATCGGCAACGTCGCCTTGTACACGCCTTTGCGAAAATAGATCTCAACGAAGTTGACGCCAACCGCCTCGACGCGAATCAGGACTTGTCCAGCTCCTGGCTCGGGAATAGGCAATTCGGCTAGCTGAAGGACCTCAGGCCCTCCGGTTGCATGAATCTGAATGGCTTTCATCAACGCAAGGATGCACCTTGAGGTAGGTCGACTGCAAGCGCAAAGCTCTTGCCGAGCATTCAAACCGCTCGAATACCCCTAGCAGAAACAACAAGTCCCGTATGGAGCTTCTCCAAACGGGGCTTGCGCTTTTCTAATCCCTATTCCCTATTCCCTGTTTTTAGAAACTGTCCTTCTCCCCCGATAGCATGCTTGGCTCTTCCGGCGTCCGCAGGCGCACGATGCGATCGATCGCGTACGGCACTGGCTGTTGCGTCGAGTAATAGTGGCGCACCTGCAACTCGCCCAAAAGTCCAATGGCAAGCATCTGGATTCCAGCCAGGATCAGCACTCCGGCAATTACGAACAACGGACCGTGCTGGTCCATCACGCTCTGATGCGGGTTCAGTATTTTCATTCCGAGTAGCAGTGCCGAAATAAAGCTTCCGCCCAAAATACCGAGAGCCCCAAACGTGCCGAAAAAATGCAGCGGTCTACTCATGTACTTGAGCAGAAATCGGATCGTCAGCAGGTCGAAGAACACGCGAAAAGTGCGGCTGATCCCGTAATGGCTCTTACCACGCTCGCGGTTCACATTCTTGATCGGAATCTCGCAAATCGAGGCGCCATACCAGCTGGCGAGCGCCGGAATGAACCGATGCATCTCCCCATAAAGCGGAATATTGGTAATGACTTCGCGGCGATACGCCTTGAATGTTGTCCCGAAGTCATGAATGTCAACGCCGGAAAGCTTGGCCATCAGCCAGTTCGCGCAGCGCGATGGAATCCGTCTCATCACGAAGTTGTCGATGCGCTCTTTGCGCCATCCCGACACCACGTCATAGCCCTCTTCGAGCTTCTCGATAAAAGTGGGAATTTCGTTGGGATCGTGCTGCAGATCGCCATCCATGGCGAAAATAAAATCGCCCGACGCGTGATCGAAACCCGCCGCCAGCGCCGAGGTCTGGCCAAAGTTCCGGCGAAGTTTCACCACCAGGACACGACTATCCACCGCGGCTATCTCTTCAAGCAACTTGTAGGTGCGATCGCTTGACCCGTCGTCGACCAATACAAGTTCAAAACTATTGCCCACCTGCTCCATTACCTGCTTCAGGCGCGCATATAAAACGGTCACGTTTTCCTCTTCGTTGTGAAAAGGAACGACGATGGAATATTTCGGCATAGTAGTAGTATAGACGTCCGCTCAGAACGTTGGATGCAAGATACGAATGATGGGAAACAAATCCGTTACTCGAATGCACGGATTCCGAAAGGAACAGCGACTAACTTACCGATCCAATTCATCAAGCATCCCCTGCATCTCGCTGAGCGCGTGACGGTTCCCAGTGCGAGCCGCGCAGCTGATTCCGCCCTTCAGCCGCTCAATTGCCTCTTCCTTTCGTCCCGCATTTGCCAGCGTCTGCGCCGACATGAAATATGCAGCCGTGTAATCGGGATCGTTGGCCAGTAGGATGTCAAATTCCTTCAACGCCTCTTGCGCATCGCCGCGACCAGCCAGTTCCATGGCAATGCCGTAGCGGGCAAAGCTGCTCTTCGCATCCAGCGCGAGAATCTCGCGCAATCCTGCAATCTTGTCTGTGCTGCTCATGTTGGACAGACTTTCCCTGACCAGAATTTGCGTATTTGGCGAGGATTGCCGAAACTGGACTTGTCTCCCCATGGACCAGTCGCCACAACCATTGTAGCGAAGAACAGGTCAAATGATGGTGAACGAATGGAGCAAGCACGCAATGAGTTCCACTGAGACCAGTTCGATCGTCCGTACTGTCGCCAGCACGCAATCGGAAATGACTGAAATCATTCTGCCCAACGATGCCAACACGCTTGGTAATCTTTTGGGCGGCCGCCTCATGCATTTTATTGATTTGACCGGCGCCATAGCCGCCTACCGTCACACGCGGACGCACGTTGTCACCGCAGCAATGGACCACATCGATTTCATCCAACCGGTCCACGTGGGCGATCTACTAATTCTCAAATCCAGCGTCAACCGCGCCTTCAACACCTCCGTCGAGGTGGGCGTCAAGGTATGGGTCGAGGATCCCCAGACTGGATCCTTGCTACATGTAGCCAGTGCCTACCTGGTATTCGTGGCCATCGACAAGAGCGGCATTCGCCAAAGGGTGCCCGGTCTGCAACCGGAAACAGCAAACGAGATCCGCCGTTACGGTGATGCGTTACGCCGCCGCGAGCATCGGGAGGCCGAGGCTGCGCGCCGCAAGCAAGCGAAGGCCGCTACTACTGCACAAACCCCGGACCCGGTTTCTACTTCGTAATTCTGCTATGCACAAGAAGCAAGCAATCGAACTTGCGCAGTCCACTCTGTCAGCCCCCATTCAATCGCCGCAGCATCCATCCGACTTTCCCCGTCGCATCATCTGCCTCACCGATGAGACGACGGAAACCCTCTACCTGCTGGGCGAGGAGGATCGCATTGTCGGTGTCTCGGGGTTTACAACTCGTCCTACAGAAGCGCGAAGCAAACCCCGCGTGTCGGCGTTTCGCGATGCCAACCTCGACGCAATCCTCGACCTGAAGCCAGACTTGATTCTGACTTTTTCCGACGTACAGGCCGAGATCACGCGCAATCTCGTCCTGCGCGGCGCTACTGTCTTGAACTTCAATCAGCGCACTATCGCTGAAATCTTCGACATGATCTCCGTGCTCGCACGCCTCATCAGTAAACCCAACGAAGGCCAGGCGCTGATCGAAAAGTTGCAAAGCGGCCTTCGCGAGATCGAGGATTCGGTCCAGAAATTCCCCTACCGCCCGCGCGCCTTCTTCGAGGAATGGAATGACCCGCTCATCAGCGGCATCAGATGGGTTGAAGAACTCGTCGCAATCGCCGGCGGAAATCCCATCTTTCCCGAATTGCGCGACTGCGGCAAAGCACAGGATCGCGTCGTCGATCCGTCCGCCGTAGCCGCCCGCGATCCCGAGGTCATCCTCGCTTCGTGGTGCGGAATGAAGGTCGACATCGATGCCATCCGTTTGCGCCCGAGCTGGGCCTCCACAAGCGCCGCTAGGAACAATCACATCTATGAGATTCCGTCGAGTTGCATCCTGCAACCGGGCCCCGCAGCACTGACTGAAGGCGTGCGCCCGCTGCACACAACCCTCGCGCGCGTAGTCCATGCTGACGTCGCGCCCGAACCTAAGCCAAACCAAATCGGCGATCCCTGCCTCCTGTAAGATTCTAAGTAGACCTGATCGGCGGAGACTGACGTCCGCGGCGGGTGGCAGCATCGCGAAGCCGCAAGATCCCCAGCGGAACTTGGCTTCCCAGAGGAGTAATCAAACCCAATGGCTCATTCTCACGCCATGCCTGCGCCGGTCGCATTGCCCGGCGTCTCCAAGATCATCGCCGTCGGCTCGGGCAAAGGGGGGGTCGGAAAAACCACAGTGGCCGTCAATCTCGCCATCGCGCTTTCCAGGCTCGGGCAGCGCGTCGGCCTCATCGATGCAGACATCTACGGCCCCAACGTTCCCTTGATGATGGGTTCAACCCAACAACCGCTCGTCGGCACCAATAACCAGATTCAACCCAACGAAGCACACGGCATCAAGACCATCTCCATCGGCTATATCTCGCCCGGCGACAAGCCGATGGTGATGCGCGGTCCCATGCTTCACCAGATCATTCGTCAGTTTTTGCAGCAGGTCGAATGGGGAGAACTTGACTATCTCATCGTCGACTTACCGCCGGGCACAGGTGACGTGGTGATCTCGCTTGTACAAACAGTGCCACTGACCGGCGCCGTGGTCGTCAGCACGCCCAGCGACGTCAGTTTGCAGGATGCTCGCAAGGCTCTCGAGATGTTTGCGCAGGTGAATGTAGAAGTCCTCGGCATCGTCGAAAATATGAGCCACTTTACCTGCCCTCATTGCCACCACGAAATCGACATTTTTTCGAAGGGAGGCGCCGAGCGCACTGCCAAGCAGTTCAATATTCCGTTCCTCGGCTCGATCGAACTGATCCCCGCCATTCGGGAGGGGGGTGATCGCGGACTGCCGGTCACATTGGCTGGCCCCAAGAGCCCGCAGGCATCCGAGTTTTTCGGTATCGCACAGAAGCTGATGGAGCGCGCCGAATCGGCAGCTGCTGCAAACACCGACGTGCTTGAAATTAGTTAGCTGGGGCAATGTGAGGAGTAAGTGTTGGTCGATAGATTGCTGATCCGGGACATTCAAAGCGGCGACTTTGATCGATGGAAGCCGCTCTGGGACGGCTACAACGAGTTCTACGGCCGCAAGGATGAAACAGCGCTGCCGGAAGCGATCACTAATATGACGTGGTCTCGCTTCTTTGATACCTATGAACCCGTTCATGCGCTGGTCGCCGAACAGGCAGGACAGTTACTCGGTCTTGTTCATTTCATCTTTCACCGAAGCACGATCGCAATTCAGCCCACCTGCTATTTGCAGGACCTGTTCACGGCGGATGCTTCGAGGGGAAAAGGCGTGGGGCGGGCGCTCTTTCAAGAGGTCTATCGACGTGCCGAGGCTGGGGGCTGCGGTCGAGTGTATTGGCACACTCACGAATCGAATGCGACGGCAATGAAATTATATGACAAGGTCGCGGAAAAATCCGGCTTTATCGTCTATCGAAAAACACTGTAGTCTCGACCGGGCAAACGGAAGGGAAGCGGGGCCGACACGCCTCGCTTCTCAATTTCAGAACGAATCAGCCCGGGACTCATTGCGCTCGATTCATTATTGAGGCGCCGCCACTACCTTTTCACAAGCATGAGTGATTCGATCTCTTCCGTAAGCACCTCTGCGGCAGTCACGCATGCTGCTCGACTCACGTCGTGATGGGTAACTAGGCGAATCGCATTGGAGCCAACGGTACCCGCAAGGATCCCGCGTAGCTTCAGCCGCGCAACTATGTCTGCGGCGCTCAAGCTGTCCACAAGCTTGAAGATCACGATGTTCGTCTCCACCGTCTCGGGATCGATCGCCACGCCTTCCATGTGCGAAAGCGCCTCGGCGAGCAGTCGTGCGTTGGCATGGTCCTCGTGTAGACGAGCGGGCATCTGCTCAAGCGCAATCAATCCCGCCGCAGCAAGCACGCCTGCCTGGCGCATACCGCCGCCTAACGCCTTGCGATAGATCCGCGCCCGGTCCATGAGTCCTTCCGACCCAACCAACATCGATCCGACCGGTGCGCCGAGGCCCTTCGAAAGACAAAACATCACGGTGTCGAAGGCGCGCGTCAGCGTCTTCACGTCAGCGCCCAGCGCTGTTGCCGCGTTGAATATCCGCGCGCCATCCAAATGCAGCGGGATCTTCCGCTCCCTCGCGTGCTCGCATATCTCATCCAAAATGTCTACGTGCGTGCAGCGTCCGCCCGCTAAATTCGCGGTGTTTTCAATTTCAATCAACCCTGTGGCTGCGCGGAACGAGCTACGCCCGTAGATCACCGGCTCAATGTCTTTCCATGTCAGCGTGCCCGATTCAGTCGGAATGGCGCGAATCAAGCAACCGGAAAAAACCGCGGCCGTCGCCATTTCCCAATCCAAAATGTGCGAGCGCGACTCGCAGATCACTTCCTGGCCGGGTTCTGTGTGCAGACGAATTCCGATTTGATTGCCCATCGTTCCGGTAGGCACAAACAGCGCTGCCTCGCGCCCGAAGATCTCTGCCGCGCGCTTCTCCAGAAGATTTACGGTGGGGTCCTCGCCGTACACGTCATCGCCTACCTCGGCCACAGCCATTGCCGCACGCATTTCCGGAGTAGGCCGCGTCACCGTGTCCGAACGCAAATCAATCAACTGTGCCAACGTGTGCTCTCCTCCCCAGTTTTGATCTACAAGAATTGTCAGTCTGAGAACAGGCGCGCTTCAGAATGTCCCGCGCGAGTCCTGCTTCCTGTCCGCCATCCGCTGCGAAGTGTGAACTCCGAACTCTGACCTGCTCTACGGTATCTGAGCGATCGGCAGTTCCATCACCGGCGTAAGCTTTCCATCCTTCGATGCCACTGCCCACAGCCCATGAAAACTCTCTCGCAGCTCCGGATGCGCCTTCAACAACGCGCTCAGTACCGCGATCGCCTCTGTCCGCGAAGCCGCAGGATCCGAGATTCCCAAGGATTCGTAAGTCACGCTTAGATCGGCTTGGTGCAATGTAGTGTCGATGCGAATCCCATCGATCTTCCAGGTGCGCGGTCCGTCCGCGAGCGAGAGGGGAAACGGCCCGGGCACGTCTTTCAACTGCGTTTGCTCGTGGTTCAACTTCTCCATGTTGGGTGATGAGATAAAGTCCACCGGCAGCAGCAAATAGCGCGCCAGATCGAAGCTGTACCACGCACTCCTGGGTGCGCCTGTCGTAGCCAGCGTTCTGGCGCGTGTCCAATACCACACGCCGTCGTGCCCGTCGACGATCCCTTGTCTGACCGAGACACCGCCGAGCTTCCAGCTTGGATTCGCCCCAGTCGGATCCCAAACTACGATGAGGCCGATCTGCCCGCCCAATGGCGCTCCTGCCGCATTTGCCAACACGACCGCATATTTTCCCGGAGGAAGCGCATGCATGCTCACCGTCACCGTCAGCGAACCATTCGCATTCGAACAAAAAAACTGGTCATCGGTGGTTTCGGTCTGGGAGGAGGCATCCAGAAGGTAGATAGCCTGAATCTGCGCTTGCCCACCCTTCACTAGCGGCGCTCCCAGTTCGACTTCGCCATGGATTCCATCCCACTGCGAAGAGATTGCCGGCAGAAGCTGCGCCTGGAGGGTCGAATAATCCTGCTGCAGAATGGCGACTGCCAACCGCTGGCCTATCGCGGCCAATGCGTTTCTGTCCTGCGGCTGCAACTCCGCTTGTGTTGTGCACGTCACGGCGAAGCCCGCAGCAGGCGCAGAACTCAGCAGCACCGCAATTAAACCGCTCCAGCAGAGGCGCATCAGTTGCGATTCCCTCCCTGCCCATGAAACCTTTGCGAGCGCTTCCGGGCCACTGTTAGTCTAGTACGTAGGGCGCAACATCAGCGAACCGTCACTAGGTTCCCATCCGCCCAGGAAGCAGATTCCATGCACCATTCGATCTGGCATCGTGGCCTCGCTCCGCAGTCTCACCAGTTGCATGGTCTGTCGATCGCAAAGGCTCTCTTTGCGGGCGGATTCCTCGCCGCCACTCTTCTTTCCGCACAGACGCCGCCTGCCCAACCTGCACCGGCCCCAACGCGGCGGCTCAAGCATCGGCCAAATCATTCCGCAACCACGCAAATTCCCGCCGCACAAGTGGCTCCAGCCCTACCACCCGCCCCTGCATGGCCCATTAACGACCACCCAGTGCCAGCAGCGGTTTCATGGAGTCGCGACGAACTGCGCATTGACGCAGCAAATTCAAGTTTGCAGCAGATTCTGACTGACGTTGCGACGGCCACCGGATCGACTGTAGAAGGCGTTTCCAAGGACGAAAGGATTTTCGGTAGCTTTGGCCCCGCCCCGGCCCGTGATGTCCTCGCGCAGCTTCTTCAAGGCTCCGGTTACAACATCCTGATGGTTGGCGATCAGGGCCAGGGAGTGCCGCGCCAAATCATTCTCAGCACCCGAAACACGAACAAGAATACCCAGGGGGTGACCCGGTCATCCCAGGAAGACAACGAAGACGATTCCGCCGATTACCCGCAATATGACTCGCAGCCGCAAACCCCGCAGCAGGTCCCTCAGCCGCCTCAGCCCTTGCGCCCCGGCTTCCCTCCTGACGGATCCGTGCCGATGCGCACCCCTCAGCAGTTACCTCAACAACCGCAGACACAGCCCGGGCAACCGCCGAACAATCAATAAATGCTCGCAGCAGTCTGGAGCTAATGGACCGAAGCGGGAGCATCTTCCTCAAGTGGAGGAGCAACACGCGATCCGGCGAAGAGAATTGCGCATGAAAGGACGAGGAAGATGAGCGTCGAGCCAAGACCGATGGAAAGATTCGTGCGGTCGCTGATGGCTCCGATGATCTGGGGAGAAAATGTGTCGCCGAAGCAGTGAATGATGAAGAGGTTCCATCCGACGGCGGTGGCGCGGATCTCGGCCCCGACGGAGTTGACGATAGCAGTGTTGAGTGGGCCGGTATTGAGGAAGAGAAAGAACTCGGCGGCGAAGAGCGCCGGTATGGCCCACTTTGCGGGTCCGAAGAAGAGAAGCAGGCCGAAGGGCAGCGTGAGCGCGACGCTCCAGAAAGAGAGCAAGTAGAGCGCACGGTGGTTGGTGCGCAGCCATCGCTGCGCGATCATGCCGCCGATGAGAGTTCCAGCGATGCCGTCGAGCACGGTGCTGGCGCCGACGAGCTGGCTCGCGTGCCCGACAGAGAGGCCCGCTGACCGGCGCAAGAACTCCGGAACCCAGGCCGAAATGCCGCCCATGGCGAAGGTAAGCATGGCGAGGCCGAATGTCGCGGCGAGATAGGCGGGGTTGGTGAAGAGGTCCCAAAAGGTGGCGCGCTTGCGTGTGGCCTTCCGACGGTCGCTCGCGCCGCGCACGGGCTCGCAGCCGATGAACCAATAAAGCGCTGCGACGAAAAGTCCCGGAATCGCGCAGATAAAGAAGGGAGCGCGCCATCCCCAAAGAGGGCCCATTTGTCCCCCGGCAAGGTAGCCGAGGGCCGCGCCAACGGGGATGGCGATGTAGAAGATGGACAGAACCCTATTGCGATCGCGTTCGGGGTAAAAGTCGGCCAGCACGGCGGGGGCAAAGATGCCAAAGGTGGCCTCGCCAACGCCGACCAGCGCATGGCGAAGATAGAGGGTCCAGTAATCGTGGACCCATGCGGTGCCCAGCGTGGCCACGCTCCACAGAACCGCGCCGGCGATGATGAGAGGCTTGCGCCGGAAGCGGTCCCCGAGCCAGCCTGTGAGCGGCGCAGTGAACATATAGCAGAGGAACAACGCGGTGGTGAGCGCGCCCATCTGCTGGTCGGTCGAGTGGAATTCGCGCTGGATAAGCGAAACTTCGCCGGGCAAGATGTAGCGGTCGATGTAGTTGAGCAGATTCAAACAGAGAAGCAGGAGAAAAGTGCCCAAGACGGGGTTAATGGGAGCGCGGAGAGGTTGGGAGGAATCGGCCAATCGGTCTCGCTTTAGCAGTGGAATTCGTGAGCACGGAGATTATCCCACAGCCCTGCGGGAACGGGCGTCGCTCCCTTTTGACGAGTGTTTGGAGCTGCGCTAAAGAGCAGCTCCATTCAAAGCGATTGGACGTTGCAGGAAACACGTACCGGCAGGGGCTTGAACTTGGCGCTGAAAGAAGCGTAGGCAGTCCCGGCCGAGGCGATCCGCTGCAACCAAGGTGCGAGTTAGCCATGCACAGGTTTTACGGAAGTAGATCGGCTCTTTTCGCTCACTCCTTGGGCCGGGGGAAACGGGCTGCGACGGTGGTGGCGATGCCACCGCGAGGCCGGAATTCGCCGCGGACAACGGCCCACACGGGATCGCAGGCCCTGACTACGTCTTCGAGGACCTGGTTGACGATGTTTTCCTGGAAGATCCCAAGGTTGCGGTAACTGAAGAGGTACTCCTTGAGAGACTTGAGTTCAAGGCAGCAGTGGCGAGGCATGTACCGAATGTTGAGGACGCCAAAGTCGGGGAGGCCTGTTTTTGGGCAGACCGAAGTCAATTCCGGATCGTCGATGGAGATTTCGTAGCCGGGGAACTGATTTTTCCATGTTTCGATGGCCGGAAATTTGAAGTCGAGTCCGGCTTTGGCATGATCATCGGTGTAGTGGGGTAGCGTAGCCATAACCCCATTGTACGAGCCGCTGAGATGGCAAATGGATGACCTAAAAGCGGATTTTTTGCTCCCTCGGGTTGCGTTGATGAGTCCTATATACTGGCTCAGGTCAACCGGATGATTAAAGAAAGAAAGGAATTGGACCGCGGATGGCTTTGGGTGGGCGTCGCGGTCATTCTGGTTATAGTTTTCTTCTCGGCGCGGGCCCTGACACGGGAACGGTTGCCGGTCCGCATCGCAACGGTTGAACGCGCACCGCTGACAAGTACGCTCAGCACCAATGGGCATGTGGAGCCGGTGATGAAATACGAATTTCCTTCTCCGATTGCGACCACGGTCAAGGCTGTGTACGTGCAGCCAGGAGATCGCGTAACAAAGGGAAAGCTGCTTATGGTGCTTGACGATGTGGAAGCGCGAGCGCGATTGGCAACCGCCGAGAGCGGCGTGAAGACGGCGGAGGCAGCACTCGAAGCCGCGACTCAGAATGGGACACTGGAGCAACGCCAAGCCTCTGTGGCCGAGTTGGCGCGGGACCGGATCGACCGCGACCAGGCGCAGCGGAATTTGGACGCGTTGACGAAGCTCAGCGCATCCGGCGCAGCTTCGCCGAGTGAAGTGGCAGCTGCCCGGCAGCAACTGGATACGGTAGAGGCGAACATCCGCGCCGCCGAACTGAGTGCGCAGGGTCACTATTCGACCGCAGAAGTGGCACGCGCGCAGGCGGCACTCGCCGATGCGAAGGCGAATGCTGATGCGGCACGCGAAGTGGTAGAGAGGACTTCGTACCGTGCGCCGATTGCGGGCACGGTCTACACAGTGGATGCGAGACCCACCGAATATGCAGAAGTGGGAAAAGTTCTCTTGCAAATGGCCGATTTGGAGCACGAGCGCGTGCGTGCATATTTCGACGAACCAGACATTGGACGTCTGTCCGTCGGGCAGGAAATTCAGATCAAATGGGACGCAAAGCCCGGCGAAGTGTGGCACGGTCACATCACGCGCACACCCATCACCGTCATCACTTACACCACACGAACCGTCGGTGAAGTGATGATTGATATCGATGGCGGGGACGGCGACCTGCTGCCGGATACGAACGTGACGGTGACGGTGACGACGGCGAGCGAAGCGGATGTGCTGACCATTCCGCGGGAAGCCCTCTACTCCGAAAATGGGAAGCCCTACGTCTTCAAGGTCGTGAACGACGGGCTGGTGCGGACTCCGGTGACAACGGGTGCGATCAACCTGACACAAGTAGCCATTCTCGCTGGCCTGAGCGCTGGCGACGTTGTGGCGACTGGAACCACTACTGGACAGCCCTTGCAAGTGGGCGTCCCGATCAAGCGGGTGCAGTGAAGGCGTTCTTGGGGACGGTCATCGCAGTGGGCTTGTTTACGGTCTCGGCGGCTCATGCCGTCGCCCAACATAGGCAAGATGCCTCCGGCCGCTTGTCTGAGGCCCGTGCAGCTGTGCAATCAGGCGAGGCGGACAAAGCGCTCACCCTGCTCAATTCCCTTCCCGCGTCGGCGGAAGCGCACAACCTTCGATGCCGTGTGCTCTTCACGCTCGAACACTGGGATGAGGCTTCGAGCGAATGCCAACAGGCAGTCAACATGGATGGAGGGAATTCCGAATATCACTTGTGGCTTGGCCGGGCCGTTGGGGAGAGAGCATCGCGCGCGTCATTCCTGAGCGCGTTCGGACTCGCCAAGCAGGTGCGCGCCGAATTGGAGATGGCAGTGCGGCTCGATGCGCTGAACGCAGACGCACTGGCGGACTTGGGAGAGTTTTACAATTCTGCTCCGGGAGTTGTGGGTGGCGGCGAAGACAAAGCAGACGGCGTGGCCGCCTCACTGGAAAAAGTAGACCCTGCTCGGGCATTCCAGTTACGTGGTTGGATTGCTGAGGGGCACAAGGACTATGGGACAGCCGAGCACGAATTGAAAGCTGCGATTGGCGTCGATCCACATCCAGCTTCTCCGTGGATGTCCCTTGCCAGTTTTTATCGCAGGCGGCAGCGTTGGGCAGAGATGGATGCAGCACTGCAAAGCGGTCTGACAGCGGCAGAACGCGATCGAAGAGCGGGAGTTGCTTTTTACAACGGAGCGATGGTGCTGATCAAGGCCGACCGCGATTTACCATTGGCAGCCAAGATGCTCGAAGAGTACTTGAGCGGCTCATCCATGTCGGAAGAGGCCCCTGCATTTGCGGCGCATGTGCGCCTGGCGCGTGTGCTGGCGCAGCAAGGTGATAAAGCGGGAGCCAGTGAGCAAAGGTCGGCGGCTTTGGCGTTAGCACACGATTACAAGCCGGCGTTGGAATTGAAATTCTGACGTGAGATTTTCATCGGAACGAATCGGATGACGAATAGACACACAACCCGCGCGGCCATGTTTGCCACTGTGCTGGGAGCGGTGGTGACGGCTTCGCCTGTGAGCGGAACGGCACAGGTATCGCTGGACACCGTCGTGGACCTTGCCGAGCGCAATAGCGCGTCGGTACGGATCGACCAGGCCGATGTGCGTAAGGCACAAGCGGTGCTGGACGAATCGAACGATGTGTATATACCGTCGCTATCGATTGGATCGACGATAGGGCCACCGACGATCGGGTTCCCAACCGGGCAGCCTTCGATCGCGAATGCTTCGATGCAATCGCTGGTGTTGAGCTTTCCGCAGCGGCAGTATATTCGTGCCGCACGTGCGGGGGCGGAAGCGGCGAAGCTCAACCTGAAGGATGCGCGGGAGCAGGTGGCGCTGGATGCTTCGACGGCCTACATCGAACTGGACACAGTGAATCGCGAATTAGAGGCCGCACACCGACAGGAGTCGTTCACTGAGCGACTGGTGCAGGTGGAACAGGAGCGGACCGACGCGGGCGTTGATCCGCTGAACGAGCTTCTGCAGGCGAGGCTAACGGCGGCGCAGATCCGCTTGAAACGGATCCATCTAGAGACGCGGGCGGCAACGTTAGCCAAGCAGTTGGCGACACTCACCGGTCTGCCTATTGGTTCGATCACTCCGGACCGAGCCAGCATTCCGGAGATTCCGGCGGTAACGGCCGAGAATCCGATCCCAACTGCAGGTGTGGAGGCTGCGCAAGCCACGGCCACATCGAAGGCATTGCAGACCAAGGGCGATGGCTATGTGGGACGACGGCCGGAGGTTTCCTTCGGAGCGCAATACAATCGCGACTCGAATGCTTTGAATAACTACAGCCAGTACTACCGGACCTTTAAGGCCGACAACTTCAGCGTCGGATTCGAAATTCAAGTTCCACTTTTTGATCTTGTGCATCGCGCAAAAGCGCGCGAATCCGCCGCCGATGCGTTGCGGGCAAAAGTTGAGGCGGAACAGGCACAGCGACAGAATGAAATTCAGATCGCGGAGTTGACGGGCAGTCTGCGCGAGCTCGATACGCTGGCGGAGATAGCGAGCCTGAAGCAGCAAATCGCCAGCGAGCAGCTTAAGAGTGTGCTGGCGCAGCTTGAGCTTGGCAATGGAACCGGCAGCGGTCCGAGATCGACTCCGCAGCTAACGCCAAAGACCGAGCAGCTGGCGCGCCTCGAAGAGAGTGAGAAGCTGGCGGAGGCACTAAATGCGGGATTCGAGCTCGAAAAGGCACGCTTAAACCTGCTGCGCGCGTTAGGCCACATGGAAGACTGGCTACACGAGCTTAGCAGGAAATAGGGCCGTAACCCCTTTAGCCACTAGCAAAAACGCTAAAAATGGTAAGATTGAAGGGATGTCTATGCCACTGAAAACACTGTTTCTGAACCCACCCTCTTTCGAGGGATTTGACGGCGGCGCAGGATCACGCTGGCCGGCCACGCGCGAAGTCGAGTCCTACTGGTACCCGGTGTGGCTGACCTACCCTGCAGGCCTCCTCGAGGGCTCGCGGCTCCTTGATGCCCCGCCGCACCACGTTTCTGCGGAAGAGACGATCAAGATTTGCAAGGAGTACGAATTCCTTGTTCTCTTCACATCGACGGTGGGCTGGGAGGGCGATCAGCGGCTGGCGGAAGCGATCAAGGCGACCAATCCTGCCATCCGCATTGCATTCGTTGGGCCGCCGGTAACCACGGACCCCGACCGCGCGCTGAACGAGTGCCCTGTACTGGACTTTATTTGCCGCCGCGAGTTCGACTATTCCGTCGTCGAGTTTGCGCAGGGCAAACCGCTGAATGAAATTCTCGGCATCAGTTACAGGCTGAACGGAAATGTAGTACACAATCCGGATCGTCCGCAGGTTGAAGATCTGGATGCGATGCCGTGGGCCACGAAGGTCTACAAGCGCGATTTGGATGTGACGAAATACAGCGTGCCGTTTCTGTTGCAACCTTTTATCGCGCTCTATTCAACACGTGGATGCCCGGCGCAGTGCACATTCTGTTTGTGGCCGCAGACGCTGAGCGGACATGCGTGGCGCAAGCGTTCCACAGACGACGTGGCAGCGGAACTTGCTTGGGCGAAGCAGAATTTTCCGCACGTGAAGGAATATTTCTTTGACGATGACACCTTCAACATCCAGAAGCAACGCACTGTGGAGCTCTGCGAGAAACTCAAACCGATTGGTGTCACGTGGAGTTGCACATCGCGCGTCACCACCGACCGCGAGACGCTGAAAGCGATGAAGGAAGCTGGATGCCGCTTGTTGATTGTTGGGTTCGAATCCGGCGATCCGCAGATTCTGAAAAATATCAAAAAGGGCGCAACAGTGGAGCGTGCGCGCGCTTTTGCCAAGGATTGCCACGACCTGGGACTCACCATTCACGGCGATTTCATTCTCGGCTTACCGGGTGAGACGAAGGAATCGATCCAAAACACAATCAAGTTCGCAAAGTCTCTGGATGTGGAAACGATCCAGGTTTCGATTGCCCATGCCTATCCTGGAACGGAGTTCTATGAATATGCCCGGGAGAATGGTTTCATCAAGAATACAACGTCGATGAGCGATGAAGGCGGCCACCAGATGGCGCACATTGAGTACCCAGGTCTACCCACCGACTACATACTCGAGATGGTGCATCGCTTCTATGACGAGTACTATTTCCGGCCGAAGGCTGCGGCGCGCGTGATTTGGAAAGCCATTGTGAATCGCGATGTTCCTCGGCTTTATGTCGAGGCCAAGTCGTTCCTCAAGCTTCGCGCACAACGCAACAAGATGGTGAAGGATGCGCGCAGCCGTCAGGCCGATCCTCCGGCACCGGTTGGCGCTGGCGCATAGGCGATCCAGAACGTACACGATCAAGGGCGGCGCTCAAAATGAGTCCGCCCTTTTTCTCTTGCATCTGAAAATAGAACCGCTCGAAATGGCGCATCACACCCTCAAGCCGCAGCAGTATCTGATCCTTGGATTGGTGGCAGTTTGCGCACCACTTGGCGACACTTGCCTTTCGCGCGGGATGACGAAGCTGCCTCCCATTTCCCTAGCTCATCCTGGCACATTGATTGCGGCGGTTTTCACGCCATGGGTCGCGGCGGGGATAACTCTGCTGATCGGCTTCTTTGCCAGCTATCTCACCGCGCTTTCATGGGCCGATTTGACGTTTGTACTTCCGACCACTGCATTTGGGAATGTGATCGTGGCTTTTCTCGCACGCTTCTGGCTGCATGAGCCCATTTCGATTCAGCGATGGGCGGGCATCATTCTTATCACTGTCGGCGTGGGCTTTGTTGCGAACGGACCATCGCTTACGGAAAGACCGGCAACGCCAGCTTCCAATGTCGCAGAGTTGGGAACAGTCGTCGAAGAGGAGCAGGTGCGATGAACGCCTCGTTCCCCGTTTCAAATTCTGGTCCATGGACCGCCGCGGCGATGATCGCTGCGGTGATCGTGAGCTCCACGGCTGGAGAAGTTCTGACCGCGGCCGCGATGAAATCGATCGGAGACTTGGATGTGATTCGAGCGCGCTCTGGATTGACGGGTGCCATTCGCGCCGTGCTCACCTGCCCGCTGTTCTTTGCCGGCGTAAGTTTTCTCGCCCTGGCATTTTTCTCCCTGTTATTCGCGCTGAATCATCTGAACCTGAGCCTGGTTGCGCCGGCTTCGGCCTCGCTGACACTGGTGACCAATGCGATTGCTGCGAAGGTGTTTCTCAAAGAGAATGTGGACCGACGGCGTTGGACGGCCGCGGTGCTGGTGTGCGTTGGGGTGTATTTTCTGGCGCACTAATGGGATTGGGTTAGGATCCCGCGCCATGATCAAGATCGGTGGCTTAGTCGGCCTCGCTCTCGCTGCCGTGCACGTTTCTATCGTTTCGGCACAATCGCTCGTCGCCGTGAAAACTCAGGTTGAGCCAACCCAGAGCGCTGTGCCATCGAGCACGACGGCATTTGAAACGCCGCGCTGTGCGGAGATTGCGGCGATGGGTGTCGAGTACAAGCCTCTCGGAAATGCCTGCGAGTTTGCGATCTCACGAAATACGTTGCCGAATTTTATTTGCCAGGAGACAATGTCGCGTTCGGCGCGGGGCAGTTCCCGCGAAGAGTGGAAGCCTGTGGATATTGTGACCGCGACAGCGATGTATGTGAGCGGCGCGGGCGACCGCTATTCGAACTTCACGATTAACGGGCTCCCAGTTGAATCGTTGGCGGGCTCGAGCGGATGGAATTCTCTGGCGCTTTTCGGTTCGCAGTTGACGACGATTTTCTTGCCCGAGACGAAAACCGATTTCAGGTTTGATAGAAAGATGCCTGGGAATCAGGGCTCAACCGCAGTGTTCGATTTTCGATTCAAGCGCGAAAACAATTTCACTTTCAAACGCGGCGCATTGCGACCTGGATTGTCCGGATCAATTTTCGTGAATGCGGAAACCGGAGATCTCGAGCGCGCCGAATCGTACGCAAGTGAATTGGATCCGAAAGGAAATCTTACCTCGTACAAAAGCACACTTGAATACAGGGCAACGGCAATCTCCGATCTTGGAAACATTCTGGTTCCCGCCGCGGGTAGTGTGGAAGTTTGTTTCACGAATGGCGTATGCGATCGAAACGTTCTGAGCTTTCAGGGTTGCCGAAAATTCGGCTCGGAGTCGCGGATCATCCCAAACCCGGCGCAATAAATCGCATGAGGCCGGTCGGCTTCAGGTCGGGAACAAAGAAAGCCTGTGGGATATCGACGGCTGCGCAGATTGCTTCTGCTGCGAGATGACCGGAGCGAGCGGCACTTTCCATCGTGGAGGCCCAGCCGGTTGCAGTCCAGTCCCCTGCCAGCACGCAGTTCGGCCAAGGAGACACGGGGCCGGAATCGGCGTTGACCCCGGGTGGGGCACAGGAGGTCGCGTGCACTTCCTTGATCAAGGCAGCCTTTTCCAGCTTGGCCGTGGCCATCGCCGGGAAAAACTCCGCCAGTTCACGGACGCCAAGTGCGATTGCTTCATTGCGATCGAGGGCCGCAAAGGACCGTGAAGCACTGACCACTAATTCCAGATAGCTTCCGTTGAGCTCGCGCCACGGCTGCAGGCGGCTCTTGTTGTACATCCAATGAATCTCGCGATCGAGGAGCACCGCATGATCGAGATCAGTGATTTCGCGATCGAACCAAAGGTGGACGCTGCAGATCGGCCAATGCTTGCGATAGCTGAGGCGTTGCGCAAGCTCAGCCGCGGTTTCCGCAGGTGGCATTTGAGGCAACAGTTTCGCGACCGCCTCAAAGGGCACGGCCAGCACGAGGAAATCGGATTGCAGCGCGTCATCGCGCGCGGCGACCGACCATTGCGAAGCTTCTTCGTCCCAGCCGAGAGACTCGATATTTGAGTTGTAGTGAACGGAACAGCCCCGCGCCTGGAGATAGGGAGTAGCGGCGCCATAAAGATCACTCAGTGGGATTGTGCTCATGCCCATGTGTCCAGCCTCGGGCGAATTCAGAAAAACTTCGCGCATCACATGGGCTGCATCAGGGACAGAGATCGAATCGAGGTCCGCGTTGAGTGCGCTGGCAATGACAAGACGCCAGAAACGCTCTATTGCACCCGAGGTTTGTCCGATTCTCTTGAGCCACGATTCCAGCGTTTCGGAGGAAGGCTCCTGGTTCGGCCGCATCAGCTTGCTGAAGGCTTTGGCGAGAGCGATTTTGTCGGCCCGCGTAAAGGTTTTTGCGGCAAGCATCTTTGGCAAGCCATGCAGCGGCGCCGGCAGCCATGAAGGGCCAAGCACTGAACTGCGGCCACCTGGCTCGATCATCGTCATGTCGCGCGTCCAGCGAATTTTGTCGAAGACGCCGATGCGTTTGTACAGAGCGATGAGATTGGTGCAACACCGGAAGAGAATGTGCTGGCAGTTGTCGATGACCTCGCCAACACCCGGATGCCGGTAGGAAGACGCGCGGCCCCCAAGATAGCCGCGACGTTCGACCAGATGAACGCGAAAACCGGCGTCGGCTAGAGCGCAAGCCGCACTGATGCCGGCAACGCCACCACCTACAACGGTCACGGTTTTATTCAGGTTTTGCTTTAAGTAATTCAACCCTTTTGTTGTCCTGACTTGATTTGCCCCGATAAGCGCGCTGCTGCGACACATACAAGTCCCCAGGATAAAATTGCGAGCTTGTGTCGGAGGCGAACGGATGCTCGTTGCGAGAATACGTCGTATTTAGCGTGCTCAATCCGACGAAGCAGCGCGTGATAGATCGAAACCAGAACCCAGAGAGCAGGACGGCTTTCGGGATGGATCAGTGGTAGCAAGGCCCCGGCAGATCGATAATAGACTTCTGCGCGAGCGGCGATTCCAGCAAGTAATTCCCTTTCTTCTGGCGTTGGGGGCGCGCCCGGACTGCGATGCCGGAACGAATCGAGAGAGATCCCGCGGGCGGCAAGATTCTCGAGCGGAAGATAAATCCGATTGCGCGCAGCATCTTCTTCCACGTCGCGCAAAATATTTGTGAGTTGGAACGCGATCCCCGTTTCCTCGGCGAGCTTCTCGGCTGCCGGATCAGAATACCCAAAGATGCGAATACAGACCAGGCCCACAACCGATGCGACGCGATAGCAGTATTGATAGAGATCGGCGAATGTCTCGTAAGTGTCAGCGGCGCCGCCAGGGACAACTTTCAGGTCCAGCGTGGTTCCCGCAACAAGCTCATCAAGCAAAGCGAGCGGTATGTTGAAACGCAACGTGGCGTCGCGCACAGCGAGGAAGACGGGGTCCGCTGTTACGCCTGTCGTGCTCGCATCGCGCCAAGCCGCCAGCCAGGATTCCAGGCGGCGACGGCGCTCAGTGAGTGGAAGGCTCTCATCGTCGGCCAGGTCGTCTGCCTTGCGCATGAACGCATAGATGGCACAGATGGCGTTTTTGCGCGGCGCGGGCAGCGCCAGAAAGGCGTAATAGAAATTCTTTGCTTCGCGTTTGGCGATGGCCCTGCAAATTGCGTAGGCTTCATCCAGTGCCGGTGATTGCGTCAAGTCGCTTTCCCTGTTCAACGCGGACCCAGACGCAGGAAGGGCAAGAACTTGCCACTCCCGGCGCGAAGCGCAAGGGCCATTTTGGTCCGCTTCGCGATGGCCGGGCGCGCGCAGAGCACATCGTAGTCCTGCCGCTCGATGGCACGGAGAATTGCGAGGCCGCCGCGGCTAAAGAGATCGAGGTCGAGTGCAAGTTCCCTGCCAACCATACCGATCAGGGGCAGCCCTTCTTCAAAGAGACGGCGTGCAAAATCGACCTCATAATCGAGAAGCGCGCGGAAAGACGCGGTGGCGACCCCGGCAGCAATTGTCTCATCGGTGACGCCGAAGCGTTGCATGTCTTCCTGTGGAAGGTAGACGCGGCCTTTGGCGAAATCGACGCGCACATCTTGCCAGAAATTTGCGAGTTGCAGTGCCGAACAAGTCGCGTCGGACAAACGAAACCGTTCTTCGTCGCCGTAGCCGCAGGCATACAGTACCAGGCGGCCTACGGGATTTGCCGAATAGCGGCAATACTCCAGGACCTCTTGCATCGTGCGGTAGCGCCCTACGATCTGGTCCTGACGGAATGCGATGAGCAGATCAGCAAACGGCTGCTTAGGGATA
>OBLW0100000263.1_pt1 | contig 45228 bp, 35 predicted proteins | sample 1520161 | NCBI WGS metagenome assembly OBLW01 (sample SAMEA3539309, study PRJEB22396) | soil metagenome | biome: tundra; feature: field; material: soil | place: USA | collected 2010-05 | depth 0.15 m
CATGGCAAGCTCAGGCCACCTCTCGTGCCGGATGCCGCTCCGCCCGTAAACAGGTTCCGTCAAAGCTCTGTCCCGCAGTAGTGACAACGCCGCGGTTTTGACATCATCTGATTGGTTTCGACACTTCAATAGTGATTTCCTTGCAGTCCTCTTCTTGCCTGACACCTGACCCGGTCCTCGCCGGGCCTTTTCCTTCCGCGCTCACGACCATGGCTTTTGTCCACAGCCGCCGAAAGGTGGTTTGAAGTCCGCTCCTGTAAGCCGACTCCGAGGGGCCAGCCCTCATCGGTTAAGCAGTTACGCACACTCCGCTCTTGCGAGCTTTGCGTGCTCATGGCGCACTATCACCGCCCAACCGGAATTACTTTCTGCTAAACAGCGCGCTACTGAAGCTCACCCAGCTAGCTCGCCGAGACCTAAAGCATCCGTGCGGACGCTTTCTGTTTTTGTTGCGGCAGGAGCGGTTAGCTCGCTACAAGGGTGCGGCGCTGCCGGCGCGCGAGCAGCGGAAGAACCTCGGCGAGGGCCGCGTCGACGGTGAGCCCATACTTGGCGCGAAGTGCGTCAACCTTGCCGTGTTCGATGAAGTTGTCGGGCCAGCCGATGCGCACCACCGGAACCGATACGCCCATCTCATCGAGTGCCTCGATGACGGCGGAGCCGAAGCCTCCCATCTTGACGTGATCCTCGAATGTAACGAAGACGGCGACGCGGCGGGAGTAAAGCTCGAGGGTTTCGCGGTCGAGGGGTTTGACGAAGCGCGGATTAATGATGGCGGCAGAGAAACCTTCGCGATCAAGACGCAGCCCGAGTTCCTGAGCCAGCGCGATCATCGGTCCGAGGCCGAGGATGGCGACATCGGAGCCGTCGACGAGCACTTCGGCTTTGCCCACGGGCAGCACTTCGGGAGCGGGTTTGCGCTGGACGCCTGCAACGGCGCCGCGCGGATAGCGAATGGCGCTGGGACCGGGAAGCGTAAGCGCAGTCTTCATCATGTCTGCGAGCTCGTCTTCGTCCTTCGGCGCCATCAGAGTCATCTCCGGAATTCCGCGAAGATAAGCGATGTCGAAGAGGCCGTGATGGGTGGGACCGTCATCGCCGGAGAGGCCGGCGCGGTCCATGCAGAAGACGACAGGCAACTTTTGCAGCGCCACGTCGTGCACGATGGGATCGAATGCGCGCTGAAGAAAAGTGGAATAGATCGCGCAGACGGGACGAAAGCCGCGCGTGGCCATGCCCGCAGCAAAGATGACCGCGTGCTCCTCGGCGATGCCGACGTCGAAATAGCGCTTGGGATGATGCGGACGGAAAAGATCGAGGCCCGTACCGTTGGGCATGGCAGCCGTGATGGCGACGACGCGCGGATCTGCATCGGCTAGCTGGACCAGCGTTTTTGCGAAAGACTCAGAGTAAGTCGTCTGGCCCGCCGTGGTCTTGCCGGTCTCCGGGTCGTAGGGTCCAAGGCCATGAAATTTCTTTTGGCCGTCGAGCGCGGGCTGAAAACCGCGACCCTTTTCCGTAAGGATATGCAGCAGGACGGGACGGTCTTCCTTTTTGAGGAATTGGAAAGTCTCGACCAGCAGCGGCAGATTGTGGCCATCGATGGGGCCGAAATACTGAAGGCCGAATTCCTCAAAAAGGATGGATGGCCACAGCATGCTTTTCGCGGCCTCTTCAGCGCGACGGACGACGGTCATCGCTGTCTTGCCGCCGAACTTTTCGACCAGGCGCGCGGCGGATTCGTGGAAGTTGCGATAGCGCTCGTTGGTGACGATCCGGTGGAAGTAGCGCGCGATGGCGCCGACATTGCGATCGATGGACCACTCGTTGTCATTGAGGACGACGATGAGGCGCTTGGTCTGTTCTGCGATATTATTGAGAGCTTCAAACGAGATGCCGTTCGTGAAGGCAGCATCGCCGGCCACGGCGATTACGTGTTCCTTACCGCCGGAAAGATCGCGCGCCACAGCCATACCCAGGGCAGCGGAGAGCGCGGTGCCTGCATGGCCGGCGCCGTAGCAGTCGTGCTCGCACTCGGTGCGCAGCATGAAGCCGTTCAGCCCGCCCGGTTGGCGAATGGTTTCAAAGCGCTCGCGGCGGCCGGTGAGTATCTTGTGAATGTAGGCCTGGTGGCTGACATCGAAGACGAGCTTGTCGGCCGGGGTATCAAAGACCATGTGGAGGGCAAGGGTGAGCTCAACGACGCCGAGATTGGGACCAAGGTGGCCACCGGTCTTGGAGAGCGTCTGAATGAGAAAGACGCGAATCTCTTCGGCCAATTCGGTCAACTGCGCGTAGTTGAGTTTCTTCACGTCCGCCGGCGAGTGAATCGACTCCAGCAGTGTTCCCATGTACTTCCTTCCCCCGTTAAAGGCCGGGCGTCCGAAACGAAACACCTGGCCAATCGGGGTTTCGCGATTGTGGCGGCAGGGTGAAAGCGGCAATCTATGTCCGCTTTAGATGCTTCCTGGCTCACCGCGGACTGCGTCATTCTGTCACTTAAGTATAGCAATCCGCAAGATTGCAAAAGCCTGGAAGGGTAGACGGAAAGTAACCGGCAAACCCCTGCGCAGGGAGCGAATGACCTGACACTGCGTGGCTCGGGAAGCGCGTTGTAGGATGGCGAACAGGAAGCGGAGGAGAAAAGAGCCGTGGGCAGAGGATTGTTGGCGATTTGGTTTGGATTGTTGGTGTTGGGATTGGTTGGCGGCACGCCTCTCATGGGTCAGCTCCCCGAGCCGGGGACGCAATCGGCTACGCCCAACCCGCTGGTCGATTCCACCATGAACGCGGGCAAAATGCTGCTTTTCGACCTGGAGGCGCGTTTCGCGAAAGATGTGGCCGAACGCGGCGGTGCGGCTTTCGCCGATTGGTTTGCCGGAGACGGTGTGGCGTTGGGGAACGGCGAGGCGCCGGTGATGGGGAAAGTGGCGATCGCCAAATCCGCGAAATGGTCGCCGAAGGATTATCAGCTTACGTGGACGCCGACCGATGCCGTGATGGGTCCTTCCGGCGATATGGGCTATACCTGGGGACATTTTGAGGGCCACAGCAAGGATGCGAATGGGAACCCTGTGGCGACATCAGGCCGCTACATCACGATTTGGCGCAGGCAGCCGGACGGAAGCTGGAAGGTGGCGCTGGATGCGGGAGCGAATGAGCCGGCGGCAGCGGGCGACTGCTGCAAGCTGCCTGGGCCGGGGATTTAACCCGGCGAAGAGTCGAGATGGTGTTCCTGCAGCAGCTACTGAGCGGGGATGCGGTATACGGTCAGCGAATTGGGACGCAGTTGCACCGGAATGATTCCCGATTTCACCTCGAGGGTCGACGATACAGGCGCTACCGCCGTGGGGTGGTCGAAGCTGTTTTCTGCGTTTAGATCGGCGCTTTCCAGAATAGTGACCTTCGCCGTTCCAGACGGGTTGATCCCGTTCAATCTGATCTCAGCTGGCGTCACCTTGGGCGAGTCATTAATTGCCTTCACGATGAATTCGTGGGTGTGCTCGTCGAGCGATGCGCTGGTATAAAGGCGGCCTTGCGCCTCGGGTGTCACGGGTACGATGCGTGTGCCCACATTGTTGGCGAATACTTTCTGCACGTAGTAATTCGGCGTCCCGTACGATCGCAGATTGTCAAACCAGATTGCGTCCGGCTTCCATTGCCAGGCATTCACGTGCGCCAACAATGGCGCATACGAAGCCATCTCGACGACGTCGGCGTTGCGCTCCAGGCCGGTCATGAACGCGGCTTCCGCAATAGCAGCCTTCCAATTATTGCGATTCTCAGAACTCGTCGAGCCGACGGTCTGGGCAGCATATTCACCCGCAAAGACCTTCGGCCCTGAACGGTCGTAATGGTCGTAGCGTGCCGTGTTCGAGAGGAACCACTCAGGACTCATGTAGTAGTGCTCGTCCACAATGTCTGCGTGAAGTTGCCGCCATGTGGCCCACATGCTGTTGAATGGCTCACCCGACGGAAAGGGCCCGGCGGCAACGACAAGCTTGATCTCCGGGTGCTGGGCTTTCAACGCAGCCGCGAAAACTTTGTAGCGCTCCACGTAGCGCGGTCCCCACTGCTCGTTGCCCACGCCAATCATTTTGAGATGAAACGGCTCGGGATGCCCCATCTGCGCGCGCAGTTTCCCCCATGGTGAAGTGATCGGTCCATTGGCGAAATCGATCAGGTCAAGTGCGTCATGGACGTATTCGTCGAGCTGGTCGAGCGCAGCCGTCTCACTTGAATTGAATTGGCAGGCCATGCCGCAGTTCAAGATTGGCAATGGCTCGGCTCCGATATCTTCGGCGAGTTGGAAGTATTCATAGAAGCCCAGGCCGAAAGACTGAAAGTAGTCCGGAGCCGGTCTTTGATCGAATTCATTATTCCAGCGATTGATGATGGTTTTTCTTTGAGCGATGTCTCCGACCGTGGTCTTCCAGCGATAGCGCGTTGTGAGGAGACGCCCTTCTACGATGCAGCCACCCGGGAAGCGAAGGAACCCTGGATGCAAATCGTAGAGCAATTGGACGAGGTCCTTGCGCAGTCCATTCTGACGATTCTTCCACGTGTCCACCGGGAACAGTGACACCATGTCCAGATCGAGGGAGCCTTTGTCATCGACGATCAGATTCAACCGCGCGTGCTGCTCGGTCGCGTTGGCTCGGATGACGGTCTCGTAGTGTTTCCAATTCCCGTCGAATCCTTCCAGCTTCCCGCTTCCAAGTTCGTGGCCGTTTTCATCGGTAATCGTCGCCCGGATGGATTTCGGTCCACCGCTCCGAACATACGCTGCAAATCGGTATTCCGCTCCGCTCTCAACTCCGATGCTGCGAAAGCCCGTGTTATAGAACGAATAACCGGGCTCATAAACGCGAACCCTCAGATAGTGCGGATTGGACTGGTTGAGGGGGTCTTCCGCGTGAACACCCATCTCGCCCTTGGGAGTGTCGAGCCCCTTGCTGCTGAAGCCCAGGACTTCATGCCACCCGGTCAGCGGCTCCTGGAACTCGAACGATCGGTTCTTGACGAGTTCCGGATACAGGCCGCCGTCGGCAGCAAAGTTGATGTCTTCAAAGAAAATGCCGAACATTGTCTTGGAAATCGCCGGGCCAGGATGAGCCGCGTCGACCGCGATCACGACTGGGTTTTGCTGGTCCTGGCTGATAAGGGGGACCGGAACGAGGGCAAGCGAAAGGACCGCAAACCAGATTATTCTGCGCATAAGATTTGCGCCTCATCTTAAAGCCTTCCCGCGAGCACGTCTACTTTTTGGCGAAGTTAGCGAAAGCAGCGAGACAGCGATTGCTGCAAACTACCGGCGCAGCGGTAAAGATTCCACTCATTCGGGCAATTTCGGCTAAAGCAGATTAGGAAATGGCGTACCCGAAGGGATGGGCCTCAAGTTGACGCGACCAGCAGGGAGCGGCGACCCGTGGAATCTCAAAACGGACTCAGATTTTCCTAATCTGCTCTAGTCGATGCGGTAGATTTTGAGGTCGCCGGAATCTTGCTGTTCGACGAGCCAAGCGGGCAATGGACTCGGCAGGGCGATGTCTGTACCGGGACGGGCAACAAGCCATCGGACGTGCCAGGTCTCGGCGATATGGCGCAATGTTTCCGGATCGGTGGTCGTGAAGAGCAAGTCGTTGTCGCGAAGCATGGGGTCAAACCATGGGAGAAATCTCTCTCCTCGGGCTAAGTATCCTTCGAGAAGCACGGGGCGTTCGGCCAGTGCTGAGTAGCCGTAGGAGTGCTCACTGGGTGGCTGAAGGCTGTCCCCCTCCAGAGAATGCTTGTTTGTCGCAAAGCACTCGTCTCTTGCCATCAGTTCGCCGAGACGCCGCAGCCCATGAACGACTCCCGGCTTATACGTTATGTCGGCTTTCAGTGCGCCCACCGTGGAACCGAACCAAATCGGCGCCCAGGCGAGAAACCCCATCATGAGCACGCCCATAAGCACCGCGGAACCGATCAATGAAAGGCGGCTGCTGCGCTTCATCAGCGTGAATAAACCGTACAAAAGTGCCATCAATAAGCAGGCCAGGAATATCTTCAAGCGAAAATCCGGGACCCCAGTCTCGGTGTGCATTACAAACGCTGCGACGCCGATCAGCACCCCGCAGGAACACAGCAGGATCATAGTTTTTATTGCAATTCCGAGCCAACCCTCGACCAAACGGACACGTTCGACGCCATACCAGCTTCCGGAAGTCATCCGGGAAAACGCAAATATGCTGAAGAGGCTCTGCAGGAAATAGATCCCGTAGTGTTCGTTGTTATCGCGGAGATGGAGGGCGAGAGAAAAGAATAGAAGGCCCAATACGGTAGCAAGCACCAAGGCAGCGACCGGTTCCTTCAAGGGTCGTGTGATCCAGCGAAAGCCGACGATTCGAAATCCCAGGCCGGCCATCAACCACATTACGAGCGTCCACCATTGCCAAGTGATGTGCACATTGAGTATCGTTGCCGATGCATCCGGGGCATGGCTATAACCCATAATCTTCCAGGCTGCAAAAAAGAAACTGCCCATCAAAAAGATCGACACCCAGGACGATCTTCCCGGTAGGCGTCCCCAGAACAAGAGGATGGCAACGATGCCAAAACAATACAGGGCGGCCACCGAGTTCACTGGGACCACAAATGCGGGCAAGAGAAGCAGGATGACGGTGCGCCAAGTGATTGCCGACTCGCGTTCTCTCGCAACAAGGCAAATGCCGATGATTGCAGTAATAGCCCCGAGGCCATGAAGCAACGAATGTCCACTCAAGAAATGGTCGAACGGTCCCCCATCGACAAACATCCCCCCGTCGGATCTCTTGAGAAGAAGCCCGGCGATCAGATGATGTCGGGAGTTGGCGAGCACGTCGTCGATAGTGGCGAGCAACGAACCATAGAAGAAAAGCCCGGCGACCGACATGATGCCACCGAACTTTGTGCCACTAGCTTTGAGGGACAGCAGCGTGCCCAGTGAAAAGCAGGACAGCACGAGAGCCCAGAGCGAAGCACCGCGCGTGACGCGAGCGACCGCGTCCCCCAGGTCGAGTCCGTCAAGTCGGGAAATAGCTGCAGCCGGAGCCAAAGGCCCGAAGTGGTAAAGAAGTTCGGTAGTGTCCGTCCCAGGGGATCTCGGGGGGCTGCCGCCGTTCTTGATACTCGCGGCGATTGCATGGAAATGCTGGGTTTCCCAATTTCTCCAGTGGAAGCTCCCGTCGCGGCGTTGAACAAGGTCTTCGCTCGCCGATGGGAGAAAGTAAACGGCGCAGATCAGCGCGGAAAAAAGGGCAAGCGCTAAGCCGTGGGCAACGGTGCTTTTCACCCATTGGCCGCGATCGCGCCAGAGACCTAATGCCCCAACCGCGGACAACGCAAGCCAAAGGGCCGGAACCCAAAACAGCGGGAGCCCCCCTCTGACCCAGAACGCACTGAACGCGGAGATTGCCAGGACGCCCAGAGCGGGTGCGAGAAACAGTGCTTGGACGCGGTCTTGTGTCGGTAGAACCAGGCTTATGGGGCCGTAGCCAACAGCAAAAACCACGATTGCGTAGACGAGGAAGTTGAGGGCGGCCCAGCCCCCCGCCGTGAACAGAACGACAGCAATCCAAGGCAAGAACACCAGAGCCAGAACGACGGGCATGCGGCGTTCGGAACGCGGCTTCACATCATTTCCGCCGAGAACGGCCTGACGATCGGGGTTCTCAACGGTCGAGCTAGGAACCTGCACAGACCGCTCCTCTATCGGTGGATTTGCGGGCATTCATTTCTCGGGACTCGGAGCAGCCGAGCCCCAAATGTGCAGCACACACCAATTCCATCGAGCTGTCTGAATGCACGGGCAAGCGAGAGATCACAGATGAGCATGCTGAATCGTGCTATGCGCGCACGAGCGTGGCGAACAGCTCGCGATCCGGAATGCCTTCCATAAACATCGCAAAGAACTCGTTGAAGCGGCCCTGCATCTTGGGTGCATCCCAATTGTCCGAGAAACGCTGAACGAGCTCTGCAACAAATAGCTTGAAAAGCGACGCCACGATTGGGTTGACGCAGAAGCAGCTCGCGCACGGTGATTTCTCTGGAATTCGATTTTCCAGGTGCTGGCGCCGGAGTTCCAACACGTTTTCGCAATTGATCAACTCTTGCGGCGTACTGTCGCGAATGTTGCCATAGGTAAGATCGCCTTGATAGTCGCGGCAGCACGGGGTGGCGCGGCCGTCATTGAGTATGTGCAGAACCGACGAGAACAGCATGTAGCAGGGAGGCCAGGGTTGAATGTGCTTCTTCAAAATACTGCGCGTCAAGAAGTATCTGTTATCCGGCGAAAGCCCGCTGACAAGGTTCAAGTCGATCTGGTCCATGGGTACATAGCGGCTCCAGAACTTCAGGTGGTGTCCCATCTCGTTCTGGACATCCTGGCTGACGATTGAGCCGATTTTCACACGCTTGAACGGTTTGGTGTCCTTCGTTTTCTCGCGGAACATCTCCATGTTCTCTATCAGGCGGTCCCATTTTCCACCGAGACGAATCTTCTCGTAGGTTTCCTTCGACGCGCCGTCGATCGAGAATCGAAACTCATAGATAATGTCGGAATAATCAATAATGAGGTCGAGGTGTTTGTGAAGGATGAGAGCATTTGTCGATAGGTGGATCTTCACACCGTTCTTGCGCAAGATATCGAAATATTGAGGCAGATTCTTGTTCATCAGGGGCTCGCCGATGGTATGCAGGGCCGTATGGCCGCCCCATTGATCCTTGGTGTATTTCACGGCGTGCTCGAACAACTCCATATCCATGTTGAACTGCGGCCGCGTCGACAAGGAGGTGTTGCACATGACGCAATTGATATTGCAGTTGCGATTGATCTCGATCTCGGCGATGTGCACGTCCTCGACTCTTTGGATCAGTTGAGGGTTGTACACTTCGTTCACCACAGCGTCGTAGCGCTCCATTAGCTTTTTGCGCTCGAACCAAGTCTTGATACCTGGCAGGCTCTTGACAGTTGTTTTTACACTGACCGGGACCATCTGCTTCAAGGTACTCAAGTTGTGCTCCTTTGGCGCTTCTTGTTGAAGGGAATACGGGCGCCGTATCGACGTCTTTCTAAGATACTGTGTCATCTTATCGACAGGCGTCCAGAATTACCATCAAACATAGGTCACGAGAGCCGATAACTTTTGTGGGACTCGGCAACCGATGTGAAAGCTTTCAAGGCCTTGGTCCTCTATCGGTGTGCAATGACGGGTGGCCAGGATCCTGGCTCTTCGCGCCGGTCCTATCGACGATCCGACTACAAAGGTGAGGGCTCGCCCTCCGAGGTGGTTGGGTTACCTTTCGTATCGTTCGCAACTTGGAAGCAGGTGGGTGTAACCATGTCAATCTGAAGCAATTATCAGCTGCAAACTTCCAGACAGGATGGTGCGGTGCGCGAGCCTTCGCCGCTCGGCCAAACACCAATCGGCTGCGCATGCGCTGCGCGGGGTGTGACCGCCGGGTTGACGGCGAGTCGTTCTGGCCAATATTTCCCCTGTGTGCCGCCGTGAGACAATGCCCTCGACGGGCCTCCCCGACTCTTTCCTGGTCGTCACCAACATCTCATGGCCATTTCCACCCGCATTATCAATTCTCTGTTTGGCCGGCCTCTGGCTACCAGCGAAGAGCGCGCCGAGCAGATCGGACCCATTGCGGGTATCCCGATCTTCGGCCTCGACGCACTAAGTTCGGCGGCGTACGGGCCTGAGGCTGCGCTCACCCTGCTGATACCGCTGGGACTGGCCGGGGTGCGGTACATCGTTCCGGTCAGCATGGCGATCGTCGTGTTGCTGGGAATCGTGTATTTCAGCTACCGGCAGACGATCGAGGCCTACCCGAACGGTGGTGGCTCCTACACCGTCGCCACTGAGAACCTGGGACCGAATGCCGGTCTTCTAGCCGCCGCCGCATTGATGATCGACTACATCCTGACGGCGGCGGTGGGCATCTCGGCGGGTGTCGGCGCGCTGATCTCGGCAGTGCCCAGTCTGCAGCCGCACACGCTCCAACTGTGCCTGGGCGTGCTGGCGATTCTGACCATCATCAATATGCGAGGCGTCCACGATACCGGCGTCGTGTTCATGATTCCGACATATCTTTTTGCCGGCACCCTACTGATCGTGATTGGCGTGGGCATGTGGAACGTGCTCGCGGGTGACCCGCATCCCGTAACGCCGCTGCCGCCGCTGCCTCCTGCCACTGCGGTGCTGAGCTTGTGGCTCATGCTCAAGGTGTTCTCTTCCGGCTGCACGGCGATGACGGGCGTGGAAGCGGTGAGCAATGGCGTGATGGCATTTCGCGATGACCGCCGGAAGAACGCGAAGATCACACTGACCATCATTATCGTTCTGCTGGCGATTTTGCTGGCGGGTATCGCGGTTTTGTGCCGCGCTTATGGAGTGGGCGCGACGGACCCCGGCGGTCCGCACTATGAAAGCGTTTTGTCGATGCTGACACGCGCGGTGATGGGGCATGGATGGTTTTACTACGTGACCATCGGCTCGGTGCTGCTGGTGCTAGCGCTGTCAGCCAACACGGCGTTTGCGGATTTTCCACGTCTGACGCGCGCGATTGCCGGGAACAATTATCTGCCCCATGTTTTTCTGCTGCGCGGACGGCGTCTGCTCTACTCCTGGGGCATCTACGTGCTGGTCGCGCTTACGGCATTGCTGCTGATCATCTTCGGCGGCGTCACCGATCGGCTGATTCCCCTATATGCGATCGGCGCATTCATGGCGTTCACGTTGTCGCAGGCCGGCATGGTGATGCACTGGAAGCGACAGCTACCCCACGGACAAAGACCTGTCCGCGGGGGCCCCGGTGGCGGCGTGCCGTTCCGCATGGCGATGAACGGCCTGGGCGCTTTTGCCACGGGCATCACGACTCTGGTCGTGCTGGTGGCGAAGTTCGTTGAGGGCGCATGGATCACGGCGCTGCTGGTTGCCTTCATGATCGTCGCGATGCGGGCGGTTAACAGGCACTATCGCCGCGTGAACCGCGAAACCGATCTCGAACGGCCGATTGTTGCCGCGGAAGTGACGAAGCCGGTAGTCGTGGTGCCGATTGATCGTTGGAGCCGGATCTCAGAGAAGGCTTTATCGTTTGCGCTGTCGATGTCGGACGACATTCGCTGCGTCCATGTGCAGATTACCGAAGAGACGGATCAATTCTGCGCAGAGTGGGAGGAGAAGATCGCGTCCCCGTTGCGCTCGGCCGGGAAATGCGTGCCTAAACTCATTACTCTGAAGTCGCCCTACCGATATGTGCTGCAGCCAGTGGTGGACTACGTGCTGTCGGTGGAGCGTGAGACCGACTATCACAAAGTGTGCGTCCTGGTGCCGGAACTGGTGGTGCGCCACTGGTGGGAGAGCCTGTTGCACAACCGGCGCGCCGATCTGCTGAAGGTGATCTTGCTCCTACGCGGCAACCGGCGGATTATCGTCATCAATATTCCCTGGTACCTGGAGCGGGGCTAACGGAACGTTGGGAGCGAATTTGTCTGCGGGGCCGGATTCCCTTCCCGTCTGCACGCGTCAAAATAGAGGGTGGGCCTTCGACTCATTCTGAGACTCTGTCACCATGACTGCCCGGCTGCCGGTCGCTGCACTCTGCGATTCGGACGAGCTCTGCGGTGCCTCTCGCTGCTGTTCTTCTTCCCCGCTCTGTTGCCCGCGCAGCAACTGGACCCGCCGGCCACTGAAAGCGTGCCCCCTTCCAATGCGCGGGTAAATGTGCACGGCGTGGTGTTGAATGCCGCATCGGGCGAGCCGTTGCCGCGCGCGCTGGTTCGCCTGACGGGGGACGGCAGCGCTGGCACATTGACCGATGGTGAGGGGCGCTATGAACTGCCGGACATCCCCCTTGGGCCGCAACAGTTTGAAATCATCAAACCGGGATTCCTGGACGAGACGGCCGAGGCTTCAGAAGCTGCGGGGGGCGATACTCGCGACTTCGCACATACTGTGATCGTTGCTCCGGAGATGCCTGATGTGGTTTTCAAAATGGCTCCAGCCAACTCGATTCACGGACAGGTCCAGCTATCGACGGGCGACACTGCACAGGGGATCGAAATCACTCTGCTGCGGCAAACCGTCCAGAGCGGGCGGCTCGTCTGGCAGCTGGTTTTACCGGGAGCAACGACAACAAGGACCAACGCGGATGGCGCCTATCGTTTCGGCGGCCTCGCCGATGGGACTTATGTGGTCTATAGCGCCCCGGCAATGGACAACGAGTCGGGCGGCATGCTGGTTTATCCGAGCAGCGCACGCAATATGGAACGCAGCGGGTACGCGAGCCAGTTCTACCCGGAAGCTCGCGACCTGGCAGGTGCGGCAAAGATCCATTTGCATGGCGGAGAACAGGCGGAAGCTAACCTGTCACTCACGCTCGAGCCCTTTCATGCTGTGATGGCGAAAGCGTTTCTTCCCGGCGGCAGAACGGCCCAGGAGTTCACGCCCGACCAGCGCGGCACAACCTTTTCTGCGGTGGTGACGGACAGCCAGGGACATCAGCTTCCCTACGTGGCGCAGTACGATCAGGCGACACGCACGGTCCAGGCTCTTTTGCCGGATGGGAACTACGTCCTTGTCATTACAGCGGGCCGACCGACATTGGTTGTGCGGCGCGGCGGCATGGCTACGACATTGCGGGATGAAGGGCCCTTCACCGGTGCGGTTGAGTTCTCTGTTGCCGGGCACGCTGTAACAGATCTGCGGATTGCTCTAGCCAACGCTCGCAGCAATCCGGTGCAGGTGAACCTGGCAAGGACGGGCACGCAGACGAATGGGCCGAGCCCAAGCACGGACGGCCTAGACTCGGTTTTTCTTACGCTGACCCAGACGGGCGGATGGATCGGGGATGGCATGGTAAGCACGTTCGCGGTCGGCTCGTATGCTGGCCCGCTGAACACATCGTTTGCGCAGCCCGGGACCTACTGGGTGCATACAAATCTGGCGGACAAGCAGGTGTGCGAAGGTTCACTTACGTCCGGCGGTACGAACCTTGCGCGCGAGCCGTTGACATTGGGGATTTCCGGCTCTTCGGCGCCGGTGACGTTGAACCTTCGCGACGATTGTGCGCACCTCACGCTCACGCTACCTGCGGCAACTGCGGGTTCCGGCACTGGAGAAGAGCCTTTTTATACGGTGTATGTGGTGCCGGATTTCGATACGACCGAAGACGTGATTGTGCAGACCTTGCGCCCTTCGACCGGGGGCAAGGCCACTTTGATAGGACTGACGCCGGGCAACTATCACGTCTACGTCTTCGCTGGGCCGGTCGCGCTTGCGTATCACGACCGCGCAACATTGAATGCGCTGCCGAATGCGGGACAGGCCATCAATCTGGGTCCATCGGCGGACGCCAGTCTGGCCCTCGAGGTTCCGAACCAATGACGCGAACATGCGCGAGTCTTTGGACCGGTCGGGCGTTTTCGTCGGGCGCAGTGCATTTTGCGTTTCTTCTGTTCAGTGTTGTGTGTGCCACGCTTCCGGCACAGAAGAAGAATTCGACCGTGCCAAATGCGCGCGGCTACCGAATAGCCGGAACCGTGCTCAATACTGCGACCGGAGAGCCGGTGCAGCGAGCTGTTGTCTCTGCGCTTGCCGAGGACGACAACCACTCGATTGCCTCGGTTGTTTCGGATGCAGAGGGACACTTCGCCTTCGAGAGGCTGCCGGCGGCGAAGTATCCACTCACTGCATCGAAGCGGGGCTATCGAACCGCCTCCTACGACGATCATGATGGATATAACACCGCGATCGTCACAGGGCCGGACCAGGATACGACCCACCTGATCTTTTTTCTTGTTCCCGGCGCAGTGCTCCACGGAGTTGTGTCGGGAGATGGAGGAGATCCGGTGGAAGGCGCGCGCGTGATGCTGTTTGAGAAGCCGCGCCACAACGCGCAGGACGAGCGAATCGTTCAGTCGGACTCCGCGGTTACAGACGACACTGGCGCTTACGAGTTCGGCAACCTGGCCGATGGGGATTATCTCGTGGCCGTTTCCGCACAGCCGTGGTATGCGATGCGCCGAGCGAACGGCGATTCGGACAAGGGAGGCAGCGAGGCGAATGCCCGACTCGATGCGGCTTATCCGATCACTTATTTCGATTCGACCACGGATGAAGCATCGGCAACACCGATTTCACTGGCGAAGGGCAGCCGCGTAGAAGCCGACATAGCTCTGCACGCGGTTCCCGCGTTGCGGATTGTAGTGGACACGACGCGACGAGCGGATGGAAGGCTTGCCCGGCCAGAATTGCAGCAGCTTGTTTTTGGAACGCAAATCGCGGCGGAGAGTGTTGGCTTTATTGATGCACTCAAGAGAGGCTCGGCCGAGTTCAACGGCGTTGCGCCTGGGCACTACGAATTGACCGCCGGCGATCCGTCGCACATCATGGAACTCGACGCTACCCAAAGCGCACATGTCGATCCAGACTCGGGAAGCGCGACAACTGCCGTCACTGGCGTGATGCACATGCCGGGAGACGGAGTGCCTCCGGACGAAGCACATCTTGTTCTTCAACCACAAGAGGGCGCACAGAGCCATGCGAGCCTGGCTACGGTTGCGCGCAACGGCCGATTCCATTTCGATTCGGTGGCGCCGGGAATATGGACTGTGACTCTGGTGGGCGACGGCAAGATCATGTCGGTGCTGGCTGTGGGAATGGGCGGTGCTGCCCACGCAGGGAATGCGCTGACGGTGCGCGACCGTCCGATGAACGTGGTAGTGATGCTGGGACAAGGCATAGCGCGGATCGATGGGATCGCTCAAAAAGATGGCAAAGGCTTTGGCGGTGCGATGATCGTGCTGGTTCCGAAGCAGGCGGGCAATCTCGAGACGCTCGTACGACGCGATCAATCGGACTCCGATGGAAGTTTCTCGCTACGCGATGTAGTTCCTGGACAGTACACCGTTGTGGCGATCGAAGACGGCTGGGCACTCGATTGGACCCAGCCTGAAGTGCTGGCACGCTATCTTCCGAGCGGCACAGCCGTCACAGTGAATGACACTTCTGCGGACGTCCTGCATCTTTCTGGGCCTGTGGGGGTGCAGCCGCGTTGATCGCGCTTCGTCGAACAGGGGGGTAAACGATAGTCTATGAAGGTACCGGATTCAAGTTACGGCGCCTGCACATTCAGCGGTTCGATGTGCGCAATGAAGAGGCGCCACCATGGGAGCGAGGAGAATCTGACATTGACGAGGAAGCTATTCTTTTGGATTTTGGCCGCGTCTGCGGCTGCACTGATGCCGGTTGCGGCAAACTGCCAGATCGCCCCCGAAAAAGCCCCCAGCCAGCAGACGGGACCGGAGTATAAATACACGGCATTTGTCGGCTGGGGTTATACGAGCTTGAACCAAGTGAACCAGTCCAACAGCGGTTTGCAGGGCGTGAGCGCTTCGCTGACACGCAACTGGGGTAAGTATTTCGGCGTGACGGCAGAGGGCGGCCACTATGCCTGGACAGTCACAGAGTCCAACCCGGTCCCCGCATCTGTCGATCTGTACCTGGCGGGGCCAGTGTTCCACGCAGCGCTTTATGAGCGGTCGAGCATTTTTGTTCATGGATTGCTCGGCGCCGCGCATACCGGAGGTGTTTCGATCAGACCCAGCGAGTCATTCGCCGGCGGCATCGGCGTGGGGCTCGACTACAAACTCAGTCCTCGCCTGGGGCTACGCGCGTATGGAGACGATATCGGCTCTTCCTTCACATTGCAACCGTATCAGCCCGGCGACTCGCCACATCGGCGCTTCAATGCGCGCGCCTCGATTGGCGTAACGTACAAATTCTAAGTAGAACTGCCTGCCAGCGCCTGCAGGCCGCAAAGCTATACTTCCGCCATGCAGGCCGTCAGCGTGATTGCCACCGTTCTCAACGAAGCGGAGAACATTCCAAGGCTCATCGAAAGCCTCCTCCGCCAGACCCCGCGGGCAGCTGAAATCATCATTGTCGATGGCGGATCAACCGACGGCACATGGGAATGGCTGCGCGATACGGCAGCGAGTCATCCGACGCTGCGCGCGATCCGCGATGAAACATGCAGTTTGAAATTCGCTCCCGGCCCTATTTCGAAGGGCCGCAATGTAGCGATTGCTTCCGCGAAGTCGCAACTGATTGCGTGTGTGGATGCTGGATGCACCTACGCGCCGAATTGGCTCGCGGAACTGACCGCGCCCTTGGCGAGCGGAGATGCGGAGTACGCGCTGGGCGGAGCGAGCCTCGACCTGACGGACGCGACAGTGTGGGACTTGGCTTCTGCTCCCTTCTTTGGCGTAAAGCTCGACGCCACTGCACCGACAAAGTCGTGCACTGCGCGGTCGATGGCATTTACGAAAGAATTGTGGCAACGTCTGGGTGGATTTCCAGAGACGGTGTTTTTCGGCGAAGACACCCTGTTTGACTTTGAGGCGCGACGGGTTGCGCCGCCGGCTTTTCCGCGCAACGCGAAGGCGCTTTATCGTCCGCACAATTCGTTCCTGTCGGCGTGCAAGCAACTTGCCCGCTACGCCGTCAGCGATGGGATTCTCGGTGTGCGTTGGTCACGACTGTTGCGCAATGCGGCGCGATGCCTCGCGGAGGTTGCGGCGGTGGTGGCGCTGCCGTGGACATCGATTCCGTTGGCGGTGGTACTGGCGCTGGCTCTGCATTTCGCCTTCGAACAGGATTGGCTGTTTACGCGAACGCTGAAGCCGCACGTGCTGCTGGCGCGCTTTGTATTCTCCCTTGCGGTGCCATGGATCATTGCGGCGAATCAAATCCGGGGGGCCGTCACCAAGAAGAATCTCGCCAATCCGCAAAACACGACGGCGTAATGCGTGAGTGCTTAAGTTCGGTGCACGAAGACTCGTCAAGGCGATTCGCAATCGAACTCCAGTTTGAAAAGCTGTAGCAGTTCTCCAATTGATATAGAGCGAAACCACGGATGCAGAGCGCCCTTTTTCCTCAAGAAAGGGGCACCTTCGTAGATGCCGGAACTCCACGGGAATTGGAGAACTGCTCTAAGATAAGGACAATTCGTCGCGAGGAGCACGCCTTGAAACGGTTGCTGGAATCGATACGACAGCACCAAAGCGAAATTTCGCTCGGCCTGATGATTGCGGCTGGGCTGATTGGCGCTTGGTCGCAGTCCTATGCTCCGGCAAGGCTGGGTGATGAGATGTGGAGGCTCGCGGATCATCTCGCCAGACAGGGCACGTTTGCAGATCCATTCGGCTCCATTGCGACGGGACCAACGGCAGCCAATCCGCCGTTGTATCCGTTGCTGCTGGCGGTACTGATCAAGATTCTCCGAATTCCCTGGCTGGTTTACGGCGCTGCCATTCTGATGAGCATTCTGGCAAATGCCGTCGTCGCGGCACAGTTGCCGCGCATTTCTGAGGTGTTTTATGGAAGCCAGATCCCCGGAATTTTTGCTTCGGTGCTATGGCTTGCCGCGATGGAACACATTCCAGGCTGGGACACGAATTTTACTGTCGCGGGGCTGCTGATGTTCTGCATTTTCACTTCGCAATTCGCTGACTCCAAGAAGCGATGGACCAACTCCGCGACATTCAACGGCGCAATCGCGGGCCTGTTGTTTTTGTTTAATCCTTCTTCCCTGCTCGTCTTGCTGCCGTGGCTTGGGTTCTTGATCTGGCGATCGAAGGAGCACGTGCGCCACGCGCTGAGATACTGCGTGATTGTCGCGGCGGTGATGAGCGTCTTTATCCTGGGATGGGGCGGAAGGAACTACGTTGAGCTCGGTTCGTTTGTGGTAAGAACCAACCTTGGAATGACGCTCTATGCCTCGAACAACGACTGTGCGCAATCAAGCATGATCAGGGATTTGATGAATGGATGCTACCAAACTCATCATCCGAATTCGAGTAGGCCCGAAGCTGAGTATTTGCAAAGAGTCGGCGAGGTTCAATATGATAAGAACCGAACAGCCGACGCCAAAGCATGGGTCCGCGCTCATCCTTCAATGTTCCTGACTCTCACGGCGAGGCGCATCCTCGAGTTCTGGTTTCCACCGGCCGAAGTGATTCCTCCGGCATATGCGTTCAGCAATAATTTTGGACTTGCCGATTACAACCAGCGGTGGATGCGCCAGCAGCACGGCGTCGACTACGCGATATGGATCGTCACAGGCCTTTCGATCTGCGGGATGGCACTGATGGTGTTCAGGCGCCAGGCGGTGGTTGTTTTTGTACTGGCGGTATTGGTGGTTTATCCGCTGATGTACTACCTGGTTGTATCGGACGTGCGATACCGTTACCCAGTGTTGTGGTTATCGCTCCTGCCGGCGGGTTATTTTGTCTACGAATTGATGAGCGGCGGAGTTTTGCATTTGAAGAAGGCGTCAACGATGCAGTCGGAGCAGGCGCCAGTACTGCGTTAAGGGCCTATCGCATGAATTGAAGGCTACATGGTTACAATCGCAACTCCTGGCCCGGATCTCGCCAAGATCAACCAGCCGAGTGACCGCGATCTCTCCATCGACTATTTGCGCACGACATTGACGTTGATGGTGCTTGCCCATCACAGCTGCCTGGCTTATACGAGCTGGGCGTTCTTCGATAAGCAGGACAGCTTTCGCTCAAACGCTCCTGTGGTCGATGTCACGCGGTGGGCCTTCTTTGACTATGCGGAGAACTTTAACGATGTGTTTTTCATGTCGTTGATGTTTTTTATCTCGGGGCTCTTTGTTTATTCGGCGATCAAGAAACATGGCACCGTCAGGTTTATTCGCGATCGGCTGCTGCGGCTGGGGGCGCCGTTTGCTTTTGCACTCGTGATCCTGATGCCGATTGCTTACTATGCGTCGTGGCAACTGTCCGCTGCCGATCATGGTTTTTTTGATTTCTATAAGCGGCTGGCTGCGAGGGGGTTTTATCCTGGACCACCGTGGTTCATCTGGGTCCTGCTCTATTTCGATGTAATGCTTGCGCTGGTGGCGTGGCCTCTTCAGCCCTGGATGCTGCCGATTGGGAGGCTCGCGACGCGATTGCGAGACCGGCCACTCCTGACCTTCGCGGTCGTGTTTGTTCTTGCGGCGGTTGCGTATCTTCCGCTACTCCACCGATACGGGTTCGGTGCGTGGGCTGGTTTTCCTTTCATCATCCAGATTTCGCGCGTCGGGATTTACTCCTTATGGTTCGCCTTCGGATTTCTGGTGGGGGCACCCGGATTTGCCGAAGGTTTACTGGCCCGCGACGGAAGTTTGGCGCGGCGCTGGCCGTATTGGATTGCCGCATGCGTACTGGCCTATAACGCGCTGTGGTTCGTTCCGCAATGGTCGGTGGTGCATCGGCTCTCGCCTCTTGGACAAGGAGCCTTGTGGGCGCTGCTCTGGGTGCTGAGCTGCGTGGCCAGCTGCTTCGGCTTCCTGGCGCTGTTCCGCGGCGTTGAGATGAAGCCGCGAACCTGGATGAATTCCCTCACCCGATGCGCCTACGGGATGTACCTGGTGCACTACGTCTACGTTTTGTGGATGCAACGGCTGGTCCTGGATCGGCCGATCCATGCGAGCATCAAGTTCCTCTTCGTGTTTCTCGCTACGACGCTGTTGAGCTGGGCGACTGTGCAGGCGGCGCTTCGGATTCCAAAGGTGAGAACGGTTCTTTGAGCGGCGATTTGCATCCGGGATTGCGGTTCTCTTCACGGGTGCGGCCTGCTCGGCTTTCGCCGGTCACTTGGCGGCGAGAGCTCGCAGGCGCCGGTTCTCCGCTTCCAGTGCTTCAAGTCGCAGGCGCATGGGCGCCAGTATTTCAGTCAATTCGGCTTCGGTGTAGCGCTGAGTAATGTGCTGCGGGCAATTCCAATCGAAGCCCTCGACATGGATCAGGACGGCCCGCTCGGGCGGTGTCTTCTCCTCAGGGACACGCAGCTTCTCGATGAGCGCTTCGGCCCCCGCGTCCCCCTCAAGAATTCTCGCGCGCCCCAGAATCTTCAATCGACTCTGGGCCGGATAATCCATCAGAAACAAAGCGACGCGATCATCGTGCTGCAAGTTTGCGGTACTGATATATTGCCGGTTGCCTCGGAGGTCGGCGAAGCCGAGTGTCTGGTCGTCGACCACGTGCAGGAACCCCGGGGAACCACCGCGAAATTGGATATAGGGCCAACCCGTTTCGGAGACCGAAGCCATGTAGAAGCCGTCGCGTGCGCGAATGAAGGCCTGCTCGTCCGGGCCGAGGCGGTCGACTAAATCGGGCGAGTGCTCGCCCCGTTCATAGAGGTGCCGGCTCCCGTGTCGCTGCTGTTGCTCCTTCACGAGGGGCGTGAAGGCAAGTTTCGCAAAACGTCGGCCCATGCGCTTTCTCCAGACCTGCGTTGGATGACAGGAAACGCCGCACTGGTTCAGGAAGTGCGATACGTGAGACGTTGCTTTCTCGTGCGTTTCGCGTCTCCCAGCGAAGAGTCGGTGTTTTCCCACCCTAACCACAAACAACGTGGTTAGGATGGGGCACCCATACTCGTGCAGATCGGCGCTTCAGCCCTCGTCGGCCTCGCGCAGTTTGGCGATCACGGTGAAATCTTCGAGCGTGGTGGTGTCGCCTTTGATTTCGCCGTGCGTAGCCAACTCGCGCAGCAGGCGGCGCATGATTTTGCCGCTGCGGGTTTTGGGCAGAGCTTCGGTGAAACGAATATCGTCCGGGCGGGCGAGCGAGCCTATCTCTTTCGAGACCCACTTGCGCAACTCATCCTTCAGCGCTTCGCTCGGCTCGTTGCCACTTTCGAGCGAGACAAACGCGGCGATGGCCTGGCCCTTCAATTCATCGGGACGGCCCACAACCGCGGCTTCGGCGACCTTGGGGTGCGCCACCAGAGCCGACTCGATCTCCATGGTGCCAAGGCGATGCCCACTTACGTTGATGACGTCGTCGACACGGCCCATGAGCCAGAAATAGCCATCGGCGTCCATGCGCGCGCCGTCGCCAGTGAAGTAGCAGCCGGGCACGTCGGACCAATAGGTCTGCTGGTAGCGCTCCGGATCGCCGTAGACGGTGCGCGCCATCGAGGGCCAGGGCTTGCGAATGATGAGCAGCCCGCCCGAGCCTGCGGGCACGGCGTGAAAGTTGCCGTCGGCGTCCGGCTTTGTAACGACCTCCGGCTGAATGCCGAAGAAGGGCCGCGTGGCGGAGCCGGGCTTGGTAGGCACAGCGCCGGGAATGGGCGCGATCATAATGGCGCCGGTCTCGGTCTGCCACCACGTGTCGACGATGGGGCAACGATTGTGGCCGATCTTCTCGCGGTACCACATCCACGCTTCGGGGTTAATGGGTTCGCCGACTGTTCCAAGGAGTCGAAGCGATCGGAGATCGTGCTTGGCCACGTGCTGGTCGCCCCACTTCATAAAGGCGCGAATGGCTGTGGGCGCGGTGTAAAAGACGGTGACCTTGTGGTCGTCGACTATTTTCCAAAAGCGCGAAAAGTCAGGATAGTTGGGCGCGCCTTCATACATCAGAACGGTAGCGCCGTTCTGCAGCGGCCCATACACAACATAGGAATGACCGGTGACCCAGCCAATGTCCGCCGTGCACCAATAGATGTCGGCCTCCTGCAGATCGAAAACGTACTTCGTTGTCAGGTAGGTCTGGACCGAGTAGCCGCCTGTGGTGTGGATCAGGCCCTTGGGTTTGCCGGTGGTGCCGGAGGTGTAGAGGATGTAGAGCGGGTCTTCCGAATCGAGTGGCTCGGCGGGGCACTCGGTCGGTGCGTTGGCCACCAGGTCATGCCACCAGCGGTCGCGTCCTTCGACCATGGTCACGGGCGAGCCGGTGCGCTTGTAAACGATGACATGCTGCACGGTGGAGCATGCGGGCAGTGCTTCATCCACGGTGCGCTTAAGCTGAATCTCGCCACCGCGGCGATAGCTCGAGTCCTGGGTAATGATTGCGATGCAACTTGAGTCGTTGACACGATCGGCAATTGCGGTGGCGGCAAATCCGCCGAAGATGACCGAGTGCACGGCGCCAATGCGGGCGCAGGCGAGCAAAGCAACGGCGAGTTCGGGCGTCATGCCCATGTAGACAGCGATGCGGTCGCCCTTCTTGATGCCGAGGGCCTTGAGGGCGTTGGCAAACTTTTGGACTTCTACGTGGAGCTCAGCGTAGGTGAGGCGGCGGATTTCGCCCGGTTCGCCCTCCCAGATGAGGGCGGTTTTGCTGGCGCGGGGGCCGAGGGCGTGGCGGTCGACGCAGTTGTAGCTGAGATTGATTTTGCCGCCCACAAACCATTTAGCCCAAGGGAGATTCCACTCCAGAACCTTATCCCATGGCTTGAACCAATGGAGCTCTTTGGCAGCTCCGGCCCAGAAGGACTCAGGGTCTTCAATGGATTGCTTATAAAGGGCTTCGTATTCCTCCAAACTCTTGATGTAGGCCTTGCGGCTGAATTCTTCCGGAGGTGGAAAGACGCGATTCTCGCGCAGTGTGGAGTCGAGGTCCTGGCTGGCAAGGGACGAGTTGGGAATGGGAGGCATGATGATCCTTTGTAAGGAAAATGGCCGCGAGCATGGGCGTAGGGGGTAACGCGCCGGCGAAAGTTCGCGTGGGAGTCACTTTACCGAGCCGGGGGGGCGGGCGGCAAGTGACCGGGCGCCCCCGGAAAATCCGGCCCGGCAAAACTCTGATGAATGCATAGAAAAGAGCCTTCAACAATGCATGTTGAGATAGAGAAAACGAAGCAGATTTTCATCTAAACATGAAGCAAATTTTGGGTTGGTGGGGAGATCGTGGTTGACATTTATATCTTTCAGATATATCTTGCAGATGTATGGCCCACAATCGGACTGCTTACGTTGTGCTGGGCATGCTTTCCATCGAGCCCAACAAATCCGGCTACGACATTCGTAAAGCCGTGGAAGGAAGCGTGGGCCACTTTTGGGGAGAGAGTTACGGCCAGATTTATCCGACTCTCACGCGGCTCGCGGCCGAGGGGCTGATTGTGGCGAACAGTGCACCGCGCGCCTCCCGAAAAAAGCGCCAGGAGTACTCGCTGACCGAAGCCGGGCGCGCCTGTCTGCAAGAGTGGCTTGCAGTTCCTTTCCAGAACGATCCTCCGCGCAATGAGTTTTTGCTCAAACTGTTTTTTGGCCGCGATGTTCCGTTGAGCGTATCGATCGCACATGTGCGGGACTGCCAGGAAAAGAACCGGCAGATGCTGGCGACGCTGATGGGATTTGAAGAACTGATGCGCAAGCAAGCTTCGCCCCATCCTCATGCGCCCTTCTGGAGACTCACGCTTGAACTGGGGATTGCGCTCACGCGCACCGCGCTGGAGTGGTGCGATTCGGCCGTGGCCACGCTTCTTCGTATGCGGGCCGAAGAAACGATCGGCAAACGGCACAACGAGAATGTTGCTGCCACAGGCAACTAACCAAGTACAAGGACAAGGAGTGTGTACGATGCCTGGCACGGATCAAGTCAAAACGGGAGCCTATATTCGGATGAACCGCTGGTCGCAAAGCGCGGCTTGCGTTGTTGCGAGCCTCTTCCTTCTCGGTTTCTTCATCCACGCAATAGGGATGTGGACCGGCGTCATCCTCGGAGTCTGGTTTGTGGGGACGCAAAGACTTGGGCGTGGATTTCTCTGGATGGCGGCGCTCTCGCTTCTGCCTAGCGTGCTGGCGACATGGCACGTGTTGTCGTCAACTGGAGTCCGGCACGCTGCGTCGCAGTTGCCGGAGTTCGTGGGCCAGTTCGTGGGCCTGGTTGCGCTCGCTGTTCTGCTGGGTGTTCTGCCCTTCACCTTTCATCGCCTCATCAGCCCACGGCTGCCTGGCTTTTTCTCGACCCTGCCGTTCGCAGTGGCGGCGGTGGCGCTTCCTGCGGTGGTTCTCGAAGTGGACCCGGCATTCCACGTTGGCGCCGCGTCAGAAAACGGTCTCCTGACGTTCTTCATTTGCTGGTTTGCCGCCGTAATGGTCTGGATGTGGAATCACGAGTTCCGCGCGGCAAAAATCTACGAGGGCGCAATTGTTTTTATTGCGGTTTGTTGCGCTGCCGTCTGCCTGTGGCTTGCTCTGCATTTCAATGTCGTGATCTTGCCACAAAGCTGGAATGGCCATGGAGTTTTCGGCCGGGTATGCCTTGGCGGAGCTTTGATTCTCAGCGTCTGGGCGCTCTTCCGCCCGGAGAAGCAACGGACATGGGCCGAACGAACGCAGACGGTCGCGTTGCTGCGCAGCCCTTTTACCGGCGAACCCTTGCGTGTGGTGAGCGAACAGCATCGCGAAGCGTTGGTCTCCGTCTCCGGGGAGCGCTTCCCTGTTCGCGATGGAATTCCAACCTTTCTCAAGGCGGAAGACCTGACCGGCAATAACGGTAAATACAACCACCTGTATGAAACTATCGGCGGATTCTATGACGACATCCAACGCGTCTTTCTTGCCCTCGGAGGGGTCGACCGGGACGCGCATTTCCGCAGCTATATGGATCGGCTCGAAGTGAAACCCGGCGATACGGTGCTGGAGACATCGGTGGGCACCGGGCTCAACTACAAATATCTGCCGTGCGATGTGAAACTTTCCGGACTCGATCTTTCCCCCGAGATGCTGGCTAACTGCCAGCGCAACCTGCGTCGCTGGGATCTGGAGGCCGATCTCTACCTGGGCAATGCGGAGAGCCTGCCCTTCGCCGATGAGACCTTCGACGTTGTGTTTCATGTGGGCGGCATCAACTTCTTCAACGATCGCGCCAGGGCCATCCGGGAGATGATTCGCGTGGCCAAGCCGGGGGGCTTGTTACTGATCTCCGACGAAACAGAGAAGCATGTGAAGGGTGTGTACGAAAAACAGCCGGGCAGTTTGTTTAAGAACCGCAAGGAACCCGTGAGCCCGCCCGTCGATCTGGTGCCGCCCGAGATGACGGAGGTTCATCTCGAGGTGTTGAGAGGCGGCGACACCTATGCGCTCACGTTTCGCAAGCCTGCTGCGCATGTCGGCCGTCCGCTCAAGGCAACGCCGGCCACAGAGTCCATTCTGTGCGCCCCAGAAGTTGCTGTTCACTGACAGCGAGACTGCCGGACGATTTGGACGGGCAGACAGAAGGACAAAGCAGGAGGGTTTTCAGTCGGAGTCCGCGGGTTGCGGTGAGTTGTCATGAACTGCAGGCAGCGGCAGGGTAAGACCCCATGCAACTAGCTCCAACCAGGCAATAGAAATGGCAGTCACGGCGAATTCGCCGGCCCATATTTCGATGCCGCGCGGAGTTCCCGGATGTCCCAACGCGATAAGCGTCCGAAAGACCGCTCCAAGCAGAGCGATGGATGGAATCGCGACCCTTGCGATCCGCACATGCGCGGGCGAGACGAGACTGCCGGCCGGCTCTTGTTGGATGGGCGCCGTTCGGATCCAGTGCAGGAACCAGAAGAAGACGGCCAGGCAACCGAAGACCGTACTGAAATATTGGAGGAGTTTGTACCAGTGCACTACTCCCACGACAGGAAGGGTGACGGCTTGCGTGAGGAAGGGCAAGTGATGCGCAGGCCAATGACCGGGGTGCGTGAACGAGTCCCACAGGAGATGGGTGAGAGCCCCGACAAAAATGGACACCAGCACAAGCGCCAGCTGCAACGGCTGCCACAGCGAGAGGGGATACGGTTCGCCGGGAACTCTCTGCCGAACGGCGCGGGGCATCAGTGCGGCCAATGGCTCTTTGACAATTGCATGGAAGAGCCAGAAGACGACGAATCCCACAGGCAAACAAAAAAGGAACAGCCCACGAGTCGTGTGCCCGAAAGGACCTTTGGGCGCGAACCGAAGGAAGAATTCTAAATCCGGAGTGAACGTACCAATAATCAGCGCTGACAGAACGAGGCGGGTTCGCCGGAGGGGGAATGCGGCAGCAGCATGAGCCAGTGTGAAGGGCACTCTCCCTATTATTGCCCATGGCGCGCTGGAGGTCAGGGGGCGGGAGATTCAAGGGCGACAGCGGCGGGCGGGAGTGCGGAGGGAGCAGACCGTCCGATCTCTTCCCAGATAAGCGTGCCACCAGTTTCCTTGAGCAGGACGACTCCGCAGACAAAGCAGAGCGCAGCAACAGCAATGGGGTAGTAGAGCCCGGCGTAGATATTGCCCGTCGAGGCCGAGAGGCTGAGGCCAATGAGGGGAAGTAAGCCTCCGAAGATTCCGTTGCCGATGTGATAGGGCAGCGAAAGCGAAGTGTAGCGGACCTTGGCGGGAAAAGCTTCGACGAGATAGGCGGCAATGGGGCCGTAGGTCATGCAGGCGAAGAAGACCTGAAGCCAAACCAGAATCGCGAGTACAGGCAAATTGGCGTGGGCTGCTTCTTGAGCGGGAACCAGCTTGCCTGCGGCGTCCGTGGTGAGCGGAGTGAGGTGGATTGCTCCGGTGACACGGTCTTTGACAGAGCCGACGGTGACGACGTTGTTGTGTGCGGCCTTTTGCATCGCGTGATAGATGGGGAGGTAAGAAAAAGCGGCGAGGAGCATGGCGCTCATCATGATCTTTTTGCGACCGATGCGATCAGAAAGAGCACCGAAAACCGTATAGAACGGAATGCCACAGGCTGTAGCGATGGCGACCACGATGTGGGCGGTATGGGAATTCAGGCGCAGAATGGTTTGGAGATAAAAGAGCGAGTAGAAGGAGGCGGTATACCATACGACGCCCTGGCCGGCCGTCGCGCCGAAGAGCGAGATGAGCACCTGCTTCAGGTTGGTCCAGTTGCCGAAAGCGTCGGTGAGGGGTTTCACGGAGCGCATGCCGTTGGCCTTCAAGTGCTGGAAAATGGGCGACTCGCGCATGCGAATGCGCACGTAGAGCGAGACAGCCACGAGAATTGTGGAGAGCAGAAACGGAAGGCGCCAGCCCCAGGCCTGGAACGCGGCGGTATTCATGCTTTGCTGGGTAGCGATGATGGCGGCGAGCGAGAGCACGAAGCCAAAGCTCGCCGTGAGCTGGATGAAGCTTGTGTAGTAGCCGCGCTTGTTGTCGGGGACATGCTCGGCAACAAAGACAGCGGCGCCGCCGTATTCGCCGCCGAGCGCAAGGCCTTGCGATACGCGAATGAGGATGAGGATCACCGGTGAGAACCAGCCCGCAGTTTTGAAGGTAGGCAGCAGGCCAATGGCGGCCGTAGAAAAGCCCATCACGGTGAGGGTGATGATGAAGGCGATGCGGCGGCCGAGGAAGTCGCCGATGCGGCCGAAGATGAGTGCGCCAAAAGGACGCACGACGAATCCAACAGCAAAGGTCGCGAGGTAGGCGATGAGCGCGAACGTGTCGTTGCCGGGAGGATAAAACTTCACGGCGAGGATCGTTGTGAGCGAGCCGAAGATGAAGAAGTCGTACCACTCGATGAGGGTTCCGGTAGAAGCAGCGAAGATGACGCGGCCGATCCGCACGGTTGTGCCTGTCGGGGCTTGAGACGTCAAAGGAACTGCCATGGGGCGTTCGACCTCGCTGGAATAGCGCGCTTTGCCGCCACAGCGGGGAAAAAGGTGGCGAGCGCCGCAAACCGGCCCTGGGGTAGCGTTACCTTGCTTGCGCGTAAATGTGCGTGTCAAGTGAATTTGTGTTGCTGGCGGGTGCGGTTTTTCGAGGCGGGGGTCGATCTCAGCCGGTCGTCGGGCGCAGAAAGTGCCGAATATCACAATCGGCGAAAGTCCTTGACCTATATACTCGTCGCGACCCATGAAACCACTTCAGGCGAGGCGCGAATGAAAACGCATTGCCGAGCCCTGAACTCCATGGAGGCACTTTGCAACTAGGCATTCTGAAGGAATCGGCGGCCGGTGAAACGCGGGTGGCGTTGTTGCCGGAGAGTCTGAAGACGCTGCTGGCGCAGGGGCTCACGGTGATTGTGGAGGGCGGCGCGGGGTGGTCGGCGGGCGCTTCCGACGCTGCGTATGCAGAAGCCGGGGCGACGGTGACGGACCGGGACGCGATCCTGGCGGGCGCGGACATATTGCCGGTGGTGAATGCCCCGGGGCCTGCCGACCAGGCGCTGCTGAAACCCGGCGCGGTGATGATTGGATTCCTGAAGCCGCTTGAAGCTCCGTTGGCGCTGAGTGCGGCAATGGCGCGGCCTGTGACGCTGTTCAGCATGGAGCTGGTGCCGCGCATCAGCAGAGCCCAAACCATGGACGCGCTGTCGTCGATGGCGACCGTCGCGGGGTACAAGGCGGTAATAGATGCAGCTGGCGTCCTGCCACGGTTGTTCCCGATGCTGATGACGGCGGCTGGAACGCTGGCTCCGGCACGGGTGTTTGTGATTGGCGCGGGCGTGGCAGGACTGCAAGCGATTGCCACGGCGCGGCGGCTGGGTGCAGTGGTCGAGGCCTACGATGTGCGCGCGGCGGCTGGAGAACAAGTGCGGTCGCTGGGCGGAAAGTTTCTGGATGTGGATCTGGGCGGCATCAATACCGAGGGCGGGGGCGGATACGCGGCGGAGTTGACGGAAGAGGCTCTCGAGCGCGGACGCGATCTGATTACGAAAACTGCGGCCCACTCGGACGTGATTGTGACCACGGCGCAGGTGCCGGGACGGCCAGCGCCCCTGCTGCTGCGGCGCGCGGCGGTGGAGGCGATGCGGCCGGGTTCCGTGCTGGTGGATCTGGCTGCGCCAGCGGGCGGCAATTGCGAGCTGACCAAGCCGGGGACGACGCAGACCATTGGCGGCGTGACGCTGATGGCTCCGCTGAATCTCCCTGCGGAAGTGCCGGTGCATGCCAGCCAGCTCTATGCGCGGAACATTCTGAATTTTCTGGGACTGATTTTGAAGAAGGGTGAGTTGCACGTGGATTTGAGCGACGAAGTGCTCGCCGGAGCTTGCGTCGCGCATGAAGGAAAACCGGTGAATCCGCGGGTGGCCAAGCTGCTGGAAGCGGCGCAGCCAGTGGGTTAGCGGCGAGCCGGACACCAGATTCGAACACCGGAGTCTTGGCTCTCGAAGTTTTTTCAGGAAAGCACGACCTATGAATCCAGCAGTTCTTATCGCTTCGGTTTACGTTTTTGCGCTGGCGGCCTTTCTCGGCTACCAGGTCATCAGCCGCGTACCGCCGCTCCTTCACACTCCATTGATGTCGGCGACGAACGCGATTTCCGGCATTTCACTCATCGGCTCGCTGGTGCTGGCAGGGGCGAAAGGATATCCGCTTCAGGCGCATATCCTGGGCTTCATCGCGGTGACCACAGCAACGATCAACGTGGTCGGCGGTTTTGGCCTGACCGACCGCATGTTGAAGATGTTCAAGAGCCGGACGGCGGCGAAGAAAGAGGAGGCCAAGTGACGCTGACCTCCTATTTCATGGAAGCCACTTACCTGGTTGCGTCGATCCTTTTTATCTTTGCGCTCAAAGGCATGTCGCACCCGGAAACTGCGCGGCGCGGGATGTTCCTGGCCGAAGGCGGCATGTTCGCTGCGATTGTGGGCACGCTCATCGGCGCACACATCGTGACTTGGATATGGATCATCGCCGGGCTCGCCGTGGGCTCGATCATCGGCGCGTGGATGGCCATCTGGGTCCCGATGACGGCGATGCCGCAACGAACTGCGTTGTCGCACGCCTTCGGCGCATTTGCGGCCGCGCTGGTAGGCATAGGCGAATTCCTGGTGCACGGCGCCGAGATGACTGTTGTGACGCGCGGGGCTTTGGGTTTTGAGATCATGCTCGGCTCGCTGACCACGACCGGGTCGCTCATCGCCTGCGGCAAGCTGCAGGGCATCATTCATGGCAAGCCGATCCAGTTCCGCGGACAGAACTTCGTGAACCTGGCCATATTTCTGGGAATGGCGGGGTGCTTCGTTTCTTTCTGGATTCATCCGGAATCGCAAATTGTGTTTTATTCCATGCTGGGGATTGCGTTCGTGTTCGGCGTGATGCTGGTGATCCCGATCGGGTCGGCGGACATGCCGGTGGTCATGTCGCTTTTGAATTCCTATGCCGGCCTGGCTTCGGCAGCTACCGGATTTGTGCTCGGCAACAACGTGCTGATCATTGCGGGAACGCTGGATGGATTTTCGGGATTCATTTTGTCGGTGCTAATGTGCAAGGCGATGAACCGGTCGATCACGAATGTCTTGTTCGGTGGATTCGGCGCGGTGATCGCCGAGGCTACTTCGAATGCCGGCGGCGTGATGCGCGAGATAAGCCTGGACGATGCGGCGATGCAGCTGGCGTTTGCGAATCGCGTTGTGTTTGTGCCGGGCTATGGCCTTGCGACGGCGCAGGCACAGCATGCAGTGCGCGAATTGGCAGAGCTGCTCGAAGGGCGCGGCGTCACGGTAAAGTATGCGATTCATCCGGTAGCGGGGCGCATGCCGGGACACATGAATGTGCTCCTGGCGGAAGCGAATGTGCCGTACTCATCGCTCTACGAGATGGAGCAGATCAACCCAGAGCTTCCGTCGACGGATGTGGTCGTGGTGATCGGCGCGAATGACGTCGTCAATCCCGATGCGCGGGATAATCCAAAGTCGCTGATTGCGGGCATGCCGATCATCGAAGTCGATCGCGCGAAGAGTGTGATCGTGCTGAAGCGCGGCCAGGGGCGCGGCTTCTCGGGCCTCGAGAATCCGCTGTTCTTCAAGGCGTGCACGTCGATGTTGTACGGGGATGCGAAGTCGAGCCTGAGCCATTTGGCGCAGGCTGTGCAGCACGTATAACCACCCCACAGACGAAGACCGTCCCTCTTCCCCACGAACGAAGACCTGTTCGTAGGGGCCCCTATTCGTGGGGCCCCGATGGATCGACGCGTCAGCACCGAACGAGACGATAACCCACCGGTCATCACAAAGCCGACATTTCAGGAGAAATGTATTTCATGTCGTCGCCGAAGAGGTCGACCCATCGCTTCCTTACGGCGAAAACGCGACGGGGCTGTTCCAAACGCGAGAAATTAGCAAGCTGGTGACAAACGGATGACAACTTCCGGTCGCGACTCGGCCTACGATCACGTGCCTAGAGGCCAGAGAAGGTTCCGTGCCCAGTCGCCCGACCGGCCCCCCTCTGCTCCTGAATTTTTCCCTGGAGAGTGAAATATGCTGGTTCGTAGGATCGCAGTCGCCCCGTGCCTCGGCCTCGTTCTTCTCATGGTTCCCGCCTTGGCCCAAGCCCAATATCACCTTACCAACTTGGTTTCGAATCAAGTCGATTCGCATGCCCCGACCATCGATCCACTGCTGGCCAATCCTTGGGGATTGGCTCGGAGCGCCGGTTCGCCTTGGTGGATCACGGATAACGACACCGGCTGGTCGACCCTCTATACTGCAGCCGGAACTCAAGAGGCACTCAAGGTTGTGATTCCCACCGCCGGAAACGGACCGGTCGAGGCGACAGGCACAAATGGCCCTGGCACACCGACGGGAATCGTTGCCAACGCATCGAAGACGGATTTCCAGGTTTCGGGCGTGGCCTCGTCTTTCATCTTTGCCACGCTGGATGGCACGATCAGCGCCTGGCCGGGCCTGAACAAGAACCTGGCGACCCTCGTAGTGGACAACTCGGCCAGCAAGGCGAGTTACACGGGCTTGGCCATCACCAGCAACGCTTCGGGGAATTTCCTCTACGCGGCGGACAACACCAACAATCACATCGATATGTTCGACGGCAGCTTCCACCTGGTGCAGTCGTTTGGCGACCCGGCGATCCCATCGAACTTCTCGGTATTTGGCATCCAGGACATCAATGGCATGGTTTACGTCACGTATGCCGTACCAAATGTCGGTGCCGGTGGCTACGTCGACGTCTTCAAGGAGGACGGCACCTTCGTGAAGACACTGATCCAGGGCATGCCGCTCAATCAGGCTTGGGGCATTGCCCTCGCTCCCAGCAATTTTGGGCCGCTGAGCAATACGCTGCTGGTTTCAAACAACTCCGTCGACGGCACCATCAACGGGTTCAATGCTAAAACCGGCGAGTTTGTGGGTACGATCAGAGACGAGTTCGGGAGGAAGATTGTCCTCAACAACCTCTGGGGAGTTGCCTTCGGCGGCGGAACCACGGCCAATGGAGCAGCCAACGAGTTATTCGTCACCGTGGGTCAGGGGATTGGCACCGCCGAATTGGCCGGTACCTTTGCATCCATCGTCTTCAATCCAACCCCTGTGTATGGATGGTGAGGGCCGCCCGTAACAGGCATTTCATCCCGAGGCCGCTGTAGCCACCCTACGGACCAAGACCTGTTCCTCTTCCCCACGAACGAAGACCGTTCGTGGGGAGGCCGGTGTGGGACTCGCCAAGGGCTAAAGAAACCCCATGGGTACTATCCGGCGCGGCGAAGCCGCCGCTCCCGCTCAAGCCGCTCTGCGAGAAAGACCTTGAGCAGGGACTGATAGGGTACGTCGCGTTTGTTGGCCAGGATTTTAAGATCCTCGATCATGGCGACGGGCAGGCGCACCGAAATTGTGCGCAGCGTCGGCTTGAGGGTAGGCAGTTTGGTGCGCTCGGCTTTGGACCAGTCAACGAATGCGGTTGAATCGGCGCCCGCTCCTTTCGCCGACCAGAACTCGAACTCTTCGTTTTCGTTTTTGAACTTAGGAATCGCTTTCTTCATGCCGCTTGTACTCCCCAATTTCTCGCTTACTCATGTCGCGCACCGAAATCACCCGAACCAGTTTTCCGCGAATTGTGAAAGCAACAAACAATCGTCTGCCCTGCGCTGTTTGTCCAAGGGCGAAAGAACGTTTCTCACGCGTCGAGTGTGTTGCGTCCGATCGCACGACAAACGGATCATGAAAGAAGATATCTTCCGCTTCTTCCGGAGTGACCCGAGGACGCTCCCAATTCTTGATTGCATTCGCGTCGTCCCAATCGAAGCCAATACAGGCGGCAAGCGGGTCCTTCGCACTCATCTCATGTACATACGACACATATACATTCTGTGCGAGCGACAATCCGGCTTTTGCTCCACCTGCGCGTGCTGCCAACTCTTGTAAACGAACTCAAGGCTATAGCCATCAGGATCGAGGACGTTGGCGGCGTAGTAGCGGGGATCGTAGTAGGCTCGAACGGCCGGTGCACCCTTGTCGGTAGCGCCCGCCGCCATGGCTGCATCATAGGCGGCGTTCACCTGCTCGCGACTATCGGCAACAAAGCCTATGTGGGCGGCGCGGTTGTCGGCTGGGCCTTCTCGAAGCCAGAAGAAGATGCGGCCATTTGCTCCGAATCCCTTCAGATCGGGATGGCCTGGCGGTCCTTTGCTGCCGTCGTAGTCGAAGAGCCGGTTGATGCCGAGCGGAGCCAGGGCCGCCGTGTAGAACGCGATCGAACGCTCCACGTCGCGAACCGTAAGAAAAACGTGATCCAGCATGTTCATCCTTTGTTGATTAGTACTGTAGTCGTAGATCGTCGTTCCGGAGGGAGCAGGGGGATTTATCCCCCTGAAAACCTGCGCAAATATCGGGGCCTTTAGGCCCTGATTTATGCGATTCGAGGCAAGTACAACTGTAGTACTAGCAGGCTGTTATTAACTCGCCCGTGGTCGGCGTTGGGCGCCAAAGCGGGAGTGATCGCAGCGGTCTTCCCGGAGGGAAGACAGGAAAATAGCCCAGGACAGAGCGAAGCGCCGTCCTGGGACAGCATCCCAAGCAGATTTTTGCGCCCCGTAGGCGGCGCGGCGAAGACTTTAATCACCGTTCGTAGTGTTCGGCCCCCGCTCCTTTCGTTTTCGCTTTTGAACTTAGAAATCGCTTTCTTCATGCCGCTTGTACTCCTCGATTTCTCGCGCTTCTCATGGCGCGCACTCGATGCTGGATGGGTGCGAAGTCGAGCCAGAGCCATTTGGCGCAGGCTGTGCAGCATGTGTAGACCAACCATCGCACGAAGACCTGTCCCTCTTCCCCGCGACCTCGAATATTGTTCAACAAGGATCAGGAACGGCACACTCGATGATCTATTAGACTGTTCTCTTCTAAAATGTCCAATGATAAGTGATGCGTGTCCTGCTCGATACGAACATCCTGATTCACCGTGAGGCATCGACCGTGGTGCGGCGGGATATCGGGAATGTGTTCTTCTGGCTAGATAAGCTCCGGCACGAGAAGATCGCGCACCCCGTCAGCATCGCGGAAATCTCGAAGCACCAGGATGAGAAGGTGCGCAACACCTTTCAGGCCAAGCTCCAGTCCTACAACATCCTCAAGACGACCGCCCCGCTTTCCCCGGAGGCCCAACAGCTCGCGGCCACCGACAAGTCGGAGAACGATCGGAACGACACGATCATCATCAATGAGGTGTTCGCGAACCGGGTGGACCTACTCATCACGGAAGACCGCGGCGTACACACTAAGGCCGGCATCCTGGGGATTGCGGACCGGGTGTTCACCATCGAGGCGTTCCTGGAGAAAGTCAGCGCCGAAAACCCGACACTCGTGGACTACAGGGTTCTCGCGGTTAAGAAGACCGTGTTTGGCAGCGTCGACATCACAAGCCGTTTCTTCGACAGCTTCCGAGCGGATTACGGTGGCGCGGCGTTCGACAAATGGTTCGCGCGCAAGGCGGACGAGGCAGCGTACGTGTGCTACGAGGCACAGGATTTGGTCGCGTTCCTGTACGTGAAGGTCGAGGGTCCCGACGAGAATTACAACGACGTCACGCCCCCTATTCTTGCCGAAGCGTCGCCTGAAGATCGGCACATTCAAAGTCGAGATGAACGGGTACAAACTCGGTGAAAGGTTCCTCAAGATCATCTTCGACAACGCACTCCGGCAGTGTGTGGAGGAGGTGTACGTTAAGATCTTCCAGCACAACGCGGATCAAGAACGACTCATCCGACTCCTTCAAGAATTCGGCTTCATCGAACACGGCACAAAGACCGGCACGTGCGGGACGGAGCTAGTCCTTGTCCGAAACATGACTCCAGCATTCGACCTTGCCTCGCCCGCTCTTACATTCCCTTACATCAGCATGAATACGCCGTGCTATATCGTGCCCATCTGGCCGGACTACCACACCGACCTCCTCCCCGACAGCATCCTGCGCAACGAATCACCAACAAACTTCGTAGAGCAATTTCCGCATCGGAACGCGATACGCAAGGTGTACATCAGCCGCTCCATCAATCGCGCCCTCCACTGCGGGGACGCGATCGTGTTCTACCGCACTGGCGGCTACTATCAGAGCGTCGCGACCACTGTAGGCGTGATTGAGAACGTGCACACCCAGATCCGTGATGCAGCGCACTTCATCAGCCTGTGCCGCAAACGCAGCGTGTTCACCGATAAAGAACTCATCGAGCAATGGGATTTCAAGAAGTCCAATCGCCCGTTCATTGTGGAGTTCCTGTATGCGTACTCATTCACGAAACGACCGAACCTGAAGGAGTTGATCGACAATGGGGTTATCCGCGACATCAACAGCGCGCCAAGGGGCTTTGAGCCCCTCTCGAAAGACCAGTTCCGCACGATCCTCCAGCTCGCCAAAGCCGACCCACGCAGTCTTGTCCATTAAGCCGGTGTACGCGAAGGCAATATTCGATGGCAGTAAGCGCTTCGAGTTCCGGCGGAGTATCTTCCGTGAGGACATCCGGGTAGTGATCGTGTACATGTCCAGCCCCGTTATGCAAGTCGTCGGTGAATTCCGTGTCGAAGGCATCATTACAGACTGCGTTGATGCCTTATGGGATCGGACAGAAGCGCACGCCGGCATCCAGCGCGATGCGTTTATGGACTACTTCGCAGGCCGGGATCTTGGACATGCCATCAGGATTGGGAAGGTCAAGCGCTACGATAAACCACGCAATCTCAAGGAAACCTATGGCGTTCGACCACCGCAGTCATTCCTGTACCTCTAAAAATCCTTACGATGGGGATTGAATCGAGGCGTTGCAGAGAATTACCAGCTCCCAGCGCACAATAGAGGCTAGGCCAAGGCACGATAGCTGAGGGCTAACGGCGGAAAGCTGCTAAGTCCTTTGCCGAGACAACTTTCGCCATAAGCGATTGATTCAATTAAGGTTAGCGTAAGTTATTGATAAAGCTAAGTCCAATGGGCAGAGATATTTAGCAAGAAACGGGGGGAAGGGGTGTACCCCCAGGCGGGCCCGCAGGCCCGCGATCCGCTGGACGCGTAGTCCTCAGTGGATCGTCTTCGACTTGCGCTGCATGTAGTCCATCAGTAAATACTCGCCCAGCGTGTGAGGCGTGGTGAAGTAGGCTTTGCCGCGGCACATCTCCGAGACCTTATGCACAAATTGCACCAGGCTGTGGTCGTTGGTCAGCATGAAGGTGTTAATCATAATATTGGCCCGTTTGCAGCGCGCCACTTCTTCGAGCGTCTCGCTGACGACGAGCGGATCGAGACCGTAGGCATTTTTATAGATGCGGCCGTCGGGCATCGTGAGCGCCGACGGTTTGCCGTCGGTGATCATGACAATCTGCTTCATGTCCTTGCGCTGGCGGGCGAGGATGCGCTGCGAAACGCGGAGACCTTCGCGGGTGTTGGTGTAGAAGGGGCCGACTTTGACGCGCGCCAGTTGCGAGACGGGCAGCTCTTCGGCTGAGTCGTGAAAAAGGACGAGGTTGAGCGAGTCGCCGGGATACTGCGTGCGGATGAGATGCGAAAGCGCCATGGCTACTTTTTTCGCGGGCGTGAAGCGGTCTTCGCCGTAGAGGATCATCGAGTGCGAGCAGTCAAGCATGACCACGGTAGCGCAGGAGCTTTGGTACTCGCATTGATGGACCTGCAGGTCATCGTACTCGAGATTGAGCGGCAGGCCGATGCCTTCGCGGGCGATGGCAGAGCTGAGTGTAGCGATGGAGTCGAGGTTGAGCGTGTCGCCGAATTCGTAGCGGCGCGGCGCGCCTGTGGCCTCGATGCCCGTGGCCCAGTGGCGCGTGTCGTGGCGCCCGAGGCTCGATTTGCCGAGCGAGCCGAGCAGATCGCGGAGTGTCTTGAATCCGAGAAAATCGAGGCTCTTGTCAGTGACCTCGAAACGGACTTCTCCCTCAACCTCCCCGATTTCGCCGCCAGCCTGCGAGGCCTGCGTCGGATCGGGACGGCCAGAAGTAGAGATGTAGCTTTCCTGCTGCATCCGTTCGATGAGCTTGTCGATCAGCTCGTCGAGCTTGCCTGCGGCGGACATTTCGTTGACCTGGCGCTGCGTGTCTTCGTCGAAGAATTCGCCAGACTCGAGGATTTGGCGCAGGGCTTCGCGGAGGGCTTCGAGGCTGTTGTCCATCTCGCCGAAGTCCGAGTAGGGATCGTTGAAACCGGAGTCGAGAAAGAAGTCGGAGAGCGCCTGGAGCAGGCCCTCCAGATCCATTTCGGAGGCCAGGTCACCGTTGTATTTTGTGTAGCGAACGCCCTTCATGGTGTGGTCCTCGGTGGTCGGCTATCTTCTTTCGCTTTCCCAGGTGTCAAAATCGAGACCTGGGGCACCCATTTTCGTGCTGATTGAAACTGACCCTAACAACAGATCCTTCGCTCTGCTCAGGATGACCTTGCTTCGCAAGGTCAGTTGTAGCCGCCTCTGCCGGGGCGACCGCTTCGGCCGCGCTCCCATTCCTCGAATTCGCGTTCGACGTCAGGCCGCTCCGGAGTACGGCCCGTCTTCTCCTGCGCTGTGAAAACACGCTCTTCACTGCGGCTGAGTTTGCGGTGGGCGACCATACCCTCCAGCAGAAACTCCGCGGCCGCAACGGCTTTCTGCGGTGCATCGGAGGCATTGATTCCGAGCGGCGCGAGCTTGTCGAAGAGACCGTGAATCTGCTTCAGGTTTGCGAGCGCGGCCGGCGTGGCCTGATTGTCGTCGAGCTTCACGCTTCCGCCAAGCTTGAACCACTGCTCTATCTGCAGGGTGTCGACGCCGGAAAAATAGCGATCGAATATCTTGCCGACCGCGGCGTGAATGAGTTCGTGAACGACGGTGTCCGCGCCGCGCATCTCGCCCTCGTATTCGAGCTCGAGCTTGCCGGTGATGCCGGGCAAAGCCGCGTAAAGATCGCTGATGCGCGGCAGGACGAGCGGCTCGCTGTGAATGAGGGCGCGTCGCTCGGCGCTCGAAACCATCAGTTCCAATGTGGAAATGGGCAGGCGCTGGCTGACTCCGCTGCGCTTGTCGACTTTCTTGTCAGTGCGCGCGGAGAAGGCTACCTGCTCGACAACCTCGCGGACATATTGAGGGATTTCGATGGGAGTCGCGCCGCGCTGGGACCACGCCTCCTGCGCAGTGATGGCGATTCCCTCTTCGAGGGTTTCGGGATAGTGGGTACGAATCTCTGAGCCGATGCGGTCTTTGAGGGGAGTGACGATTTTGCCGCGCGCGGTGTAGTCCTCGGGGTTGGCGCTGAAGACGAGCGCAAGATCGAGAGGGAGGCGCACCGGGTAGCCCTTAATCTGCACGTCGCCTTCCTGCATGATGTTGAAGAGCGCGACCTGAATTTTTCCGGCGAGGTCGGGCAGCTCGTTGATGGCGAAGATGCCCCGGTTGGCGCGGGGCAGAAGGCCATAGTGCATGGTCAGTTCGCTCGAAAGATCCTGGGCACCGCGCGCGGCCTTGATGGGATCGAGATCGCCGATCAGGTCGGCCACCGTGACGTCGGGCGTGGCGAGTTTTTCAACGTAGCGTTCGTCGCGGGAGAGATACGCGATGGGCGTGGCGTCGCCTTGCTCAGCGACGAGGTCGCGGCAGCGCTTGCAAATCGGCAGGTAGGGGTTGTCGCGGATTTCGCAACCGGCGATGTACGGGAGGCGTTCGTCAAGCAGCGCGGTGAGAGCGCGCAGAATGCGGCTCTTCGCCTGTCCGCGCAAGCCAAGCAGGATGAAGTTCTGTTTGGAGAGCACAGCGTTGACGATTTGCGGCACGACTGAATCGTCGTAGCCGACGATGCCGGGGAAAAGCGGCTCGCGGGCGCGCAGGCGGGCGATGAGGTTCCGGCGCAACTCGTCTTTGACGCTGCGGGTTTTCAAACATGCTTCGGCAAAGTGAGGGCTGGTGCGCAGTTCCGCCAGTGTCTGGGGAAGCAGGTGGGCTGCAGGCATCGATTGACTCCTAATGGGCCGGCGACTTTGGGGAAGACGGCGCGTACAGAGTAGACGTGCGTGGAACCAAAACCGGTAGAAGGAGCTTGCGACGGCTCTAATACCCGCTTTGGAGTCAACGAGGCATTGACCGTGTCGCGTTTTGCACGAGCAAAGTGAGTGCTGGAGCCGACCGGCCAGAACGTCACCGCAAGAGTGGCCCCATGAGCTGGCCGTTGGGCGCTGCCTTAAAACTGGCTCTGCTGGCAGTATGCTCTCGTTTGAGGCGTGCGCCAAGCCCCGTGTGCAAAACGGGGCACGTAATGTCTTCGGGACGGCGATGGTCCGCAGCGTTGGGACTTGGTTTGACGCGTGATTCTGAGGATTTGTTGAGCCAACGCTCCTTCTCGAATCGCCAAGCGGCATTGGGCTTTCGCTCGTGTTGTCGGTCGTCGCTGGAAAGTGGGCGGAGTCTTCAGCTATTCTGCAATCTCGGCCAGAGATAACGTGAAAACATACCTCATGCGCATAACTCATACAGCTTTGATTGTCGCGGTCCTTTCTTCGCCTGCAGTATTCTGCGCGGCGCAGGCGTCTTTCGCTTCGTCGCAGACACAAACATCTCCGGCGGACACGGCGTCCTCGAAGCCGAGCGATCCAGCGACACCAGCGCCTCCTCCGGCGGTCGCGGCACCGGTGATTCCGTCGGCGTCCTCCATTTTGCAGCCTTCTCTCGATACCGTGAAGCAGACGCTGGCAGGCGTGAAGTTAGAACGGTGGAAGCGGGGCTCCGTGCGCGACGAGGCAAGCGCGGACATCAACTCGATTGCGCAGGACATGCAGACGCACATCGGCCCGCTGCTGAAGGATGCGGATGCGGCGCCGGGAACGCTGAGTAAGACGCTGCCGGTGTCGCGCCATTTGGATGCCCTGTACGACGTGCTGCTGCGCGTCGTGGAAGCGGCGCGAATGGCCGCTCCCGACGACCAGGCGAACGCGCTGCGACAGGCTCTGGTCAACCTGAATACCGCGCGCCTGGCATTGGATGACAGCATGGAAACGGCGGCAGGGTCGCAGGAGAAGCAATTGGTCGACCTGCGCGTGACGGTGCAGAAACAAGCGGCGTTCAAGTGTCCTGCGCCCCCGCCCGCGCCGGTGTGCCCCGCGCCCGCGAAAAAGCCGGTGAAGCGGAAGCCGAAACCGCCGGCAACCAGTGCGCCCGGGACGACGCCTGGGACCACGCCGCAAAAGCCGGCAACGCCGCCGGCCAGCGGGACTCCGCCGAAGACTGGTCCTTAAGGCGGCGAGTTTCGCAATGCGGTTCAGCAGCCCGTAAAAAGTGAAAATCCGCGCAAGGACAACGTGGATGTCCACGAAGAATGGGACTGATTTCGCCCGACTGCTCGGGGCTGATCCTATTGTCAGAAATGTGACACCTCTTTAAATGCCGTTAGGAACGCCAGTCACTTGCGAGAACATTATCTTTTGAGCTGAGGCCGGGCTGCGCGAAGGCAGTTCGCCAGCCGGACGCATCGATACAGAGGAAACCTGTGGCGCATAAGACCAGTTCCAGGGAGCCGGCCGTTCACCGCTTGCTGGCAAGCGCAATTCGGGAGCATCAGGCCGGCAGGTTGGAGGAAGCGAAGCAGCTTTACCTGCAGGTTCTGGCGATTGATGTCAGGCATGCGAAGAGCCTCTATGGCCTGGGGCTTATCGCGCATCAGATCGGCAACTTTGATGCGGCGGCAAGTATGATGCGACGCGCGATTGCCATCAGTCCCAACGATGCCGACTACCAAGCGAGCCTTGGCGCCGTGCTGCAGGACCACGGAAGAGCGGATGAGGCAATTGCTGCATACCGGCAGGTTCTAAGACTGGATCCGAAGAGCGAGGAAGCACACTTCAACCTGGCAAGAATCTTCCTCGATCAGAACAAGCTCAATGAGGCGAGGCCGCACTTCGAACAAGCGCTCGTTCTCAAGCCCGACTCGGCCGAGACACACACCAACATGGGTATGCTGCTGGTGCGGGAAGGCAAGCCGGAAGAAGCAAGAGTCAGCTACCAACGCGCACTCTCTCTGAATCCGGATTTCTTCGAGGCCCTCAATAATCTCGGCAACCTGTTTTGTACCGGTGGAAGACTCGATGAAGCGAGGGCCTGCTATGAGCGTGCGATCGCGCTCCAACCAAATCTCGCCGAAGCGCATAACAACCTCGGCGTGGTATTCCGTGACCTGGGCAGGTTTGACGAAGCCCAAGCATGCTATGCGCGCGCACTCACGCTCAAGCCCGACTACGCCGACGCGCATAACAACCTGGGCATTGTCTTCCGTGACCAGGGAAAGCTGGACGAATCCGCTGCGTGCCACGAACGCGCGCTAGCGCTGAAGCCCGACAACTCTGAGGCATATAACAATCTGGGAAATACGCGACGAAGCCAGCGAAGGCTGGAGGAATCGCTCCGAAGCTACGAACAGGCGTTGGTCCTGAACCCGGACAACATCGAACCAAAGTGGAATCGAAGCCTGGTCGAGCTGCTTGCCGGAGACTTCGCCGCGGGGTGGCTTGATTATGAGATCCGTACCCGGCGCAAGAAGAATGCGACGCGCATCTTTCCGCAGCCAATCTGGCGAGGGGAATCGCTGAACGGTGCGCGCATTCTTCTTCATGCGGAACAGGGATTGGGCGATACGCTGCAGTTCCTCCGCTATCTACCCATGGTTCAGGCTGCTGGCGGGACGGTTATTCTCGATGTTCCAAAGAGTCTGCTGCGAATGGCTGAGGAGCTGCCCGGCATCGAGACCCTGGTCGCAACCGGAGATTCGCTGCCGCCCTTCGAATGGCATTGCCCGCTGATGAGCCTGCCGCTGGCCTTCGGCACGTCAATTGACTCGATCCCCGCGCCGGTTCCTTATCTGACCGTTCCGGCGGACGCGCAAAAAAATGCTGAGCGCCTTGACTGGCCCACCAAAGGCCTTCGCGTGGGCCTTGTGTGGAGCGGCAACCCCCTGTTCCCGGAAGATTGGATTCGTTCCATCCCTCTGCGCAGCTTCGCACCCATGCTTGGTATTGAAAGCGCGCACTTCTTTTCTCTGCAAATGGGACCGGCCGCGTCGCAACTTGACGAGGTTGACGCAAGGATGATCGATCTGCGAGCTGCGATCGGGGACATGGCCGATACGGCGGCGCTGATTGCCAAGCTGGACGTGGTCATCACGGTCGACACGGCGGTGGCGCATCTTGCCGGAGCATTGGAGAAAACGACGTGGACGTTGCTTCCCTTCGCGCCTGACTGGCGTTGGCTGATGGAACGCGAAGACAGCCCCTGGTATCCAACGATGCGACTATTCCGGCAACCCAGGTTTGGGGACTGGCCATCGGTACTTGAGCGCGTTCGCGGTGAGCTTGCGGCGCTTGCCGTCGGGAATTGAGGTCCGAACTCTGCACAAATTGGAAAACCCGCGCTCACAATCTCGATCATTCTCGGGTTGTCTTTGCGACGAGGATGAAGATCCTAAACTTCAGGCGCTGATGGAAATCATCCCGACAAAAAATTGCAGCAGACTCGCCCGGTAGTTAAAATCCGGATCGCGGAGCGCGGACGACCTCAATGGGCCAAGATTACCTTCGCTTTCACCGCAGCGCTCAATTGCGAACCGGGTTCGTTGTGAGACGCCGAATTCTCACTTATTGGCCTTCGACGGCGGTCATCCTTAGACTTACGCGCATCTAACCGAGGCGAGTCGATTGATTCGGCAAAAAACCTTTCCTGCAAGGAGTGGCTATGAAACGCAACTTGATGTGTCTCGTGATTCTGGCATTGGTTCTCGCGCCTTTCGCCGTATGCCAGGCCGCGCCCTTAAGCCCCGCTGAGGCACGCATCGCAAAAGAAGTCCGCCACGAACTCTTGATGCTTCCCTGGTTCGGCGTCTTCGATAACATTGCATTTCAGGTGAATGGCGACACTGTCACGCTGCTCGGCCAAGTGGTCCGGCCGGTTACCAAATCGGACGCTGAAAATGCCGTGAAGCATATCGAAGGCGTCGACCATGTAGTCAACAAGATTGAGGTCCTGCCGGCCGCTCCGATGGACGATCAGTCGCGCCTGGCGCTGTATCGCGCCATCTATGGATTTCCGTCCCTCGAAAAATACGCCTTAGGGGTGCAAAAGCCCATCCGTATCCTTGTCAATAACGGTCACGTCGCTCTTGAAGGTGTGGTGGACAGCCAGAGTGACAAAGACACCGCCGGAATCCGCGCGAACAGCGTCTCCGGTATTTTCTCCGTAACGAACAATCTCCAGGTTGTTCCAAACTAGGCGTCGTTCTCAGAGTTCAAGTGCTGGCTTTGGACCGGGAAGGCAGTTGGCTTCGCAGGAGTAGCGAACTCCGGACATTAGAGGGCCGGATTTCCTGCGCCGAATTCATGCATGGCTGTCCCGTGCGCATGCAGTGGGGAGTCCGTGGTTCCCACTGCCGGGCTTGAAGCGTGAATTGGAGGATGCATCGGAGGTTGAATCGGCGGCGCGGCGGGCACGTGTGCGGTCGATTCAACATTTCTGAGCAAGATCCCCAATCCTCTTGCGCTGTCCATCTGGCTTTCCACCAGCAAAGCGTGGGCGTCTTTGAGGAAGTCGCTATGATGCTCGAAATGCTTGCTGGCCGCTTGGACGGTATGAACCACGTGGTCCGCGGAGAACTGCTCGCGATGGAAACCGGCGACACCGATCAGCAGGCCTTTCATTAGGGCAAACTGCGCAGTGAGCGCGGCAAACTCTCGGCTCATTGAGGGTGGGGCGCCGTTCCGTGCCCAGTCACTTCCAAACGGAAATCGGCATCGGAAGATGGTGTTGACCAGATAATTTTCCAGGATGTGCGGGTGCTTGTGAAAGAACGGCGCGTAGTAATGGTCATGTGCCCATGCGTAATGGGCAGTGAGAGATTCCAATGTGGCTCCTGGACCATTCCCGATGCCCTGCGTGAAAGCTTGAATGCACTCGGTGAAGCGCGGCCCGATATGCGAGCGGTGCAGCAGCATTCCCGCCAGCCGCAGGACCACATCCAACTGCTGAACGTGATCCACCGGCAGAGTCTCCATCGAGGGTACCAGGTTTCCTGTGACGGCAGCGGCGGTGAAGCCGGCCAAAAGCTTTGGGACCTCTTCGCTGAAATCGCCGGGCGCGATGGCATCGAGCCGCCGGCTGAACAGGCCAAGCAGAAACAGTCGCTGCCACAGCGGGAGAGCGTGATTGCGCACCAGTGCCATTGCAAAATCGCGGATGGGCCAGAAATGAAGGCGCCATGGATCGCTGCCCGACGTGGCATCGTTGCGAGCCGCCGATCCGGCGTTGGGCTCGGCTTCGGTGGGCAGGTGCGGATTGAGAAGCACCAGGCGCGCCGCCTCAGGGCAAGAGAGCGAAAGCGCCTTTTCTGTCACGTCCTCAATCTTGTAAACGGCGCGTGGATACGTGGCGCACATGTGGGAAAGATAGGCATCCCCGTGCTCGATCTGAATCCGGCAAAGACCGTCCGGGGAGAGCAGAGGACACTTGGCATCAGCGGTCATCCGGATTTGGGCAAAGGCTGCTGCAGGGCCACCGGGTGCGGTGGTCTCCTCAGGCGTGCGCAGGACGTTCTCGTCGATGATTGTGCGCAGCGGACCGGGAGGCAGGGCCTGATACTTTTCGAATGTCGTCTGGTCGATGTGAACAGTCCACTGCTCGCAGCAAGAGTCCTCGCAGGCCGGGCCGATGCAACGAAAGCCTTCCGAATACTCCGGTGTGAACTGCCTTAAAGGCGGCAAACGGCGCTCCTCGAGCGAAAGAGAACGCCCGCTTCGTGGGAGCACTCTGTCCGAGAATGAGGCAGCCTGCCGGTATTTCCAAGCGGAAACCGGTTGAATGAAGTACAAAGGTCATTCACTGCAGCCAAGAAACTTCTTGAAGCGGCGGCCGAAGACGGAACCGTGCGCGAACTCAAAGGTTGGACTATTTGGCGTAACGCTTCTGGTGCCAGAGCCACGCGGTGCGCACAATATCGTCAAGCTGCGCGTAGCGCGGTTGCCAGCCGAGCTCGCGGATGGCCTTTTCTGAGCTGGCGACGAGGACAGCGGGATCTCCCGAGCGACGAGGATGGACCTCGGCCGGGATGGGATGGCCGGTGACGCGCCGCGCGGATTCGATGACCTGGCGGACGCTGAAGCCCTGGCCGTTGCCGAGATTGAAGATGAGTCGATCGTGCGTCTCTAGCGCGTCGAGAGCCAGTAGATGAGCATCGGCCAAGTCGGAGACGTGGATGTA
>OBLW0100000266.1_pt1 | contig 44884 bp, 30 predicted proteins | sample 1520161 | NCBI WGS metagenome assembly OBLW01 (sample SAMEA3539309, study PRJEB22396) | soil metagenome | biome: tundra; feature: field; material: soil | place: USA | collected 2010-05 | depth 0.15 m
CCTCGCGGTCGATCGCGACCCGCGACGAGATCGAACGCCACGCCGCCGCCCTCGTCCGGCGGCAGATCGCGCACCGTGACTCGCGTGCGAAGACCCAGCGCCGACGCCAGCACCGCGGCCGACAGCTCCGCGGCCGCCACGGCGGTCTCCCGGTGCGCGCAGATCCCACGCATGACGAAGGCGCCCGCCGCCGTTCGCGTGGCCGGTGGCGTCCAGAGGGAATGCGCCTCGTCGCCACCGAGCACGAACGTGCGCTTGCCGCGCTCGTTGGCGAGCACGTTGTGCAAGATGGCATCGAGGTCGGTCGAATCGACCTCGCGGCCGGGCGCAACGAGGCCGGAGACGATGCGCGGGATGCGTCCGATGCCGGGGTAATCGGGCGCCCAGGTCAACGCGTCCGAGAAGGCGGCCTTGAGCTGGATCGCGAGCGGTGCGCTGCTGGCGAGCGGTTGATCGACGCGTTCGAGCACCGTCACCGCGAGGGCGCGCCCGAGCGCGCGAACGAGCCGCGGCGCCGGGAAGGGCCGCCACGAGACGACGCGTACGGCGACCACATCGTCGCCGCTGGCGCGGAGGCGCTCGACGTCGGCGATCAGCGAGTCGCCGAGCGCTCCGGCCCCGACCAGCCCGACGGGTGCGTCGAGCGCCGGCGCGCGCTCGATCACGTCGTGGTGGCGCCCGGTCAAGGCTTCGAGCTCCCGCATCGCGCTGCCGAGAGCAAAAGGCACGCGCTCGGCAAACGCGCGATCGCCCGCGATGGGATCGCCGGCATCGGCGGGCTGGCTGGCGCGACGGGCCCCGCCGTGCGCCGGCCCGAGGAACGCGTCGCACAGCTCGCGCGACGGCGACGCGATGGGCTCGATGTCGTGCGCATGGGAGGCCTCGTGCACCACGAAGAACGGGCACCCGCTGTCTTCGGCGGCTCGCCGCGCGATGAGGGCGAGGTCGATCGCGTCCGACACGCCCGCGCCGAGCAGCATGCCCCAGAACAGATCGTCGAGGGCGAGCGCCGGAGCCAGCCCGGTGATCGACGGCGACGCGCCGGCGCGCGCCGGCTCGGCGATGACGTGCACCACCAGACCCAGGCGCCTCGACGCGACGGCGGCCAACTCGTTGCGAGCCGCCGGCAGATCCGCCGCCCGGGCGATGAGCGCCACGCGCTGCCCTTCGCCGGCTGCGCTCGCCGCGCGTCGCACCAGCTCGGCCACGTCGCCGCCGCGCTCGACCGCCACCGGCTCGCCGAAGGCGTTGTGCTCGGGCACCTCGAAGCCATCGATCGCGACGAGAACGCGCTGCGCAACGGCGCCCTCGACGAGAGCGATCGCGCCCGACAGATCCCTGGCCCACGCGCGCATCGCGCCCCTTGTCGAGTCCATCGCCGCGTCCTTCGAGTCCGCCGAGCCGCTCATCGTCGCGGCGCAATTTAGCTTAACTCGAGCCCCATCGTCCCGGCAGCAGCCGATTGGCCATTCGAGACGGCGAACGGATGCCTCTGGCGGCCATCTCGCCCTCGGCCTGCTGCAGCATTTCGCGGCCCGCGTCCCCCGGCAGCAGCAACCCGAGCTGATGGCGCGCCGCTGCGGCGTGAAGGGATAGGTCCGCGTTCCTGGCGGCCTCGAGCCCTACCCGGAGCGAAGCGAGCGTCTCGGGCCGGTCGCCGAGGGCGTTGGCGACGGCTGCGCTGAGGAGCGCCGAGAAGACGGAGGACCAGGCCGTCTTCTCGCGGGCGAGCCGGCGGGCCAGATGACGCGCCTCGGCCACGCGCCGGTCGCGAACGGACGCGGGCGTCTGGTCGGCGAGGAGCGTGGCGATCGCGCAGCGCCCCCTCAGAAACCACGTGAGCGAGCGAATGACCTGCACGTTGCAGAGGAGGCTCTTCTTCAGCGCCACTTCGTCGCGCACGAGGCGCTCGTAGCCGCGCGCCCCGTCGCCCACGTAGAGCTCGATCTCGGCTTCGTACTGCATCGCCTGCCAGTGCTGGACGAGGAACCCCGCGCGAGACCACTGGGCCATGGCCTCGCGCACGTACCGTCGCGCGAGCTCGGCCTCGTCGGCCGCCATGGCGAGGAAGGCGGACGCCCGGGTGTTGATGTTCACGATCGTGTAGAGATCGCCCCGCTGCTCGGCGTCGAGGAGCAGCCGATCTTTCAGCGAGCCGGCCTCCCGGAGATCGCCGAGCACGAGGAGCGCATCGATCGCAAAGAGGTAGGCGTTCGACTGCCAGCCGGCGCGCCGCTGGCGCATGTGACCCTCGGAGACGGCTTCGAGGACGTCGCGCGCTTCTTTGAACTTGCCGCGAAGAAAGAGCGCGCCGCCGCGCGTGCCGTCGACGAAGAGCTGCTCGTCGCGGTTGTCGCTCCGTTGCGCGAGGCGCTGGCCGAGGGCGCGCAGCGCGAGCTCGCGGCGCCCCTCTTGACCCCCGGCGCTCGCGAGGTTGCTCGCCTCGAGGCAGACCGCGCGCAAGACCTGGAAGTCGTCGCCGGCGCGGAGCGCATAGAACAGGTGGCGCGTCTGCATGCACGCGCCGAGGATCACGTCGACCAGGACGAACCCCATGGCCACCGAGTAGAGGGTATCGATCCGGACGCGGTCCTCGGGCCGGACGTCTTTCGCGGCGCGTCCGGTGAAGCGCAGGCCGATGAAGAGCATCAGGAAGCGATAGAAGGCGATCGTGAGCACGGCGCCGGCCGCCGACTGCGGCGCCTTCATCCCCAGGTCGGCGAGCACCCGGCGAAGCACCGTGGCGCCTTCATCGATGCGGCCCGACGTGAGCAGCTGCTCCGCCGCGGCGCGTTCGAGCTCGATTCGCTCGGACTCGGGCGCGGTCTGAGCCACTTCGAGGTAAACCTTCGCAGATTCGGTCCCGCGACCCGACCACTCGAGGACCTCCGCCAGCCGCAGCCGCAGCCGGCGGAAATCGGGCGACGCCTTCGGCAGCGTCTCGAGCGTGAGGCGATAGAGCGAGACCGCGCGATCGAATGCGAGCTGCGACGCAGCCTTCATGGCGGCCCGCTCGGCATGCTGAGCCGCGCGCGCAGGATCGCCGGCCCCGAGCAGGTGCATCGCGATCGCCTCGGAATCGGGGTCCGCCGCGGCCTCGAGGACGCGGGCGAGCTCGCGGTGGTACTCGCGGACCATGCGCGGCGAGATCTTGGCCACGATCATCTCGCGGATCCGATCGTGAATCATCTCGACGGTCTCGCAGCCGTCGCGAATGCCGGTTCGGACGAAACGGCGCGCGCGCACCAGGCTGACGGCCTCGTCGACCGCGTCGTGAACGCCGGCGGCGTCGGCGGCGATCGAGATCGGCAGCGGCCGCCCCGCCACGGCCACGATGCGAAGGAGGCGGATCTCCCGCTCCGGCAGGCGAGCCAGACGAGCCTTGACCATCTGCTCGAGGCTCACGGTCACGATGCCGGGCGAGGTGTCCTCCGAGCGCGCCACGCGGTGCGGCCCGCTGACGCTGCGCGCGAGCTCGTCGACGAGGAATGGACTGCCGCTCGACTCCAGCGTGATGGCGTCGGCCGTTCGCTGGGCGCGGAGGTCGTCGGCCCCGAGCAGCGTCAGCGCCAGGCGGCGCGTCTCGGCGTCGTCGAGCGGGCCGATCGAGAGGTGCCGGAGCTCGGCCAGCGCCGGCCACCGGCTGCGGATGTCGAGCAAGAAAGGGCTCGTCTCGAACTCCTCGGCCCGATACGTCATGACGAGCAACAAGGCAGGCGCGTCGGGGGGCCGAACGATGTCGCGGAGCAGGGCGGCGCTGTCGGCGTCGCCCCATTGAACGCCGTCGACGAAGATGACGAGGGGCTGCCGGCGCGAGAGCGACGCGAGGAGCTCGCGTAGAGCGGAGAACGCGCGGCGGCGCATCCGGTTCGGATCGCCCGGCAGCTGCTCTTCGAGGTTCGCGATGCTCGGAACGCGCCGCAAGACCGGGAAGAGCCGCGCGAGCGCCCACACGTCGTGGGGCAGCGTGAGCGAGTCTTCGCGCTCCGAGAGCCGCATCAGGTGCCGGCTTAGGGCGTCGACGACGCTGTCGACCGCCTTGTACGGCACGGACTCGCGCTCGTAGGCGCGCCCGCGGAGAACGACGGCCTCGCCGCGTTCGATCAACGCGTCGAGGAAGTGCTGGACCACGGTCGACTTGCCCATGCCCGAGGGGCCGCCGAAGAGGACCGTAATCGTGCGGCCCCCACGGGCCGAGTCGAACGCGTCGCGCAGCGCGCGGAGAGGAGCCTCGCGGCCGACGATCGGCAGGGTTTCGCCGGGCGGGGGCGGCGTCGGGAGGGGCCGCACGCTGGTTCGCATGCCGAGCTGGTGCAAGATGTCCGCGCCCGCGGGGCGGAGTTCGGGCGCCCGGAGCAAGAGATCCGCGCACAGCGCGTCGAGGTCCGCCGGGACGCCCTCGATACAGTCGGAAGGGGGCGGCGGATCGAGCATGCTCTTCATCTTGAGGACGTCGAACGTCGAACCGACGAAGGGCGGCGAGCCCACGAGCGCCTCGTAGAGCATGACGCCGACGCTGTACCAATCGCTCGCCGCGGTCGGCCCTTCGTTCACGGCCTGCTCGGGCGCCATGTAGCGCGCCGTTCCGACCATCTCTCCACCCTCTTGCAGGTTGTCGTCGACGACGCGGGAGAGCTCGGTGGCGACCCCGAAGTCGAGCAAGACGACGCGTCCCTCGGGCGTCACGCGCACGTTCGAAGGCTTGATGTCGCGATGCAGCTTGCCGGCGGCGTGCAGCGCGCGCACCCCGTCGACGAGCTGACAGAGCGCGGGCCTCAGGCGATCGAGATCGGCCGGGGATGCCTTCGGGGCCGGCCCGTCGTCGGGTACGGGGTACGCCCGCCGCACGCGCTCTCCAGAGGCCTGGGCGAACTGCTCGCGACGCGTCGGCTCCTGATCGGTGAGCTCCGAGAGCTCGTCGCGCGAGGCGCGGTTCTGCACGTGCGCCAGGAAGTCGGTGCCGTTCACTAGCTCCATCGTGAAGAACACGCGATCGTCGTCGGTGACCACGAGCTCGTAGAGCTGCACCAGGTTTCGGTGGTGAACGTCGGCGAGGGTCCGAAACTCTTGCTTGAAAAGGTAGAGCGCCCCCGGGCTCGAGTTGAGCAACGTCTTGAGAGCGACGTGCTGCTGCCGCTCGCGATCGAAAGCCTCGTAGACGACGCCCATACCGCCGCGCCCGATGCATCGGAGAACGTCGTAGCGTGCCGTGCCTTTCCAATCGGAAGCCTCGGGCCCTGGACCGGAGTCGACATGCGTTGTGGTTTCCGCCGGCATCGCGTCGGTCCCGCCCACCCGACTTAGACGACGTGCCGCCCGGGTGCGCAACGACATGCTCGCTTCGGTGGCGCGATCGGGGGGATCAGGAGAGCTCACGCGATAGTAATGTCCGGACGTTGTGAAGCCATACGAGAACTTGCCAATGAGGCTGTCGATTTCTCCGGATTCCTGCGACACCTGCGCACCGCTGACCTCACCGACGACCTGGCGTGCTCGAGCTCAGGCATGAGCGGTTCCCCGGGCCGCCCGCGTCACGGCGCGGGCACGCTTCTCACAAGAGGTTCGCGGCCAGCTCGGCGAGATCGCTCCGCTCGCCTTTCGCGAGAACGATGTGCGCCGCGAGCTTCTCGCCTCCGAAGCGCTCGGCCGCGATGGTGAGGCCGTTCGACGCGCTGTCGACGTAGGGATTGTCGATCTGCCCGGGGTCGCCGGTGAGGACGATCTTGGTTCCGTCACCCGAGCGCGTGATGATCGTCTTCACTTCGTGAGGCGTCAGGTTCTGCGCCTCGTCGACGACGATGAACTGCTGCGGGATCGAACGCCCGCGGATGTACGTGAGCGGCTCGACCTGGATCTGCCCGCTCTCGAGCAGCTCCGCGTAGGCGCGGGGGCCTTTGCGCGAGCCGGTGGAGAACAGAAACTCGAGGTTGTCGAAGATCGGCTGCATCCACGGGTTGAGCTTCTCGTCGACGTCGCCGGGCAAGAAGCCAATGTCGCGCCCGAGCGGCATGACGGGGCGCGAGACGAGGATCCGCGAGTACGCTCCGTCTTCGACCGTGCGCTTCAAGCCCGCTGCGAGCGCGAGCAGCGTCTTGCCCGTGCCCGCCTTGCCGACGAGAGTCACGAGACGGATCGACTCGTCGAGCAGGAGATCGAGCGCGAACGACTGCTCCTTGTTGCGCGGGCGCACGGCCATCACGCCCTCGCGGGGCACGCGGAGCGCCAGAATGGCGCGCTTGGCCGCGTCGTAGCGTCCGAGCGCCGTATGCGACGGGTTCGTACGATCCCGCATCAGGATGCAGCTATTCGGCGCCGGCATCGGCTCGCGCGGCGTAAGCTTTCCCTCGCGGAAGAACGTGTCGATCTCTTCGCTGTCGAGCTCGAGGTCGGTGATTCCGCTATCCAGTCGGTCGAACTCGACCCGCTGGTTCTCGTACGTCTGCGAGACCATCCCGAGGGCGTCGGCGCGGATCCGGAGGTTCGTGTCCATCGTGACGAACACGGTGACGTGACCGCCGTCGTTCTCGCGCACGTCGAACGCGGTCTGCAAGATGGCCTGGTCCATCGCCGTGTGATCGATCGCGCTCGGCAGGGTGAGGCGCTTCGTCGGCACGGCGACGCGGAGCGTTCCACCCGAGTCGAGCCCGACCCCCTTGGCGAGGGAACCCCCGCGTTCGCGAAGCTCGTCGAGCAGGCGCGCGATCGATCGAGCGTTCCGTCCGCGCTCCGACCCTTCGCGCTTGAACTGATCGACTTCTTCGATCACGTAAATGGGGATGATGACGTTGTTGTCCTCGAACCGGAAGATGGCGTGCGGGTCGTGAAGCAGGACGTTGGTGTCGAGGACGTAGTTTTTCTTCATCGTTGTCCGAGCGAGCCAGTTGCGTGCGCGGCGCGATGCGAGCGGCGCGCGAAGAGAGAGAGAGCAGGGAGAGGCGCGCTTAGCCGCGTGACGTTGCCAGCGCAAGACACAAGGGCAGTCTATGCTGTTCCCGGACGCTCGTGACCTCCGCAGCACACGATTTATCTCGCCGCTCGCCGCCTCCCTCGGCCTGGTGCGCGCCGATCGAGCGCCTGCTCACCCGCGCCGCGCACGAGGTACGGGTGCTTTCGGCCCTCACGCCCACGAACGCGCAAGCCGAGCGCGCGCGCCTGATTGGCGAGCTCCGCGCTGGAAGGCGCTCGTCGCCGCGATGGGCCTACGTACCGCGACCGCACGAAGAGCTCCGTCGCGCGCTCGACGCCGCCGAACGCATCCTGGAGCAGGGCGATCGCAGCCCGGTCGAGACGCTCTTTCTCGACCGAACCCGGGAGCTCGCGCTCGAAGCCGCGATGTGCGCCTCCGCCGGCCGACCGGAGCTGGCTCGACTGGCCCGCGCTCGCTTCGAGCCGCACGTTCCCCGTGTCGCGCGCGATGCGTCCGAGCTGTGCTCGGCGTGGCTCGCCGAGCCTCCAGTCCGCGAACCCCGCGCCCGGCGCGCGAGCAACGATCCCGATGCGCGCTCGCTCCTGTCGCTCATGCGTGCCGCGGTGGGCCGCCTGCGCCTCCCCTTCACGGTCGTCGAGAGCCCTTGGCTCGCGCCCCTCTCGGCGACCGGCGAGCGTGTCATCCTCGTCGCGACCGATCGGCTGGTGCCCGACGAAGACGCGCGTCGCACCGTCCTGCACGAGGTCGAGGGGCACGCCTGCCCGCGGGCGCGGTCCGTTCACGCGCCTTCGCCGCTCTTCCGCATCGGGACGGCGCGCGGCACCGACGACCAAGAAGGGCGCGCGGTGCTCCTCGAAGAGCGAGCCGGTCTCCTCGGCCCCCGCCGCACGCGGCAGCTCGCCGCGCGGCATCGCGCGGTCGAGGCCATGCTCGAAGGCGCGTCGTTCGCCGACGTGGCCGGCGCGCTGGTCAGCCGCTGCGCACTCGGGCCAGCCGATGCGATCATCGTCGCCGAGCGCGCCTTCCGCGGCAGCGACGGCACCCATCCTGGGCTCGGTCGAGAGCGCGTCTATCTCGAGTCGCTCGTGCGCGTTCGCGAGCACCTGACCGCCCGCCCTCAAGACGACGCGATCATGGCCAGCGGCCAGATCGCCGTCGGGTCCCTCGACACGTTGCGAGCTCACCTCGCAGCCGACCGCTGACTGGCTCCAGAGCGAATGCCGCTCACGTAGGAGGAGAAGGAAATTGGCCGCAGAGGCGCAGAGGGCGCAGTGCAGGAATTGGGGTCGAAGGCTGGCGACCTGCGCGGCGGATCCGATCCGCGCGAGCTAGACTGGCGCGCTTTTAGCGCGCGCAAAACCCTCGGTCCTCTGCGCCCTCTGCGCCCTCTGCGCCCTCTGCGGCTCTTCGGCTCTGCGGCTAATCTCCTTAGTCGCGCGACGAGGCGTCGGGGAGGCCCGTGGGGGTGATCTGGAGGGGCACCGTCACCCAGTCGGCCCCGCCCTGGTCGTCGTGGACGACGATCCACACGAAGTTCTTGGCCGGCCTCTTCGTGTCGCTGCCCGGCGGAATGTACTCGTTGTCGGTGCCGCTCGGGATCGTGAGCGTCTGCATCGGGTCGTAGAGGAGGCGCGCCGTCGACTTGAACGTCCCCGCCGTTGCGTAGTAGTCGGCCCAGACTTGCTTGCTGTCCGGCGGCGACCGGGGAACGACGGGGCCGATCGACTGATGCCCGCACGTGTCGGCGTCGCCTTCGCACGCGGAGGTCGTGAGCGCGGTCGTCGTCGTGCCACCGTCGATGGCGAGTTGCTTGCCCCCGCCGAGGTCGACCTGCGTGATGACGGGGTTCACTTCTTTCGGATCGTCTTCGGCGTAGACGCGCGTGAAGCCGAACACGAAGTCGTCGGCCCCCAGACGATTGTGTTGCGAGTCGAAGCAGCCGATGGGAATCTGCTGCGGGTCCTGGCTGTTCGGGTCGAACGGCACGAGCTCGAGGTGCCCCGCGCACGCGAAGTTGAAGAGGATGACGAGCCCGTAAGGCGACGCCCCGCTGCGCGCAATGACCACCTCGGAGGGCACCTTGAAGCTGAAGCTCGGGCCCTCCGCGAGCGCGCCGGTGAGATCGACGCCGGGCTCGAGGTGGCCGAGCATCCCGCCTGCGTCGCCGGCCGCGCCTGCGTCCGCCGACGGGCCGGAGCCGAACTGCGCGAAGCACGCGAAGTAGGCGTCGTTCTTTGGGTTGATGCAGGGGATGGGCAGCCAGAAGAGGTTCATCTTGGCGGCGGGGTCGACGCGGCCGTCGTAGGCGAGGAGATCGACGGTGACGGTATCGCCGGGCTTGGCGCGCGGTTCGCTGGCTCGCGACGCGAGGATCCGCACCGTGTCGATGACCGTCTCGCTCTGGAACCCCGCCGGCGAGCACGACGCGACCGCCCAGGCTCCGAGGACGACGAGCACGGTGCAAGAGAGGGTGAAGGCGGCTCCCCATCGCTTCATGGTCACATCTCCACGCGGAGCCCGAGGCTCGGCAAGAACGGCAAGTCGTCGACGAACGACGTGCGCGTGGAATTGAAGTTGTAGCCGATGCCGTCGACGTTCCCGTTGTTGTAGACGTTGAGGACGTCGAGGTACGCGCCGATCTGACCCCAGCCGTATTTCCACGTCTTGTCGACGCGGAGATCGAGCGAGTGAAAGAGCGGCAAGCGGGAGCCGAACGCCGGGAACGCCTGCTGCGCCAGGTACGTCCCGATGTTCTCGTCGTAGAACCCGTAGGTCTCGGGAGTGTACATGTATCCGCTGGTCAGCCGGTAGCGGGCGCCGAGCTCCCAGCCGCGCCCCAGGCGATAGCTCCCGAGCACCGTCAAGATGTGCGTCTCGTCGAACCGCGACAGCAAGAGCGGCGTCCCCGGCGCGTCGCGCCTCAGGCTCCGCGAGAGCGTGTAGGAGAGCCACCCGAAGAAGTGAGCGTCGGGCTTGTACCGGATCAAGGTCTCGGCCCCATAGATGACGCCGGTGCCCGTGCTGCCGATCCCCTGTGTCACGAGGTGGTCGAGCTGCTTGTAGAAGCCTTCGAGCGACGCCTCGATGTTGCGCGTGAACTCGCGCTCGACGCCGAGGTCATAGTGGATCGCGCGGTTGTCGGTCAGCCCGGGAGTTCCGAAGACGGAGTTCGTCTCCTGCGCCTGCGGCGGCTGCGAGAAGAGCCCGACGCCGCCTTTGAGCGTCGTGCGCGGCGACGTGGTCACGTCCTGACGGACGACGATGCGGGGGTCCACGTCCCACGCGCCGGTGTCCTTCGTGTAGTCGAGCCGGATGCCGGGAACGATCCGCGCGCCGCGCCAGGGCGTCGCTTCCCACTCCATGTACATCGCGGGCTGCACGACGCTGGCGCTCACCGACGTCGTGAGCGCCTGCTGGCCCGAGAACGGCCCCGACGGCGGCTGCCCGGGCTTGGGAAATGGCGGCAAGTGCGCGGTGGCGGTGTAGGGCGCGTCGATGAGGTCGAGCCCGACGTTCATCGTCAGCTGGGGGCCGAGCTTCTGCGAGAGCTCGACGCGCGAGGTGATGGGATAGTCGACGAGGTTGAAGAAGAGGTTGCCCGCCGTGAACGAGAACGAGTCGCGCCCGATCGACCCCACGATCTTGAAGTCGGTGTTCTCGCTGAAGCGGTTCTTGTAGATCGCCTGGCCGCGCCAGAACCCGGTGTGCGTGGTCAGGCTTCCGGCGAGCTCGGGCTCGCTCGACGACGTGTTCTGGTTCAGGAAAACGAGCGCGTCGTCGGACCCGAAGAACGCGAAGCGAAGGCTCGAGCGCTTGGTGAGGTCGCGCTGCAGGATCGCCTGGTAGTCGTAGTAAACGGGGCTGATGCTGACGCTCGAGTTCACCGCCTTGAGGAACGGCCCGAGCCAGAGGTCGACGTACGAGCGGCGCGCCGCGACGGCGAATCGCCATCCCCAGTCGAAGATGGGGCCCTGGGCGAGCACGCGCGAGTCGAGGAGATCGACCTCGGCCATGCCGTGGAGCCGGTCTTTCGCGGGGTCGATGAGGCCGATATCGACGATGCCGCCCATCGCGCGCCCGTACTGAGCGCTGAAATTGCCTGGATAGAAGTCGAGGCGGTTGATGACCTCCGTGGGCACGACCGACGAGAGGCCGCCGAAGTGGTAAACGACCGGTACGGGCGTCCCGTCGACGAAGTACGCCGAGTCTTGCGGGGCCGAGCCGCGCACGATGAGCAAACCCGCGAGGCCGGGCGGGCGTCCGACGCCGGGCAGGTTCTGGAGCGATCGGAGCGCGTCGCCGTTGGTGCCGGGAATCCGGCTGATCTCGCGCTGCTCGAGGGTGCGCTTGGTCACTTCGCGGGGCGGCTTTTCGCCGCGCACTTCGACCTCTTCGACGTCCCCCGCCCCCGCCGGCAAGGGCGGTGGAGCGACCGGCGCCTCGGGCGCGAGTCGGTCCACCGAGATGACCTCTTCGGCCAGTTCCACGGGCTCGTCCGCCTCGTGGAGGGCGCGCCCCAAGGCGCGGATCATCACGTGGTAGGAACCCGCGGGGAGCCCGTCGACGCGCCAGGCTCCGTCCGCGCTCGTCGTGGCCGTGTGCTCCGTGCCGGCCGCGTCGCGCACCGTCACCGTCGCTCCCGCGATCGGCCGGTCGCTCGCCATCGTGAGGACCCGCCCCACGAGCGCCGCCGGGGGCGGCGTGAGCGTGTAGACGAACCGGAGGTTTCGCACCGGGACCGGCCTGCCGCCGCGCAGCGCCGGGTCGAACTCGAGCTTCTGGGCGGCGGCCACTGCGGCCTCGTCGATCCCGTGACCGATCGGCTTCTCGACCGCCGCATGGGTGACCGTGCCCGTTGCGTCGATGTCGAGGAGAACCGCGACTTCGACCGGCTCCCGGAAGCCCTCGTCGATGGCCTGCTTCGGGTAGGCCACGCCCTCGTTCTTCTTCACGACGGGCATCGTGATGGTGGCCGAAGGCGTCGGCGTCTCGGGCGGCGTCTGCTCGGGACGGAGCGGAACGCCCGGAATGGGCGCCGGTACGGGCGGGCCGGGCGTCTGGGCGCTCGCCGGCAGGGCGGTCGCTCCGGCAAGAACGAGCACGCACCAAAATAAGGAAGAGTTTCGCCGCTGCATCGGCCGCGTCGCTTCGTAGCCGAGGCTCGCTTCCGGCTCAACCGCGGCATGCGTGCGGTGGCCCGCGCGGGCCCCTCGGATGAGTCAGTTGGTCACACGCCGGGGCGCTTTGCGCCAGGCGGCAACCCCGTGGACGGGGTCGGGCGCGAGCGGACAGGGTCGGCTCGACCTTTGCGAAGGAGGTCCTCGAGGCTTGCCGGCATCTTGAAGAAGCTCCACGAATCGGGCCCAACGCTCCGCATCGAACTGACGGCGAGCACCCTGTTTCGGGTGGTCTTTGCCTGCGCCGTGGTCTGGCTGCTCGTCACCATCTGGCCGATCCTGCTCGTGATCGTCGTGGCCCTCATGATCGCCGGCGCACTCGCCCCGCCGGCGGCGTGGCTGGAGCGGCGAGGCATGCGTCGAGAGCTGTCGATCGCGGCCGTCTTCGGCGCGGCGTTCCTCGGGTTCGCAGCGCTCGCGGCCGTCAGCCTGCCGAGCCTGGCCGCCCAGCTCTCCGATCTGGTCGATCGGCTGCCTCGAGCGCAGTGGCAATTCGCCGACCTCCTGCAGAAGAGCCACCTGACGGCTCCCCTGGCGGCGTCGGTGCGCGGCGCGCAGTCGACGCAGCTCACCACGCGGGCCGCCCAGCAGCTGATGGCCTATTCGGGGCAGATCGTGGAGATCGTCGCCTACGGGGGGGCGAGCGTCTTTCTCGCCCTCTACGTCGTCGTCGACCGCGATCGTATGCGAGGGTCGCTCTTCGCCCTCATCCCGCGCACCTACCACGTGCGCACCTCGCGCGTGCTCTTGAACCTCGAGACGATCGTCGGCGGGTACGTCCGCGGGCAGGTGGTCACGTCGGTCGCGATGGGCGCCTTCACGTTCACCGTCCTGACGGCGGCCCGGGCTCCCCACGCTCTGACGATCTCCGTCTTCGCGGGATTGACCGACGTGCTGCCCTACATCGGCGGCCTCCTGGCGCTGGCCCCGGCGGTCTTCGCGGCGTCGATCCAGGGTCTGCCGACCGCGATCGCCGTCCTCATCGCCCTCGTCATTTACCAGGAGCTCGAGAGCCGGGTCATCGTGCCGCGGGTCTACGGGCATGTCCTGCGTTTGCCGGCGGCGATGGTGATGGTGGCCCTCCTCATCGGCGGCGCGGTGCTCGGCATCCTGGGCGCCCTTCTTGCGCTGCCGATCGCGGCGGCAATCCGGATGATGGCCGAAGAGCTGCGCGTCGAGCTCCCCGGCCAGCGACCGGAGAACTCGCAGGTGCGCAAGCTCGACGCCCGCGAAGAGCGGATCTTCGAGCGGCTCGCCGCCGGCGCTTCCGCCGAGGAAGCCGCGACGATCGCGGCGAAGATCGCCGAAGCCCGCTTCGAGCTCGACGCGGCGCGCGGCGTCGAACCGACCGACGTGCCGCTCAACGGCGATCGGCCCTCGATCGAGTGAAACGGCGTCCATGACTTCGAAGGCTTGGCGCGCGTCGCCTCGCTCGCTGGTTCGTCTTCGAGAGGGAGCGGCACCGCCATGAGCAGACGGCGGGCTGATTCGATCAAGCTCGGCGGAGCCTCTGGGCTGCCTTCGGTCTGCAATGTGATCCAGCGTAAGCCGGCGCTTTGCCCGATGAAGACGAACACCGGGACGCGCTCGTGGCTCGCATGCTGGTCGATGGTCTTCAGGATGGCCGGGAAGACCTCGGCCTCGGCGTGCTTCTCGCGTTGGCTGAGTGCCATGTGTGCCTTGCGCCGGGTATGGCGAACTAAGTCGCCGGCGGGATCGGAGGTGCAGGGCCTTCGGGCGGCGCGGCGAGAGGCGCGAACGGGATGGGCTTCGGCGACGTCCGGGGGACCGTGGGGCGCGCGAGCGGCATCTGCGGCAGCCCTCACGGAATGAGCGATCCTGCTGGTCGAGGCCTATTGACGACCCGGTGATGGCGAAATGCTGCCTGATAAAGCCTTCGACGCGGCACCACCCGCCGGACGCGTAGTGGGTTCATTCCTGCGGAGGTCTCCGATGCGGCTCGTAAAGGTCTCCCCGGCGGCGGGCGTGCTCGTGTACGCGGTCACCGTCGCGGTCTGTGCGTGCGGGGGCTTGGGCACGACGGGCTTCTTGGTCGTCGGCGACGACGGGGGCCCTTCCCAAAGCGGAAGCCAAGGTGTTGACGGATCGGTTCGCTCCGGCGGGTCGTCGTCCGGTACCGGGAGTAGTAGCGGCAGCTCGAACGGCGGCACCGGATCCGCTGGCGACGACGGGGGCGCGTCCAACGCGGGAGACTGTCCGTCAATCTGCGGCGGCTGCTGCGACGCGAATGGCAACTGTGAGCTCGGCACGGACGACAGCGCATGCGGCCTTCAAGGGGCGGTCTGCGTCGATTGCACAGGGACCAGCCAAACCTGCCAGAGCGGGACGTGCGCCGGCCGATCCGCGTCATCGAGCGGAGGCTCGTCGGGCGCGAGCTCGGGCCTCGGTGGGCGGGACGGAGGTCGCACTGGAAGTTCGGGGTCTTCGGGGGGAAGCTCGGGCTCCGGCGGGCGTGATGGCGGCCGCCGCGGGAGCTCTGGGCACTAGCGGGACGCGCGCCCGCTTCGGGGGCCGCCATCGCCGCTCGAGCCCGGGCCGCCATTGTCCGTTGGGGCGGCTTGATTCACGTTCCAGAATCGAAGGCGTGCAGCGGGAAGCTGCGCAAGAAGACGCAAGCGGCGTGGCGAGGCCGGCATCCCGAGTACGGGATCGCGCAGCGGATCGCGAAGCGCGCGGAGGATTCGCCTCGCGAGCGTCGAAGCTCTGCTCCTTTGCTGCGGCTCGAACGTGGCGCCTCCAGCTCCCGCGCCTGCCCCCCTCGACGCGTGGGCGGCGCGATCGCTCGACGGGGCAAGCCCGCATGTCGCTCCGCACGCCTGGCAAGGGCGACATGCACACGACCGCATGTCGCTCCGCACGCCTGGCAAGGGCGACATCGAGCCGTGGGTGACCTCGCCATACCGCTCGAGCAAGGCGACATGCACCATCTTGCTTGCTTGTCGCGCCGCGCGCGTGGGCCGTGCGACATGCCGCGGCCACACGGGCGGCGAGCCCGGACCCTCACGTCTCGCTCTTCAGCCGATACCCGACGCCGGGCTCCGTGACGAGATACCGCGGGTGCGCCGGGTTCTCCTCGAGCTTCTGGCGTAGCTGCGCCATGTACACGCGAAGGTACTGCATCTGCGTCGCGTGACCTGGCCCCCAGACCTGATCGAGCAGCTGCTTGTGCGTCAGCACCATGCCCGCGTGCTTCGAGAGGGTGACGAGCAGCTTGTACTCGATGGGCGTCAGGTGGACCTCCTTGTCGCCGACGGACACGAGGCGCCTGGCGATATCGATCCGCAGCTCGCCGATCAAGACCACGGACGTCAGGGGGTCTTGCGCGGTGCGTGCGGCACGACGCAGGGCCACGCGGACGCGCGCCATGAGCTCGGCGGAGCCGAATGGCTTGGTCAGGTAGTCGTCGGCGCCGGCGTCGAGGGCTTCGACCTTTTGCCGCTCGTGGCCTCGAGCGGAGATGACGATCACCGGCGTCGCGGTCCACTCGCGGAGGCGGCGGGTCACGTCGAGCCCGTCCATGTCCGGCAGACCGAGATCGAGGAGCACGAGGTCGGGGGTGTGCGCGGCGGCCTGCTGGAGCGCCTCGCGTCCCGTCTCGACCTCGAGGACGCGGAAACCGTGGGACGCGAGAGCAAGACGCAGCAGCGTCCTCATCTGGTGCTCGTCCTCGACGACGAGGACCAGGGGCTTCGTGTCGGTCATGGCTCTTGGCGCTCGACCTCGCCGTCCACCTCGCCCTGCACCGAGTGCGCCGCGGCCTCGACGGCCGCGTCCCGGGGGAGCGTGAACCGGAAGGCCGCGCCCCCGCCCGGCCGCTCGTCGACCCAGATGCGCCCGCCGTGCGCGCTCACGATGCCGCGGCAGATCGTGAGCCCGAGACCGACGCCGCCGCCTTCGCCCTCGCGGACACGAAAGAACTTGTCGAACACCCGCTCGGCGTCTTCGCGAGCGACGCCCCGTCCGCGATCCGCCACCTCCACCTCGATCTCCTTCTCGCGCGCGATCGCGCCCACGTCGATGGGCGAGCCGGGCGGAGAGTACTTCGTGGCGTTCTCGAGCAAGTTGATGAGCACCTGTTCGATGAGAATCGCGTCGAACGGCACGAGAGGCAAATCGGGCGGGACCGACGTCACGACCGGGCGCCCTTTCAGGCGGTCTTCCACGCGGTTGAGGGCCGAGCCGACGATCTCCTCGAGCGGCTGGAGGTCGCGCTGCACCTTCAAGGCGCCGGCCTCGAGCCGGGTCATGTCGAGGAGGTTGCTCACGAGTCGGTTCAGGCGGAGGGCCTCTTCGTGCGCCGTGACGAGCAGTTCGCGCCGCACCGCCGCGTCCTTCGGGACGTCGTCTTCGAGGAGCGCGCTCGTCGCGCCCGTCACGACGCCGAGGGGCGTACGCAGATCGTGCGAGACCGAGCTCAGAAGCGCGTTGCGGAGCTGCTCGGTCTCGATGCGCAGGCTGGCCCGTCGCGCCTCCTCGGCGAGCTGCGTTCGCTCGATCGCCGAGCCGATGAGGCCCGCGATCGTCGAGACGAGCTGCCGCTCGTCGGGATCGTCGAGGTGCGACGCATGCGACGGATAGAGGCCCAGAACGCCGACGCGTCCCCGCGACCCCACGAGCTGAACGAAGAGCCCTCGCGCAAGCGGCAGCGTGTCGGTTCCGAGACCGGCCGGGCGCTGGTGGTTCCAGACCCAGTCGGCGACGCCCATGTCCTTGTCGTCGGTCGCGAGCGTGCCCGGGTCGGCGTGGGCGATCTCCAGCTCTTCGGGCCGCGATCCGGGCAGCAAGACGGCGACCCGGGCGTCGAACACCTCCTGCACGTGCCGCGTCGCCGCCTGGAGGATGACAGCGCGCGACGTGGCCGTGCCGAGCTCGCGGCTGATGGCGTAGAGGCTCGCGGTTCGGCGCTCCCGCCCGCGCGCGCTGTCGGCCTGATCGCGGATGCGATTGGTGAGCTGACTGATGACGACCGCCACGAGGAGCATCACCCCGAACGTGACGATGTGGCTGAAGTCGGTGACGGCGAAGCTCAGGTACGGTGGGATGAAGAAGAAGTCGAAGGCGAGGACGCTCAAGACCGCCGCGAGCATCGACGGGCCGTACCCCAGGCGCATCGATACGAGGACGACGCCCAGCAAGAACACCATCACGATGTCCGCCAGCTGCGCGCGGCCGAACAGCCACCACGCGACCATCGCCGACGTGACGACGACGCCCAGCGCCGCGACGTACCCGCGGGGCTCCCCGTAGGGCGCCCGGCGGCCGGGCGTCGAGACCGCAGGCGCTTTCGCCCCGGGGATGCCGGAGATCACGTAGATGTCGATCTCGCGGCTCTTGCGCACAAGATTGTCGAGGAACGACGGACGGATGACGTCGCGCCAGCGTGGATGGGTGGGCTTGCCGACGACGATCTTGGTGACGTTTCGCTTGCGCGCGTAGCGAACGGTCTCTATGGCGCCGTCCTCTGCGCGGAGCGTCACGGCCTCCCCGCCCAGCGATTCGACGAGGCGCATGTTCTGCGCGAGGCGCTCGCGATCCGGCGCGAGCATCCGGATCGACGCCGGCGTCTCGACGTAGCAACCCACGAGCTCGGCGTGGAGGCTCGTGGCCATGCGCCGCGAGGCGCGGATGAGCGTCGCCGAGTTGGGGCTGGCGGAGATGCAGACGAGCACCCGTTCGCCGGTGTGCCACGTCTCTTCGATGCCGTGCGCGGCCTTGTAGCCGCGCATCTTCGCTTCGACTCGCTCGGCGGTCCGCCGGAGCGCCAGCTCCCTCAGGGCGATGAGGTTCCCCTCGCGAAAGAAGTTCTCGACCGCCCGGGACGCCGCCTGGTCCGCGACGTAGACCTTCCCCTCCTGCAGGCGATCGAGCAGCTGGTCGACGGGCAGGTCGACCACGCGAACTTCGTAGGCCTTGTCGAACACAGCGTCGGGGACGGTCTCGCGGACGACGACCCCGGTGATCTGCGCGACGACGTCGTTCAGGCTCTCGAGGTGCTGGACGTTCAGCGTCGAGAAGACGTCGATGCCCGCATCGAGGAGCTCTTCCACGTCTTGCCATCGCTTCGGGTGGCGAGAACCGGGCGAGTTCGTGTGCGCCAGCTCGTCGACGAGGACCACCTGCGGATGCCGCCGCAGGGTCGCGTCGAGGTCGAACTCTTCGAGCTTGATCCCGCGGTGCTCGAGCGCCCGGCGCGGGAGCATCTCGAGGCCGATGAGGAGCGCGCCCGTGTCGTACCGACCGTGGGTCTCGACGATTCCGAGCGCCACATCGCGCTTCTGGTCCTCGGCCTCGGTGCGGGCCGCCTCGAGCATCGTGTACGTCTTGCCGACTCCCGGCGCCGCGCCAAAGAAGATGGTCAGACGGCCGCGCTTGGACAGGGCCTCCTGGTCCTGCACGCGGGCGAGAAGCTCATCGGGATCGGGGCGGCGGGCGGCCATTCGGCTTCACGACGATACACGGATCACGTGGGCGTCACGCGGCTCCGTCGGTCACTCGAGCGCGTCGAGGGCGAGGTTCAGCTCCAGGACATTGACGCCGACTTCGCCCAGCACGCCGAGCGTCCGCCCCGCCGTGTGCGCCTGAACGACCTCGCGGACTCGCGCGTCGTCGAGCCCCCGAGCCTTGGCGACCCGGTGTACCTGGTACTCGGCGGCCGCGGGACTGATCTCGGGATCGAGTCCGCTCCCGGACGACGTCACGAGGTCGACGGGGATGGGCGCGTCGTTCGCCGGGTCCGCGGCGTGAAGCGCGTCGACGCGCCCTTTCACCTCGTCGAGGAGGGCGGGGTTGGTCGGCCCGAGGTTCGACGCGACCGAGTTTCCCGCGTTGTAGGGGAGGGCCTTGCCGTTGCTGTCCGCGGTCGCCGACAGGCGTCCCCAGAAGTACTTCGGGTCGTCGAACGACTGGCCGATCAAGTGCGAGCCGACCGTCTTTCCGTTCTGGACGATGAGGCTCCCGTTGGCCTGGTGTGGAAACGCGGCCTGCGCGACGCCCGTGACGAAGAGCGGGTACGCGAGACCCGTCACCACGGTGAGGGCAGCGAGAGAGACGAGTGCAGGTCGAAGCTGGGAGAACATGATGGGCTCCGCGTTCAGGCGAGGTGGCAGACGACGAGAAGGAGATCGATGGCCTTGATGCCGACGAACGGCACGACGATGCCCCCGAGACCGTAGATGAGCAGGTGATCCCGCAGGAGGCGCGACGCGCCGACTGCGCGGTACTTGATGCCGCGGAGCGCGAGCGGAATCAGCGCGATGATGACGAGCGCGTTGAAGATGACCGCGCTCAAGATCGCGCTCTGGGGCGTGGCCAGGTGCATGACGTTGAGGGCGCTGAGGGCCGGGTACGTCACGGCGAAGGCCGCGGGGATGATCGCGAAGTACTTCGCGATGTCGTTCGCGATGCTGAACGTGGTGAGCGCGCCGCGCGTCATCAGCAGCTGCTTGCCGATCTCGACCACCTCGATGAGCTTCGTCGGGTTCGAGTCGAGGTCGACCATGTTCCCCGCCTCCTTGGCCGCCTGCGTCCCGGTGTTCATCGCGACGGCGACATCGGCCTGCGCGAGGGCGGGCGCATCGTTGGTGCCGTCGCCGGTCATGGCGACGAGCCGCCCGCCCTTCTGGTGGTCGCGAATCAACGCGAGCTTGGTCTCCGGGGTCGCCTGCGCGAGGTAGTCGTCGACCCCGGCTTCGGCCGCGATGGCCGCGGCCGTCAGCGGGTTGTCGCCCGTGATCATGATGGTCTTGATTCCCATGCGCCGGAGCTCGGCGAAGCGCTCCTTGATGCCGCCCTTGACGATGTCCTTGAGCTGCACGACCCCGAGCACCTTGCTGCCCTCGGCGACGACCAGCGGCGTGCCGCCCTGCTTGGCGACGGTGTCGACGTTCGCCCGCACTTCAGCGGGGAACGAGCCTCCCTTGCCGCGTACGTAGGCCTCGATGGCGTCGGCCGCGCCCTTGCGAATCTCGCGACCGCCGAGATCGACGCCGCTCATGCGCGTCTGCGCCGAGAAGGCCACGAACGTCGCCTTGAGGGCCTGCACGTCCCGTTCGCGGATGGAGTATAGCTCCTTCGCGAGGACGACGATACTCCGACCTTCGGGCGTCTCGTCGGCGAGCGAGCTCAGTTGCGCGGCGTCGGCCAGGGCCTCGTTGGTGATGCCCGGCGCCGCCAGCAGCGCGGTCGCCTGGCGGTTGCCGAGGGTGATCGTCCCCGTCTTGTCGAGCAAGAGGACGTCGACGTCGCCCGCGGCTTCCACCGCGCGCCCGCTCGTCGCGATGATGTTCGCCTGGATCATGCGGTCCATGCCGGCGATGCCGATCGCCGAGAGCAGCCCGCCGATCGTAGTCGGGATGAGGCACACGAGGAGCGCGACGAGGACGGTGATCGTGACCGGCAACCCCTGCTTCGCGGCCTCGACGCTGAAGAGCGAGAAGGGCAAGAGCGTGACCGTCGCCAGGAGGAAGATGATCGTCAGCGCCGCGAGCAAGATGTCGAGCGCGATCTCGTTGGGGGTCTTCTGCCGCTTGGCGCCCTCGACCATCGCGATCATGCGATCGAGGAAGGTCTCGCCGGGGTTGGCGGTGATGCGGATCACGAGCCAGTCCGACAAGACACGCGTGCCGCCGGTGACGGCGCTGCGGTCGCCGCCGCTCTCGCGGATGACCGGCGCGCTCTCGCCGGTGATCGCGCTCTCGTCGACCGACGCGACGCCCTCGACGATCTCCCCGTCAACCGGGACGTATTCGCCGGCTTCGACGAGCACGTGGTCTCCTTTCCGGAGGTCCGAAGCGACGACCGATTGCGCTTCGGCGTCGCGGCGCGCCTCGACGAGGCGTTTGGCGTGGATGTCCTTGCGGGCCTTCCGGAGCGAATCGGCCTGCGCCTTGCCACGCCCTTCGGCCATGGCCTCGGCGAAGTTGGCGAAGAGAACCGTGAACCATAGCCACACCGAGATGGCCAGGATGAATGTCGGCGGCGCCTCGCCATGGCCCACGACCGACTGGACGAAGAGTCCCGTGGTCATGACGCTCCCGACCTCGACCACGAACATGACCGGGTTTCGGATCTGGTGGCGCGGGTCGAGCTTCTTGAACGAGTCGACCACGGCCCGGCGAACGATCGCGGCGTCGAAGAGGGGGCGAGCCTGGCCCCGCGGTCGATGGCCGCCGAGGCCCGGGCCGCCGGCGCCGGGGGTGACGTCGACCGAATCGATCGACGTGGGCGCCTCTCCGGCGAGGCGCGAGACGCCGGGCGTGGCGGCGCGAGGCGCAACAGTGGCGCCCGCGGCGTCGGTCTTCATGGCGATCTTGTTCGTGTTCATGACGATTTCAGAGCCTCATGTCTTGGCGAGGAGCTGTTCCACGATCGGGCCCAGCGCGAGTGACGGGATGAACGTGAGGGCCCCCACGACGACGATGACGCCCACGAGCATCGCGACGAAGAGGGGCGTGTGCGTCGGAAGCGTGCCGGCCCCCGGCGGGACGAGCTTCTTTCCGGCGATCGAACCCGCGAGCGCCAGGACCACCACCTTGACCCAGAAGCGCCCGAAGAACATCGAGAGGCCGAGCGTCGTGTTGTAGAACGGCGTGTTCGCGCTCAGGCCGGCGAAGGCGCTGCCGTTGTTGTTCGCGGCCGACGAGTAGGCATAGAGCACCTCGCTGAACCCGTGAGGCCCGGGGTTGAACACACCCTTCTTGCCTGCATCGCAGACGACCGCGATCGCAGTGAATATGAGCACGGTCGCTGCCGGAAACAGGATGGCGAGCGACGCCATCTTCATCTCGTAGGCCTCGATCTTCTTGCCGATGTACTCGGGCGTACGCCCGACCATGAGCCCGGCCACGAAGACGGCCACGACCGCGAACATCAACACGCCGTACATGCCGGAGCCGACGCCGCCGAAGATGACCTCACCGAGCTGGATGAGCCAGAGCGGCACGAGACCGGCGAGCGGCATGAACGAGTCGTGGAAGCTGTTGACCGCGCCGCACGAGGCGCCCGTGGTCGCCGCCGCGAAGAGACCGGACGCCGAGATGCCGAAGCGCAGCTCCTTGCCTTCCATGTTGCCGCCCGACTGCAGCGCGCTCGCGACCTGGTCGACGTGAAGCGACGTGAAGGCCGGGTTCCCCGCCTGCTCCTGGGAGACGCAGAGCCAGAGCATCGGCAGGAAGACCACCGCCATCGCGCCGAGGATCGCCCACCCCTGCCGGGTGTCCTTGACCATGCGGCCGAACGTGTACGTGAGCGCGAACGGGATGAGCAGGAGGGCGTAGATCTCGAGTGCGTTCGAGAGCGCGGTCGGGTTCTCGAACGGGTGCGCGGAGTTGACGTTGAAGAACCCGCCGCCGTTGGTGCCGAGCTGCTTGATGGCGAGCTGCGACGCGACGGGGCCGAGCGCGAGGAGCTGGTCGGTGACCGCGTTGCCATCGGCGTCTTTCGTCGCCTGGAGGAGCGTGACGGGGTGATACGCGCCGAAGGTCTGCACCACGCCCTGCGAGACGAAGACGAGCGCGAAGACGACGGAGAGCGGGAGCAGCACGTAGAGCGTGCAGCGCGTGAGGTCGACCCAGAAGTTGCCGATCCCGGTCGCTTGCTTGCGCGCGATGCCGCGCACGAGCGCCGCCATGACGGCGATGCCCGACGCCGCGCAGACGAAGTTCTGCACGGCGAGCCCCGACATCTGCGTCAGGTAGCTCATCGTGGTCTCGCCGCCGTAGCTCTGCCAGTTCGTGTTCGTGGCGAAGCTGACCGCCGTGTTCCAAGAGAGATCGGGCGTCAACGCGCCGAAGCCCTGCGGGTTCAGCGGCAGCATCCCCTGCAAGCGCTGGAGCACGTAGAGCACGGCGATGCCGGCCCCGTTGAAGAGGAGCATCGCGCCCGCGTACGTGGTCCACTTCATCTCGCGCTTGGCGGGATCCAGCGACACGCCGGCGAGACGGTAGATGAGCCGCTCGAGCCAGCCGAACGGGGCGTCGAGGAACGTGGGCTCGCCCTCGAAGACGCGCGCCATGAACGCGCCGAGCGGCTTGGCCGACGCGACGAGCGCGCCGAGCACGAGCACGATCTGCGCGTAGCCTTGCCAGTTCATGAGAACGCCTCCGGCTTGAGCAGCGCGACGAAAAGGTAAACGAGCAGGGCGAGCGAGACGCCGCCCCCGATCACGTAGAGAACGGGCATGGAAGTCTCCTCAGGCGACCCGCTCGCACAGGCGAACGAGGCCCCACGTCAGGGCAAGCAGGCCGGCGGTCAGCGCCGTGTAGACGATATCCATCATGCGATTGTTGACTCCGGGCAGTGGACGGCGCGCGTCCTGGTCCTCGTCCTCGTTTAGCCGCTTGCGAATGGTTCGCCACGGGCTGACGTCTTGCCGAGAACCTAAGCCCACGGTCCATCAAGCCGCCGTCAGGATTCGGCGACTCGAGATAAAGAACGCGTAAAGATCGGCGCTCTGCGGCCGATCTCGTTCTCGACTCAGGCAGAGCGACGCTCGGCCCGGCTCTCGTCCGATTCGCGGCGGAGCGGGCCGGTGATGAGCCGCGCGCCGCGGTCGAAGGAGATGAACGACCACGCCCACCGGAAGAGGACGATCACCCGATTGCGGAAGCCGACGCGAAAGAGCAGGTGATGAGGGTAATCTGCACGGAGGCCCGAGCGAGCGCGCGAGCGGCGTTCAGCCCTCCGAAGCCGCCGCCGACGATCACCACGCGAGGCGAAGCGCTCATCATAGGAGCGCGACGATGACACGGGGACGATTGCGAGGCCGCGTCGGAGGCGTTTCGCCGCCGGTCGCCGGCGCCGGCCGTGACCGCCAGGGGGCCGTCAGAAGAGATGGCTGAACGCGTAGAAGAGGCTGCCCCAACGTACCGGGCTCGTTCAGAACATACGCGGCCAGCTGGCGAGACGGCGTTCGCTGCGCCCGCGGTCGCCCCGCGGCCCGAGGGCCCGGCGAAGTGCTTCGACGAGCACGCGACGCGTATCGCGCGGATCGATCACATCGTGAAAGAGGCCGATGCCAGCCGCGTCCCAGGGCGCGTTCATTCGCTTCATGTTCTCGATGAGCTCCGCGCGAGGCCCGTCGGGATCGTCGAAGTCGTCGACCTTGCGGCCGAAGACGACGTTGGCAGCCGCTTCGGGCGCCATGAACGAGACGTCGGCCGTGGGCCATGCGACGAGGTAGTCGCTGCGCATATTTCCGCCGCTCATGTTGCAGTGGGCCATTCCGTACGACTTGCGGACCACGACCGAGAGGCGCGGTACGGTGCTGTGGTGCAGGGCGTCGATGAACGTCATGATTTTCAGCGGCATCTTCTTCTCTTCGGCCGCCTTGCTGACGAAGAAGCCGGGGGTGTCGTGGAAGAAGACGAGCGGGATGTGAAACGAGTCGCAGAGGCAGATGAACGCGGTCGCCTTTTCGCACGCGCCGGGCCCCATCGCTCCGGCCCGCTGCATGGGGTTATTCGCAAGAACGCCCACGGGGTGCCCGTCGAGCCGCGCGAGCGCGGTGATGAGGCTCGGGTCGTAAAGCGCCTTGGTCTCGAGCACGCTGCCGGCGTCGAACACGCGCGTAAGGATCTTGTGCATGTCGTAAGCGACCTTGGCGCGCGCGGGCAGCACGGCGAGAATGTCGTCGAGGCGGCGGTCGGCCGGGTCCCCGCTTCGAGCCACGGGGGGCAGCTCGTCGGCGTTGTTCGGCAGGTAGGAGAGCACCCGGCGAACCAGGTTCATGCAATCACGCTCGTCGTCGGCAAAGAGGTCGACCTGGCCGGTCACCTTGGCGTGAAGCTCCCACCCGCCGATCTCTTCGCTCGTGACGATCTCGCCCGTAGCGGCGGCGAGAACCGGTGGGCCCGACACGGCCATGATCGTGCCCTTGACCTGAATGACGACATCGGCCACCGCGGCCTTCCACGTCGGGCCGCCGTAGCACTCGCCGAGGATCGTGGCGATGAAGGGCACCCGGCGATCCCTCGGCGATCCGTCAATCGGGTAGACCATATTCATCATGCCGGTCGCCCCCATGATGTCGGGAATGCGTGCACCGCCGCCGTCGCCCAGCGAGACGAGGGGAAAGCCCTTGAGCGCGGCGTACGCCATCGCGTCGTGGTCCTTCTTCACGCCCACGCGCCCGCCAGAGCCCGCGAGCACGGTCGCGTCTTCTCCAGACACGTAGATCGCGCGCCCTTCGATGGCCCCGTAACCGCAGACCTTGCCATCCGCCGGCGTCTTTTCCCGCGCATCCGGGAGATCGCTGTGCGACAGGAGCCCCGTCTCCCGAAAGGTGCCGGGGTCGACGAGGAGCTCGATGCGCTCCCGAACCGTGAGCTTGTTCGAGGCGTGAACCTTCGCGACCTTCGCCGGCCCTCCCATTCCGAGCGCTCTCTCGCGGCGCGTGGCCAGGTCTTCAATGCGGTGGGGGTCGCTCGGCTCGTCGGGCTGGCGGGGTCGGTGCTCGGGGGGCATCTGCCCGTCTTACTCCGGCAAGCGGCCTAAAGCGTATCGGTTGGAAGGGAGCTCACCGAGAAATGGGACCGCTCCCGGGCGAGAGTAACGGGTAGACTGCACTGTTGGGGGTATTCGGCATGTCCGAGTCACGCAGCGAAACGCTAGACGATGAAACCATGCGTCTACGTCTCCTGGTCGACGCGCTCGATGACTGTGCGATCCTCGCCCTCGACAATCGGGGATGCGTAGCCCGCTGGAACCGGGGCCCCCGCGCCGAGCCTCGCGACGAAGTCGCCCTGATGGGGCGACACGTCTCGACGTTCTATCCGGAGCCCGACAGGTCCGCCGGCAAGCCCGAGCGTGACCTGCAGGCCGCCGAGATCGATGGCCGCTTCGAAGAAGAGGGCTGGCGCGTCCGGAGCGACGGGACCCCATTCTGGGCCGACGTGACGATCTCGCCCCTGCGCGACTCGGGCACGCTCGTCGGTTTCGCGTACGTCATCCGCGACTGCACGCGGAGGCACGACTCCGAGGCCCGGCTCGCGATCACCACGGCCTTGCTCCGCGCGACGATCGACTGCCTCGAAGACGGAGTCCTCGCGGCCGACATCGACGGCGAAATCCTGGTTTGCAACGACGCCGGGGTGCGGAACATCGCGCTCACGGGCGACGACGAGGGACCCGAGGGCTGGGGCCTCTTCCTGGCGGATCAGCTCACCCCTTGCCTGGCCGAGGCCACGCCGCTCGCGCGCGCACGCCATGGCGAGAAGGTTCGCCAGGTGGAGCTCTTCGCGCGGACGAAGGCGGACGTCGAAGGGCGCTGGTACTCGGTGAACGGCGCGCCGCTCCGCGACGGAATGGGCGCGATCCTCGGGAGCGTCGCCGTCGCGCGAGACATGACGGCGATGAAGACCCGTGAATCGGAGCTCAAACAGTTGTCGCTCGTCGACGAGCTGACCGGTCTCTGCAATCGCCGCGCGTTTCTGTCGCTGGCGTCGCATCAGCTGGCCGTCGCCCGGCGGACCGGCCGCCCCGTCGCGCTCTTCTTCGTCGACCTCGATGGCCTGAAGGAGATCAACGACGCGTTCGGGCACGACCGGGGCGACGCGGTCCTGCGAGAAGCCGGCGGCATCCTGCGCGCTTCGTTCCGCGGCTCGGACATCATCGCGCGGCTCGGGGGCGACGAGTTCGCCGTGCTCGCTCTCGACACGGACACGCACCGCGTCGAGGCGGCCCGCGCTCGCTTGCTCGCTCACGTCGATGAACTGAACTCGGCCTCCGAGCGGGCCTACTACCTCTCGATGAGCGTCGGCGCGAGCGTCCCCTCGCCGATCGATTCCGACTCGCTCGAGGCATTGCTCGTTCGTGCCGACGGCGCCATGTACGAAGAGAAGCGAAGGCGCCGTGCGTCGCGGCCGCCGCGCGCGGAGAGCGATCACTTCAACGTCGCTGGCGCTCGAAGCCGGCGTAGGGCTTAGAGCGCGACGTCGCGCGTCACATGCAGGCCGTGATCCCTGCTGTCGTGCAACCGCACGCGATGCTGCTCGTGCAGCAGCTCGACATGAGCCCGTTGCACTTCTTCGCGACAGGACAGTTGAGGCACGCGCTCCCTCCGGTCCCGCACGCCGACACCGCGGTCCCCCCCTGGCACACGCCCTGAGAGTCGCAGCAGCCCGCGCAGGCCATGCACCGCGCCATCGTCGCGCCGTCGTCGGCGTCCGGGTCGGAGGCGGCGTCGTTCGACGCTCCCGCGTCTCGCCCGTCTCCGCCGTCGCCAGCGCTCGCGTCCACCCGCGCGTCTGCTGCGTCGGAGGGGCTCGAGTCGAGCGCGGCGTCGGTCTGCGACGAGCCGTCGGGAGGCGCATCGGCTTCCGCGGCGTCGAGCATGCTTCCGCCCTCGGTCGTGGGAGCCGGCGAGGCGCTGTCCGGGCCCCTCGTGAGGTCGTCGAAGCCCCAGATGTCCGCGCAGCCGACCAGGCTCGAGACGAGCGCGAATGCGAAACCGATGGCGAAGGCCCTGCGCGGAGCCGTGGCCTTCGAGGCGCGCGTCTTCATCGTCTCCTCAGTTGCACGCCCATGCTCACCATCTTCCGTCGACGGCCACCCCCGCGGACTGCATTCCGACCGACGGAGTGATCGTCACGCCCGATCTCGGCGCGGTGAAGTAGAGCAGCGCGCCCCCCCCGACGAACGCGGCGGACACGACGAAGACCACGGTGGACGCGGCCGCCTCGGAGTGCGCGGACTTGCCGTCCGCTACGCCCTGCGCGTTGCACATGTCCGGCTGACCCCCGGTACACCCGCCGAGCGCGGTCTCGTACTTCGAGTGCGCTCCGAACCCGAGGACGCTGCCGACCACGAGGCCGACGACGCCGGCGCCGCCGACGGCGATGCCTGCGATGCGCTGCCCCTTGCCGTCCCGCGCGGGAGCCTCGGGAGCGCTCGCCGAGGCGTCGGGCGGAGCGGGCGTCGGTACCGGCGTCGCGACCGGGGCCGCCGCGCTGGACAGGAGCACGACGCGCTCGTGACGGTCCTTCTCGCCTTCGCGGATGACGAAGGACCGCTCCTCGTTCGTCTTTCCGGCAGCCCCGAACGTGAAGTGGTGCGAGCCGGGATCGATGGGGAGCGCTACCCCTTCGAGCTTGTCGGTCAGCGGCTGGCCGTCCATCGTCACGTGCACGTCGGTGAGATCCTGGTCCGCGTCGTCCTTCACGACGAAGACGACCGTCGGCGTCGCGGCGCGCAGCTCGGTCAGACGCTGAGCGCAGTCGTCACGGACGGGGCCCGGGCAGCTCGCCGAGACGCATACGAGGAGGCGCTGCTCGGCGTCGCGCAGCTTCTCGGCCTTTCGCATCGCCTGCGAGGTCTCGTTCGCGTCGATGCACTGGTCCTTCGTGGGGTCCGCAGCGAGGGCGGGCGCGGCGAGAAAGAGCGAGGCACAACCGAGGGTCGCCGCGAGTGCGTTGCGAACGGTCACAGGCATTCACGCTTCCATCGCTTGTTGCCGTTCTCGTCGAACTCGTAAGGCGGGTTGCAGCTGGGCTTGTTCGGCGCCGGGGTCACTGCGGCGGCTGGAGTCACAGGCGGCGGGGTCGTCGCGGCGGCCGCGGGCGCGATGGGACGCGGCGGCGGCCGAGGAGGCGCGAGAGCGCTCACCGGCACCGAAGGGGCGCGCGATTCGCTTTCGGGGTGCGGCGCGGCGACGGCCGTCCATGCCGCGGGGGGAGAACCGATGGGGACGCCGGACGGCGAGCTCGCGGATGACGGCGTCGTCGTTGCGGTCGAGTGGGCGGCGGACCCCGGCGTAGCCGCGCCTTTCGACTGAGGTCCGCGCGCGGCCACGAGGAGGACGACGCCGATGGCGAGCGAGCCGAGGGCGACCGCACCGGCCATCACGCCTCGCGACTTCGGCGCGGGACGGCGCGTGAGCGAGTCCGTCGCCACGGCGCCGGCGGTGATGAGGCCCACGGCGAGCGGCGCCGCCCGCGACTCGACGGTCGGCGGCGCCGTGCCACCCAGCGTGCCGACGCCGCTCCGGACCGGAGTCTTGTCGACGCTTTCGACCGGATCGTCGACCTCGAGCAAGAGCGCCCGTGACGGCGGGTGGTCGATGACGCCCGCCGGAGGCGGCACGGTCTCGCCGAAGGCCGACCTCTTCTCGTGCGCGCCCAGCTCGTCGAGCAACTCCGAGAGCACCGGCGCGGTCGGCACGACGCCATAGGCCTCCCGCGCGGCCTCGCGCAGCGCCTTCTGCATCTCCGTAGCGTTGACCCAGCGGTTGGATTTGTCGAAGGCGAGCGCCTTGTCGATCACCGCGGCCACGACCTCGGGGGCGGTCGGCATCACGCCGACGAACCGCCTCGCCGCGACCGTGGCCGCCTTGACCAGGATCTGCTGCGTGTTCGCGGCCTCGTGAACGAGCAGGCCGGTGGCGAGCGTGAACATCGTCGCTCCGACCGCCCAGAGGTCGGTCTGCGCGTCGATCTCGTCGGTCTTGGCGAGCGCGTGCTCGGGCGCCATGAACGCGGGCGTGCCCATCACCATGCCCGTCTGCGTGGCGTTGGCGTTGGTCATGTCGCGCAGGCGCGCGATCCCGAAGTCGAGGACCTTCACCTGGCCGTCCTGGGTCAGCATCAGATTGCCGGGCTTGATGTCGCGGTGAACGAGCCCGCGCGTGTGGGCCGCCGCCAGAACGTCGAGGAGCTGCAGCCCGACGCCCACGACGAGCGGCAGCGGCAGCTTGAACCCGTGGCTCTCCCAGATGGCCTCGAGCGTCTGCCCGTGGAGGAGCTCCATGACGAGAAAAGCTCCCCCGTCGTCGTCGACGTCGTCGTCGAGGACGGCGACGGCACCCGGGTGGTTCACGCGGTTCGCCAGGTATCCCTCGCGCAAGAACCGCGTCCGTGTGTCCGTCCGGAGCGAGAGGTCCGCGTGCAGGACCTTCACGGCGAACTCTTTACCGTTCCGATGGGTCGCCGCGTAGACGGTCGCCATGCCGCCAATTCCGAGGACGCGGTTGAGCGTGTACTTGCCCCTCAGGAGCGTGCCCAGACGGGCATTGGAGCGTTCGACTAGGTCCTCGTCCACAGGTGGCTCAGTGCAGGCTAATCCGGCTGCGTGCCGCCCGGGGGCGCAACAGACGCTCTCCGCTATCTTACCTGATCGCGGAGGATGCAGGTAGAGGCCGCTCTTTCCACGCAGGATCGCGCACTCGAACCTGCTCTTCCCTTCTCGCGCATCTCGCGCAGGCGTCTCGCCAGAGGACCAGGGGTATGAACGACATGCCGATGAAAAGACTGTAGCTCCGGGTACTTGGGAACCAGCCGATGTCTCCCCCGATGTCGAAGATGAGCCACGGCCGAGGGGAGTGCGTGAACGCGAAGAGGAAACCGCCGTCCCGGCTGGAGACGGGGCTCGCGTCGGACTGATCGGGTCCCGTGGCTCGCGTGGCGGAACTCGCAGCGTCGCCGAGCTGGCGAAAGAGGGCGCCCGTCTCGACGTCGAGCGTGCCGGGCGGGACGAGATCGGCCGTGCACGCGATCGTAGGCCGGCAAGGGAGCGCCTTGTCGCGCTCGTCGGGCGTCTCGGCAGCGTGCGCGGGTCGCGCGTTCGAGAAGGAGAACCACGCGTATGCGAGCGCCGTCAGCCACGCGAGCTGCGGGCGCGCGCGCACGCACGCAGTCCGCGCGGAGCGCGGGCGCGGCCGTTGGAGCCTCACGCGAGCACGGATACGCTCGAGTTTTCCCGATCCGGAGGTGCGCGTGGTCGAAATCCCGCTCGGCATGCTGTTCGGCTTCCTCTTCTGGTTCTTCCTGCGATACGGATTCGGAGGTTTCTACACCGTCGGGCCGAGCGAGCGGGCCGTGCTGACCACCTTCGGGCGCGCCGCGCGAATCGACGGTCAAACCACGCTCAACGATCCCGTGTCGGCGTCGCTCCGCGCCGACGAGCGAGAACGCTACGCGTACCCGCAGGTCCGCGTCGTCGGTCCGGGGTTCTACTGGAAGCTCCCCTGGCAGCGCGTGCACAAGGTCTCGGTGGCGACGCGCACGGTCTCGATCGCGTACGACCCCGAGGTCCCCGACGCGAACAACGGCGGGCAGGTGCTCGAGGCGGTCACGAAGGATCAGCTGAACATCGGCCTGAGCGGGCAGCTTCGATATGCCGTCTCCGAGCGCAACCTCTACGCGTACCTCTTCGGCGTGAAGAACTCGCTGGCGCACGTGATGGGGTATTTCATGTCGATCCTCCGCGACCGGATCGCGAACTTCACCGCTCCCCCCGCGCTGCTCGCGGCCGGCGTGCCCGCCGAGGCCGTCGCGCCCGGCGCCGACGTCATCCAGACGATCTCGATCAACGATCTGCGCCGGCACCTGCGCGACTTGAACGAGAACATGAACCTCGAGTGCGCGTCGGCGGCCGCCCGCTACGGGATGACGTTCGACGCAGCGCTCATCACGTCGATCGATCCGCCGGCCGACGTCGAATCGGCGCTCGCGGCGATCAACACGGCGCACAACCAGGTCTCGAGCGAGATCAGCCTGGCGCAGGCGACCGCCGACCAGAAGCTCGTCATGTCGCGGCGAGCGGTCGAGATCGAGACCTTGAACGCCCAGGCCGAGGTCGAGCCTTTGCTCACGCTCGCGGCGCAGCTGACCGAGCTCGCCAACGAAGGCCCCGAAGCCCTGCGCGCGTATCTGCGCAACGCGGGCCTGGGGCTCCTGCGAAAGACTCGCCAGCTCGTTCTGGCCCGGGACCTCCAGCACCCGAAGGAGGCGAAGTGAACTTCCTCACCGCCTTCGGCGTCACGACCGTGGCGTCGTTCCTGCTCGTCCCCGTCTTCCTCGTCTTCGCTCGGGTCTTCGGCCTCTACCTCGTCGTCGAAGAGCGGCGCTGCGTCGTGTTCGAGCTCTTCGGAAAGGTGCGCGCGGTCGTCGACAAGCCGGGGCTGCACTGCCCGTGGCTCTTTCTCGGGCCGTTCGCCGCCATCGTGCCGCTCGTCGGAAAGAAGTACGTCGTCGACTTGCGCCTCGACCAGATGTACCTCCGGAGCCAGGGGGTGAACTCCGAAGAGGGCGCGCCGATGGGCGTCGGCGTCTGGAGCGAGATGTTCGTTCACGACCCGGTGGCGTACCTCTACAAGAACGCCGATCCGCGCGGTTCGCTGCTGGCCAACGTGTCGAACGCGACCGTCCGGTGCCTCAGCAACATGAAGCTCGATCGGATGCTCGAAGAGCGGCACGAGATGAGCCGCGTCGTTCGCGACGAGGTGTCGGCGCAATCGCAGCAGTGGGGGTACGACGTCGGCAGCGTCTACGTGCGCAAGGTGCACTTTCGCGACCTGGGCATGATCGCGCAGATCGAGCAGAAGGTCGTGAACCGCCTGCGGCAGGTGACGGCCGCGATCCAGCAAGACGGCTCGAACCGCGTGAACATCATCCGCTCCGCGGCAGACCGTCAGGCCGCCATCGAGCTCGCCAAGGCCAGCGCCATGCGACCACGGATCGTCGGCAGCGCCATCGCGCAGATCGCCCGCCGCCCCGACGTGTGCGAGGCCCTCTTCGACGTCCTCGAGATCCAGCAGCTCACCTGGGCCGAGGGCCTCATCGTGCAGGTCATCCCCACCGGCGCCGAGCTCCTCGCGCAGATGTCGGCTGCGGGCATCACGAGGCCGGCGCGCTAGAACCTGAGCTGGTGAGCCGGTGAACTCGTGAAGAAGCGAAAGAAGCGGCGCGTCGCGAGACACGCGCCGGCCCTTGCCTGCCCGTTCTGCGGCGAGGCCGAAGAGCTCTTCGTCGACGCGGGCGGCGGCGACGCGCAGGTCTACACCGAAGACTGCGCGGTCTGCTGCCGCCCGCGCGTCGTGCACGTCGAGCCGGGCGACGAGCCCGGCGAAGTGCGCGTCTGGCTCGAGCGCGGGGAGTGAGGAGCCGCGTCGCGGCTACTTCGCGATGATCTGCGTGCAAAAGCCTCCGATGCACTGAAGGGTCGCGTCGCAGCACTTTTGCGTCGCGCTGCGGCTCTCCCGACGCCAAATTCAAATCATTGGAGGCCAACGAGCCATCCCAACGCGCCACCTATGCGCCACGAACGGAAATAACTGCCGCCAGGAGAGATCACACGCGGGGGAGCTTCTGCGAGCCGTGGAGGACGCCCGCGTAGAGGTCCCCCTTCTTTGCCACCCGCTCGAGCACACTCCTGATCGTGAACCGCCTCGGGTCGAGCGACTCGTCGAGCTCGTCCCACTCGATGGGCGTCGAGACGACGGCGCCGTCGCGCGCGCGGATCGTGTAGGCGGCGACGACCGTTTTGCCCTCGCCGTTCTGGCCGTAGTCGACGTAGAGCTTCCCGCTGCGCCTGTCTTTCATGCGCTCGACCGTCGCGATCTTTGGCAGCACCTTGGCGACGGCGCGCGCGATCTGCTCGGCGAACGCGGTGGCCTGCTCGTGCGTTGGGCCGGGCGCGATGGGCACCAGCACGTGGACGCCGCGCTTCCCGCTGGTCTTGACGATGCTCTCGAGCTTGAGCGCGTCGAGCAGCGCGCGCACCGCGCGAGCCACCTCGACGAGGTGATCCCAGGGCCCGTCTCCCGGATCGAGGTCGAGGACGACGTAGTCGGGTAGCGCGATCGTGGGCTCGTGGGCGGACCACCCGTGCAGCGTGAGGGCTGCGAGGTTCGCGAGCCACTGGAGGGTCTCGACGTTGTCGCAGACGATCCTTCTCTTGTTGTCGTGACGCTCGCCCACGTCCACGAGGCGAACGAAGTCGGGGGTCTTGTCGGGCGCGTTCTGCTGGTACCACTCGGGCGCGTCGATGCCGTTGGGGTATCGCTGAAGCGTCAACGGGCGGCCCGCGAGGTGCGGGAGCATCACCGGGGCGATGGCCGTGTAGTAGTCCCAGATCTCGCGCTTGGTGATGCCGTCGCGCGGGAAGAGCACCTTGTCGGGGTTCGAGAGCTTGGGCGCGTCGCGCCACGCGGCTCCGGCCGGCCTCTTCGAAACGGGGGCGTCCTGCCCGCCGGGCTCCTTCGCCGGCTTCGTCGGCTGCGTCGCCTGCGTGGATTTTGCAACCCGCGCAGGCGCGGAGGGAGCGTCTTGCTTCGTCATCGAGCGCGCTCCTTGGGCCTTTGCGACCTTCGCGGTCGCGGTGACGGCGGCGATGCTCTCGAGAGCCGTAGCCGGTGCTTCGCGCACGCAGTCGCCGGGGGTCTTGTCTGCGCGGAGGCCGAGAAACCGCGGGTGCCGCATCGAGCCTTCACGGGTCCACTCGGTGAACGCGCACTCGCACACGAGCGACGGCGTGACCCAGCGCGCGTCTTTGATCTTCGGCGCGCCCTCGATCGGCGGTTCGTTGACGCGCGCTGCGTTCAGCCGCGCGCCGAGCGCCTGTCGCGTCCGCGCGTCGAAGCCCGTGCCCACGCGGCCGGCGAAGACGAGGGCCCCGGGTCGCGACGGCTCGACGACGCCGAGCAGGAGCGCGCCCACGTCGTCGTGTGTCCCCGCCATGGGGATGTACCCGGCGATCGCGCACTCTTGCCGCTTGTCGAACCGAAGCTTGATCCATTGCCCCGAGCGACCCGCCGTGTACGCCGAGCCCCGCTTCTTCGCGATCAGGCCCTCGAGTCCGTTCGCCTTGGCCGCCGCGAGCAGGCCTTCGACCTCGCCCTCGACCGCGCGTGACAGCACGATGGGCGGCCTCGGGTTGCGCACGAGCGCCTCGAGCAGCTCGCGCCTCCTCTCGATCGGCTCGCGTCGGAGATCGCGTCCGTCGAGCCAGAGGAGATCGAACACCGCGAAGACGATCGCCGCGGCGTCTGGCTTTCCCACGGCGGCCTTCGCCAGCCAGTCCTGCAGGGCGCCGAACGACGGGCGCCCCTTCGCGTCGACGACGCAAGCTTCGCCGTCGACGACGCACTCGCGCGCTCCGATCGCGCCGACGGCGTCGGCGATGGGACGGAAGCGATCGGTCCAGTCGTTCGCCCGGCGCGTATAGAGCCGCACTTCGGGGCCCGCCTTGCACGCGAGCAGCCGGTACCCATCGTACTTGATCTCGTAGAGCCACTCGTCGGGGTTCCCGATCTTCGCGTCCGCCGTTGCCAGCGCGAGCTCGCCCACGGTGTCTTTGAGGGCGCGGGCGCTCTGGCCCTGCTCCGACGCGCCCACGCGACGTGGCCCTCGCGTCGCCTCTTTCCCGCTCACCACGGACTCGGGGCGCTCCGTGATCACGTCGAGCGCGGGGTTGGCCTGGGCGTCCTTTGCCTTGAAGAAGAGCCACTGGGACTTGCCAGGCTGACCCGCGCCGTCGTCCAGCCGGCCGCCGCCGCGGTTGGTGCGAACGAAGTGCCAGTCCCCGACGAGCTTCTCGCCGGCGATGCGCACGTGCAGGTGCCCCTTGGCCATCATCGCCTGCTGCTGTCCCGGCGGCACGGTGTCGTACGTCCCGCGGTCCCAGAGGAGGACATCTCCCGCGCCGTACTCGCCGTCGGGGATGCGCCCCTCGAACTTGTTGTAGGCCATCGGGTGGTCTTCGGTCTGGACGGCCAGGCGCTTGACCGCGGGATCGAAGCTCGGCCCCTTGGGGACGGCCCAGCTGGCCATCGCGCCGTCGATCTCGAGGCGCAAGTCGTAGTGCAGTCTTCGCGCGTCGTGTTTCTGAACGACGAACTCGAGGGCGCGCGGATCCGCCGTTTTCTTTCCCTTCCAGGCTTCGTCTTGCGACGATCCAGGCTCGGGCGTCACCTCGAAGTCGCGCTTCGCCCGGTACGTGGCGAGACGATCGGGGCTGCTCGTCTTTTCAGTATCGGCCTTGTTTGCCTCGTTTGCCTTGTTCGCCTTGCGCTTCATCCACACCCGCTAGAGAGTTTTCGAGATGCGCGCCTTCTGGTCCGGTGAAATCGCGTTCGGCCTGGTCACCATACCGGCCAAACTCTACACGGCTACGAAAGACCTCACGCCCCAGTTCCACCAGCTCCACAAGGAGTGCGGGACACGGATCAACCTGGTGCGGAGGTGCCCGAAGTGCAATCGGGATCTGCCCTGGGACGAGATCGGCAAGGGCTACGAGGTCGCCAAGGGCGAGTACGCCCTCTTCACCAAAGAGGAGCTCGCGAAGCTCGACGGCGACGACTCGACCGGCACGATCGAGATCGTCGAGTTCGTCGACCCGCTCGAGGTCGACCTCGCGTACGTGGAGAAGAGTTACTGGGTCGGGCCGGGCAGCAAGAACGTTCGCGGGTACTCGCTCTTGCGAACGGTGCTCGACGACGTGAAGAAGGTCGCCCTCGCCAAGGTGAAGATCCGCACGCGAACGCGCCTCGCCCTCTTGCGCCCGCGGGGGCGGCTCTTCTCGCTCGACATGATGCGCTTCGCCGAGGAGCTCGTGGCCGGCGACGAGATCGCACCGGCGGAGGGCAAAGAGTCGAGCGACCGCGAGAAGCAGCTCGCGCTTCACCTCGTCGACGAGCTCACCGGTCCGTTCGATCCGGCCAGGCACCCCGACGAGTACCGGAGCGCCGTCCTCGCCGCCGTCGACGAGAAGGTCGAGGCGGGAGAGGTCGCGCGCGACAGCACCGCGGGCGAGGCCCCCGTCGAGGCCTCCGAGAGCAAGGGAGGCGGCGCCCAGGTGATCGATCTCGCCGAGCTCCTGTCGCGGTCCATCAAGAGCGCGTCCAAGCCCGGTCCGGCGAAGGCGAAGAGCGCCGAGGAGGCCAGCGAGGCCGAGGCGAGCGGCCAGTCGGAAAAGAAGCCCGAGAAGGGCAAGGGCCGGAAGAAGCACGCAACGGGGTAGGTCGCGGGGTCGCGACGACGCCTTTGCGGTTTCTCACTTTGCCGCTGCGGCTTCCTCGTGGCTGAAGTCGACGGACAGCCCGTGGGTACCCTGAGCGGCTACGCGCCGAAGGTGAAGAAGCTGGGCACTTCGTCGGCGCAATGAACGGGGTGCTCGAGCGTCACGGCTGGAGCGAAGCCCATCGCCGCCTCATCGGATTTCGCGTCGCACCGGCCATGGCGTGCTTCAGCGACGCGCCCGACGCGAGGCCGTCTTCGGCGCTCCCGGCACCGTGAGGATGTGGACCGAGCTCTGAGACGGCTTGACAATGCGTATCCATTCGGTTACCTATCGTATCGGCTGACGGCGGTCGAACGCGGTCTGCAGCAGACATCCCCGTTCGCATCGTCAGCGAAAGCGTAACCGTGAGGGTTCAACCGATGCGCCACGCCCACGCCCATGCGCAGGTCGATGTGTATCGAGCCATCGCCGACCCGACACGGCGCGCGATCCTCGATCGGCTACGCGCGGGCCCTGCGCCCGTCAACGCGCTCGCGGCCGAGTTCGAGCAGAGCCGCCCCGCCATCTCGAAGCACTTGCGCGTGCTTCGAGACGCGCGGCTCGTCTCGGAGCAGCGCGCCGGCCGCGAGCGCGTCTACGACCTTTGCCCGGTGCCCCTCCAGCAGGTCGCAGGCTGGGTCGAGGGTTACCGCGGCTTCTGGCACGTCAGCCTCACGAACCTCAAACGACACCTGGAGAAGAACCCATGACCATCTCGAAGAGTGGCGCCCGCGCCGTTGCGGCCCTCGGCGAAGGAAAGATCGTAGGCATGGTGGAGATCGCCGCCCCCGTCGAGCGCGTCTTTCGCGCCCTGACGGACGGCGACGAGATCACCAAGTGGTGGGGCTCCCCCGATCTCTATCGGACCACCGGGTGGGTCGCCGACTTGCGACCCGGCGGTCGCTGGCGTGCGTCCGGCGTGGGCGCCGACGGCGCGGCCTTCCACGTCGAGGGAGAGTACCGGGAGATCGACCCGCCGCACCGGCTCGTGCACACCTGGAAAGCCGCGTGGGACGGCAACAACGAGACGACCGTCTCGTACAAGCTCGAAGCGATCGACGGCGGCACGCGCGTGACCCTCCGTCACGAAGGCTTCGCGGACCGCGTCGAGTCGTGCCGCGGGCACGCCGCCGGCTGGGAGCGCGTGCTCGACTGGCTCGTGGCGTTCGTCGCGCCCGTCGAGCCACTGCGGTACTACTTCTGTCGCCTGGTTCCCCCGCGCCCCACGTTCGCCGCGGACCTCGACGCCGCCGAGATGGAGTTGATGCGCCAGCACGCGCAGTACTGGAGGGGGATGCTGGCGGAGGGCAACGCGATCGTCTTCGGCCCGGTCGCCGACCCGGTCGGGGCCTGGGGCCTCGGCGTCCTTCGCGCCGCGAACGACGAGGCGCTGCACGCTCTGCGCGACGGCGACCCGGTCATCAAGTCCGGGCGCGGATTTCGCTACGAGATCCTTCCGATGATTCGCGCCGTCGCTCGATAGCTCGGGCTCTCGTGGTTTCCGTCGTCACCCGTGACTCCTGACGGGCCTTCATGGCATCGGAACGAGGCGCGCGGGAACTTCGGGGCAACCGCGCGGTCCGAAACGAATGCACCTCGAAGCGAGACCACGGAGCGACACCATGGGCGGATCGAGCAGATTGGGCCGCGAGGCCCTCGTCGTCGGCGGTGGAATCGGGGGCCTAGCGGCCGCCTGCGCGCTGTCGAACCACTTCGAGCGCGTCACCATCCTCGAGCGCGACGAGGCTCCCGATTCGCCCGCCGTGCCACGGCCGGGCGTGCCCCAGGGCAAGCAACTGCACGCGCTCCTTGCCGGCGGACATCGCGCGCTCGACGAGCTGTTTCCCGGAGTGGTCGACGACCTCGACGAGGCAGGCGCCCCTCGACTGACGCAGGGGCTCGACCTCCGGATCGAGCGGCCCGGCTTCGATCCCTTCGTCCAGCGAGATCTCGGCTTCTACTCGTACGGAGTCACGCGCCCGCAGCTCGAGTTCTGCGTGCGCCGCCGCGTCGAGGCCCTCGGCAACGTCCGCTTCGAGGCCGGCTGCCGCGTCCTCGGGCCGGTGAGCACAACCGACGAAAGGGCGATCGGCGGAGTCCGGTGCCAGCGCGCGGGCCGGTCGGAGACGCGGAGCGCCGAGCTCGTCGTCGACGCGTCGGGCACCGGGGAGCTCACGCTCGCGGCGCTGCGCGCGACGGGCCACACGGGGACGGCCGGCGTGCCCGAGACGACGATAGGCGTCGACATTGGGTACTCGAGCGCCGTCTTCGATATTCCGGCCGATGCCTCCCGCGGCTGGAAGGGGGTCATGCACCTACCGGACGCCCCCAGGACCAGCCGCAACGGGCTGCTGTTCCCCGTCGAGGGCCACCGGTGGATGCTCGCCCTCGGTGGCCGGCACGATGATCATCCACCGGGCGACGAGGCAGGCTTCCGCGAGTACGCCGCGACCTTGAGGACGAGGACGATCGCCGACGCGATCGGCCCCGCGAAGATGATCTCGCGCGTCGATCGGTTTCGCTTCCTGGAGAGCCGCTTGCGGCACTTCGAGCGCGTCCCCTCGTTCCCGGGCGGTCTCTTGCCCATCGGCGACGCGATCTGCCGGTTCAATCCTGTGTTCGGTCAGGGAATGACCGTCGCGGCCCTCCAGGCGCTCGCGCTGGCTCACGTGCTCGCGGCGGCGGCGAACGCCGGCGAGACCGTCGAGTCGGTCCGGCGACCCTTCTTCGAAGAGGTGGCCGCGATCGTCGACACGCCCTGGGCGCTCGCAGCGGTGCCCGACTTCGTCTATGCGCGAACCGTGGGCGAACGGCCGGCCGACTTCGCGGCCAGTCTTCGCTTCGGCGCCGCCCTCACGCGCGCCACCGCGCGGCACGCCGACCTCCACAAGCTCGTGGCCGAGATCCAGAACCTGATGAGACCGCGCTCGGCTCTGAGGGAGCCGCAGTTCCTCGAGCGAATCATGGCGGAAATGGCGAGCTGACAGCCGGACGAGAGCGCGACGATGCTGAAGGTCGCGAAGCAGGCTCTCAGGAGCTATTCCCCTTGCGAACCCGACGGCGTCTCGCTGAAGCGATACCCGACTCCGCGCACGGTCTCGATGAAGCGCCCCGCGGTCCCGAGCTTGTCGCGGAGGCGCTTCACGTGGGTGTCGACGGTGCGTGACGCGATCTCCGAGTCCATGGCCCACACGTCGCTCAGCAGCGTGCCGCGGGCCTGCACGCGATCGCGCCGCTCGGTCAGGGTCACGAGCAGCTTGAACTCGAGGGCGGTGAGCGCGATCTCTTCGCCTCCGACGGTCACCCGGTGCGCCTCGCGATCGATGTGGAGCTCCGCCACCTCGATCACGCGCTGCTCCGACGACTTGCCGCGCCGGAGAACGGCGTCGATGCGGAGCATGAGCTCGCGCACGCTGAACGGCTTGACCACGTAGTCATCCGCACCGAGCTCGAACCCCACGATGCGATCGATCTCTTCGGCCTTCGCCGTGACCATGATGATCGGCACGAACTGCGTGAGGGGCTCGCGGCGCAACGCCTTGGCGACCGCGGTCCCCGGGACGTCGGGCAGCATGAGGTCGAGCAGCACGATGTCCGGCTTCACTTCGAGCGCGAGCTTGAGCCCCTCTTCGCCCGTCGCGGCCGCGAAGGCGCGGTGCCCGGCCTGCGTGAGGTTGTATTGCAGCACCTCGCGCAGGTCGGCTTCGTCCTCGATCACGAGCACCCGAGCCATGGGCGGGAGCGTCTTCTGACTGCGCGACCGGTCTGCGCCGGGCACGTGACGTTTTCGTCACGCACGCGCCGCGCTCAGCGCACGTCGAACACGTATTCCGCCCAGCCCACCCCGCCGCGGTCGTCGCGCAACACGACCCACAGGTGCACGTTGCCCGCGACGGTCGGCGCGGTCCACCCGTTGTCGCTCGTCGTGGCCAGGTCGGTCGCGTCGCGCCCGGTGCGGTCGGCGTCGAACGAACCGCCGGTCGTGTACCACGCGACCGCCATCGACTCGCGATCGACGACGATGGCCTGGACGTTCAGGTCGAAGACCACGAAGCGCTCCGCGCCGCTGCACCCCCCCGCGATCGTGCAATCGGCTTCGCACGTCGTGCTGGTCTCGTCGGGGCCGCACACGCCGTCGCCGCACGCATCCGTGGTCGGGCACGACGCCCAGGCGAGTTCGAGGGTAACGTGCGCGCCCGCCGGCACCGGGTTCGTTCCCTGGTCGGAGGCGACGAGCGGCGCTCGAGCCCCGGCCACGGCGAGCCAGGCCACCACGGGGTTCGTGTTCGCGTGATAGCGGTGCTGGTACTCGACGCCGACTTCCGCGGGAATGACGCCCGCACCACACGACAGCCGCGTCTCATCGATGGTGATCGGGGTCGGCGAGCTCGGGGCCAGGATCCGGATCGGGTCGTAGTAACCCCCCGTCGTGTCGGGATCGACCGGCCGGCCCTGCGGCTGTCCGGGGACCGGAGGCGGGACGTCGGGCCCGAAGAGCTTGCACGCGTCGGGCGGGATCGTGCCGGCCACCTGCTCGCCGTCGCCGAGGGACACGAACCAGTCTCCCGCGGTCTGTTCGCACTTGGCATTGACCGGGCCGAGGTCCGCGAGCGGCTTGCGCGCCTCGCAGAAGTCCCAGCGAAGGCCTCCGTTCGGGATCGTTCCGGAGCGATCGACGTAGAGCGCGCGGTACTTGACGCTCGTGGTCGGCGCCGCCTCGGCGGGGTCCGACTGGATGGCGAGCACGCTCGGGTCGGTGACGAGCGAAATGGTTTGATCGAGGTCGGGCTTGCAGGCCGACGCGAGCGCCAGGCACGTCGCGCCCGCGACCAGGCCCGGCACGACGCGGGCGACGCGAACGAGGCGGACGAGGCGCGAGCCGACAGCTACCACGTGACCCTCGCGCCGATCACGGGCAGCACCGGGAACCCCGTGATGTACCCGCGCTGCTTGTAGCTGGGATTGTACACGATCTCCTCGGGGTTCGAGTGGTCGGTCACGTTCTGCACGTCGAGGTACACCTCGCCGTCGATGCGTCCGTATTTGAAATGCTTGGCCACGCGCGCGTCGAGCGAGACGAACGACGGGATTCGAATCGAGTTGTGCTCTCCGAAGATCGGCTCGAACGTGTGCCGCGTCGAGTCGTAGAACGAGCCCAGAACCGGCGTGCGCGGATAGCCCGTCGCAAAGCGGAACCGGAGGCCGACCTCGAAGCCCGCGCCGAGGTCGTAGGACCCGAGCGCCGTGAAGACGTGCGACTGGTCGTAGTCGAAGAGACGCCAGTCGAGGGTGGGCGCGTCCTTCCGTTCGCTGCGGAGGATGCTGTAGCTGACCCAGCCGAAGAAGCGGCCGACCTGCTGCTGACGCAGGAGAAACTGCGTGCCATAGGCGCGGCCGATCCCGGTCTGTTCGAGCGCCTGCGCCAGCAGCGGGCTCTCGGCCAGACTGCGCGCGACGAGCTCCTGCTGCTCCGAGAGGAAGCCGGTCATCTCGATCGACAGAGACGGGGTCAGCTGGAACGAAGCCCCCGCCAGGTAGTGCTGGGCCGACGAGAGACCGAGCGGCGGCGTGCCGAAGGCGGCCGAGATGTCTTCCGGCTGCGGGGCCTGATGGTAGATGCCGAAGGCCGCCTTGGCCGCGATCTCCGGCGTGAAGGCGTAGCGCACGGCCAGCCGGGGCTCGATCTCGGCGGACTCGCTCGTGAGGCCTTCGTTCGGCGAGGGCGCGGTCACGGGGACGGCCTTGGTGGTCGAGGTGATGTACGGCTCGAAGCGCGCGCCCGGGATGACGTGCAGCCGATCGTCGAGGAGCGAGATATCGGCCTCGGCGTAGGGCGCGAGCGAGCCGATCACGGTCTTCCAGTCGTCGGCAGCGACGCCCGCGGGGGGAGGCTCGCCGAAGACGTACTCGTCGCCTTCGCGGGGCGGCGCTCCGATGGAGCCGTTACGGTGGAGCGACGAGGCGACCATCTCGATGTCGACGCCGACGGCGCCGCGAATGTGGTCGGCGAGCGGCCCGTGCCAGTCGGCGCGCAGCCCGAAGAGCGTCGAATCGTTCTTCGCGTCGGTGACGATCGAGCCGTACGCGTTCGCGAGCGTCGTCCTGGTGACGCCGAAGGAGGGCACGACGGTGACGACGCTGCTGTCGGGCTGGTGCTTCTCGTACCGGAGGTAAATCCGCTCGAAGTCGGTGCCCGTCGTCTGCTGCGTCGTGAGGCTCGGATCGGGGTTTACCAGCGTGTTCGCGATGCGGTCCGACGAGGCGAGCACGCCGAACTCGAGGGTCTCGTGGGGCGCGAGTTCGTAGACGATCCGCGCCTGCGCGTCCCAGTATCGCGGGATCGGCACGATGTTGCCGACGTCTTCCGAGGTGACGGCGTTGACGGACGTATCGAGGTAACTCTTCCGGATGCCGGCCGCGACGTGGACCCGGTCGGCGACCTTGGCGCGCACGTCAGCCGAGGCGTCGATGACGTCGGCGCCCGCGCTCCCGTGGATGCCGTCTTCGTCGAGCGGACGCATGGCGACGGTGACCAGGCCGCCCAGGCCGCGGCCGTAGCTCGGACCGTAACCGCCCGGCACGAGCTCGACCGACTTGACGAAGTTCGACGGCAAGATCGAGCGGTAGCCCCCGCCGTGGTAGAGGAGCGGCACGTGGACGCCGTCGACGTAGACGCGCGTGTCCTGCGGAGCCGAGCCCCAGACCACGAGCGACGACGAACCCGCGGCCGCGCGCGCCACGCCGGGCAGGTTCTCGACGACCTTGAGCACGTCGCCCTGGGTCCCCGGCACCTTCGCGGCTTGCGTCGCCTGGACCTCCGTCGACACGACCTGTTTCTTGAGCCGCGGCGCGGTGACCACGATCTCGTCGTCTTCGTCGGCGGAGCCGGTCTTCTCCTTCTTCCTGTCGACCTCGTAGGTCGCGTCGATCTTCTTGCTCGCCTCGAACGTCTCGGTGGTGCCCACGGTCGCGAGGCTCTCGCCGGAGATCGTGACGAGGTGGTCGCCCGGCGCGATGTCGAGAATGCGAAATTTGCCTTGCGCGTCGGTCAGCGCCTCCTGGCCGGTGTCGACCGCGACGCGCACGTTGGCCATCGGTTGCTTGCCGTGGCGATCGCGGACGACGCCTTCGAAGTCGGCCGTCTGCTTTTTGACGAGCGTCTCGGTGAACGTGAACTGATACCGGTAGGCGATCTTCACCGGGATGGGCGTCCCGTTGATCGTCGCGGGCGTGAAGGTGAACTGCTTCGCGGCGCCGACAGCCGCCGCGTCGAAGTCCGGCCCCGCGGACTCGACGACGGACACCGCGGCCACCTTGCCGGTCGCGTCGATGGCGATCTGCAGGAGCACCGCCGCGCCCTTGCCGGCGGCCACCTGCGAGGGCGGGAACTGCGCGTCGACGAACGTCACGAGCTTCGGAGGGACGATCACGCGCCGGCTCGAGGGCGCGGCTTGCCCCGTTTGCCCCGCCGACTGGGCGCGCGCCGTAGGGGCGACCGACAGGCTCATCGCCAGCGCGGTCGCGGCGGCGAAGCGATCGGCGCGCGCTCTCATTCCAGTTCGAACCGTTGAGTCACCATGGCGGTCGCGACGACCGGCCGGCCGCACAGGGTCGCGGGCTCGTAGACGCACTTCTTCGCCGCCTCGAGGGCCGCCTCGTCGAGGCCGTAGCCCAGGCCGCTCACCACGCGCGCCGCGATCACGCGGCCCGTCTCGCCGACCGTCACCTCGACTTTGACGAGGCCCTCGATCTCGGCCTGCTTGGCCTGCATCGTGTACTTGCCCTGCACGCCCACGGTGCGCCTGGGCCGAACGACGGCCTGGGTGCACTGATCGGGGCCCGCGGCGGCGAGCTGCTGCACGGCCTTCTTCGTGACGGCCTTCGGCGCCGCCGCCGCGCCGGCCCCACCGGCCGCGGCGCGCGCACCGAGCCCCGCCGGGATGGCCAGATCGGAAGAGCGTCGTGTAGGGAAAGAGTGTAGATCTCGGTG
>OBLW0100000267.1_pt1 | contig 44844 bp, 38 predicted proteins | sample 1520161 | NCBI WGS metagenome assembly OBLW01 (sample SAMEA3539309, study PRJEB22396) | soil metagenome | biome: tundra; feature: field; material: soil | place: USA | collected 2010-05 | depth 0.15 m
CTCGTTCTCCGATGTACTGGCCCTCGAGAACCGTGGCAATGGCCAGCCCGATGCGCGCTTTGAACGCGCTCTCCAAAGCCATCAACAACGGCGCCGCAGTGGAGCGCCGCTCGAGTAGAAGAAAAACGATTCCGCCGCAGCCAGAGCCGTAGGGGCGCTCGTCCTCATCGTCGACCGTAGAATACCGCTCAACCACCGGCCCATTCGCGGTAAGCCACCACGCACGGCGCGCTACTTCAGCTTCAAGGCATCCCCCGCTCACGGTGCCGGCACGGCGGCCATCCTGCGCAAGCAGCATGCGCGCGCCCGGTTTGCGATAGCTGGAGCCCTCGACAGCGATGACCGTCGCCAGAACATAATCCACCCCGGAGTTTTCTAGCTCCCGCCAAAGCGGCAGAATTTGTCCGAGGTCGTTCATTGACTCCTATTCTCGCGCAAGTCGTGTCGTTAAACTTCAACCATCTTCGATTGCAACAAATGTTCAATGCGCACGGGCAACTCGCGGACCCGCACGCCCGTGGCGTGATACACAGCAGCAGTGATTGCCGAGGCCACTCCGGCGAGTCCGATTTCGCCGACGCCTCGCGCACCATATTCCCCCATGGCCGGATCGGGATAATCAAGAAAAGTCACGTCGATATCCGGCGAATCGGCACACGTAGCCATCAGGTAATCGGCCATGCTGCCGTTGATGGGTTGCCCCGACCGCTGATCGTAAACGGTCTCTTCAAGCAGGCCCATGCCGACGCCCATCACCACGGCGCCTGCAATCTGATTCGCAGCAGACTTCGGATTGATGATGCGTCCGGCGTCAATGACTGTGACCACGCGGCTGACGCGCAGCCGTGCAATTTCAGGCTCCCACTCCACCTCGACAAACTGTGCGCCATAGGAATGCAGCGAAACGCCCTTGGCTTTTGGATCTTCCCAGGATGGTTGGGTCTTGCCCTCGGCGCTGAGGCCATTGAGCCGCGCCATCTTCAGAAGTTCGGCGAAGTGTATGCCGACGTCAGGGTTCTGATCTTTTCCATGAATGCGTCCTTTGGTGAAGGACACGTTTTCGACCTTTGCATTTTGGAACGGCGAACCTTCGGTGGCTGCAGCAAGTTTCTGCAGCTTCTGAATCGCGCCATCGGCACCCGCGGCGATCGCATTCAGCACGGAGCCAGTGACCATGGAGCCGCCGGACATGGGCCCATCAGGCAACGCACTGTCGCCAAGAATTACATCGATACGATCGAGAGGGATGCCGGTCTTTTCGCCGAGCACCTGCGCGAAGATGGTGTAGGTGCCGGTGCCGATGTCCTGTGTGCCGCAGCGCACGCAGAGCCTGCCATTGGCGCAAAATTCGACGGAGGCTGTACATGGCAGACGCAGCGCAACCCAGCTCGCGCCAGCCAGACCCCAGCCGAGGATTTTGCCATCGCGCCGCATCGATCCAACGCCGGCAGTGCGTTTGCCCCAGCCGAGTTTCTTTGCTCCTACCTCGAAGCACTCCTTCAGATGACGCGAAGAAAAGGGCGTGTTTGTGCTTTCGTCTTTTTCCGCATCGTTGATGAGCCGCAACTGAAGTGGATCGATGCTCAACTCCTCGGCCAGCTCGTTCATGCCGGACTCGAGCGCGTAAAGGCCAGGCACGGCGCCGGGGCCACGCATATACATCGGCGCGCCGACATGACGACGAACCAGACCGCTGGTGACCTCGAGGTTGGCCACGCTGTATAGATAAGGTGTGGCTTCGCCGCATCCCTCGTTAAAGTCATCGAGCTGCGATGTGACATTGAGATAGTCGTGACGCAGGGCCAACAGCTTGCCATCTTTTCCCGCACCGAGTTTGATGTGCTGCTCCGTCCGCGGGCGATAGCCGACGCTGGAAAACATCATGCGCCGATTCATGCTCAGCTTCACGGGGCGATTGAGCCGGCGCGCGGCAACCGCCGCCATGGCGGTGTGGGGCCAAGGAAAGAGCTTGCCGCCAAAGCCGGAGCCGAGAAAACGCGTAACCACGCGCACGTTTTCGACCGGTAGGCCAAGCACTTGCGCCATCACGACGCGATGATTGACGACGCCCTGCGAGGTCTCGTAGAGCGTAACGCGATCGCCATCCCATACGGCCACTGAGGCGTGCAGTTCAATTGGGTTGTGCGTCTCAATCGGTGTGATATAGATCTGGTCGATTTTGACCGGTGCCGAAGCGAAGGCCGCGTCCGGATCGCCACGCTTGGAAACAGATTTGCGCGCCCCGGTGTAGTCATCGAGGCTCGCACGCAGATTCGCTGCCTGCGGTTCGTATTCTACTTTCACAGCAGCGGCGCCGGCGGTAGCCTGCTCCAGGGTTTCCGCGATCACGACAGCGACGTGCTGACCCCAATGCCGAACGACATCATCCTCGAACGCTGAGCGCACTTCGCTGTTAGTAGCGTTGTCGTCGCCGGGGACCGTGCGGTAGAGCGGGCCGATGTTTCCGTGATGGAGCAGCAGCAGTACGCCGGGCATCTGTTCCGCAGTGCTCGTGTCGAGCTTGGCGATGCGCCCACTGGCGATGGAGGCGCCAACAGGCACGGCATGCGCCATGCGATCGAAGTGAAAGTCAGCAGCGTATTCGGCAGCGCCGGTGGTCTTCAACGGTCCGTCAATGCGTGGTGTTGCCGTGCCAATGATTGAATCGGTCGTGCTCATGCTTGCCTTTCTTGCGGATCGCACTTCTTGCAGCGATTGGGCGCCGTATTTCTCTTCAGACCTCGAGCACCTTCGACTGCAGCAGATCCTCAATGCGTATCGGCAATTCGCGCACGCGAACGCCGGTTGCGTGGTACACCGCCGAAGCAATGGCCGGCGCTACACCTGCCATGCCGATTTCGCCGATGCCGCGCGCGCCATACTCATTCACGATCAGGTCAGGATAGTCGAGGAAAGTCACGTCGAGATCGGGCAGGTCGGCGCACGTCGGGACAAGATAGTCCGCGAAGTTGCCATTGATGGGCTGGCCGAAATGCTTGTCGTAATGCGTCTCCTCAAACAGGGACATACCCACACCCATCACCGCCGCGCCGAGGATTTGGTTCGCGCCGGCCTTCTTGTTGATGATGCGGCCGCAATCGAAGATGGAGAAGACGCGACTCACGCGCAAGCGCGCGATGTCGGGCTCCCACTCCACTTCGGCGAAGTGCGCGCCGAACGAGTGCAGCGAATATTTTTGCGCCTTGGGATCTTCAAACGAAGGAAACGTGCGGCCCGTCGCGGATATGCCGCTCAGATTTGCCAGCTTGAGCACTTCTTCAAACGGCAAGCCGTTCGCTGTCAGATCGGCGCCGGAGTGCAGTGCGACACCTACGACCTGCGGCTGCTGGTCTTTTGCGACCACGCGGCCATCGGCGATGGTGAGCGAGTCGGGATGCGCGCCGTGGAACGGTGATCCTGGCGTTTGCGCAGCGATGTTGAGCAGGCGTGTCACCGCCTGGCTCACAGCTGCGGTGGCCGCGGGCAGAATGGCGCTGGTCACCATGGAACCGCCGGAGGTCGGCCCATCCGGTAGCGAGGAATCCCCCAGGAAGACATCGATGTGATCCAGAGGCACGCCGGTCTTCGCATGAGCTACCTGCGCAAAGAGCGTGTAGGTCCCGGTGCCAATATCCTGTGTCGCACAGCGCACGCAAACGCGGCCGTTGGGGCAGAATTCGAATGAAGCGGTGCAGGGAATGCGCGCCGCCGACCACGATGCGGCGCCGACGCCCATGCCAATGACCTTGCCATTCCGGCGCATCGAGCCTACTTCGGGCGTCCGTTGGTTCCAGCCGATCTTTTCGGCGCCGACTTGGTAGCACTCCTTCAAATGGCGCGAGGAAAAGGGAAGATTCTTGCCTTCGTCGCGCTCGGCATCGTTTTTGTAACGCAGCTCGAGAGGATCCATCTTGAGCTTGATAGCTAGCTCGTCGATCGCCGATTCGAGCGCGAAAAGGCCAGGCACCGCGCCGGGCCCGCGCATCGGAGCAGGCGCGCCGACATTGCGGTGGACCATGGCCGTCGTCACTTCGAGATTCGGGCAGCTGTAAATGAACGGAGTCTGCTCGCCGCAATGCTCCACAAAATCGTCAAGCTGGGAGGTTTCTGTGTAGAAGTCGTGCCGGATCGCCGTGAGCTTGCCGTCCGGCGTGGCGCCCAGACGAATGCGCTGCTGCGTGCGCGGGCGATGACCGACATTGGAAAACATCATGCGCCGGTCGACGCTCAGCTTCACCGGCCGGTTCAACTGACGCGCAGCCGCAGCCGCGAGCGTTGCCTGCGGCCACGGAGAAAGCTTGCCTCCGAAACCGGAGCCGACAAACCGCGAGATGATGCGGACGTTTTCGCGCGGCACGCCGAGAACCTCAGACATGACCGTCCGAAAACTGACCACCCCCTGCGAACTGTCGTAGAGAGTTACGTTGTCGCCATCCCACACCGCGACCGTGCCATGCATCTCCATCGGGTTGTGCGTTTCTACCGGCGTGGAGTAGGTCTGATCGATGACCACCGGCGCCGACGCCAGGGCCTGGTCGGGATCGCCGCGTTTCCAGCTGCTTTCGCGCTTGCCGTCGAAGTCGGCGCTCAGGTCAGTGCGGACGTCCGGTGATTCGACCTCGTAGTCCGCGTGAATGGCGGCTGCGGCGGCTTTTGCCTGTTCCAGCGTCTCGGCTACCACGACCGCGATGTACTGGCCCCAATAGTAGATGTTCTCGTCCTCAAACGGAGCGCGCGACTCGGCCATCGCTCCATCCTGCTGGCGCGGGAACGTGCGGAAGACGTTCTGAATGTTGCCGTGGCGCAGGACGAGCAGCACGCCGGGCATCTGCTCTGCAGCCGACACGTCCAAGGTCCGAATGCGCCCTTTGCCGATGGTGCTTTGGACGGCGACAGCATGAACCAGGTTGGGGAAGTCATGATCGACCGCGTAGCGCGCAGTGCCGGTCGTCTTCAATGGGCCATCGATGCGAGGCACGGCCGCGCCAATAATGTTGGCAGCGTGGGGAAGTGGTTCGGTCGCCATTGTGATCTCCTAGTGCCGCGATCCGTCCAGAGTTGATTTACGGTCTCGTAAGAGAAACCTGGTTACTCATTTCGAAATCTAGGCGGTTGCGAGCTTGAGCGTACGGACCAGGCAGCGCTTTGCCAGTTCGATCTTGAACGCGTTGTCGGTGTGGGGTTTTGCGCCGGCAAGTGCCGCTTCGGCAGCTTTGCGGAAAGTGGCAGCATCGGCGGGCTTGCCCATCAGAGCGGCCTCGGCCTCGTGTGAGCGCCATGGCTTTGTTCCCACGCCGCCCATGGCAATGCGCACATAACGGATGTGTCCACCTTCGACCTTCGCCACGACAGCCGCCGACGAGAGAGCAAATTCGTAGCTAGCGCGATCCCGCAACTTCAGATAGACCGACTTCACACCCTCAACCGGCTTGGGCAGGTCAACATAGGTGACTAACTCGCCGGGCGCAAGAGCGTTTTCGATATTGGGCGTATCGCCAGGCAGCTTATGGAACTCAGCAATAGGAATGATGCGCTTGCCCTTTGGGCCTTCGACATGAATCACAGCCTCGAGAGCGGCCATCGCCACGCACATATCCGAAGGATGAGTAGCGATGCAGTGCTCGCTCGTACCGAGAATCGCGTGTGTTCGATGGAATCCTTCAAGCGCTGCGCAGCCTGTGCCAGGCGTGCGCTTGTTGCAGCCATAGCCGCCGGGCGTCCCGGCGCTCGGCTCGCGAAAATAGGCGCACCGCGTGCGTTGCAGCAAGTTGCCGCCCGTGGTCGCCATGTTGCGCAGCTGAGGGGACGCCCCAGAAAGAAGCGCCTCCGACAGCACCGCGTATTTCTCCTTCACGTCGGCGTTCCAGGCCAGGTCAGAATTCCGCACCAGCGCGCCAATGCGCAATCCGCCGTCCGGCAGCGGTTCGACTTTGTCCAACGGCAGCAGATTGATATCGACCAGTGCGGGCGGCCGCTCGACGCTGAGCTTCATCAGATCCACGAGCGTGGTGCCTCCGGCAATGAACTTGCCGCCCGGCGCGCCAGCCAATGCTTTATCGACGCTCGATGCCTTGACGTAGTTAAAGGTCTGCATGTTCGTCCTCCTCCGTCAGGCTTGCGCCCGCACGCGTTTCACCGCGGCAACAATGTTGGTGTAGGCGCCGCAGCGGCAGATATTACCGGCCATGGCGTGCTTGAGGTCTTCGTCCGTCGGACCGATCGGCTCCTTGAGCAGGGCGACGGCGCTCATGATCTGGCCGCTTGTGCAGTAGCCGCATTGATAGCCGTCATGCTCCACGAAGGCCGCTTGCATCGCGTGCAGGTTGTCGGGCTGTCCAATCCCTTCAATGGTGGTGATTTCATCCCCTTCATGCATCACCGCGAAGGAGAGGCAGCTGTTCACGCGGCGGCCGTTCACATGCACAGTGCATGCGCCGCACTGGCCGTGATCGCAGCCTTTTTTTGTGCCGGTGAGATGGATCCGCTCGCGCAGCGTATCAAGCAATGTGGCGCGCGTATCCAAGCCGCGCAGCGTGTAATCCTTGCCGTTGATGCGGAGAGAAACAGTCGTGGCTCCTGCGGCGTCGGTGGCCTCATCGGCCTCTGGAGCAATGACCGGAGCCGCCGCTGCTAACGGGGCAGCGCCAGCTAGAAGTCCTGTCGCGCCGATGCCGGACAGAAACGAGCGGCGACTGAACCGTCCGCCACCCGCCGCAGAATTGGGCGGAGGCAACGGCTCCAACTCCAGCGTCTGCTGGTCCTGAGCCAGCTCCTTTTGAGGCGATTGGGAGCGCAGGTGCTTGAGATGCAGAGGGAGCGTATCTGCCACAGGGGACCTCCTCGGGACGAATCCCGTGCCGCTATCCTACCCGAGTTTCTATAAGGGTAGAAAGGGTGATTCAACGCGGAACGAAGAATCGTTCCCGTCGAGTGAAAAGACCGAATCGAAACGTGGAGAACCGTCGCGAACCGGTAGGTTGGTTATTCCAAGCCCCGCTTCAAGAATCCAGGAACAGATCACCAGATCCAAAAAACTAAACGTTGACCAATGCCTTCATCGCCGGCACGTACCGGTCGCCGGATGCGGCGTCCGGGGGAAATATTTCTCGCAAAGAATTTACCACTTCTGGAGAAAGCGTGAAATCTATTGCAGCCGCATTCTCCTCAAGATACTTCCGGCGCTTCGTTCCGGGTATCGGAACAATATCCTCGCTCTGTGCCAGCACCCAAGCCAGCGCAAGTTGACCGGGCGTCATGCCCGCAGCCTCTGCATGCTGCCTGACCTTTGCAACCAGCTCGAGGTTGCGCTGGAAGTTCTCTCCCTGGAAACGGGGACTGTTGCGGCGGTAGTCGTCGGGGTCGAAGTCATCAGGGCTCTTGATGGTGCCGGTCAGAAATCCACGACCGAGCGGACTATAAGCGACGAACCCGATCCCGAGGCGACGGCAGGTGGGCAGAATTTCCGGCTCCGGGTCACGCGTCCAAAGAGAGTATTCGGTCTGCAGCGCGGTGATGGCATGGACACGATGCGCCCGCTCAATGGTCGCTGGCGCCGCCTCCGAGAGACCAAGATAGCGGACCTTGCCTTCCTCGATCAGCCGCGCCATGGCGCCAACGGTCTCTTCAATCGGCGTTTTGGGATCGACCCGATGCTGGTAATAAAGGTCGATAGTCTCGATCCCGAGTCTCTGCAGGCTCCCTTCGACTGACTTGCGCACATAAGCAGGGCTGCCATCGACGCCCCGGCGCGTTGGATCGGAGGGGTCGCGCACAATGCCGAACTTGGTGGCGACAAAGAAGCGGTTGCGCCGGCCTTTGAGCGCGTTGCCCACCAGAATTTCGTTTTTGTGCGGGCCGTAAACATCGGAGGTGTCGAGGAAGTCGATACCCAGTTCAAGAGCGCGGTCAATCGTGGCCAGCGATTCCTGGTCGTCGCGCCCACCATAGAACTCGCTCATGCCCATGCAGCCAAGGCCAATGGCCGAGACCACGGGGCCATGCGAGCCCAACCTGCGGGTCTTCATGGTTGCTACCTCTGCCTTTTTTGATGCTCGTCAGCCGACGGGCTCAAGCGCGCAATCGACTTCCGGCTCGACCAGGGCCGGGTTGGTGATACGAATGCGCTCTTCAATCATTTTGTAGTTGGCAATCTTGTGTGTGAGAAGCGCATGGGCCCGCTGCAATTCTACGATCTGGTCGGCAATGCCGGCCTGGTGATCTTCAAGAATCTTGCGCCGCTCAAGCGACGTGGCATCGCCTAGTTCGCGCAGCTCGGCATACCGCTGCATTTCGCGAATCGGCATGCTCGTGGCCCGCATGCTGTGGAGGAAGTGAAGCCAGGCCTCGTCGGCCTCGGAATAGCGCCTGTGACCGTTGCGCGCGCGTCCTACCGGCTGAATCAGCCCTACGCGCTCATAGTAGCGAAGCGTGTGCGCGGTCATTCCGCACCGCTCTGCCATGCTTCGTATGGTGTATCCCGGGTTCTGCATAACATCACCGTACAACTTAAAGCGCGATCGAAGTCAAGCGCTCTGCAGGCTCCCGAGGCCGGGCACGCTCTATAGGGAAGAAAGAACCAAGTCGCGCGGGAATGTTGGATGCCATAACTATTGTGTCTTCAATCACATGTTGAAGTCAACGCGATCATGCAACCGGGATTTGCTTAACAATTCTTAAGAAAGAAACGAGGCCAAAATGGGGGTCTGGACGAGGCAGTCGACGCCCATCAATCCCGTATGATCGAACCGGGAAGGCAGTCGGGTGAGGCGATCGTGACCGTGGACGCAGGGACGCAGAAGGGCGTCGATACCGAGCTGTACAAGAAGATGCTAACCGTGGCTCTCGAAGAGGCTCAGCTGGGCCGTGTCGAAGGCGGCATACCGATCGGGGCCGCGCTTTTTAAGCGCACGGGCGAATTGGTCAGCCGCGGGCACAACCGGCGCGTGCAGCAGAACGATCCCAGCGTGCATGGGGAGACAGATGCCTTTCGCCGCGCGGGCCGCCAGCGCAGTTATCGCGACATGGTCATGGTCACAACACTGGCGCCGTGCTGGTATTGCAGCGGCCTGGTGCGGCAATTCCGGATCGGTATGCTCGTGGTGGGCGAAAGCCGCACATTTGCCGGCGGACTTGATTGGCTGCGTGAGAATGGCGTCGAAGTAATCGATCTGGACGATAGTGCGTGCCGTGAGCTTCTTGAAGGATTCATCGCCCAGCACCCCGAAGTGTGGAACGAAGACATCGGGGAAGAGTAAGTGGCTCGAGAACTCTGAGCAAGTGGATGGTTTGAAGGGGCGCGACTTCACAGGCTGCGGAAAAACTCGATACGGAGGGAGGCGGGGGTTTCAACCCCCGCATAAAGCCAGCAGAATTATCGCGGGCTTTAGCCCCGGAGGATCTCCTTTCGCCGGCTTTATACGCAATCCCGAGTTTTTCCGCATCCTCTTCAGTCGCGCCGTAAAGGCAGCAAAATAATTGAGGGCTTTAGCCCCTGAGGGGAAGGCGGCATGCGACCGACCTCGTTCGGAGATTCCTTCGGCACCAGCGCTCGAACTCTCTATCCTGTACAGTGGTTCTGACTCGGAGGGACAATGCAACGACGGAAATTTCTCGCGGCCTCTCTGGCTTCTTCGGCCGCGGCCATGTTGGGGGGAACACAAATGCGTGCCGATCACACACGCGAGTTCTATCAGCTTCGCCGCTACTTCCTGCAGTCGGGTCCGCAGCAGAAGCTGACAGAAACCTATTTGAGCAGCGCGCTGATTCCGGCCTTGACCCGCATGGGTGTGGGACCGGTAGGCGCCTTCCGAGTCGACATCGGACCCGAAACGCCGACCTACGATGTGCTGATCCCCGCCTCGGATTTGGCCGCCCTCGCCGAAGTGGATCTGCACCTTGCGCAGGATGCTGAATTCCTGAAAGCGGCAGACCCCTTCTGGAGTGCGCCCGCCGCCGCGCCTGCTTTTCAGCGCGTGGAGTATTCGCTCCTCTCGGCATTTGAAGGCTGGCCGAAGCTGACCCCGCCGCCCTCATCGGCCACGAAGGCGAAGCGGATTTTCCAACTCCGCACCTATGAGAGCCCCAGCTACAAGGACCACGTGGTCAAGGTGCAGATGTTCCACTCCGGCGAGTTTGAGATTTTCGCCAAAGCCGGATTCCACATGGTCTTCTTTGGCGACACGCTTGCCGGTCCGCGCATGCCAAACCTGACCTACATGCTGAGCTTTATCGACAGCGGTGAGTTGGATGCAAAGTGGGACATCTTTCGCAACGATCCGGCATGGAAAAAGCTCTCGGCCGACCCACGCTTCGCCTACGAGGCGATTGTTTCGAATATCACCAATCTGGTCCTGAGCCCGCTGGAGGCTTCGCAGATCTAGGGAAGCCTCGGGTTAATTCCCCTCCTTGAAAAGGCACGCCTTTAAGGGCTGCGGAAGAATTCCCTCACGCGTTTTGTAACAGGGCACGACTTTAGTCGTGCCGATATGGCGGCCATTCGGCGCGGGCTTTAGCCCCTGCGGTATTTGCTGGAAGATTTCGCAGTAGGATCGGCTTTTTCCGCAGCGGGTAAATCAGAGCCCGTTAGGTACCTGGACTCACCGAATCACCTCTTCAGAACTCTCCAGGGTTTGAATAGCTGCGAAACGCAGTTTCTACGGCCCAAACTTCAACGAATACGCAGTAGTTGGGTCAATCGGCCCATGCAGAATGCCGAGCGATTTCAGTTGCTCATAGCTGGTTTGCCACCGCGCCGCCGTCATCCGTCCGGTCTGCGCGCCGCTGGCATCGCCCCCGGTGATGAACCCGCCATCCCGCAAGGCCTGCGCAGTGTAGGCCTCCTGCGCGGGATTCAGAGCGGGATTGAGCTTGAGCAGATACTCATTTGTCGGGTCGGGATTGCGCAGATACTCCTGCCACCCACGGACGCTCGCGCGCACAAACTTGGCCACGATGTCTGGATGCTGCGCGACGAAATCCTGCGTGGTGAACTGAACCCGGTAAGGATCGTAGCCGGATGAACTGATGAGAAATGTGCGGACGTCCGCGCCGGCCTGCTTGGCGAAAAACGGCTCGCTGGTGATAAAGATCTGTTGGACGTAGTTGGGATCGGCAAGAAAATTGGCGATCGACAGCGTCGACGGAACCTGGCGAACCTGGTGCAGGTTATACCGCGAGGTGACGTATTTGAGCCACGTGGCACCCGTTTGGGCAGCGATGGTCTGGCCTTCAAGGTCCTTGAAATCGTGGACCGTCGAATTCTTGTGCACCATGACAGCCTGCGGATCATGCTGCATCGTCGCGGCCACTGCAATGAGCGGCAGCCCATTTGAATCCCACTCGAGAATCTGATCGCTGGAACCGAGGCCGAAGTCAGCTTTCCCCGTCGAAACCAATTGAGCGACGCTGCCAAATTGCGGCAAGGGCAGCAAAGTGACGTCGAGGCCCTCGGCCTTGTAGTAGCCCTGGAGCGCCGCGGTGAAAAAGCCTCCATGCTCGGGCTGCGGATACCAATCGAGTTGAAACCGCACAGGAGTGAGTCCACTCGGATTTGCGGGCTCATGCGGTCTGCAGCCGCACACAGTCGCGGCAAACAGGGCGACAAGAATGAATGCGGAGAAAGAAAGACAGCGGCTTTGTCTCAACCTTGACCTCGCCAGTATCAGGGATTCCTTGCAATGGAACGTATCATGCCCCAGAAGCGCCGGCCGCGATCTTTCTTCGTGCGCCAAGCCGCGCAGCGAGCTCCAGCAGAGCTTCATCATTGCCACGAGCCGCGGCCAATTGCATGCCTCCGCACTTGCCGGGAATCGTGACGACCGGCACGCCCGCGAGGCTGAAGGGCGTGGTGTAGCGCAGCAAACGCGCGCGCGTCTGGCTGTGATCTGCGCCGACGGCGAGGCGCGAAACAGGTGTGGCGGGCATCAGAAGCAATTCATGCGCAGCGAAAAGTTCGTCCACCCGCGCATTGAAGTCGGCATGACGCTGGCGTAGCGCAAGAATTTCGGCCTCAGTGATGCGCGATCCCCATTCCAGCCGTTCGCGAATGGAGGGCTGGAATTCATCGTGATGCCCGGCGTGGATGCGCGCAGCCTCCCACGCCTGGATGGGCGCAAAGATCTCGAAAGAGCCAGCCCACCAGGTCGGATCGAACTCGAATTTTCGGAGGCCGAGCGATTCAAGCTCGGCGGCCGCCCCATGCAGGGAGTCCACAATCTCCGGATCGCAATCGTGCAGAAACCCATCGACGATTACGGCAAAACGCGTGAAGGGCCCATGTGGCTCGACATGCGCAGGCGCGAACAGCTGCCCAAGCAACGGCCCATCTTCGAGATCTCTAAAAAGCCACCCCATCGTGTCGAAGGATTGCGCCAGATGCGCTCCGCCGCGCCAGTCGCCGCGACCCAACGACGCTCGATACCCAGCTAAACCGCACAGCGACGCGGGCGCGCGCACGGAGCCACCCGTGTCCGTGCCAATCGCAGCGACGGCCGAGCCCTCCAGTATGCTTGCAGCAGCCCCGCTGGACGACCCACCGGTGAGCGCCCCCGCATTGCCCGGCTGCACACAATCGCCGAATTCGGGATTCTCGCCGGTGATGCCGTAGGCCAGCGGATGAAGATGCGTCTTGCCGGTAATGACCGCCCCGGCAGCGCGCAGCCGTTCCACCAGCCATGAATCGCGCGTCGCAATCCTGTTCAGGTCGCGATAGAAGTGAACGCCGCAGCTCGTGGGCGCGCCGGCCAGATCGAAGCAGTCTTTTACGGAAATGGGCAAACCCCAAAGCGCCTCGCGGCCATCGCCAAACGGGCCGCCCTCACTAGGGAGAATTGTTTCAGCATGCGCCGCTTCCGCCATGGTCCACGCGGGATCGCGCCAGAGATACGTATTGCGGCCCGCGTTCCGATTGGCAACAGCCAAAGCCTGCTCGGCCAGTTCGTGGGGCTGGACGCTGCCCCGCGCGAGAGCCGCCCGGAGGCTACGAAGCGTCCATGGAAGCGCAGTCATACAGCGATTGTAGGTGCTGATTGCTGGCAACGGATTGGGCACGAGAAGAGTCGGCATAAAGACCGCATAAGAGAAGGGTTTTTGTGCCCTGCCCCCTCGGGACGGCATGCTAAGTTCGAGTATGGGTGTTGTTTCGATGGCCGCGCGCCCCGTGCCCAAGCGGCCACTGCGCAATCTGAAGAAGGACACGGAGCGCATGAAGGCGCTCATCGCTTTTACGGCCCGGTCGCTGCGCACCGAGCGTCCGCGCCCATTCGGCGCATCGATCGTTCAGACAAAATCTGGCAAGACGCTTTTGCAGGCCCTCAACAACGTGGCGCGGGAATTTGATCCCAGCGCACACGCCGAAGTGCGAGCCATCCGCCTGGCGACCAAGCGGCTCAAACAGCTTTCCCTGGCGGGCTACACGCTCTACACCACCTGCGAGCCGTGCCCCATGTGTATGAGCACGGCGCTCTGGGCTGGTATCGATCGCGTGGTCTACGGAGCAACCATCGAAGACGCGAACCGGCATTTCAATCAGATTCAGATTCCCGCGGAAGAGGTAGCCGCGCGCAGCGATATGCGCTGCATCGTCGAGGGCTCGATCTTGCATGATGAATGCTATGCTCTGTTTACTCATCCCACCATGCAGCGCGCGATTCGTCGCTGGTCGAGCCGCAAGCGCAAATGATGGAGCACACGCAAGCGCTTTTTGCTCAGGAGGTCTCTTCCCATGCATGACCGGCTTGCTGAAGGATTGTCGGCGATTGTTGCCGAACCCGCGCGCGTCTTGACCGCGCCTGCCGTGCTGGAGCGTTTGTCCCACGATTTCTATTGGTATTCGCCAATACTGCGGCCAAAGTTGGCAAGCAAAAACGGAGACATTGCGGTACAGCCGGTAAACGTAGAAGAGGTCTTGGCCGTGCTTCGTTTTGCCGGACGGCATGAAGTGCCAGTGACAGTGCGGGGCGCGGGAACCGGCAACTACGGACAGTGTGTGCCGTTGCAAGGCGGCATTGTTCTCGATCTTTCGCTGATGGACAAGCTCGAGGAGATCACGCCCGATGGAGTAGCCGTATGCCAGCCCGGTCTGCGCCTCGGCGCGCTGGAAACTGAAGCGCGCAAGCAGGGTTGGGAATTGCGGATGTACCCATCAACCCTGGTGAAAGCCTCGGTCGGCGGATTCCTCGCCGGAGGCTCGGGCGGAATCGGCTCGGTAACCCACGGCGGGCTGCGCGACTTCGACACGGTCCGCGCGTTTGAGGTGGTCACGATGGAGGAGGAACCCCGCGTCGTGTTGCACGAGGGCGCTGCGGTGCACGAAATCTTACATGCATGGGGCACCAACGGCGTGCTCACGCGGATTTGGTTCGCGCTGGCGAAAGCCGAACAGTGGACGCAATTCACCGCGGTCTTCGACACCTACGGCAAGGCATTCGGTTTTACAGAATCGATCGCAACAGATCCGGCATGGACAAAGAGGCTGGCAACGGTCTTCGAGTGGCCGATTCCTTCGTTTTTCACTCCCGTTAAGAAGCTTTCGCGCGACGGAAAATCAATGGCGCTAATCATGATTGCAACTGCCCAGTTGGAATCTTTGATCGCGACGGCGAAAGCGGCCGGCGGAGATGTGACGTTTTCCGGCGCCTACGATGGGCCGCGTACACAACCGCTGCTGAGCGATTACACGTGGAACCACACCACGCTTTGGGCCATGAAGGCCGATGCAGCATACACCTATTTGCAATGCGGCTTTTCACCGACCGAATGCCGCGAGCAATTCCGGAAGCTGCGCGAACGCTACGGCAACGAGATTCTGTTTCACATCGAGTTTATGAAGAACGGCGACGGACTTGTAATTCCAGGAGCGATCCCCGTAGTGCGATTCACGACTGAAGAGCGTCTGAACGACATGATCGCGTTTTGCCGCTCGATCGGCGTGTTTGTTGCGAACCCGCACGTGAACTACCTCGAAGATGGTGGGCGTTTTCGCCCTGACAATCTCCAACTCATGGCGAAACAAAAATACGATCCGCGTGGCCTCTTAAATCCCGGCAAGATGATTAGCTTCCAGAAGCAGGCGGTCGCTCCGTGAAAACCTGGATTCCGAACGAACGCAATTTCGCCTACCTCACTTGGAAGCAAGTGGACGCACTTCCGCGTGAGACCACGCTACTCGTTTTGCCAACTGCCGCGATCGAGCAGCACGGTCATCACCTGCCCCTCGCGACCGATACGCTGATCAACAATTTGCTTCTCGGCAAAGCGCTGCAATTGGTGACGCCCGAGTTGTCCATTTACGCACTGCCGCCAGTCTGTTATGGAAAGAGCAACGAGCATCTCGGATTCCCCGGAACACTCTCGGTGAGCGCGCAGACATTTCTTGCCGTCGTACGTGACCTGGGCGCGAGCATTGCAGCGGGCGGATTCAAGAGGGTCGTTCTCTACAACACCCACGGCGGCAATACATCCCTCGTCGATGTGCTGGCACGGGATTTGCGCGCGGAGTTCGGGCTTCGGACCTTCTCGCTCTTTGGTTCGTCCGGCGCGACATTCGAGGGCGTGAGCAAGCAGGAGCGCACGTACGGGTTCCACGCTGGCGAAATCGAAACGGCATACCTGCTGCACGGAACGCCTGAGCTTGTGCATCCGGAGGAATACACGACAAACTATATTGCGCGAGTCGATGATCCAGAGTTGCTGAAGCCAGAAGGATCAGCGGCGAACTTCGCATGGCTCACGCGGGACATTGCGCCGAGCGGCGTGTTGGGCGATCCAACCGCTGCCAGTGCGGAGAACGGCGAGCGATGGGCCAATGAAGCGGCGGCACGGATCGCCGAGATTCTGGTCGCGATGTACAACTTCGAGCCGAAACACGGGGCCTGACAAATGCCACTCATCGATTGCGGCAACGGCGTTCGCCTCGAACGAGGCATTCGTTGCAAACTGAGCGACGGGATCACGCTGGTTTCCGATCATTACTATCCCGCGGGCGAGGGGCCGTGGCCCACGCTCCTGATGCGCCAGCCGTACGGCCGCGATATCGCTTCGACGGTGGTCTACGCGCATCCGGTTTGGTTCGCGCGACAAGGATTCCACGTTGCGATTCAGGACGTGCGCGGACGCGGTGGGTCGGAAGGCGATTTCTATCCGTTTCGTCACGAAGGCCGCGATGGCGCAGAAACCATTGCGTGGCTGCGCATGCAGGCGGCCTGCAACGGCCGCATTGGTATGTACGGATTCTCCTACCAGGGCGCGACGCAACTGCTGGCAGCTGCGGAACAGCCAGAGGGGCTCCAGTGCATCGCGCCGCACATGACGGCCACTGATCTCTATCACGGCTGGTTTTACCACCAAGGCGCGCTTCGACTGAGTTCAGCACTGGGGTGGGGCATTCAGATGCTGCGCGAAGACGCCCGGCGAAAAAATCTGCGCGAGGCAAGCAGCAAGTTGGAGACCGCGTGGGCCAACATTCGTGCGCAGTCCGCGCAAGTTCCCTACGCGGATCATCCGGCCATCACCGATCCTGCGTTGCCTAGCTATGTACGCGATTGGTTCGCACATCGCGAACCCGGCGAATATTGGACCGCACAGGACATCAGCACGCGCATCGATCGCATTCAGGTTCCGGCGCTGCACATCGCTGGCTGGTACGACACCTATCTCGAGGGCTCGATTGCTGGCTACCTTGCGCTGCGCAAGGGCGCCGGCACGGAATCCGCTCGAGAGCATCAGTACCTTTTCGTCGGCCCGTGGGTGCACATCCCCTGGGGAGATCGCGTCGGCGATACCAACCTGGGTGAGGCGGCAAATCTCAACACCGACGAGATTCTGCTCCGCTGGTTCAATCATTGGCTGAAAGATACGTCTGAATTCTCCATGGACGCGCGCGTCCGCTATTTTCGAATGGGCATCAACAACTGGCGAGGAGCCCACGACTGGAACGAAGAGACATTCACGCTCTATCTGCACAGTGCGGGCAATGCCAATTCGCGCGAAGGGGACGGGCGCCTTTCTCCCAACGCATCGGAGATCGAAGAGCCCCGCGATGTGTTTGTCTATGATCCCGAGGTGCCGGTAATGGCGCCCGGCGGTCCGCAGGCGCTGAGCGGTCCTTTTGATCAGGCGGCTCTCGAAATGGGGAACAACCTGCTGGTCTACACGTCCGAGCCCGTGCAGCAACCAACAGAAGTCTTCGGCCAGCCTCGCGTGAAGCTGTATGCCGCTACATCTGCAGCCCACGCAGACCTCGTCGCCAAACTCGTACGCATCACTGCAACGGGCCGCGTTGAATTCCTCTGCATCGGGATCGCACGAAGCTCGTGGCTCTTTCGCGAGGCAGGCTACACAGCCGATCAAGTCCGCGCATGGGAGTTCTCCCTCGAGCCGATCGCATTTGTGCTGGCCGAGGGTGAACGCGTCCGACTGGAGATCGCCAGCTCGGCGTTTCCTCTCTACGACCGCAATCCTTCGACCGACATCCCGCCGCAATGCGCTGACAATTGGAACTGGGCGCGCTCGACGCAGCAAATCCTGCACACGACCGATCATCCATCGGTCCTCTATCTCCCCATCAAAGGAACTCCCGGATGGTGAGGCACGAACCGGGAACAGTTCCTGAAATTGCGCTGCAGGGCGTGACGAAGCGCTACAGAAACGCGGCCGTCGCGCTCGAAGACATTTCGCTCACCGTCGAACGCGGAGAGTTCGTGACCTTTCTTGGCCCCTCTGGCTGCGGCAAATCGACGCTGTTAAAGCTCGTTTCGGGCCTCAGCCCAGCCAGCGACGGCACCGTGCAAGTGAATGGGATGACACCGGAGAATGCACGCGAGATGATGAGCTTCATCTTTCAGGATGCGACGTTGCTGCCGTGGCGTACAGTGGAGCGCAACGTGGGCCTGGGGCTCGAACTCGAATACGCCGCCCGCGACCTCCGAAAGCAGCGAGTAGCGCAAATGCTCCAGCTCGTGAGCCTCGGTCATGTGGCGGAGCGCTATCCGCGCCAGCTCTCAGGCGGGATGAAGATGCGCGTATCGATTGCACGCGCACTTGTAAGCCGGCCGCGGATTCTTCTGCTCGACGAACCTTTCGCCGCGCTCGATGAGATGACGCGCGATCGCCTGAACGAAGAGCTGCTCAGGCTTTATGCCGAGCAAAAGTGGACTGTGCTATTTGTTACGCATTCGGTGGCCGAGGCCGTGTTTCTCTCCTCGCGGATCGTGATCCTGGCTGCGCATCCAGGGCGCATTGCCCACGAGGTCGAAGTCAACCTTCCCTGGCCACGCACTGAGGAAACGCGCGAATCAACCGAGTTTGAAGAGATGGTCATGCACACGTCTCGCCTGCTTCGAGGAGTCTCGATGTCATGAAGCGACAGGGACTGCTCGCGCTCAACGCTGTCGTTGTGTTCCTGTGCTTGATTGGATTGTGGCAGGCTGTGGTGTGGCTCAATCATCTGCCGCCCTACATTCTTCCGGGACCAAAGCTTGTGGCGCAGGCGCTGCACGATCGCTATCCGTCTCTCCTGAATTCGCTCTGGATTACGACCGAGGAAGCAGCTGGTGGATTGGCGGGCAGCATTCTTGTCGGGGTGGCGACAGCCATGATTTTCGCGCAATGGCGCTGGCTGCGTCAAACGCTCTATCCGTACACGATCCTGCTGCAAACGGTGCCGATCGTGGCCATCGCGCCGCTGATCATCAATTGGGTTGGCGCTGGCATTTTCTCTGTGACAATCGTGACCTTTATCATTTGTCTCGCGCCAATCATCGCCAACACCACACAAGGTCTGGTGAGCGTTGAAGAGAACCTGATTCACTTATTTGTGATGCACAAAGCGACACCGGCACAAATCCTGTTCAAATTGCGGCTGCCGCACGCCACACCGAACCTCTTCACAGGGATTCGCATCTCGGCAGGCATCAGCGTGATCGGCGGCATTACAGGCGAACTGTTTGCAGGCTCCACCCGCGTGGGCGAAGGCGGCCTGGGCTACGCAATTATTTATGCGAGCAATCAAATGGAAACGAGCTATTTGTTCGCGCTGGTGTTTGCAGCCACGGTGCTCGGGTTCAGCTTCTTTTTCATAGTGATGTTTCTCGAATGGCTTTTCCTGCGCAACTGGCATGAGTCGAGCAGGCCGCAGACAACCGAATAGGAGGCGCGCGAACGATGCTGCGCATGGAAACAGAAACGGGTTGGTGGCTCATCAAGCACCCGGATCACGCGGAACTAGCGGGCGCATTCGCCGCGGCATGGGGCAATCAGATGTTTCGCAAGCCGGAGCCGCGGGAACGCGTCCTGCTGGGCATTGCCCGGCACGATGACGGATGGGCAACGCGCGATGCGCACCCGGTGATCACGCGGCAAGGAAAGCCATCGGCCTTCTCGATCGAACTAGTGGGCAAGTATTCGGCATTTGAAGAGATCGATATCGAGGCGTATCTAGCCGTGCGCGATCGGGCAGTGCGCATCATGACAGACAACGATCCATATGCAGCCCTGCTGATTTCGATGCATACCTACAATCTGCTGACGGCCCATGCGGACCGGTCGACAATTGCACCTGAGGGACTCACGCTCCTCGACGCTTTCCTCGATAACCAGCGCAAGTTTCAAGACGAAATGCGCACCGCCATTCGAGAGGATCGATCGCTTCAGACTTTGGCGAAGCAGGATCAGACGATCACGGAGCATTTTCGGCTGCTGCAGGCCTGCGACAATCTTTCCCTGCTCACCTGTGTGGCGTATTCTTCGCCGGCTCATCTGCTGCATCCCCTGCCGCTGAATGACGGCGGAAAAGCCGAAGTGAAGGTGGTTCCACTCGGTCCGCGGCATTTTCAATTGACTCCGTGGCCGTTCGAAGAACACGAACTCCGGTTCGGTTTTCCGGCGCGCCTTGTGGAGGCAAAGCTCTTTGCTACTTCGGAGTCGCTGGATTCCGCGTTCGCCGTCGCAGGGGAGCAGACATTGACAGTGACCTTAACTAGATAGCCTCGGAGCGATGTCAAAGCTTCAATTCAAAAATAGAAGGGCGGCCCCATTAGGAGCCGTCCTTTCCATTACGAGGCTGCCGAATCAGAAGTTGAAAGCAAGCGACATCTGAATCTGCCGAGGACTGCCAATCGTGTGGGTGATAATGCCCAGCCCACCCGGACAATTGTAGAAGCTCGTATTCGTCTGCGAGCCGTCAGCCGCGCAACCGGTTGGCGCCGGTGTCGTGCCCGCAACCGGGAAAGCATCGTAGAACTGGTTCTGCGATACTTCGTTGCCGGGTACGTCGAAGCTCGTGGTGTTAGTCAGGTTGTAAACATCAAAGGTGTACTTCAGGCTGTACTTTTCCTTGATGTTCAACATCTTCTCGAGTGAAGCATCCGCACGCTTCTGGAACGGCTGCCGGAAGATGTTGCGTTGGCCGGTCGTAAAGCCTGTTTCAAAGGGATCGGAAGAGGGGATCGCGCCGCCGAGCCCGCCCGCGGGAAGAAGGGGAATGGTGAAGCAGGCAGGATCGAGTGCGGTTTTACCAGTTGCCTGGAACCACGCTCCGGAAGCTCCCGTTGTTGCTTTCTTGGGTGTGCATCCCGGTGCCAGCGGAACGATTGGATTCGTGATACCGTCCGCCGTGGAGTAATAGATGCTGCCCACAGCGCCGGAAAAGTCGATGACGCTATAAGGCTGTCCGCTTTGCAGAACCATCAGGCCCATCAGCGACCAACCGTTGACGAACGCGCCCGCCAGTGAGCTTTTGCGCGCGAAGTCAGGAGCACGGAAGACATAGTTCAGATTGAGCACATGAGTCCGATCGAAGTCGGCCGAGCCATAGGCTTCTCGCAGGTTGAGCGGATTGTTCCCGTTGTAGAAGAGACCAAGGCCGCTTTGCTCATCGAGCGCGTGCGAATAGGTGTACGAGGCGCCCACTTGTACGCCATGGCTCATGCGCTTGTCCACATGGACCTGCAACGCGTTGTACGCATCGATGCCAGCCGCAACGTAGGAGATCGACTCGGCCGCGTATCCGACGTACGGAACGCGCAGGTCGACATTGCCGCCTTCGTAGTTGGCAAGGTACGGCGTGCCATCGTCGAGAACTGCGCCACCGACGTTGTACCCATAGCTGTAGTTCTGCTGGTAAGCGCCACCCGACAGCGTCGGCTTCGTAGGTGAGGCAATGAGAGGCTGATTGAAGGGAACTGGAATAACTTGGTGCCGGCCCAGGTTTCCTACGTAGCCCATTTCGATAGCGATGTCGTTCCGCGGCTGCCACTGGAAATCGAGTGTGTAATTCATGGTGTAGGGGAGCTTGTTGGAGCGGTCGTAAACGCCAAGAGAAATCGGCTGACCGAAGTCGTTCACAATCGTGCTGGCATTCGGGAGATAGTTGTTGAGATCGGAAGCCTTCGGATTGTTGGGAGGCGCCAGGAGCGCACTGCCATACGGATTTTCGAGGTTGCCTTGTGCGGCCGTCCCGCCGCAGGTCGGGATGTAGCCCTCATAGAGATACTGTGTTGCAACGGGACAACTCGACGCGTTCACGAAAGGCAGCTGCTGATTTACGCCGAAGGGGCCGCCGGTGACCGTGCCTATGGCATAGCCGGGGGAAAAGTAGCTGAAGAGCTCGCCGCGGTCGTAATACATTCCGCCGCCGGCGCGGATGACAACCTTGTTGTGGAAGAACCCCGGCTGCCAGGCTGCGCCGATGCGTGGAGCAATACCCCACTGCCTGCCCGTCAGCGTTGTCGGACTTATGCCTTTTGTCCCGTTGGAATTGTTGCCCGCGATGACAAGTCCGGAATTCTCGATCGTGTCCGACCCGATGTCGTAACTGTAGAGACTTGGATCGAAGTTGAATAGACGACCATACTTCTCTGTGAGCCCGCCATCCCAGTCGTAGCGAACGCCGGCAGTCAGCGAGAGGCTCGGCACGATCTGCCACTTGTCCTGCAAATACGTGCCGAGCTGGTTGGCGCGGTAATAGCGGCTAGCATCGCCCTGCAGGAACGAGCTGACATAGAATCCTGTCGCCGAACTGCCCGGCGTTACGAATCCTTGCACCATCTGGCTGAAGTCGTCCGTCGCAATGGTGCCTTTGCCGGTGCGCTTGTCGATCGTATTGAGCTGGGTATAGCTATAGTTGCCACCGAAGCTAAGCGTGTGCTTCCCCAACATCCAGATGGCATTGCCGGATGGCGACCAGCGATTTTGGAAGACACCTGTATTAGGAGCCTGACCTTCCGCGTTCGGTCCAATGTTGAGAATTGCCGTAGGTTCGCCCGCGGGCTGATCGTTGCCCAGGACGTTGTAGACCGAAACGCCCGGGAAATACTTGGACCCGAACATATTGATCGATGCCGTTCCTGCCGCGCCACCGGGGATCGCATCGGGCCCGAAAGGTTGCTGGTTATCGCCCCAGATTTTTTCGCGAATGAAACCAAAGGTCTCGCTTGTGCTCAGGTTTGTCTTAACGATGTAACTGTTGGTGACCGAAAAGACCTGCGCCCCTGAATCAAGGTGTTCGTCGAAACCCGGCACGCTCGAGTAAGAGTACGGAGCAATGGCCGGATCGTGTTGGTAAAAGTACTTCAGCGCCAGTGTGTCTTTGGAGGTGGCGTTGTAATCCAGATCGGCTACCGCCATGTCCGCCGTGAATCGACCGGTGCCTGGGAGAAATGCGTTGTCGATGTGAGCAGGCGAAGGAGCGGCGCCGTTCAATGCATCGTTCGGGATCAGCCACTTTCCTGGTTCACCGGGGAGAGCGGGCGAGTTGAACAGGGCAAATGCGGTGGGATCGATATTGGCGGCCGTCAAGCTCGTACCGAACGAGTTGTTCGTTACCGTTGCTAATGCATCGGCGGAACGATCGTCCGACAGACCGACGGGCACGTCGAGAACGGAATCGCCGATCTCCTGATCTGAGACATGAATGTGCTGATAGGAGAGAAATGCGAAGAGCTTGTCTTTGATGATCGGTCCGCCGATTGTGCCCCCGGCCGTGTACCGGTGCAACTGCGGAACTTTGTCATTCGCGGGAATATCGTTGTCCTGGTTAAAGAAGAATGGAGCAGCATTCAGCCAATCGGTGCTGCGGTGATAATAGGCGCCTCCGTGAAAATTGTTCGTGCCCGAGGCGGTGCTCATATCGATGTGCGCGCCCGACGTAGAGCCTTGCGTTGCGTCATACATCGACGCGTTAACGCGAACTTCCGAAAGCGTCTCGGGCGCAGGAGTAGGGATCGCATTGCCAATGGAAAGATACACCGAGGCCAGAGTCTGAATCACGCCGCCAGCGCCGTCGCTTGAGGAAACGCCCGTACTGTTGATAACGCGCGCGGAAGGAACCTGGCTCGTGCTCTTGCCGTTGAACAGGTTGCTCGCATCCACACCATTCAACAGAAAACTATTCGAAGTATCGCGTTGCCCATTAGACCAAATCGGTGCGTTGCCTAAACCGGAGTTCGCACCGGTGCCACCGGATAGTTCCGCATTCACGCCCGCGGACTGCACTGCGAGACCCGTAAAGCTGCCCGTCGCCAGCGGGACGGTATCGATCTGTGACTTGTCCATGACATAGCCATTGGTCGTGTCGACCGCGTTCATCAAGGGAGTGGCGTCGACTTCGACGGTTTGGCCCGCTGCGGCCGCTACCTTGAGCTGGGCATTGAGCGTCGCCGTGCGGTTTCCCTGCACGGTGATGTGCGGCGTCTTCTGCGACTCGAACCCAGTGGCCGCGTAAGTAACCGTGTAGGAGCCGATGGGCAGATTGACGAATGAATACGTGCCGGCGCCGTTGGTGGTCGTCGTGCGCGTCAGCGCAGTCTGCTCATCGACGAGAGTCACCGTGGCGTTTGGGATCACACTGCCGGATGGATCCGTCACGTCGCCGGTTATGCCGCCAAGCGTCTGCTGTGCCAAAAGGGCTGAACTGCACAGCGCAGCGGCCGCCGCGAACATCAGCAGCCGGGGAAGCAAAGAGCAAAACAGTCTCATGGAATACCTCAAGGAAAACGGCCTCGGAAATAGAAGTTCCCACAGAAGTTTTTTGAAATCTCAAAAAACGCTCAGTTGGGCAATAGCTCTGAAGTTCTGGGTCCCGTAAAAGAGGAAAAACGAAGCTGCCCCTCTCAGGCGAAGTAGCTTCTTCTTCAGGTTCGGAGCGACCTGTGGTATATCAAAAGAATAATGGCTGGGAAATAAATTTCATCTAAAGATTTACGGGTTTCGTAGGCTGATTTGGCGCTTTCATTTCAGGGCCGAAGCAGCGACACATGGGCCTGGACAATACGCCAGCCTTGCGGGAAACGAACCCAGACCTGGCTTTGCCGGCCGCGCACGAGATTCGAGCCGCTAATCCGTTCAAATTCCAGCGTAATACTTGCAAAATCGCGGCCGAAACTCACGATATCGAGTCGCTTGACAGTGCGGGCCAGATTCGCCGTCGGCCGCGACTTCCGGAATACTTCCAACGCTTCGGGACCATAAAGATTTTCGGTAACCCCGAGCCGCATGACCTTTGGTCCGTCCCACAACATTTCGACCAACTTTTCCACATCATTGGTTACAAGCGCCCGCTCGTACTGCGGGTAGAGCACCTCGAGTTCCGCCACAACTTCAGGATCGTTGATGGTCATCGGAGGGGAAATAGCCCCCGGGAGGGAAGGACCTGTTTGCTGAGCGCCCCGCTGATCGTATACATCGGCTCGTTGACAACCTGGCTTAGCCGCAATTTCAACGCGACACTGCAAAGCAGGTACGCATGCACTTCGCTGAATCCCCAGCGGCTCACGAGCAGCTCGATCATGCGAAGGGTCGCGGTGCGCGCTGTCTCGGCCATGTCGACGCCCGATTCGACGACAACCCAAGCGTCGCTGGTCGAATCGGGTGCGGTTCCTTCACTGGCTTCGACAATCGGTCCGGCCAGCGGCTGATGTTTATGCAGATGGAAACGCAGAGTTACGTCGAGCGGGCATTCGATTCCGTTGATGCACACTTCTCCATCGCCCTGCGCCGCATGCCCATCGCCGCAACTGAACAACGCGCCTGCGTTATAGACAGGCAAATAGAGCGTGGAGCCCGCGCAAAGTTCCCGTACGTCGAGATTGCCCCCGAACGGTCCCGGTGGACGTGTGCGGAAAGCGCCATCGTCTGCGCGTGCCACTCCCATCACGCCGAGAAAGGGCCGCACCGGCACAATCGCTGGCTCGAGGGATCGCGTTTCCTCGCCTTCGAGCAGCCAGTGAAAAAGGTAAGCTTCCTTGAAGCGATCCTTCAGAAAGCCAAGGCCCTCCACCACGCTGCTCCATCCCCAGCCACCATGACGAGTGGCCAAAACGTCAACCTGCAATACGTCGCCCGGTTCCGCGCCTTCAATCCAGATTGGCCCGGAGAGAGCATGAATGCGCGTGCGATCGATACGAAGGTATTCCGCGAGCGTCGTCCCCAGCGCGACCTGTCCGCCGCTCGCATCGACGCACTCGATCTGCACCTCGTCTCCCGATTCGATGCGCAGGCGAGGCTTCAACGAGCGGTCCCACACCGAGTGTGTGGGCTCAGCGGAAAGACCGTGCTCGCTCATGGCCCCTTCACGCGCACGGTCATTTGCACTTCGACCAAGGCATGGCGCGGCAGTGCGCTTACGCCCACGGCTGCGCGCACATGGCGGCCGGCATCTCCGAAGACGCGCACCAGCAAGTCGGAGGCCCCGTTGATCACCGCAGGCGAATCGGCGAATCCCGGCGCTGCGTTGACATAGCCGTTCACGGTGAGCACTTCGACGACGGAATCGAGGGAGCCCAGTTCTCGCTTAAGCACGGCGAGTTGCGTGAGTGTACAGGCCCGCGCCGCCGCGTAGCCATCTTCGATACTGCGGTCCGCTCCGGCCGTTCCCGTGATGACCCCGTCCACGCCAGCCGAGATGACGCCGGAGAGATAGACGACTGCGCCCACGCGCTTCGCAGAAACATAGTTGCCGCCGGGCGCCGGCAGTTGCGGTAGTGCCAATCCGAGCGATGCGAGGTTTTCTTCTGGACTAACTGCGGCTGCCATTTGCATTCGAATGTAGCATGCGCGCGGGACTTTTTCTTGGGATTTGGGGCTGGGTCACGGTAGCATGGGCCATGCCGAAATCAGAACAGAAGTGGGCAATGCCGCTGCACAATCTCGACAGCCCGCCCTCGCGGAGGCGCCCGCAGTGATCACCCGAGCTGCCAAAACTCTGCTGGTCGCGGGCATCGCGTTGTTTTACACGCTGGTCGTGTTGAATAACCTCACCGACTTCGATTCGAATTACCAGTTCGTCCACCACGTACTGTCCATGGATTCGACTTTCCCTGGAAATCACGGAATGTGGCGCGCGTTGCCCTCGCCCGCAATGCAACTCGTGTTCTGTGTCTCCATCATTGCGTGGGAAATCGTCACGATGGTTTTGCTTTGGTGGGGTGTCGCAAATCTGCTGCGCGTTCTACGTCGAAATGTTGCAGCATTCCAATCGGCAAAGCGCATTCCCGTGATGGCGCTGACGCTTTCGATGCTCATGTGGCTCGTCGCCTTTCTCTCCGTCGGCGCGGAGTGGTTCCTCATGTGGCAATCGCATACATGGAATGGCCAGGAAGCGGCGTTTCGCATGTTCACGGTGGTCGGGCTCGTACTGCTGATTCTCCTGCAACCGGAGACCGACACACAGCCTTAGGTCTTTGACCGCATGTTCTCGAACCCTCTCGGAGCCCCATCCTTTCTGTCATCCTGAGCGGAGCGCAGCGAAGTCGAAGGACCCGTGGTTCAATATCCTGACGAAAGGGTGGGAACCCACGAACCCCAAAGTGCGAAATCTCGCGGTCAGATATCCTTTTTTCATCTTGCTGCGTTCGCTGCCTTGCCACGGCGAAGCGCGTACCACGCAATTCCCGCCACGATGTAGGCGAGATAGATGTAAGGAATGCGCGCATGGACGGCGTCTGCAGTGGAGCGCAGATCGAAGACCGCGATCAAAATGAGAACCACCACAGTGATAACGCTGACGGCGGCCACCAAGTGTGAATGCTGGCCCATGGCGCGCCGCGCAAACGGCAGTGCAAGCGCCACGAGAGCATAAGCCGTAAGAAACCCGAACACCGAAAGCGACCCAAGCAGGTCGTACATGTCGGAGCCTGTAAAGGCGCGCCACTCCATCGCAAGCGTGGACGCAAGCATGAGTCCAGCGGACAAGGCAATAGCTGCTCCGGGCGTGCCATGTTTCTTGCTTGTGCGCTCGAAGAGGCCCGGAAGCAGGCGCCCATGCGCCATCTGCATCAGCACGCGCGCCGCCGCGGTAGTACAAGCAAGTACGCAGGCGAACATGCTGATCAGCGCGCCGAAATCAATCGCGACACCAAGCGGAGCAATGCCGGCAATCTCGGCCAGGTGGTGCAGCGGGCTGGTGGATTCGCTCAGCTTTCCCGATTCGCCGCGAAACCCCAGCACCTCGGAGTAAGAGCACAACATGAAAAATACGCCGGCGAGGATCGCGCATTGAAGGACCGCTCGTGGAATGGTGTGGAGCGGATTGCGCGCCTCGCCACCCAGCGTGGTCGCACTTTCAAATCCGACGAAGCTGAACATCGAAAGCACGAGCGCCGGTCCGAGCGTGGAGAATGAAGCGCCCTTCAAGTGAAGCTGGTCCAAGTCGATGTGCAAGCCAAACCGAATAGGCATTACCGCAAGCACCAGGACGATCAAACTGACCGAGCCGACTTCGATCCAGAGCATCAGCTCGGCCGAAAGCTTTACGTCCCGATAGGCAATGAAGCCCGCAGCCGCGCAGACCAGCGCGAGCGTGATCATGCCGGGCGGTGCCCAATGAAAAAACTGCAGCGTTAACAGGTTTGTGTAGTAGAGCGCGCCACCCGCGACCGAAGCACCCGTTGCGAGATAAGCCAGAAGCAGCCCCCACGCTGCGACTACTCCGAAAAAGGGCGGCAACGTGTCAGCGGTATAGCTGTAGAGAGAACCGGGTGAGGCGGAGAGCTTGGCGAAGCGGCTGATGCAGAATCCTACAAGCAGCGTCGTGGCCGTCGCCAGCAGATAGACAAACCACGTGGCGTTTCCGGCAAGCGCGAAGACCAGGGGTATCGTCAGCGACGGCGACGTAGAAGGTGCCATTGCCGAAACTGACTGCGCGAGCGTTTCGACGGGGCCGAGGACGCCGGCATGCAGGCCATAGCTCTCAGCGGAGCCATTCTCGGTGTACACTTCGCCCTCCGCACTCGCATGGTCCGTCACGGGTCTGCCTTCCGCAGTTTAGTTGTTTCCAAGTTGACCTAGTCTTGCCCGTCAGGAACCTTGCCGTCAAGAACTGGCGTGACAGCGATTCCGGAGTTGCCATCCCTGAAGCCTCTCCGCTCAAGTCGACGCGACCAAACGGGGAGTCGTCGACCCGGCTCTAGCCCCAAAACGGTGCACAAACTCTGGAATCGCTCTACACTTGAGCCAATGTCAATAGCCGCCATCATCCTTGCCGCGGGACCGAGTAGTCGCCTTGGACAGCCGAAACAACTAGTCGGTTTCGGCGGAGAATCCCTGTTGGAACGCGCTCTGCGCCTGGCCAAGGAGGCGGAGGCATCGCCGGTGCTGGTGGTGCTGGGCGCCAATTTTGCCCCCATCTGCGCGTCGATTCCGTTTGACCGGGCGATTCCGGTCTTCAACGACAAATGGGAACAAGGCATGTCGACTTCGATCCACGCGGGGTTGAGCGAGGCGGACGTACGTGCCCCCGAGTCCTCGGGCGCATTGGTCATGCCCTGCGATCAGCCTCGTCTTTCATCGGGACACCTTCGCGCTCTGCTTCAGTCATTCGCCGCGCAAGACAAACCCACGATCGTCGCATCGGCTTATGCCGGGATTCACGGCATCCCCGCAGTGTTTCCGCGCAGCGTGTATGGCAAGTTGCACTCCTTGCACGGCGACAAAGGTGCACGAGCATTGCTCGCAAAGCCGCCTTGTTCGCTCATAGCTCTTCCCTTCGAAGGCGGCGAAGTGGACATCGATCTGCCTTCCGACCTCGCACATCTCAACTAGTCGTTCACCGTTCAATCGTGGCTTCAATATACCCATGCGGTTCGTCGATGGGCACGAAGATGTGGTTTGGATTGTCCTGGCCAAAGGGGGTCAGGTCGGCGAGCAGGTGGTGCAGATTCGGCATTGTGAGCGTAATGCGAGCAATCTCCGGAGCCGCGTCCAGCGCTGCTTTGCCCATGTCGAACAATGTATGTTGAACGCTCATGCTTTGGTGCGCGGAAAATTCCTTCAGCAGCGCGGCAATAATCCGCGCGCGAACGTCAGCGTAATCCGGCGCAGCCGATGCATGATCCCATATCACCGTCGCGCATGTGCCGAAAATCCGATCGGTGGCCGGCTTGAGTGTGGTCAGCTTGTCCTTGATGTACCCGGTAAACGCCGACTTGGTCGTTTTGAGAATCGTCAAGCCATCCACCCCGGAAGTCACCGACCATGCGCCATTTTTTTCGCGCATCGCAACCACGGTTTGCAATTCGGGACCACCGAGCTTGAAGGTCGTTGGCTCGGAGGAGCCATCGACGGTCATCCGCTCCCACGATTTCTCGTTGACTTCGACGCTGGCCTTCGTGACCTGCGGATTGTTGCCGAGGAGATAATTGCCCAGTTCCATCGCGAATTCTTCGATGGTTTCCGCCTTCGATGCGCGAGCAACAGAGTAAACCGTGTTCTTCATCGTGTCGGTGGGCAGAATCTTGCTGTTGTCCGCCTCGGTGAAACTGGATTCAAAATCGCCGTGCAGCAGAACCCGCACGCTCCATTCGTTGAACTCATGATGATCTCCGCGTCGTGTAATGCGCGACAGCCTAACGCGCGATTTGCCGTACCGATTTTCGCCTAGTCGTGCCATGCCTAGCTTCCTCGATATGTCGTGTAGCTGTTATCGCTCAAAAGGAGCGGAAGATGATAGTGTTCGCGGCCATTGCAGTCGAACGTGATTGAAATCTCCGGGTAAATCGTGGAACGGCCGTTGCTGTTCAGGTAAGCGCCCGTGAGAAACGTAAGTCGATAAATTCCGGCGGCGGCATCCTGAACGAGATCGCGGCATCGGCCATCCGCATCCGTCGCGCCGATGGCAATCTTGATCCACTCGTCGCCCTGTCTGGCGTCGAGGCGAGTTTCAATTCCCACAGCCGGCTTGCCCAACACTGCGTCCAGCACATGTGTCGTGATCTTGCTCATTGCATCAACCACTTTCCCAAGCGAATTTGCAGAATCTGCCGCTGCTGTTCGGCAGCCTCGCGTAACTCGGCATCTCTATCGCTTGCCAGCCGCCGCTGCAGGAGGCCGAGCATCTCTTCCGCGCTCTTACCCGTAGCGCAGACGATGTAGGTGAACCCAAACCGCTCTTCGTAAAGCGCATTGCCTTCCGCCAATTCAGAAAGAATGCGCTCCGTCGCCGATGCGGCAGAGGACTGCTCCTGTCGCGACCACGCGGCCGATTGCGCGCTTACGTGCGTCACTTTGCGCTCACCAATCCGCGGATGGCAGGCGAAAGCCTCAAGCCAGTCCGCTTCCTGCATCTCACCCCAAGTCCGATCTGCTGCTTCACTCAATTCCACGATGCCGGCAAACGGCCGCTGCTCGACCATGGCGGAGGCCCACCGCTTCGCGCCGCAGCACGCGATCATCGCACGGAGAGCATCATCGGCAACGGCGCGGTTCCAATCAGCGAGCACCCGATTCATTGCTGCGGCCCTTCTGCCTTGAGACTCATGAGGAATTCTTCCAGAAGATTTGCGGCGACACACTTCCGGTAATCGGCCGTGGAACGAATATCGTCGATGGGCACGACTTCGGCAAGCAGCGCATTCCGGGCCGCTTGAATGATTTCCGCCGTTACGACTTGGCCGCAAATCGCATCTTCTGCCCGATAAAGCCGCGTCGGGAAAGCCGCAAGGCTCGCCGCCGCCAAACGAATCTCGTGGACGGAGCCATCCTGGATCAGGGCGGTCGCGGCCAGCGCTACTTTGGAGATCGCCATCGCGCGACGCGTGCCAACCTTGCGCAAGTACTGGCGATGTTTGGAAAATCGTCGCGGAAGATGGATCGCATAGACGAGTTCGTCGCTTGCCAAAACGGTTTGCTTGTACCCGGTGTGAAATTCCGCATAGGAAACGCGACGCTTACCGCGCACCGATACAAGCTCGATCTCCGCATCGTAAACCAGCAGCGCCGGCGAAGAGTCGGCAGCCGGCGAGCCATTCACGAGGTTTCCGCCGACGGTGGCGCGGCTTTGATTGGCAATCGATCCGATCCAGCTCGCAGCCTTGGCAAGAAGCGGCAAATCATCGCCAACGGCGCTGCTGATGCGCAAATCACGGAACGTGGCGCACGCACCGACGACGATTTTTTCCGGAGTGGTCTCGATGAAGCGAAGGTCGGGAATTCCCCAGAGGCTCAGCAACTTTTTTGCATTGAGCCTGCCGGCCGCGTGGGCCACCATCAACTCGGTGCCGCCGGCGATAGGCGTCCACTGACCCGGTGCGCCGGCAAGCAAATCGAGTGCAGCATCAAGGCTGCCGGGAGCGACTAATTCATGCGCTTCAGCATTACCGCGCATGAGCCGCCTCCTGTGCAGTCGGCTCGTTGGTTTGTGCTGCGGCCGCAATGACCGAATCAAAGATGCGCTTGAATCCAGTACAGCGGCAGAGATTGCCGGCCAACCCCTCGCGTATTTCCGCAATGTTCGGATGTGGGTTATTGGCCAGCAAATGAGTCGCAGCCATCAGCATGCCCGGCGTGCAAATGCCGCATTGTGCGCCGCCGCAATGAAGAAACGCCCGCTGCAGAGGATGCAATTCACCGTCACAGGCAAGCCCTTCGACGGTTTGAATGCACGCACCCTGCGCCTGCAGCACGGGCACAAGGCAGCTGTTCACCAGTTCGCCGTTCATGCGCACCGAGCAGGACCCGCATTCGCCTTCGCCGCAGCCCTCCTTCGTTCCGGTCAGACGCAGGTCTTCGCGCAGCACATCGAGGAGCCGCTTCATCGGTGGCACATGCACCTTGCGCGTCTCGCCGTTGACAACGAATTCGATTGCTGACCAATCGACATTCATACCGCAGCCACCTCTTCCACCGGTTGAGGAGCAGCGAGTCGCTGGAACAAATCTTCGGGCAACAGTGGAATCGAAGTGAACGAAACTCCGATCGCGTCGCGAATCGCATTTAGAATTGCAGGCGCAGGGCCGTCATGCGGCAATTCGCCAATGCCTTTTGCGCCGTATCCGCCGTGACTGAACGGAATCTCGACGAAATAGACATGGATCGGCGGCACATCTTCGGCGGTGGGCATAATGTAGTTGGTCATCTGGTTGTTGACCATATGACCGTTCTGAAGCAGCACCTTCTCATAGAGTGCGTAGCCGATTCCCTGCGCAACGCCGCCTTCAATCTGGCCCCCGGCGAGGACAGGATTGAGCACGCGGCCAGCTTCCTGTACCGCCCAAAATTCTTCCACTTCAGCCGAGTAGGTCACAGTGTCCACCGCGACCTGCGCTACATGAATTGACCACGCATACGCGGGATAAGCCTCACCGCGATACTTCCGGTCATCCCAGAAAATGCCGGGCGGCGCCTCGTAGTGGCAGATCGAGACGACTTCTCCCTTCGCAGCGCGAAAGCGCTCGCATGCTGCAAAGAAGTCATCGCCAGAAAAAACTTCAGACAGGCCGGCATGCCTCTGCAAGAGACCAACAAGCTGCAGACTAGCCCGCTCGATCAAACGCCCGACAACCATCGACGTGCGCGAAGCAACAGTGGGGCCCGAATTCGGAACGATGCCGGTGTCCGGCGGCGCCATGACGACGTCCTCATATTCAAGTCCAATCGCTTCCGCCGCGATCTGCGTGAGGATGGTATTGGTCCCTTGGCCGAACTCGGTACTCGACACAAGCACGCGCACTTTGCCAGCCGCAGTCACATCGATGCCCGCCAGCGAATTCAGGTTTCTCTCGCCGGAGCCGGTAAATCCAGACCCGTGATAAAATGCCGCAATCCCCACCCCACGCTTCACCGGATTCGTCTTGTTCTCCTTCGCAAAGTGGGCGCGCTTGGCAGGATATCCACTTTCGGCCAGCGCGCGATCCAGCAACTGGTCGAGGATGACTGGCTCACGCATCACCTGTTCTGTTGCGGTGGTATCGCCGTCATGCAAAAAATTGCGGCGCCGCAGTTCGATGGGATCGATGCCAATCACCGCGGCAATCTCATCCATGTGGCGCTCAATCGCAAAGATAGCCTGCGGCGCACCGAATCCTCGAAATGCGCCATAGGGCACCGTATTCGTAGCCCACGCGCGCGAATGCACACGCACGTTGGGGCACACGTAAGGTCCTGGCGAATGTAATGTGGCACGCGAAAGCACCGTCGACGATAGCGTCGAATAGGCGCCGCCATCGGTGGCAACTTCGATATCCATCGCGAGCAATTTACCGTCCGCGCCGAGTGCGGTGCGATGGCGCACGCGCGATGGATGCCGCTTGGTCGTTGCAGCCAGATCTTCCATGCGGTCGTAAACCATCTTCACCGGATGTCCGCTCTTCATCGCCAACAGGGCCGCATGCGCAGCCAATGTAGACGGGTAATCCTCTTTGCCGCCGAAGGCTCCGCCGGTTTCTGTCTGAATCACGCGAACCTTGTCCCCAGGTAAATCGAAAACCGCGAGCAACGACTTATGCACGTAGTACGGGCACTGCAGCGAACCCCAGATTGTGACTCCGCCCTCGGCGCTGTATTCAGCGATCACGCCGTTGTTCTCGATATAGAGATGTTCCTGCGCGCCTGTGCGGTACTCTCCTTCCACAATGTGCGTCGCGCTGGACCAGACCGAGTCGACATCGCCTTTCTCCAGAAGAAAACTCTTCAGCACATTGTCGGCGCCCCACACAATCACATCCCGCCGCTCGCTCTCTTCCATAGTGAAGACAGGGGGCAGCGGATCGTATTCAATCTTCACTGCGTCGGCGGCTTCCCCCACCTTGTGTTTGTCCGGATGAGCCAGAAGGACAATAGCTTCGTCGCAGTGATTTACTTTGCCGTCAGCGAGACAAGGCTGATCGGCAAAGATGAGTTGAATGTGATTCTGGCCGGGAATGTCAGCAGCGGTGACAATGGTGAATTCGCTCCAGTCGATATTGCGGTCGAAACCGATGGAGCGAATAAGTCCGCGCGGAATCGTGCTGCGAACGGTAGCCCCATGCCACATACCCTCGCGCTCGATGTCGTCAATGTACCGAGCGCGGCCCAGCAGTTTGTCGACCCCTTCCTTTCTGGGAACGGGGGAGCCAACGATGCGGGTTTTCGCATGCGCGCTCATGGTCGGGAAAGCCGCAATTCATCGTACAGGTTGAGGGATATCCTACAACGAAGCAGCCTGGATGCAAAGCACCGCTTTAGCTGGCAAGCTTGGCTAATGTACGCGAAAGCACGTGAACGCCAGAGCCAATCCACTCTGGAGACGCATACTCGTCGGGCCGATGACTGACACCACCGCGGCAGGGAATGAACAGCATGGCCACAGGCGAAATGCGCGCCATGAACAGTGAATCGTGGTAAGCACGGCTGACCATCTTCTTGTACGTCTTCCCCGCAGCGACTGCCGATTCTTCTAGTGCAGCGAGAATTGCGCGATCGCATGTCGCGGGCGGATCGGCATTGATCATTTCTGTTGTGATCGCGATGCCGCGGCGGCTCGCCACTTCGTCACATGCCGCGTGAAGCTCATCGAGTACACGGTCCCGGCGCGCGCCGTCGATGTCGCGCACATCGGTCTCAAGACGCACACGCGACGGAATGCTGTTGACGGCTCCAGGGAAAACGTCGCACACGCCGACCGTCCCCACCGTATCAATGGCGCCCGTGGACTTCGCCGCCTTTTCCAGCGCGAGGATCAGTTCTGCGGCCGCCGTCAACGCGTCCTTCCGTCCCGGCATAAGCTTTCCGCCCGCGTGCCCGCCCTCACCTTCAATCACGATGCGCATACTGGCCGGCGCCGCGATGTGCGTCACAAGCCCCACGTCGAGGCCCTCTAGCTCAAGCAGTGGCCCCTGTTCGATATGCAGTTCGATGAATTGGTGGAATCGCCCTTCCGGCACCGCGACCGATTCGAGCGAGTCCTTGAATCCAGATGCGGTTCGCAACTCTTCCAGCCCGCGTCCTTCCTTGTCGCGCAGCATCCGCGCCTGTTCAGGAGTGAGCACGCTCGCCATCATACGACTGCCCAGACAGCCGATGCCGAACCGCGTAGGTTCCTCTGCGGTGAAGATGACGAGCTCGATGGAGCGGCGTGGCTTGAATCCAAATTGTTGCAGAACGCGAATCGCTTCAAGGCCGCCGAGTACTCCAACACATCCGTCATAAAGTCCGGCGTTCGGAATTGCATCGATGTGCGATCCGGTGCCGATCGGCGCAAGATCGGCTTCGCTGCCTTGCCATCGGGCAAATGTGTTGCCGATGGCGTCCTCCGAAATCGAAAGTCCCGCATCCGTGCAGAGTCCCTTCACATAAGTGCGTGCTCGCATGTCGGCCTCGCTGAATACGACACGCGTTACCACTGGAGGCTCGGCTTCAGAAATCGTCGCAAGCGTCTTCAGCTCCTCAATCAGTCGATCAATCGTGAGTGCTGGGCGCGCTATTGTCATTGAGGTCCTCCCAGCGGATGCCGGCGCCAATCTTTATAGATGAGGTATTTCGCTGGCCGCTTGCCGAGCGCACCAAACCACTGCGGACAGTAGGGCGCCATCCAGATAAAGTCGCCTGCCTCGACTGGATACCACGAGTCACCAAGCTTGTAGATCCCGCCGCCTTCAAGCATCAATAGGCCGTGTTCCATTACGTGGATTTCGACCATGCTCAGCGCTGCTCCGGGATCGTACGTCATGGTGTTCACGGCGAAATCGTAAGCCAATCCGTCGGGCATAAGCGAACGCACGCGCAACGACTCGTCGCCCATGAGCGCGACGGGTGCGACGGATGCTTCGTTTCCGACGACAGTTTCCGCCACTGCTCCGTCAGGCTCCGCTTGATAGCCCTTCTCGATGACCGCGACACGGGCTTTCTCCAGCGAACGCACTGTGTGCGCCGTGCCATGCGGCAGATAAGCGAACCCTCCCGCAGCGAGAATTTGCTTGCGACCGTTTATGGTCAGCTCCAGTTCGCCTTCTATCACATAGAGAAATCGCTGTGCCGGTGCGGGTCCCAACGTGCCGCCCGCCGCAAACTCGGCAGTCATCTGCGTAAACCACGCGCCAAGCTGGGGCGCCACGTGTACGATGAATTCCACGTTTTCAGCTCCCGGCAGTGGCGTGCGAATGAACGTGTCGGGCGTTTGCAGCAAATGGTCCGCTTTCAGGCTGCTCCGGGTTGCTCCCAAATGGTGCAAGGTTGACCTCAAATAGGAAGTATCGCGACTGCGTTGTTCGATTCTATAGCGGTTCTCCAGTTGATGTAGAGGGAACCCCCTGCGGCTGAGTGGCTTTTTCCTTAAGAAAAAGCCACCTTTCACGCTGCCAGAGATTCCACGTGAACTGGAGAACCGCTCTAGCGAATCTCGCCGGCAATACGTTGCAGAAAGACGCGCATCACCTGCAGCGCTGCCTCCACATCTTCGGTGCGCACGCTCTCCGCGGGATTATGGCTGATGCCGCCCGGACTGCGCAGAAATAGCATCGCCGTAGGCATCCGGGAGGCCATCACCATGGCATCGTGACCGGCTCCGCTGTGCATCCGTTTGGGCGGGAATCCTGCGGCTTCCATCGCGTCCACAAGATAAGCGGTCATTCGTTCGTCCATGGAAACTGCGGGCTGATCCATCTGTGGCGTGCATTGCATCGCCAGGCTACGGCGGTCCGTAATCGCATTGGCAGTCTCAACCAATGCGTTGACCGATCCAAGCCTGACCGCATCATGCGGATGGCGCGCATCGAGGGTCATCAGGGCGGTCCCTGCGACGACATTGGTAGCGTTGGGCGACACTTCGATTCTGCCTACAGTCGCCACAAGGCCCTCCGTATGTTTGGCAAGCTTTTCCACGGCGGCGATCCATTCGGCAGCACCGGCAAGCGCGTCACGGCGGAGGTTCATTGGAGTCGTGCCGGCATGGTTGGCCTGGCCGGCCAACTCTAGAGTCAAACGCGTCTGGCCAACGATTCCCGTGACCGCGGCAACGCTGAGATTCTCGGCTTCGAGCACAGGGCCCTGTTCGATATGGATTTCAACAAAGCCGAGCGTGTCTTCATCGATTGCAGAGTCGGTAATGCGCGTCGGATCGAGGCCGCAGGCACGAATCGCGCCTTCGAGCGTGACACCTTCCGCATCCTTGAGCGCGAGCAGCGCATAATCGAACCGCCCGGCAACCGCACGGCTACCAAGGAACGGCACACCGAATCGCACCCCTTCTTCCTCAGAGAACGCGATGACCTCGATCGCCAGCGGCAGATGCAGCTCCCGCACAAGATCGACACATTCGAGCGCCAAAATAACCCCGAGCACGCCGTCGAACGCGCCGGCATCGGGAACCGTATCAATGTGCGACCCAAGGATCAATCTCTTGCCGCTCGTGCCCTCGGGACGATAAATCCCGCGCAAATTCCCGGCGTCGTCCAAATGGACCGTCATGCCCAACGCTTCCATGCGCGCACGCAGATGCGCATGCACATCGTGAGTTGGCGGCGTCAGAAAGCGCCGCGTGATGCGCCCTGGCTCCTCCGACATCGCCGCGATTCGTGGGCATTCCTCGAGGACGCGGAGAGCTCGATCCTTCATCGGCGCACCTGTTCCCGGCCGCGTGGCTCACCGACGAACTCGTTGTTCCGGAAAACCGGTTCTCCGCGAAGCCACGTTTCGATCACGCGCCCGCGCAATTTCGTGCCGAGGTACGGCGAAATCTTATGGCGAAACTGCAAGTCCTCCGGCGAGACCGTCCACCCCTGATCCGGATCAAAGACCACAAAGTCCGCGTCAGCACCCGGCGCCAGCGCCCCCTTCTCGCCCTTGAAGCCTGCCAGTCTCGCAGGCCCAGCGGCCATCCATTCGCCGACTCTCTCGAGGGCAATGCCGCGTTCTCTCATGCCTGTCCACAGAATGGGCAGTGCCAGGCCGAGACTGGCAATCCCGCCCCACGCCAGATCCCAGCGGCCTTCTTCGTGCCGCTTCATCGCCGGCGGGCAAGGGGAGTGGTCGGTCGCCACAAAATCGATCAGACCTTCCTCGAGTGCCTTCCACAACCTCTCGCGATTTTCGGCGCGGCGAATTGGCGGCGCGCACTTAAATTCCGTCGCCCCATCGGGAATATCCTCGGCGGCAAAGTGCAGGTACTGCGTGCACGTTTCGACCGTGATGGGCACCCCACGCTTCCGCGCATCGGCCAGCAGCGGCAAACCCTTAGCGCTCGACAGATGGACAATGTGGACCGGCGTGTTGAATTCTTCCGCAAGCTGAATAAGAAGAGCAATGGCTTCCACCTCCGCCTCGTCCGGACGAGAAGCCAGGTAATTGGCGAACTTGCGCCAATCCGCATTCGAAGCATTGAGCCTTTCTGCAGCTTCATTCACCGGCCCAGCCAACTCAGCGTGCGCAAGAAGCGGCAATCCCGTCCCACTCAACTTGCCAAGTGCCGCACGCAAATCGGTCTCATCCACCCAAGCAAAACCGTCGATGCCGGAATGAATGAGAAAGCATTTGAATCCTCGTACCCCCGCAGCTGCCAAAGAAGTAAGAGAGCGTGAGCTCCCACGAGCGACCCCACCCCACGCAGCCCAATCCACCCAGGTTTTTCCCTGAGCCGCCGCGCGCTTGGCTTCAAGTGCCTCAACATTCACGATCTCAGGCACGCAATTGAGCGGCATGTCGACCAGCGTCGTAACGCCCCCGGCCGCCGCAGCCCGCGTGGCGGTCCAGAATCCTTCCCACTCCGTGCGGCCGGGCTCATTGATGTGCACATGAGAATCGACCAGACCCGGCAGCAGCACCGCATCGCCAAAATCGTGTAAGTCAGCCGCCTCGTGACCGTCCGTCCCCGTCCTGACCTCCGCGATACGCCCCTCTTCAACCACAAGTGTCGCGGCCATCAGCCCCTGCCCTGTCAGTACCCGGGTTGACCGAAAGGCCTGTGCCATACTGTCTTTACCTTTCGCTCTCGGGAACACGGAAGAGCCGATTCTTCATGTCCAGCCTACCAAATCCAGAGTTCCTCCGACGGGCCATCACACTCGCAACAGAGAATGTCGTCACCGGCAAAGGCGGCCCGTTTGCTGCCGTAATCGTGCGCGCGGGCCAGGTAGTGGGCGAAGGTGCAAACTCGGTCACGGCAACGAATGATCCAACGGCTCACGGCGAAGTCAATGCCATCCGCGCCGCGTGCAAAGCACTGGGCACTTTTACCCTGGCCGGCTGTGCGCTCTACACCAGCTGCGAACCGTGCCCCATGTGCCTTGCCGCCGCGTACTGGGCGCGCCTCGACGCGGTTTATTTCGGTTGCAGCGCCGCCGACGCGGCACGGGCCGGCTTCGACGACGCCTTTCTCTATGCCGAACTCCGCAAAGACGCACCCGAGCGCAAGCTGCCCTCCACTCAACTGCTCGGCGACGAAGCCTGGGCCAGCTTCGCCGCGTGGATTCAGTCGACGAACAAAATCCGGTACTGAGTACTGAACGCCGGCCCAGCACCGCCGGCGCACCACGCCCGCCCGCCCACGCTGAACAAACCAATTGCCCATCCTACGTTGCATGCATTAACGTCAAAGACTCATAAGCTTCGATGGGAGTTGGCGCTGCATGCCCCGCATTGTTCGTTGTTCCATCATCCAGGCCTCGAACGCCCTGCCGGCCACGGAGCCGCTGGCAGCGCAGAAGAAAGCCATGATCGAGAAGCACCTCGGCCTAATCCGCGAGGCCGCGAAAGCCGGCGCCCAGATCGTGTGTCTCCAGGAGATATTCAACGGCCCATACTTTTGCGCCGAGCAATCCGTCAAATGGTATGAGACGACGGAAAGCGTTCCCGACGGACCCACCGTGACCCTCATGCGCTCTCTTGCTAAAGAGCTTGGCATCGCCATGGTCGTGCCGGTGTACGAAGTCGAGCAGGAAGGAATCTTCTACAACACGGCCGCGGTGATCCAGAAGGACGGCGCCTATCTGGGGAAATATCGCAAGACGCATATCCCGCATATCGCGCCCGGCTTCTGGGAGAAGTTCTATTTTCGGCCGGGCAATTTGGGGTATCCGGTTTTCGATCTGGGTTTCGCCAAAATCGGCGTGTACATCTGTTACGACCGTCATTTTCCCGAGGGGGCGCGTTGCCTCGGATTGAATGGAGCCGAAATCGTGTTTAACCCCTCGGCCACGGTCGCGGGGCTCAGCGAGTACCTATGGAAGCTGGAGCAGCCGGCACATGCAGCGGCGAACGGCTATTTCATTGCGGCCATCAATCGCGTCGGCACCGAGCCGCCATGGAACATCGGCGAATTTTATGGATCAAGCTACTTCGCCAACCCGCGCGGCCAGATCGTCGCGCAGGCTTCACGCGACAAAGATGAAGTTCTGACGGCCGATCTGGATCTCGACGAAATCGCCGAAGTGCGGCGCACCTGGCAATTTTTCCGTGACCGCAGGCCTGATCAATATGGCCCGCTGGTCGCTTCTTAAGGCAGTTTCACCGTGCGACGGCATCGGCTTTCTAGGTATTTGACCGCATGTTCTTGTACCATCCCGTGCCCCATCATTTCGCCTTTCTTCTGGCGAAAGGGTGGGAATCCACGAATCCGAGAAGCGCGCAATTGCGCGGCCAGAGAACTTGACGAAACACAATGAGGACGAGATCGTAGAGGAACGGATGAGCACCACAACTTTACCGGACGACCCACAACTGCGTGAGCGCTTCACCGAACTGAAGCCGCCGCTGACGCCGCAGGCCGCGACGATCGAGGCCAACCGGTGTCTCTATTGTTTTGACGCGCCTTGCACCGTCGCGTGCCCCACGCATATCGACGTTCCCGGATTCATCAAGCGCATCGCCTCAGGCAATCTGCGCGGGTCCGCCTCGCGTATTCTCGACGCCAATATTCTAGGCGGGAGTTGTTCTCGCGCCTGTCCCGTCGACATACTTTGCGAAGGCGCCTGCGTGATGCATAAGCAGGGCCGCCATCCCATCCGAATTGGTCAGTTGCAGCGCCATGCCATCGACGCCTTTCACGATGCGGGTGGAGATGTGCAGACAGCGCCTCGCGGTTCCCGGTATGTGCGCGTAGCCTGCATCGGCGCCGGCCCCGCATCGCTGGCGTGCGCCGCGGAGCTATGCCGTCAGGGCGCGAAGGCGACCGTCGTTGAGCGCCGCGCCTTGCCTGGAGGCCTCAACACCTATGGCATAGCCGAGTACAAGCTGCGCGCTGCGGAGAGCCTGCGCGAAATTGAGATGATTCGCCGCATGGGCGTCGAGTTTCGCTTCGGTGCGGGCATTGAGACTGCCGAAGATCTCAAGGAACTGGAATCGGAATTTGACTTCATCTTTCTCGGTCTCGGCCTGGGCGCGATGCAGCAGTTGAATATTCCCGGCGAAGAGTCAGAGGGCGTGATGAATGCGCTGGAGTTGATTGCCGGATATAAAACCGGGCGCATTCGCGAATTGGCCGGAACCGTGGTCGTGGTTGGTGCGGGAAATACCGCTATTGACGCCGCCAACGCGGCGCGCCGCCTGGGTGCGGAGACCGTCTACCTTCTCTATCGCCGCGGAGAACGGGACATTCCCGCGTTTGAGTCTGAATACGAGCACTCCAAAGTGGAGGGCGTGCAATTTCTATGGCACCGTCAGCCCATGGGCATTCGTGCCGACGCGCATGGTGTTCTGCTGCTCGATACGGTTCAGGTGCGCGAGGTCGACAAAGAGCTGGTGCCGATACCGGATTCCAAATTCACCATCGCGTGCCATCTCGTGGTGCCGGCCATCGGCCAGTCCCCGATCACGGACCTGATGCGTGATTTCTGCCGGATCGAGGTGCGCGACGGGCAGATTGTGATCGACCGCGCGACGGGGCAAACCGGCAATCCACGCTATTTTGGCGGCGGCGATTGCACCAACGGCGGCAGGGAAGTCGTGGATGCTGTCGCCGACGGCAAGCGCTCTGCACTGGCAATGTTGAAGATCGCGGAGGCCATGTATGCCTGATATTCGCGTGCGAGGATTTGCCGGCAGCATCAACTCGCCGAATCCCTTTTGGCTTGCCTCTGCGCCACCGACCAATTGCGGCGAACAGATCATGCGCGCCTTTGACGCGGGCTGGGGCGGCGCGGTCTGGAAGACCATCGGCGAACCGGTCACCAACGTTACTTCTCGCTACTCGGCGACCGATTGGAATGGCTTGCGCATCATGGGCTTCAACAACATTGAGCTCATCAGCGATCGCAGCGTAGAAGACAATCTGCGCGAAATGGCCGAGGTCAAGAAGCGCTATCCCCATCACGCAGTGATTGCCTCCCTGATGGTGGCGTCGAATCGCGAAGCCTGGCACGAGATTGTGAAGCGCGCCGAGGATGCAGGCGCTGACGGCCTCGAATTGAACTTCGGCTGCCCGCATGGCATGAGCGAACGAGGCATGGGCTCGGCGGTCGGTCAGGTTCCCGAATATGCCGAAATGATCACCGCGTGGGTCAAGGAAAAAGCGCGCACACCGGTGCTCGTCAAACTGACGCCGAACATTACAGACATTCGCACCGTGGCGCGCGCAGCCAAGCGCGGCGGCGCTGACGGCCTTTCTGCGATCAACACCATCAACTCGATTACCGGTATCGATCTGGACACGTTGGTCCCGCGGCCGAACGTGGATGGCAAGAGTTCCCACGGCGGATATTGCGGTCCTGCCGTCAAGCCCATCGCGTTGAACATGGTGCAGCAGGTCATGGCCGATCCCGAGTCGGCGCTGCCGCTTTCAGGCATTGGCGGCATTGAAACTTGGCGTGATGCAGCCGAATTCATGCTGCTTGGCTGCGGAACCGTGCAGGTGTGTACGGCTGTGATGCATTACGGCTATCGCATCGTAGAGGATATGGCCGAGGGGCTCGAAAGTTGGATGCGTTCCAAGAAGATCGATCGCATCGAGGATTTTCGCGGCCTCTCGCTCAATCGCGTCACGGATTGGAAGCACCTCAATCTCAACTACAAAATCGTCGCGCGCATCGACGAGTCGAAATGCATCGGCTGCGATCTTTGTCACATCGCCTGCTGGGACGGCGCACACCAATGCATCCATCTCGATCGTGTAACTGGCCCAGTCAACGGGCATGTGGAATTGCACCCAACTCCGGCGGAAAACGAAGCCCGCAGCCGTGCATCGATTACCGTGACGCCGGTGACGCGCAAGGAGCGGGCAGCGGCCGGCGCAACGCATGGGCCCTACATGACGCCGATTGAGCGCATTCCGCGCGTGGACGAAACCGAATGCGTGGGCTGCAATCTTTGTTCGCTCGTCTGCCCCGTCGACCAGTGCATCACGATGGTTCGTGTCGATTCGGGTGTTTCCGCTGAGACATGGGACGAGCGCACGCGGGGCATGGAGTGCGCGCCGCAGCCTCAGCGCTCGTGAATTCAGTTATCGAGCCGAATTCATTTCCCGTACTTGCTTCGTAACAGGGCACGACTTCAGTCGTGCCGAAAATGGCCATAAATTTGTCCGGGCTTTAGCCCCTGTGGAATGTTTTGTCGAATGAAGGTTGATAAAATGGCGATCCCAGAGCCGTATAAGTCAGCGCACAAGGATTGCGGTCCTGGGAATAATCACAAGGAGCGAGTGCTCGCGAGTAATAAAGTCGGATGTTTCTATTGCCTCGAAATATTCTCGCCGACTGAAATAACAGAGTGGACTGGCGATAGCTGTGCACTTTGTCCTCATCGCGGAATTGACTCAGTTCTCCCGGAGTTCGAGCAGCTATCGCCGGAGTTCTTAAGCGAGATGAATAAGTATTGGTTCTAGAATTTTCGTGCGTGTGAGAGATTAGAGGTATTCTGCCGATGCCCACCGTCCTTATCCAAAACGGGACTGTTGTCAACGCTGACGCTAGCGCGCGCGCCGATGTGCTCATCGATGCCGGCATCATCAAGGAAGTCCGCCCTGGAATTCCTGCTAACTCAGTGCAGACCGTCGTTGACGCTACGGGGTTGTTGCTTCTACCCGGCGGCATCGATGCGCACACGCATCTCGACATGCCCTTCGGCGGCACCAACTCTGCGGACGATTTCCTGACCGGGACACGGGCCGCGGCCATCGGCGGGACCACAACCATCGTCGATTTCGCCATTCAAGCGCGTGGAACGAAGATGCGCTCTGCGCTCGACACGTGGTGGAAGAAGGCCGGGGGCAAGGCGTGCATTGATTACGGCCTGCACATGATCGTCACGGATCTTGCCGATGCGGGCCTCGAAGATATGGATGACATGGTGCGCGAAGGTGTGGCCAGTTTCAAGTTGTTCATGGCGTATCCCAACGTGCTCATGGTCGATGACGCCACGATCTTCAAAGCAATGCGCCAGACCGCAAAGAATGGCGCGCTGATCTGCATGCACGCGGAAAACGGTTCTGTGATTGATGTGATCGTGCAGCAGGCGCTGGCCGAGGGCAAGACCGCACCGATCTATCACGCGTTGACACGGCCCACGCGTGCCGAGGCCGAGGCCGTGCATCGCGCGATTGCATTGGCCGAGATGGCCGGGGTCCCCGTCTACATCGTGCATCTCTCCAGTGAAGACGCACTTAACCAGGTGCGCGAGGCGCGCGATCGCGGTAGATCGGAAGAGCGTCGTGTAGGGAAAGAGTGTAGATCTCGGTGG
>OBLW0100000272.1_pt1 | contig 44528 bp, 38 predicted proteins | sample 1520161 | NCBI WGS metagenome assembly OBLW01 (sample SAMEA3539309, study PRJEB22396) | soil metagenome | biome: tundra; feature: field; material: soil | place: USA | collected 2010-05 | depth 0.15 m
TAAGACGACTATCGCACGGATCCGTGAGTGTCTAGCCAATGACCTGGACGCACCAGGTGCGCTGGCCGCGGTGGACGAGTGGGCCCGGGAAAGCCTGCAACAGCATGAAACCCAAGCTGGTGATCTCGAGTCCGGCGCCCCGGGTTTGGTGGGGCGAGCGCTGGACGCACTACTCGGCGTACGGCTCTAGCCGGAGGGGGGGTCCTCACCGCGTCGGCGCAGGTAGCGCTCGAACTCGCGCGCGATGGCGTCACCGCTGGCCTCGGGGAGGTCCGCGGTGTCCTGGGCCTCTTCGAGTGAACGGATGTACTCAGCCACCTCCTCATCGGACTCCGCCAGCTCATCCACCCCGTGCTCCCAGGCCCGCGACTGTTCGGCCAGGTCGCCGTGCGGGATGGGCAGGTCGAGCAGCTCCTCCAGCTTGGCGATGAGCCCGAGGGTGGCCTTGGGTGATGGCGTTCCGCCCGCATAGTGTGGAACGGCGGCCCAGCAAGACAACGCGGCCAGGTCTGACTGGGCGGCCGCGTCAGCCAGGACCCCGACGATCCCGGTGGCACCTTCATACCTGCTGGCCTCGAGGTCGAAGCGGTGAGCAACATCCTCGTGCTCCGATGTCGCCGAGATGGGCAGGGGCCGGGTGTGTGGCACGTCGGCCAGCAGGGCACCTAGTGTCACGAAAGTCGTCACACCCGCCTGCTGGGCGAACTCGAGCAGCTCGATGGTGAATGAGCGCCAGCGCGTCGACGGCTCGATGCCCTGGACCAGGATGATGTCGCGGTCCAGCGAGGTGGAGGTGGCCAAAAGGATGCGAGTTGTCGGCCAACTGATGCGGCGTTTGCCGTCATCCAGGATGACCCGTGGACGGCTGACCTGGAAGTCGTAGTAATCCTCCGGATCGATGGCTGCCACTGGCTCGGCCGTCCAGACCTCGGTGAGATGCTCGATAGCGGCTGTGGCCGCCTCGCCCGCGTCGTTCCAGCCCTCAAAGGCGGCGATCATGATCGGATCGCGCAGCTCTGGAACATCCGCGAGCTCAATCACCGAGGCCTCCGATTACTGCTAAGTGGTCTGAAGTAGACCAGACTACGGAATGACGGTTGGGTGGCCCGACAACCCGCCGATAGACTTCCGGTCGATCCCACCACTGAGAAGGCGGACCACCGTGAGCAGCCGCTCTGACCTCTTCCGCACGGCCCTTGCCGAGCGGGTTCTCGTTGCCGACGGCGCGATGGGCACGATGCTGCAGGCCGCAGATCCGTCCATGGCTGATTTCCAGGGCTACGAGGGCTGCAACGAGATCCTCAACGTCACCCGTCCAGACGTCGTTCGAAGCGTGCACGACGCCTACTTCGCGGTGGGGGTCGATGCTGTCGAGACCAACACGTTTGGCGCCAACCTGGCCAACCTCGGCGAGTACGGGATCTCCGATCGCATCTACGAGCTCGCCAGCGTGGGCGGCCAGATCGCCTCTGAAGCCGCAGCGCACTGGTCGACCCCGGCGCACCCTCGGTTCGCGATCGGTTCGATGGGGCCAGGGACCAAGCTGCCCTCGCTGGGCCACGTCCCCTTTGCGACCTTGCGCGACGCCTATGCCGAGCAGGCCCGCGGGCTCATTGACGGAGGTGTCGACGTTCTCCTGATTGAGACGTCCCAGGACCTGCTGCAGGCCAAGGCTGCGGTTATCGGATCCAAGCGCGCGCTGACTGCGGCCGGTGAGAACCTGCCGGTGATCGTCCATGTCACTGTCGAGACCACCGGCACCATGCTCATGGGCTCCGAGATCGGCGCGGCACTGACCGCTCTGGAGCCGCTGGGGATCGACGCGATCGGTCTCAACTGTGCGACCGGCCCGGCCGAGATGAGTGAGCACCTTCGTCACCTGTCACGGCACTCCCGCATCCCGATCAGTTGCATGCCCAACGCCGGGCTGCCTGTGCTGACCAAGACGGGTGCGGCATACCCGCTCACTCCCGGCCAGCTCGCGGCCGCCCACACGCAGTTCGTCAAGGAGTTCGGGCTCTCCCTTGTTGGTGGCTGTTGCGGCACGACTCCCGCCCACCTCGCAGAGGTCGTCAAGGCTGTCGGCTGGACACCGGTCACGGCACGTCGACCGCGACCCGAGCACGGCGTCGCCTCCTTGTACTCCGCGGTGCCCTTTCGTCAGGACGCGTCGTTCCTGTCCATCGGCGAGCGCACGAATGCCAATGGCTCCAAGGCGTTCAAGGAGGCAATGCTGGCCTCCCGGTGGGACGAGTGCGTCGAGATCGCCCGTAACCAGACCAAGGACGGCGCCCACCTGCTTGACGTCTGTATCGACTACGTCGGCCGTGACGGGGTGCAGGACATGCACGAGATCGTCAGCCGGTTCGCCACCGCGAGCACCCTTCCGCTGGTCCTGGACTCCACCGAACCGGCTGTTGTCGAGGCCGGCCTCGAGCTGTTGGGTGGCCGTGCGGTCGTCAACTCCGTCAACTACGAGGACGGCCAGGGGGCGGGTTCGCGGTTCTCGAGGATCATGCCGGTGGTCAAGGAGCACGGCGCTGCTGTCATCGCACTGACCATCGACGAGACCGGCCAGGCCCGAACCTGTGAACACAAGGTGGCTGTGGCCGCCCGGCTCATCGCGGCGCTCACGGGTGAGTGGGGCATGGACGTCGAGGACATCATCGTGGACACGCTGACCTTCCCGATCGCCACAGGTCAGGAGGAGACCCGCCGCGATGGCCTGGAGACCATTGAGGCCATCCGCGAGATCAAGCGTCGCTATCCCGAGGTTCAGACAACCCTGGGCGTCTCGAACGTGTCGTTCGGTCTCAAGCCAGCCGTCCGTGTGGTCCTGAACTCGGTGTTTCTGCACGAGTGTGTCAAGGCTGGGCTCGACTCGGCCATCGTGCACGCCGCTAGGATCGTGCCCATCGCGCGGATCCCCGCCGAGCAACGCCAGGTGGCCCTCGACCTCGTCTATGACAAGCGTGTCTGGGCTGGTGAGCCGGGGAGCAGCGAGCTGACCTACGACCCGCTGAGCCGCCTGCTCGAGCTGTTCGAGGGCGTGGACCAGGCCTCTTTGAAGGAGGCTCGCGCGGACGAGTTCGCCGCTTTGTCGCTGGAGGAACGACTGGGCCGGCGCATCATCGACGGCGAGCGCCAAGGCCTCGAGGCGGACCTTCAAGCCGCGCTCGACAAGGGTCTCAGCGCTCTGGACATCATCAACGACCACCTGCTCGAAGGCATGCGGACTGTCGGCGAGCTGTTCGGTAAGGGCGAGATGCAGCTCCCGTTCGTACTGCAGTCTGCCGAGGTTATGAAGGCCGCCGTCGCCTATCTCGAGCCGTTTATCGAGGGCAATGCTGACGGCTCCGCGCGTGAAGCCAAGGCACGTATCGTGCTGGCGACGGTGCGCGGGGACGTCCACGACATCGGCAAGAACCTGGTGGACATCATCTTGTCCAACAACGGGTACGAGGTCGTCAATATAGGCATCAAACAACCCATCGCCGAGATTATTCGCGCAGCCGAGGAGCACGACGCCGATGCCATCGGCATGAGTGGTCTGCTGGTGAAGTCGACAGTTGTCATGAAGGAGAACCTCGAGGAGCTCAACTCCCGCGGGTACGCCGGCCGCTGGCCCGTGCTGCTCGGGGGCGCAGCCCTGACCCGCGCCTATGTCGAGAACGACCTGGCTGAGGTCTACCAGGGTGAGGTCCGTTACGCCAGAGACGCCTTCGAGGGCCTGCGCCTGATGGATGCGGTGGCGCTCGCCCGTGCCGACCCAGAGCTCAGCGTCTCGGACACCCTCCCCGAGCTGCGCAAGCGCCGGGTTCGTGCGGTGGTGGCCGCGGCCGATGATGACGGCCCCCCCGACACGACGCGTTCGGACGTTACCCAGGACAACAGCATCCCCAAGCCGCCGTTCTGGGGCAGCCGGGTGGTCAAGGGCATCGCGCTGGCCGACTACGCGTCCTACCTCGACGAGCGCGCGACGTTCCTGGGGCAGTGGGGCCTTAAAGGCGAGCGCGGCCAGGACGGTGCGTCTTACGAGGAGCTGGTCGAGACCGAAGGGCGGCCGCGGCTGCGCATGTGGCTCGAGCGGATCAAGACCGAGGGTCTCCTGGAGGCCGCGGTCGTGTACGGCTACTTCCCTTGCTACAGCGAAGGAAACGACCTCGTGGTCCTTCACCATGAGGCGGGCGCGCACGCCCAGACGGTGGGCAGCGAGCGGGTGCGATTCTCCTTCCCGCGCCAACGCCGTGACCGCCGGCTGTGCCTTGCGGACTTCTTCAAGACGAAGGAACGCTATGAGGCCAATGGCGAGCCTGACGTCATTGCCTTCCACCTGGTGACGATGGGGGCCCGGGTAGCCGAGGCCACCGCAGAGCTGTTTGGTCGCGACGCCTATCGCGAGTACCTCGAGCTGCATGGTCTATCCGTACAGCTGACCGAGGCGCTGGCCGAGATGTGGCATGCGCGAGTGCGTGAAGAGCTCGGCTACGGCGCCGAAGACAAGGATGACCTGGGCGCCATCTTGCGTCAGGGCTATCGCGGGTCTCGTTACTCATTCGGCTATCCTGCCTGTCCGGACCTGACGGACCGAAGCCTGCTGGTCAAGCTCCTGGACCCCTCACGCATCGGGGTGAGTCTCTCGGAGGAGCTGCAGCTTCACCCGGAGCAGTCCACAGATGCTCTGGTCGTGCACCATCCCGAGGCCAAGTACTTCAATGCGACATGACCTCTGGCCGCACATGGCCGGCGCCCTGCCGGCGGCGGTTCTGTGGGACATGGACGGCACCCTTGTCGACACCGAGCCCTACTGGATGGCCGAGGAGCGCTCCCTGGTTGAGCAGCACGGCGGTGTGTGGACCGACGAGCATGCACACCAGCTGGTCGGTAACGACCTCTTGGTCTCGGCGGAGTACATCCTGGCTCATTCGCCGATTGAGCTGACGCCTACCGAGATCGTCGAGGCGCTGCTGGCCGGCGTCGTCGCCAGGGTCGCCACCCACGTGCCATGGCGCCCCGGCGCCCGAGAGCTGCTGGCGAACCTGGTGGCCCTCGAGGTTCCGTGCGCACTGGTGACGATGTCGTGGGAGTCGCTGGCCACCGCGGTGGTGAGCAACCTGCCGAAGGGGAGCTTCGCAGCGGTCATCACCGGAGATGTGGTCAGCCATGGCAAGCCCCATCCCGCGCCTTACCTGGCAGCCGCGCGTCTGCTCGGAGCTGACCTGCGAGCGTGTATCGCGATCGAGGACTCGCCACCGGGGGTCGCCTCGGCCGTGGCCGCCGGAATACCGACGATCGCCGTCCCGCATCACGTGTCGGTGCCAGAAACCGCAGGGGCTGTTCAGATTGCCACCCTGGCCGGTCTGGAACCCAAGGACTTGCTGGGGTTGTTTGCCTGACCGACCGCTAGCGGGCCCGTGAGGCCCACGCGGTGGTGTTCGCCGCAGCGGCCAGGGCCTGCGCGAGCTCGTCGAAGCCGCCGGCCACGAGACCGACGGTGACGCGCACGTGACCTCCCCCACCGGTCAGAACGTCGAACGGGGTCCCGGGCGTGACTCCCACCCCCTGGCTGGCGAGGCGGACGATGGCGGCGGACTCGTCGTGCACGGGTACCCACAGGTTCAGCCCGTCGCCGCCGGGTACCTCCACGTCGCGTGCGTGCAGCGCTGCGACCAGGGCGCCACGGCGACGGGTGTACTCATCTCGGGCATGGTCGACGGCGGCGATGGCGGTGGGGTCGGTGAGCAGGCTCAGCAGCACGCGCTGCAGGAGTCGGCTGCTCCACCCCTGCCCGAGCTGGCGGCGGTGGATGACCTCGCGGAGCAGCTCAGGGGGCCCGCTCATGGCGGCCAGCCGAAGGTCGGGGCCATGGGACTTGGAGAAGCTGCGGATGTGGATCACCTGGTCCGGGATCCACCGGCCCAGGCTGATTGGCGCGCTGGCGGCGACGGCCCCGGCCGAGTCGTCCTCGACGACTGGCACGCCGCCTTGGGCGAGGATGGCTGCCAGGTCCCGGGCGCGTGACTCGGTCATCGACGCCCCCGTCGGGTTCTGGGCTCTGGGCTGCAGGAACAGGGCTGCAGCTGGGCTGCTCACAGCCGCGGCCAGCGGCTCGGGAAGCAGTCCGGCGTCGTCGACCGGCACCCCCACCACCTGCACACCGATGGACTCGAGCAGGTCCAGCAGGGGAGGGAAGCCGGGGTGCTCCACGACCACCCGGTCGCCAAAACGCAGCAGCGAGCGTGACACCAGGTCCAGGCCGTCCATGGCCCCGTCCACGACCATGAGCTCGGCCGCAGGGTAGGGCCATTGGGCGTGAAGGACCTCCAGCAGCCCGGGCAGGACCGGGTCATCCAGGTAGCTGCCGGGTATCCCGGCGGTGGTCAGCTCGCTCAGGGCCTGTCCGAGGTTCGGCAGCAGCGCTGGGTCGGGGGTGCCCGTGGACAGGTCGAGGGCGAAGTCGAGCTGTCGTTGCAGCGCCCGACGGTACCGGCCGGGGGCGAGGTCGGCCAGGCCGGCCACGGTGGTGCCACGGCGACCGTCGGTGTGGATGGCCCCGGAACGAGCCAGCAGTGCCCAGCCTGCACTGACGGTGGTGGGGGACAGCCCCAGCTCGGCGGCCAGGGCCCGGATCGGTGGGAGCTTGGTGCCGGGCGCAAGAGCTCCGTCCCGAACGGCGCGGCTCACCGCATGGGCCAGACCTCGTGCACTCGGCGCCTCGAGCCGTTTCTCGATGGCTGTCATCGTCGTTGTCATCTTTGTAACATAGCAAAAGGTGCATTGTGTGATCAAGCAGGTGACACGTAGTGTGTCGCTATGACCCAGCGAATCTCGCACTGGATGGATGGTCGCAAGACCGCAGGCACCTCGGGGCGCACGGCCCCCGTGTACAGCCCGGCAACCGGTCAGGCCAGCGCCGAGGTGGAGCTGGCCAGCGGCGGCGAGGTCCAGGTCGCGGTCGCCGTGGCCGTGGCCGCGGCTAAGCAGTGGCGGCATGCGTCCTTGTCCCAGCGCGCGGGTGTGCTCTTCGCCTTCCGCCAGCTTCTGCACGAACGCACCGACGAGCTCGCGGCGATCGTCACGGCCGAGCACGGCAAGGTCCTGTCCGACGCGGCCGGTGAGATTGCCCGAGGCCTGGAGAACGTCGAGTTCGCCGCCGGCGTGCCGGCGCTGCTCAAGGGCGGGTTCTCCGAGCAGGTCTCCACCGGGGTGGATGTCTACTCGATCCGTCAGCCTCTGGGTGTGGTGGCCGGCATCACGCCGTTCAACTTCCCGGTGATGGTGCCGCTGTGGATGTGCGCGGGCGCCATCGCCTGCGGCAACGCGTTCATCCTCAAGCCGAGCGAGAAGGACCCCAGCGCGTCGCTGTTCCTGGCCCAGATGTGGAAGGACGCCGGCCTGCCCGACGGTGTCTTCAGCGTGGTCCAGGGCGACAAGGAGGCCGTGGACGCACTGCTGGCCCACCCCGACGTTGCCGCCGTGAGCTTCGTCGGCTCGACGCCGATCGCCAGGTACATCTACGAGACAGGCACCGCAGCGGGCAAGCGGGTCCAGGCCCTGGGCGGAGCCAAGAACCATGCTCTGGTGATGCCTGACGCCGACGTGGACATGGCCGCCGATGCGGTGGTCTCCGCGGCGTACGGCTCAGCCGGTGAGCGTTGCATGGCGCTGTCTGTGGCCGTCGCCGTGGGCGAGGTTGCCGACTCGCTGGTCGACGCAGTGGCCGCACGGCTGCCGAAGCTCACCATCGGTGATGGCACCCACCCGGACACCGACATCGGTCCACTGATCACCGCCGAGCACCGTGACAAGGTCGCCGGCTACATCCGCGCCGGCGCGGCTCAGGGTGCCACGGTGGTGGTTGACGGCCGAGACCAGGACGTGCCGGCGGGGGGCTTCTTCCTCGGGACGACCCTGCTGGACCATGTCACCCCCCAGATGAGCGTGTACACCGACGAGATCTTCGGGCCGGTGCTCTGTGTCGTTCGCGCGGACACCTACCAGCAAGGGCTGGCGCTGATCAACGCCAACCCCTACGCCAACGGGACCGCGATCTTCACCCGTGACGGCGGGGCGGCCAGGGCGTTCCAGTTCGACGTCGAGGTCGGCATGGTCGGCATCAACGTCCCCGTCCCGGTGCCGGTGGCCTACTACTCGTTCGGCGGCTGGAAGGCCTCGCTGTTCGGCGACTCGCACATGTACGGCGCTGAGGGCATGAGCTTCTACACGCGCGGCAAGGTCGTCACCTCGCGCTGGCCCGACCCAGCCACCTCCGCCGTTGACCTCGGCTTCCCCCGCACCCGATAGGACTGCTCCCGTGACCCAGACAACGCCGCCGGCGGCCCCCACAGGCTCCTCAGCCTCCTCAGGTGAGGCTCGAGTTCGCGCGGATGACCGCGCGCACGTCTTCCACTCCTGGTCGGCTCAGGCAAAGATCGACCCGATGCCGATCGCCTCTGCGTCCGGGTCGTACTTCACCGACTACTCGGGCAAGCGCTACCTGGACTTCTCCTCGCAGCTGGTCAACGTCAACATCGGCTACCAGCACCCCAAGCTCGTCGCCGCGATCCAGGAGCAGGCCGCCAAGCTGGCCACCATCTCGCCGGCGTTCGCCAACGACGCGCGCAGCGAGGCCGCTCGGCTCATCGCGCAGGTCGCCCCCGGAAACCTCAATACCGTCTTCTTCACCAACGGCGGGGCCGACGCCAACGAGAACGCGATCCGGATGGCGCGTCTGCACACCGGACGCAACAAGGTCCTGGCCGCCTACCGCAGCTACCACGGCGCGACGGCCGGAGCCATGGCGCTGACAGGTGACCCGCGCCGGTGGGCCTCCGAGCCGGGGGTTCCCGGGATCATCCACTACTGGGGCCCGTACGCCTACCGCTCGCCGTTCCACGCCACCGATGAGGCGCAGGAGTCCACGCGCGCACTGTCGCACCTGCGGGACCTGCTCATGGTCGAGGGATCACACACTGTTGCCGCGATCATCCTGGAGACCGTGGTCGGTACCAACGGGATCCTCATCCCGCCACCGGGATACCTTTCCGGGGTCCGGGCACTGTGTGACGAGTTCGGGATCATCATGATCGCCGACGAGGTGATGGCCGGCTTCGGCCGCTGCGGGCAGTGGTTCGCCGTAGACCACTGGGGCGTGACGCCGGACCTGATCACCTTCGCCAAGGGCGTCAACTCCGGGTACGTGCCACTGGGCGGCGTGCTCATCTCGGACGCGATCGCCGCGACCTTCGCGGACCGCGCCTTCCCCGGCGGCCTCACATACTCAGGCCACCCGCTGGCCTGCGCCGCAGCCGTGGCCTCGATCAACATCTTCCACGAGGAAGGAATCATCGAGCACGCCCGACGGCTAGGGACCGACGTCATCGGACCCGAGCTGCGGGCCCTGGCGCAGCGCCACCCCTGCGTCGGTGAGGTTCGAGGGCTCGGCGTGTTCTGGGCCCTGGAGCTCGTGCGCGACCGGGCCACCCGTGAGCCGCTGGTGCCGTTCAACGCCACCGGCGAACAGGCCAGACCGATGGCCGAGTTTGCAGCCAGGTGCAAGGACCAGGGGCTGTGGCCGTTCGTCCACTTCAACCGGACCCATGTCGTGCCGCCCTGCACCACCTCCGCCGAAGAGATCAGGGAAGGCATCGCGATCCTGGACGACGCGCTGAAGGTGGCCGACACCTACTACATCGGGCACTGATCCCATCGGGCACTGATCCCATCGGGCACCCCGGACTGCGCCCAGGTCGCTACTTCTGCATGGGTCAGTGCGGGGTGCCCCGGACCTGCATGTCATAAGTCACCCACATCGTAGGTTCGGCCACCTGGTCGTACGTGCTGCGGGCACGGTAGTTGCCATCCGCGGCGACCCAGCGAATCTTGGTCCAGCCACGCGTACGCGCGATCGTGCGCAAGGCATCCAGAGGGCATCCACGGCGCCCTTGCCGCCTGCGGCCGGGGCGACGAGGAGGTCATCGAGGTGGCCGGCGACGGCAGCAGCCCGAGGTCGGGGGTAGGGCCGGTTGTGGGCCAGGCCGACCGCCTCACCGTCCACGCCACGAGCCAGCAGGGCCTTGAGGCCGGGGCCGGGATCGGTGATCCATGACCACACGAGACCAAGCGCATCCGTGACGGCCTCTTGGTAGAAGTCGGCGTAAGCCCGTACAGCTCCCGCCAGATCGCGGCATCGCCGTGACCCGGCGGTTCTACCGTGAACGACGAGCTGTCATCCATCCCTGCAACCTAGTCGTCTGCGGGAGCTGAGGCCGCCATTGCGTGCGGGTCAAGAGCAAGGACTGCGGCGCCCTCGGGTATGGGTGGGGGAGTGCCGCCCCACTGCGGGCACAGGCTGCGATGGTCGCACCAGTCGCAGAGCCGTGACTTGCTCGGCCGCCAGTCACCAGTCTGTGCGGCGGTCTCGATGGCGTGCCACAAGGCCTTGAGCTTGCGTTCGACCGCAAGCAGGTCTGCCTCGTCGGGGCTGTAGCGCACGATCTCGGAGTTGGCCAGATAGACCAGCTGCAGCATCTGCGGCACCTGCCCACGCAGCCGCCACAGCACCAAAGCGTAGAACTTCATCTGGAACAGGGCCTTGCCTTCGAAGAGCTCCGAGGGTGATCGGCCGGTCTTGTAGTCGACGACCCGGATCTCGCCGGTAGGTGCGACGTCGAGCCGGTCGACATAGCCTCGCAGCGTCAACCCGTCCAGGTCCGTCTCGACGTAGAGCTCCCGCTCGGCCGGTTCCAGGCGGGTCGGGTCCTCCAGGGTGAACCACCGCTCAATCAGCGAGACGGCGTCGCCGAACCAGCTCGCCACCGCGGCCGGGTCGCTGTCTTCCACGAGGTCGGCGAGCTCCGGCCTGCCCTCGAGCAGCGCACGCCACTGCGGCTCGACCATGGCGCAGGCGGCTTCGATGGTCCGGGCCGATGACGGGAGGTCGAAAAGCCGCTCCAGGACCGCGTGAACCAGGGTGCCCCGCGCAGCAGCAGCGTTCGGCGGCGACGGGAGCCGGTCGATCACCCGGAAGCGATAGAGCAGGGGACACTGCATGAAGTCTGCGGCCCGGCTTGGGGACAGTGCGGCAACCATGGAAAGCACTGTAGGTGGACGCCCTGACACAAGGCGCACTGACGTGGGCGCACGCACACGGCGGGCACTAACATAGGCTCTCTTCATGGCCGCCAGCACCGAGAGCTCGACAGGCCCGGCCCCTGGCTGGCGTGTTGCCACGATCGGCGGGGTGCCCGTCTACATCGGCAGGTCCTGGCCGGTCATCGCCCTTATCATCGTGGGCACCTTCGGCCCCAGCATCGCCAGCGATCGCCCAGACCTTGGGCTCGGTGCCTATGGCGTGGCCGTTGGGTACGCCGTTCTGCTGCTTGTCTCGGTGTTCGCTCATGAAGCTTCCCATGCGGTCGTGGCCACCCGGATGGGTTACCGGGTAAACCGTGTCGTGGCCGATCTGTGGGGCGGCCACACCGCATACGACTCCTCGACGGCCCGACCAGGTGCCAGTGCACTGGTGGCCATCGCAGGCCCGGCAGCCAACGCGCTCCTGGCCCTGGTCGGCTGGCTGGCCCTGCCCGCCGCCCCGCCCGGGGGCATCACCGCCACGCTCGTCGGCGCGGTCGTCTTCACGAATGCACTCGTCGCCGGGTTCAACATGCTGCCTGGGCTTCCGCTGGACGGCGGTTTTCTGGTGGACTCACTGGTCTGGCGAATCACCGGCAGCCGCGAGAGCGGCCTTATAGCGGCGGGCTGGTGCGGGCGGGCCGTCACAGTCCTGGTCGTCCTGTGGTTCGTGGGCCTGCCACTGGTCAACGGCCAGCCTCCCGATCTGTTCAACCTCATCTGGGGACTGTTCATCGGGTCCTTCCTGTGGGTGGGCGCCACCAACGCCATCCGCAGTGGGCGGGGGAGCCGGCTGCTGGGCGGCATCCGGATTGACTCCGTGTGGCGGCGCGCAGTGTCTCTTCCTGCGCGCGCCAGCGCCGAGCAGGCGCTCGCTCTGCGTGTGAGCGGACTGGGCGGTACGGCCGTAGTGGTCGAGGACGACTGGGGAAAGGCGATCGGGCTCCTGGACGACGAGGCGCTGCAGACGATCCCTGAGCAGTCCCGGGCGGGTGTCTCGGTCACTGCCGCGATGCGCCAGCAGCCGGACGGATGGGTCGTCCAGGCGACCCCGGACCAGTCGGTCGCCCCGGTGGTGATGGCCATGCAGCACCTTGGGGTCCGTGCAGTGCCCGTGCGTGGTGCTGACGGGCGGATCTGCGGCATCGTGCTTGCTGCTGATCTGGAGGCCGCGCTGTCTCGAAGGCCTGCTTCACCCACCTAGACTTGTCCGTCATGAGCCCGCACAGCGCCACTGGCGCCCACCTGCGTCGTGGATCGTTCGCCGAGGGTGAGCGCGTGCAGCTGACCGATCCGAAAGGCCGACTCCACACCATCACCTTGGAGCCCGGCAAGGAGTTCCACACCCATCGTGGCCGGTTGTCGCACAACGACCTGATCGGTGCCCCAGATGGTTCGACCATCAAGAACAGCGCAGGGGTCGAGTACCTCGCCGTGCGGCCACTGCTGAGTGACTATGTGCTGTCGATGCCGCGCGGCGCAGCTGTTGTCTATCCCAAGGACGCGGGCCAGATCGTGGCCATGGCAGACATCTTCCCTGGGGCTCGCGTGGTCGAGGCAGGCGTCGGGTCAGGTGCTCTGAGCATGTCTTTGCTGAGGGCCGTCGGCGACTTCGGCCACCTTCACTCCTTCGAGCGCCGTGAGGAGTTCGCCGACATCGCCCGCGGCAACGTCGAAGGCTTCTTCGGCGGTCCGCACCCGGCCTGGCAGATCAGCATCGGCGACCTGGTCCAGACCCTGCCGACCGCGGTCGAGGCGGGCACCATTGACCGAGTCGTGCTGGACATGCTGGCTCCCTGGGAGTGTCTGGAGGTTGTCGCTGACGCCTTGGCTCCTGGCGGTGTGCTCATCTGTTACGTCGCCACCGTGACCCAGCTTTCCCGGGTGGCCGAGGCATCGCGCGACCATGGCGGCTTCACCGAGCCCTCAGCCTGGGAGTCACTGGTCCGTGGCTGGCACCTCGAAGGACTGGCGGTGCGGCCCCAGCACCGCATGCACGGCCACACCGGCTTCCTGATCACCACCAGGCGGCTGGCCCCTGGCGTCACGGCCCCGCTGCGCAAGCGCCGGCCGGCCAAGGGCGCCACCCAGGGGGACATCGAGCTCCCCACCGGCGAGTGGTCGCCGGAGGACATGGGGGAGCGGACAACGTCGGAGAAGAAGATTCGGCGCGTTCGCCGATCTTTGACAGATACACCCACCACTTAGACGTGTGTCGGGTTAGGGTCGAATTGTCGGTTACCTACGCGGCCGACTAACGCCTCGAGGAGGTTCCAATCATGTCCGAGAACTCCCCCCAGCATGAGGATGAGCAGGGGCCTTCGGTCGAGCCGGCCAACAAGGCGGAGGCATTGCGCCAGCAGTCCCTCCTGTCCGAGGAGGTCGCCGGCCTGCGCCGTCGTCTCGCGGACTCGCCAACCCGCTCGCGTGACCTCGAGAATCGGGTGCTGCAGCTGCAGACCGCGCTGTCGACCCTGTCGTCCCAGAACGAACGTCTGGTGCGGACTCTGAGGGAGGCTCGTGAGCAAATCGTCACCCTCAAGAGTGAGGTCGACCGGCTGGCCCAGCCCCCCTCGGCCTACGGTTTGATCATCGAGTCCTACGACGACGCCACCGTTGACGTCCTGACCAGCGGTCGCAAGATGAGAGTCGCCGTCTCGCCATCGGTGGACCCGAGCGAACTGTCTGCAGGGCGCGAGGTGATGCTCAACGAGGCCCTCAACGTGGTTGCAACCTGCGGCTTCGAGCGCATCGGCGAGATTGTGATGCTCAAGGAGCTCCTGGGAGACGACAGGGTTCTCGTGGTGGCCCATGCTGACGAAGAGCGCGTGTGCCGAATGGCCGAGAGCCTTGAGGGACAACCGATCCGCGTCGGCGATGCCTTGCTGCTGGACACTCGGTCGGGCTTTGTCTACGAGCGGATCCCCAAAGCAGAGGTTGAGGACCTGGTCCTCGAAGAGGTGCCGGACATCGACTACAGCGACATCGGTGGGCTGGCAGGTCAGATCGAGGCGATCCGCGATGCCGTCGAGCTGCCCTACCTGTACCCGGACCTGTTCATGGAGCACAAGCTGAAGCCACCCAAGGGCGTCCTGCTCTACGGCCCTCCCGGCTGCGGGAAGACGCTGATCGCCAAGGCCGTGGCAGCTTCCTTGGCCAAGAAGGTGGCGGCCAAGGAAGGCAAGCCCGTCGGCAAGTCCTTCTTCTTGAACATCAAGGGTCCCGAGCTGCTGAACAAGTATGTCGGCGAGACCGAGCGGCACATTCGGTTGATCTTCCAACGGGCCCGTGAGAAGGCCTCAGACGGCACACCTGTGGTGGTCTTCTTCGATGAGATGGACGCGCTGTTCCGCACGCGTGGGTCCGGGGTGTCCTCAGATGTCGAGACGACGATCGTGCCTCAGCTGCTGTCCGAGATCGACGGTGTCGAGCGTCTTGAGAACGTCATCGTCATTGGTGCGTCCAACCGCGAAGACATGATCGACCCGGCGATCCTGCGACCTGGCCGGCTCGACGTGAAGATCAAGATCGAGCGCCCGGACGCCGAGAGCGCCCGCGACATCTTCAGCAAGTACCTCACCGCGGACCTGCCGCTGCACGAGTACGACCTGGCCGAGCACGGCGAGTCTGCCCAGCGCACCATCGAGGCGATGATCCAGTCGGCGGTCGAGCGGATGTACTCCGAGATCGACGCCAACCGGTTCCTGGAAGTCACCTATGCCAATGGCGACAAGGAGGTCCTGTACTTCAAGGACTTCAACTCCGGGGCCATGATCCAGAACATCGTGGACCGTGCGAAGAAGATGGCCATCAAGGACTTCCTCACAACATCTCAGAAGGGCATCCGGATCGAGCACCTGCTGGCCTCGTGTGTCGATGAGTTCAAGGAGAACGAGGACCTTCCCAACACGACCAACCCCGACGACTGGGCTCGCATCTCCGGCAAGAAGGGCGAGCGCATCGTGTACATCCGCACGCTGGTCACCGGCAAGGACGGCACCGAGCCAGGTCGCTCCATAGAGGCGGTGGCGAACACGGGCCAGTATCTGTGACATGTCGTCGTCTCCGGTGAGGGTGACTCACTGTCTGAGACGAGTTCTGGGTCAGCTCAGGCGCAGTCGGCGCCACGTGGTGCTGACAGATGCGCCGAAGTTGAACCCGACCTCGTCCAACGTGCCCACCTCGGTAAAGCCCAGGGCGCGATGGATGGCATGCCGGCGGATTCGGCTGTGCCACCACAGCCACGACGAGATGAACGTGGTCGTGGCGAAGCAGCCAGAGAAGCTCGCTGTACAGCCGTGAACCGGCGCCGCGCCCCATTGCCTGTCGGGCGAGGTAGACCGACGTCTCGCGGGTCAGTGCGTAGGCGGGGCGGGTACGGAAAGCGCCGGAGTAGGCAAATCCGAGCACCGCGTCGTCGTCGCGCACTACCAGGAAGTGGTCGCCGGCGGCCGTGCTGTCAAGCTTCGCCTGTCTCCAGGACAGGGGTGGCTGCATGACGTCGAACGTCGCCGTGCTCGTGCGCAGCCAGTGGTGGTAGATCGCGGCAACAGCGACGAGATCCGACGACTGGGCAGGTCCAACCCACAACTCGCTCATGCGTCCTCGAGAGCTGGGCCCAAAACTATCCGCACAAACCGACCTTAACAAGGTGCGGCTCACCAGCGATCCCGGCCAGCCAGCCCGTCGCGGCACGTCACGTCCTCTGCGGATCCGGCAGATTCGCCTAGGCTGGCCGCATGACGGTGCGTCGAGTGATGGGGATCGAGACGGAGTACGGCATCTCGGTGCCCGGCGATCCGACAGCGAACCCCATGTTGCTGTCCGGATATGTGGTCAACGCCTACGCGAGCGTGCGAGGTTCGCGCGCTGGCCGGGCCGGCTGGGACTACGAGGACGAGATGCCGCTGCGTGATGCCCGCGGATTCGAGATCCCACGCCAGCTTGCCGATGCCAGCCAGCTGACCGACGAGGAAGACCCCACGCTGGCCAACGTCGTGCTCACCAACGGCGCCCGGTTGTACGTCGACCATGCGCATCCGGAGTACAGCTCGCCTGAGGTGACCTCACCACGGGCGGCTCTGTGCTGGGACCGGGCGGGGGAACAGATCATGCTCGAATCGGTCCGGCGCCTCTCCGGGCTGCCCGGGGCCGCCGGCGTCAATCTGTACAAGAACAACACCGATGGCAAGGGCGCGTCGTACGGCACGCACGAGAACTACCTCATGCGGCGGGAGACCCCCTTCTCGGACATCACCCACCACCTGATCCCGTTCTTCGTGGCTCGCCAGGTGATGTGCGGCGCCGGCAGGGTTGGTATCGGTCAGGATTCGACGAGCGCCGGGTTCCAGCTCGCCCAACGGTCGGACTTCTTCGAGGTTGAGATAGGCCTTGAGACCACGCTCAAACGTCCCATAATCAATACCCGCGACGAACCGCATGCGGTGGCCGCTCTGTACCGCCGGCTGCATGTGATCATCGGTGACGCGAACCAGTGCGATGTTGCCGGGCTGCTCAAGATGGGCACGACCAGCCTGGTTCTGGCCATGATCGAGGACCAGGCCATTGATGTGGACCTCACCGTCCGCAAACCCGTCGCCACGCTGCACGCGGTGTCGCACGACCCCAGCTTGCAAGAGCTGGTCGAGCTCCATGACGGGCGCACCATGACCGCCGTCCAGCTTCTCTGGATCTACTACGAACAGGCGGATCGCTACCTGCAGGTGCACAACGCCGGTGCCATCGACGAGGACACCACAGAGGTGATGTCCCGCTGGGCCTCGGTGCTCACCAAGCTGGAGCGGGACCCAATGGAGTGCGCGCGTGAGATCGACTGGGTTGCCAAGCTGGGTCTCCTGCAGGGGTATCGGGACAGAGACGGGCTCCAATGGTCCGATCACCGGCTCAAGGCGATCGACATCCAGTGGTCTGACATCCGCCCAGAGAAGGGCCTGTTCCAGCGTCTTGCCCAACGCGGTCGGATCGAGTCGCTGACCGAGGATGCCGCGGTGAAGGCGGCCATCACCAACCCGCCCGAGGACACCCGGGCCTACTTCCGAGGTCGCTGCCTGGAGAAGTACTCGGCTCAGATCGCCGCGGCATCCTGGGACTCGGTGATCTTTGATGTGCCGGGCCAGGCGGCGTTGCAGCGGGTTCCCATGCTCGAACCCCTGCGTGGCACCCGCGAGGGTGTGGGCGACCTGATCGATCGCAGCCCTGACGCTTCGACCCTTTTACGGGAATTGGCTGCCGCCAACGGTTGACAGCGGGTTAGGCTGCAAAAGAAGACGGTTGTTCGGCGTTCTTGCTCTCAGCAAGGTCAGCGCCGCCGATGATTGCCCGTGGAGGAACAGATGCCAAGCCAGGAGCACAGCCGACCCCAACGTCGCGATGAGACCCCGGACGAGGCCCCGGAGCCCACCGCAGCGACGCCTGAGGCAACGGCGCGAAAGGACGCGCTCGACGACGACATCGATAGCGTGCTGGATGAGATCGATGGCGTTCTCGAGTCCAACGCTGAGGAGTTCGTGCGTGGTTTCGTGCAGAAGGGTGGCCAGTGAGTCTCGGTTCTGGGGGCGGCGAGGGACGGCTGCCCGCAGCGTTCATGACCACGGGCTCTTCGTCCTTCACCGAGTTCATCGGCGTGCACTCCCCTGAGCTGCTGCCATCACGGCGCCCCTTGCCGATGGGCGGCACGTTCGAGCTGCCACACGGTACGACGATCGTGGCGCTCACCTACGACGGCGGCGTCGTGATGGCGGGGGACCGTCGAGCCACCATGGGCAACCTGATCGCCAACCGTGACATGGACAAGGTGTTCAGCGCGGATCAGTACTCCGCGGTCGGGATCGCCGGCACCGCGGGCCTGGCCATCGAGATCGTCAAGCTGTTCCAGGTCGAGCTCGAGCACTACGAGAAGATTGAGGGCACGCTGCTCTCGCTGGAGGGCAAGGCCAACCGGCTGGCGACCATGATCCGCTCGAACCTCGCGATGGCGATGCAGGGCCTGGCCGTGGTTCCGATGTTCGCTGGTTTTGACCTGCCGACCCTGGCTGGGCGGATCTTCTCCTACGACGTGTCGGGCGGCTGCTACGAGGAGCACGACCACCACAGCGTCGGCTCGGGCTCGTTGTTCGCCCGTGGTGCGATGAAGAAGCTCTGGCACCCTGGCATGGACTCGGCCGCCGCGATCCGGGTGGCGGTGGAGGCGCTCTATGACGCCGCAGACGATGACTCAGCCACTGGTGGCCCCGACCTCAGCCGGCGGATCTGGCCGACGCTTGCGCTCGTGGATGCCGAAGGGCTGAGGTTCCTGGACGAGGACACCCTTGCTGCTGTGGTCGAGCAGATAGTCGCCGATCGCCGTGGCAACCCCGGAGGTGCCCGATGACCATGCCGTTCTACGTCTCGCCCGAGCAGCTCATGAAGGATCGAGCGGACTACGCCCGCAAGGGGATCGCCCGGGGTCGCTCCGTGGTCGTGCTGGGCTATGACCGGGGCATCGCGTTTGTGGCCGAGAACCCCTCCCGAGCGTTGCACAAGGTGTCGGAGATCTACGACCGGATCGCTTTCGCCGCGGCCGGCAAGTACAACGAGTTCGAGAACCTGCGGGTGGCCGGCGTCCGCTATGCCGATCTGCGTGGCTACTCCTATGACCGCAGCGACGTCACCGCGCGAGGTCTGGCCAATGCCTACGCCCAGACGTTGGGCACCGTCTTCACGCAGGAGTCCAAGCCCTACGAGGTCGAGATCGTCGTGGCCGAGGTCGGTGACAGCGCCGAGCAGGATCAGATCTACCGACTGACCTACGACGGCTCGGTGGCCGACGAGCAGGGTTTCATCGCCATGGGCGGGGCCGGGGAGCAGATCACTGCTGGCCTGCAGGAGCGGTGGACGCCCGGGATGAGTCTGGGAGAGGCTCTGGGACTGGCTGTCGACCTGCTGAGGCAGGACCCGGCAGGTGGGCCCTCACGCACGCTGACGGCGACCCAGCTCGAGGTTGCGGTGCTCGACCGAGCGCGCCCGCGGCGGACCTTCCGCCGTGTCGTGGGGCCGTTGCTCGACGCCCTGCTGAGCAGCGAGGACCCCACCACGGATGTGCCGGTCGACGATGATCCCACCCCGGGGCGACACGACACGCTGACCGGCGGGAGCACACCACCCGAACGACCCGAGCCGGATCCTTCGTGACCATCGCGGTCACCGGTGCCACCGGTGGCCTCGGCGGCCGGGTCGCCCTCGAGCTGGCGACCCAAGGTGTCGAGCAGCGGCTGGTCGTTCGTGACCCCGCTGCGGCGCCGCATCTGCCGGGCGCGGCTGTTGCTGTCGCGGAGTACGAGGACTCCGAGGCGATGGCCAAGGCCCTGGACGGCATGGGCACTTTGTTCCTCGTTTCCGGCCACGAGGCCCCTGACCGGGTCTCATTGCACCGCAAGGCCATCGAGGGTGCTCGCCTGGCCGGGGTAGAACGCATCGTCTACACCTCGTTCATGGGGGCCGCGCCCGAGGCGACGTTCCGCTTCGCGCGTGACCACAGTGCCACCGAGCTGGCGATCCGCGGGGCAGGGATCAGCCTGACCTCGATGCGCAACTCGTTGTATGCCGACGTCGCGCCACAGCTCGTGGGGCGCGACGGGGTGATTCGCGCCCCGGCCGGGCATGGTCGTCAGGCGTGGGTGGCTCGCAGCGATATCGCACGGTTGGCCGCCGTGCTGCTCGTCGAGCCAGGCCACGAAGGACAGATCTACGACGTGTCCGGACCTCACGCGATCGACCTGCACGAGACCGCGCGCATTCTGACCAAGGCCACGCGTCGGGCGATCACGTACCACGCCGAGACCCCCGACGAGGCAAGAGCCTCGCGTGCAGGCAACCCGCAGTGGCTCATCGATGCCTGGATCGGCTCCTACCTGATGCTCGAGACCGGCGAAGGCTCGGTGACCAGCCACACCATCGAGCACCTGACCGGTCGGCGCCCGCTGACGCTGTCAGAGTTCCTGGCAGCCGAACCTGCATCCTTGGCTCACCTGGTCGACTAACACCGATCGGCCAAGGCTCGGCAGAAGAGACAATGCGGCCGGCTGATCCTGCATGGATCGGCCAGCCGCGTCGGCGTCCCGCACACTCAGCCCTTGCCGCCGAGCGCCCGGCTCGGGCCGGCCTTCCTGTCGTTCGTATTGTCGCCCTTCGCCTTGTCGTCCCTCAGCTTGTCGGTCTCGACCCTGTCGGTCGCCGGCACATCCTTGCCGCCCTTGACGTCGCTGACAGCTCTGTGCTGCTCGGCGGGTGCAGCGACGGCAGTAGCCAGCCTGGGTTGACCAGCAGCAGCTGCCGCAGGCTCCACCGGGTTCCCGGCGGCGACCCCGCCGAGCGCCGCGAGCATCTGGCGGACGTTGCTGAGCTGGGCGTTGATGCTGTCGCGTCGCTGGGTCGCCGCATGCGAGCTCCCGCTCAGAGTCGCCTCGGATCCGCTCAGCCTTGGACTTGGCCTCGGCCACGAGCGTGTGCCTGGTTCATAGCCTGCTCGAGCTGCTGCTCAGAGCGTGATGCTGCTTCCTGCTGCGACTGCTCGGTCTCGATGCGGGTCTGCTCCGACTGCAGCCGGATGGTAGTCAGCTGTTGCTCGGCGGCGGTGGCCTCGGCTGCGAACTCCAACGCCGAGGCGTCCCGGCGCGCGGCAAGGGTGGTCTCAAAGTCCACTGCGGCAGTCGCGGCCTTGGCGCGTGCGCGCTCGTACACCGCTTCGGCTTCCTCCCGCCGGGCCATTGCCTCGCGGTCGGCGTCGTCCAGGATGCTGTCCGCCTGCGGTTTGGCGTTCTCTATGAAGCGAGCGGCCTCGGCCTCGGCGGCGCTGCGCATCTCCGCGGAATAGTGGTCGGCGTCCTGGCGGGTCGCCAGAGCGCTCTCGTCATGGAGGGCGTGATGGTTCGCCGCGTCCGCCTGAGCCCGTGTGCGCATCTCGTTGGCTTCCTGGTCAGCCAGCGTCAGGATCGAGCCGATGCGTTCGCCGAGAGTCGTGAAGGTGGGTGCCGACGCCTTCAGCTTCTCCTCTTCAAGAGTGCGGGCCCGCTGGACGTGGCATTCGACCTCGCTGCGCAGCTGACCCGCCGCGGTCTCGAGCTTGGTGACCTCGATGGTGCGCTCGGCGGCCTCCTGCCGGGCTGCTGCGGTGGCCGCCCCCAGCTGGTGAACGTACTGGTCCACCTGGGCGGGGTCGTATCCGCGGAGCACGCTGCGGAAATGGGCGTTCGAATCGGTCATCGGGTTCCTGTCGTGGCGTTGGCAGTGAGGGAAAGATTGGGTTCTGCGTTTTCGGGGATGGGCGCTGCGCCCTCCCCGGTGACTCTCGGAGGCCCGGGCACAGCCAGCGCCTCGATCACCCCTGAGAGGTTGCCGAGCTGTGCGGTGATGTCATCGCGTCTGGCAGCCAGGGCCTTCACTTCTGCGCGCGCATGGGTGAGCAGGTCGCGGGCCTCAGCCCGGCTGGTGTCGGCGTCGGCCCGGGCCGCCGCCGCCTCGTCGCGGACGGCCCGGCGATGCTCGTGGGCTTCGCGCTGGAGCCCAGAGACCGCTTCCGCGGCCCGTTGACGTAGCACCCTGGCTCCGATCTCGGCTTCATCCAGTCGCCGCTGGCCGCGCTCGAGGGCCGCGTGCACCGTCAGGTCCGCCTCGGTGATGACCCTCTCTGCGTGCGCCAGGGCGTGATCGCGTGTCGCGACGGCGTCCTTGTCGGCGGCTTCGAGAATGGCGTTCGCTTGCGCGCGCAGTCGCTCGGCCTCAGCAGCGCCCTCGGCTATTGCGGTTCGTACTCGCAGGGCGACGCGGGAAATGACGTCCTGCAGCTGCCGACGGCGGGCGGCCAGGTGGATGGAACTTCTCTGGTGGTCCGCGTGACGCAACCGGTCGGCCTCGGCTTTGGCGGTCGACAGCAGCGATGCGACGGTGTCTTGAGTCCAGTTCATGTGGTCTGCGGCATCACAAAGTACGCGATGAGCCTCGGCAGCTGCTGCATCGCGGTCAGATGCGATCTGGGCCGCGGCCGTCGACCTGAGCACGGCAGTCTCTGACCGTGCCTGTTCGATCTCCTGCACCGTGATGGCATGCGTTGCGCTGGCTTCTGCGGCGGCTCTTGAGATAGCCATTGTCGAGAAATCCTCGGCAGCGGCGCGGATCGAGGTCGCGCGCTCGGTGGCCTCCTGGTCCAGTTGCCGCAGCTCGGCGCTGGCCCGTAGCTGCCGGGATTCGATCTCCGCCGCCGCCTCGGACAGCAGTACCGCGTTCTTCTCCCGTGTCCGCTCGAGCTCGGTGGTGGCCAAACCCCGAAGCCTGAGGTCCTCAGCCATGGCGGCGCCGCGGATCCTCGTCGGCCTCGACCTGGGTGCTGGCCGGGAGGCTCTCGGTCGTCAGGTTTGCGGCGTCGGCGACCAAAGTGGCCTGGTCCGCGGCGTCTGCCACCAGCTGGGCCGCCTCATCCTGCGCCTCCTTCAGCCGGGCCTGTGCCGAACGTTGGGCACTGATGGCGTCCTGGTGGACGTTAGAGGCGTCGATCAGCGCTCGTCTTTCCTCGTCGTGCGCGGCGCTGGCCTCGGCCCTCATGGCGGCCACCTCGGCCTCGACATCGGACCGAAGGTGATCGGCAAGGTCCTGCGCCCGGGACAACAGACCCGAAGGCTGCCGTGCTGGGCTCTTCGGTGGTCGCGACCTTGTCGCCTGATCTGTCGTTGGGGGCTTCGGGTGGGGCAGCCACACCACCCATGATCCCACGCCATGGCGCCCTGTCCGTCCGGAATTCGCACTCCCGGTACGTCAGTTGAAGAGGCAGTGGCTGTGCCCAACGGGCGGCACCGTTGGGCAATGGTCTGTCCGCCAACCGGCCCGAACCCGAACAGACATGAGAAGGGCTGTGTCGAACACTTACCAAGGTTGTTCGACAGTCCATAGAGTGAGGTCATGGATTGCCGCATCTTCGGTATCGAGAACGAGTACGGCGTGACGTGTACGTTTGACGGTCAGCGACGTCTGACTCCCGATGAGGTAGCGCGCTACCTCTTTCGTAAGGTCGTTTCATGGGGTCGGTCCTCAAACGTGTTTCTCGCCAACGGCTCCCGGCTGTATCTCGACGTGGGCAGCCACCCCGAGTACGCGACACCCGAATGTGACGACATCCGACAGCTGGTCACCCATGACAAGGCTGGAGAGCGCATTGTCGAGGGACTTGTCGCCGACGCCCAGCAGAGGATTGGTGACGAAGGTATTGCCGGTGAGATCTATGTGTTCAAGAACAACACCGACTCGGCCGGCAACTCCTACGGCTGCCACGAGAACTACCTGGTCGGACGGGCGGGAGAGTTCCAGAGGCTGTCCGACATCCTGATCCCGTTCCTGGTCAGCCGTCAGGTCACCTGTGGCGCCGGCAAGATCACCACCACGTCCCGGGGGGCGACCTACTGCCTCAGCCAGAGAGCAGACCACATCTGGGAAGGCGTCTCCAGCGCCACAACCCGCTCTCGCCCCATCATCAACACCAGGGATGAGCCGCACGCGGACGCCGAGAAGTATCGCCGGCTCCATGTCATCGTCGGTGACTCGAACATGAGCGAGACGACCACGATGCTCAAGGTCGGCTCGGCTGACCTGGTGCTGCGGATGATCGAGTCCGGGGTGACGATGCGAGATCTGACCCTCGAGAACCCGATCCGGGCCATCCGTGAGATCAGCCACGACATGACTGGCTCCAAGAAGGTCAAGCTCGCCAATGGTCGTGAGCTGAGCGCGCTGGAGATCCAGAACGAGTACTTCGAGCGCGCGACTGATTTCGTCGCACGTGAAGGTCTGGACGACCCGATCCACAAGACCGTCCTGGAGCTATGGCAGCGGACACTCATGGCGGTCGGCACGGGGGACCTTGCCCTGGTAGGGACCGAGATTGACTGGGTCATCAAGTACCTGCTGATTTCGCGCTATCAGGCAAAGCACGGTTTGACCCTGTCAAGTCCCCGGATCGCCCAGCTCGATCTGGCCTATCACGACATCAATCGTCAGCGCGGCCTGTTCTATCTGCTTCAACGTCATGGCAATACTGCCCGTGTCTGCACTGACTCCGAGATCTTCGAGGCCAAGACCGTGCCGCCGCAGACCACCAGGGCCAAGCTTCGTGGTGACTTCATCCGGGCAGCCCAGGAGCACAAACGGGATTTCACCGTGGACTGGGTCCATCTCAAGCTCAACGACCAGGCGCAGCGGACGGTTCTGTGCAAGGACCCGTTCGCTGCCGTTGATGCCCGCGTCGAACGACTGATTGAGGGTATGTAGTCATCGCCCAACAGAGGTTGCCGTGTGGCAACTTCACAGATTGTGGCGATATGGTGGGGCAAATCCCTGTACCAACGATCAAAGGTCATCGCGTGCGTCTGTCTCGTCTACGAATTGTTTCCGTCGCTGTCATACCCCTGGTATTCCTGGCTGCCTGCGGTTCGGGCAAGACCGCCGCCAAGACAAACGCGCTTGACATCATCAAGGTAGGTGGCACAGCCACAGCGCCGACACTGACTTTCAATCCCAAGCCGTTCAGTGTGAAGGTGACGACCACTAAGGTCGTCACCGCAGGCAAGGGGGTCGCGCTGACCAAGGCCAACGCGATCACGTTCAACTATGTGCTGGTCAACGGCAAGGACGGCAAGCAGGTCGAGTCCAGCTTCGGCAAGCAGGCGGCGGGCATGGACCTCTCGTCTTCCTCGCTGCTGCCGGGGCTGAGCAAGGGCCTGACCGGACAGAAGGTCGGCTCCAGGTTGCTGGTGGCGATCCCGCCAGTCGACGCCTTTGGCTCCCAGGGCAACGCGCAGGCCGGCTTCGGGCCCACTGACACAGTCCTGTTCCTGATCGACCTCGTCTCAGCAAGCACGCCCCTGGCGACGGCAACAGGGGCTGCGGTCCCGCACAAGGCGGGGCTCCCGACCGTGACCGTTGATGGCGCCAAGGCCGCGCAGGTCACAGTTCCCAAGACCGCGCCGCCGACGACCCTGGTCGTTCAGCCGCTGATCAAGGGCACCGGCCCGGTCGTCCAAGCCGGACAGAACATCAAGGTCAACTACACCGGAGTGCTGTGGAAGGACGGGAAGAAGTTTGACGCGTCCGCTGACCACGGCTCTTCGTTCGACACTCAGATTGGCGCTGGCAAGGTCATCACCGGCTGGGACAAGGGCCTGGTCGGGCAGACCGTCGGCAGCCGAGTCCTGCTGGTCGTGCCCCCGGCCGATGGATACGGTGCAAAAGGCTCACCGCCGCTGATCGGGCCCAAGGACACCTTGGTGTTCGTCGTGGACATCTTGGCGATCGTCTAGCCCCCGACCCTGGACTGAAAGGCTCGATCAACATGGGTTTTGACCCCAGCACAACCAAACCGGAGATTGACTTCCCGGGCGAGGCCGCACCCACCGACCTGGTCATTGAGGACCTCGTCCACGGCGACGGGGCCGAGGCCAGGTCTGGTGACTCCATCAGCGCTCACTATGTGGGCGTGGCGCACTCAACGGGCGAGGAGTTCGACGCCTCGTGGAACCGCGGCGCCCCCCTGGACTTCACGCTGGGCCTGGGTCAGGTCATCAAGGGCTGGGATGACGGCATCGTCGGGATGAAGGTTGGTGGCCGCCGCAGGCTCGTCATCCCGGCCGCCCTCGGCTATGGCGACCGAGGCGCAGGTGGCGTGATCAAACCGGGCGAGGCCCTCATCTTCGTGGTGGACCTGGTTGACGTGCATTGATCAGCGTTGCGGCGAATCGACCAGCCGCCGCAGCGGCCACGAAGCAGGCTTGGTCCTCTTCGAGGCTGCGACCCATCGTTGACAGCCGCACGGGACTGGACGAGAGCGCTTGGACCAAGCCGGAGATGTCCATCTCGCGGAGCTGAAGCCGGCCGGCGCTGACAGCGGCGAGCCGGCGCGCCTGCTGCAGGATACGGTCACCGAGCTGACCGCCCAGCAGTGGGACCGGCATGTCTGCGGGTGCCATCGCCACCCGGCCGTAGGTCGTCAGAGAGTGGTGGGAGATGCCACGGTGGCGTTCGCGCTGGTCGGCTTCGGAGATCCGCAGCGACGCGACGGCGCGACCCCCGAGCACGGCGGTGGCGTTGACCGCCTCACCGGTGGCCACGCCGGAGTAGCCCCAGGGTGAGTCAGTGCCCAGGTTGCCTGGGCCCTGAGTGACGATGGCCACATCCGCGTGGAGGACATGGGCCGCGGCCAGCAGACCGGTGTGGACGTTGACTGCTTCGAGGTCGCCGCCGAAGGCCTGACCGACCGTGATGGTACCGGCGAGCCACCCGGCCTTGGACAGCCCAGCCACGGTGCGGGAGAAGGCGATGGGCAGGGCGCCCCCGTCGCTCATCACGTAGACAGCCCTGGCCTGCGGGACGGTGTCGCGCAGGCCCGCCAGAATGGCAGGGACTGCGGAGTGAAGGTCAGCCACGATGACGGGCATCTGGTCGATCCCGTTGGCGTTGCAGAGAACGTCGTGATGTGGGCTCTGCTGCTCGTCGACGCCCAGGACCATCGTCTGAAGCGGTGTGTACCGGGCTTTGACAGTGTGCCCTGGGCTGGCCTTCGGGTCCGCTGGCAGGCGGTCAGGGATTGCCACGATCAGTGCCAGCCCGCCCGTGCCCAGCCCACGCTCCAGAGCGGCGACATTGAGAAGGACCCGATCTCCGGGCTGGGGCCTGCCGACCAGGTCGGGGTAGGCCAGTGCCGGGATCGTCTCGCTGGTCGAGTCTCGCAACGCCGCGTCGGTCAGTTTCACATCGAAGACGGCCGCCCCGGGCCACTGTTCTCGGAGCCGTTTGACAGTTGCCTCGCGCCATTGGATCACGCCACGAACAGTAGTGCTGCTGGCACTGCGCGTGGGGCCCTGCGGTCCGGTAGCGTCGACCCCCATGAGCACAAAGTTGAATGCAGCAGACAAGACCGAGCGTCTGCTCAACCTGGTGATCTGTCTGCTCTACACGCGAAGGCCGCTGTCCAAGGCCAAGATCCGCGGTGCGGTGCCTCAGTACGGCACGAGCGCATCGGAGGAGGCCTTTGACCGGATGTTCGAGCGTGACAAGGACGAGCTGCGTGAGCTCGGGATACCGCTGGTGACCGAGCCTTACGACCAATTGTTCGACGATGAGCCTGGCTACCGGATCGACCGCCGCGAGTATGGGCTTCCCGAGATCTCCTTTGCCGCCGATGAGCTGGCGGTTCTCGGCCTGGCGAGTCGGGCCTGGACCCAGGCCACCCTTGCCGGGCCTGCAGCCCAGGCCCTGCGCAAGCTTGAGGCTGCAGGGGTTGAGCGCGACGACTCCTCACTGATCGGCATCGCGGCCATGGTCCGCACTGTTGAGCCGGCCTTCGAAGCCGTGAAAGACGCGGTGCTGCAGCACACCCCGGTCGTCTTCGCGTACCGGAAGGCGAACACTGCAGAGGTGTCGACCCGTCACGTGCAGCCGTGGGCGATCGCCTCCTGGCACGGCCGCTGGTACCTGACGGGCTTCGACACATCCAGGAACGCACCGCGGGTGTTCCGGCTGGGCAGGATCGAGGGTGAGGTCGCGGTCGAGGGCGAGGCCGGGTCCTACGAGGTACCCGACGGTCATCGGCCCTCGGAGATGATCAGCACCGTGGCAGTCGACCGCGACCCCCAGCCGGCAGCGCTGCAGGTGCGAGCGGGCGCCGGGCACAGCCTGCGCCGTCGTGCGCACACGACGGACGCCCTCGATGACACCTGGTCGCTGATCTCGGTTGACTTCACCGACACCGAGGCCTTTGCCGCGGAGATCTGCAGCTTCGGCCCAGATGTGGTGGTCAGGGGTCCCGACGAGCTCAGGGACTGCGTGATCCGCAGGTTGACCGAAGTGCTCGGCCAGGGACCCAGCCTTCCTGGGCGACTCCGCAAAGGGGCAAACGGATGAGCGCTAGGAGAGCGTCCGGGTCTTCCGGGCAGCCTGGGGAGTCGGCCACCATCCGGCTCTCGCGTCTCTTGACGATGGTCCCCTGGCTGCTCAACCGGCAGGGTGTGCAGATCGAGGAGGCAGCGCGTGAGTTCGCGGTGACCCCGGCGCAGATCGAGGCCGATCTGGCGTTGTTGTTCCTGTGTGGCACTCCGGGGGGCTACCCCGGTGATCTGATCGAGGCTGAGTGGGAGAGCGGCAGGGTCTTTCTGGGCAACGCCGACACGATCAACCGGCCTCTGCGCCTTGGTGTTGACGAGGCACTGACCTTGATCGTGGGGCTGCGCGCCCTTGCCGCAGTCCCAGGGATCGGCGAGCGTGACGCCGTGGTGCGCGCCCTGGCCAAGCTTGAGGCGGCGACCGGCTCGGCTGCTGCGGGAACCTCACGCATCGAGGTGCTGATCGACGAGGGAACCGGCGAGGAGTTCCTGGACCTGGCCCGCAGGGCCCTGGCTGCTCGACGGCGGGTCCACCTTCGCTATCTGGTTCCGGGCCGTGATGAGTCAACCGAGCGTGACGTCGACCCCATGCGGTTGATCAACTTCGACGCTCACTGGTATCTCGAGGGCTGGTGTCACCGGGCCGAGGACGTCCGGTTGTTCCGCCTGGACCGGATCGAGGCCGTTGCCGTGCTGGATGAGGACGGCACCCCACCGACAACGGCGCAGCCGCGCGACCTTGGCTCTGGGGTTTTCACGCCACAAGCAGGCGACCAGCTCGTCAGGCTCGTGCTGGGACCGGGAGCGGTCTGGGTCAGCGACTACTACCCGATCGAGAGCATCGACCGGACCTCCAACGGGGGTGCCGTCATCGAGCTCCGGACTCCGGACACCGGTTGGTTGCGCCGCCTGATGTGGCAGCTGGGCTCTACGGCCACGGTGCTGGAGCCCGAGGAGCTGGCCCGCGAGGTCCGTCAGGGTGCGTGTGCAGCCCTCAAGCTGTATGCCGGGCCCATCGGGTCAACCCAGGCACACCGATAGAGTCCCCTGTTATGAGGTGGGTCTTGATCTGGGTGTCACTGCTCGTCGTGTCAGGTGCGTACCTCAGCTGGCGCGCCTGGGGACTGTGGGGCCATGTCAAGGCGCTTGGTTCCGAGCTCGCGGCCGCCGAACGTCGTCTTGCTGAAGTACAGGGACAGGTGGAGCTGCTCGGCGAGCGGATCGGGTCTCCGGAGCAGCTGGCCATCTTCGCGGGCCCGGTCACGGCCCGGATACGGCGTAACCGAGCCAAAGCTGACAGACGGCGGGCGCGCCGGCTTCGTCGGGCCGTGTCCCTCCCTGCGTGGGCCAAGCACGTAGACTGACAGTGACGCAACCCTGCGACGTGCTCGGCTTAGTCACCACGGGAAGGCTTCACACCAATGGACCTGTTCGATAGCCCGAGTCACCTCGTCATCCTCATCGTGGTGGTCGTGGCTCTCTTCGGCTGGAAGAAGATGCCGGACGCCGCGCGTAGCCTCGGCCGCTCGATGCGCATCTTCAAGTCCGAGATCAATCAGATGAAGAAGGATGACAAGGGCGCGCCCAGCGCCGCGAGCAGTGACACGGTCAAGGGCGAGACGGCCCAACCGACCTCAGACTCGCACTCTGACCCGATCCAAGACCCGACCAAGAGGCCGGTATCGGATCCGGCCGAGCGCGAGAGAGGCACTCAGCCGCCGCTCTGAGCCACTCGCCAGCAAGCGACAAGCCTGCCCGTCACCTGAGGATCCTTTGATACATGGCAGTACTGCGGCATAAGCGCAAGACCGACGGACGCATGTCGCTGGGCGACCACCTGCGCGAACTTAGGCGCCGGTTCGTTGTTGCCGCGACCGCTATTGCTGTTGGCAGTGTGCTCGGATGGCTGGAGTACGCCCGGCTGTTCGATGCGATCATGGCCCCCCTGCGTGAGGTGGCCGCGCAGCGCCACGGCCTGGTCAACATCAACTTCGCGGGCATCACCCAGCCGTTCACCGTTCAGCTTCAGGTGGCGCTGTTCGTTGGCGTCATCGTGGCAAGTCCCGTCTGGCTCTACCAGGTGTGGGCTTTCATCGTCCCCGGGCTGACCAAGCACGAGAAGCGCACCGGCATCGCCTTCATCGCGGCTGCTGTGCCTCTGTTTCTCTCGGGGTGTTTCCTGGCCACTTACGCGGTGCCCAGAGTGGTCGAGGTGCTACTCGGCTTCACCCCGCAGGGAGCCGTCAACCTGCCCGACGCAGCCCTCTACCTGAACTTCGTGACTCGCCTGATCCTTGCCTTTGGTCTGGCGTTCCTGCTGCCGGTGTTCCTCGTCGGTCTCAATATGGCCCACGTCCTGCCGGCGCGCATCATGCTCAAGGGGTGGCGGATTGCCGTGATGCTCATCTTTGTCTTCGCGGCGATGATGACACCGACCCCAGACGCCTGGACCATGCTGGTTCTTGCCATTCCGATGGTCGGGCTGTTCTATGGCGCCGTGGGTGTTGCGACGATCCTGGACAGACGGCGCGGGCGCAATGTGCCAGCTTGGGCCAACGTCGCCGACGATGAAGCCAGCCCGCTGTAACGTTCGGCTGTGACCAAGCGCATCGGGTTGATCGTCAACCCCACCTCGGACAAGGGCCGTGGCGCGGCACTCGGACTTGAGGTGGCGGCGCGGCTGGAAGCCCGCGGTCATGAGGTGATCGACTTGTCGGACGACACCGCGGCCGGCGCCCGGGACCGGGCCCTGGCTGGCATCGCCTCAGGTCTGGACGTCCTGGCAGTGACCGGCGGGGACGGTACGGTCAATCTCGGGGTCAATCTCTGCGCCGGCACTGAGACGGTCCTGGCGATCGTCGCAGCCGGTACGGGTAACGACATCGCACGCGCCCTGCGTCTACCCCTTCACGATGCGCTGGCAGCATCCGAGGTCATCGCCAACGGCACTGTTCGCGCCATTGACGCCGGCCGTCACACCGATGCCCATGGACTCTCGCGCTGGTTCGCCGGTGTCCTCGGCGCCGGGTTCGACTCCGTGGTCAATGAGCGCGCCAACACCTGGCTGTGGCCACGCGGCCGGATGCGCTACAACCTGGCCATCGCCCGGGAGCTGCCCGTTTTCAAGCCGATTCCCTACCTCGTCGAGGTCGACGGTGTCGCCCACCGCGCCCAGGCGATGCTCGTCGCGGTGGGCAACGGTCCGTCATACGGCGGCGGCATGCGAGTCTGTCCAGATGCCAGCTTCGACGACGGGCTGTTTGACATCCTCATCGTGCACCAGATCTCGACGATCGAGTTCCTCAAGGTCTTCCCGAAGGTGTTCAGCGGCAAGCACGTCGGTCACCCCGCGGTGCAGATTTTGCGAGGCACGCAGGTCCGGCTCGAGGCCTCTGGCATCATCAGCTACGGCGACGGCGAACGCTTTGCGCCCCTGCCGGTGACCTGCCAGAGCATACCCGCCGCGCTGAACATCCTGGTCCCCGGATCTCTGACGTAGCCTGATCGCCATGGCCACCTCATCGGACGCCGCACAGCCCCGGCTTGACGCTTTTGCCAAGGGCTACGACTTCCCTTTCGACGACTTCCAGGTGCAGGCGTGCCGGGCCGTTGCCGACGGGGCGGGGGTGCTGGTGGCCGCACCCACCGGTGCCGGCAAGACCATCGTGGGGGAGTTCGCGGTGTTCCTCGCACTGGCCACGGGCCGCAAGGCCTTCTACACCACGCCCATCAAGGCCCTGTCGAACCAGAAGTATGCCGACCTGGTCGCCCGTCACGGCGCCCACCAGGTCGGTCTGCTAACCGGCGACTCCTCGATCAACGGTGAAGCCCCGGTTGTCGTGATGACCACCGAAGTGCTGCGCAACATGATGTATGCCGGGTCCAGCACCCTGCGCGGGCTCGGATTCGTCGTGATGGACGAGGTGCACTACCTCGCTGACCGCTTTCGCGGTGCGGTCTGGGAAGAAGTGATCATCCACCTGCCCGAAGATGTGCAGGTGGTCTCGTTGTCGGCCACTGTCAGCAACGCAGAAGAGTTCGGCGCGTGGCTGGGTGAGGTTCGCGGCGATACTGCGGTCATCGTCGAGGAACACCGACCGGTGCCGTTGTGGCAGCACATGATGGTCGGTCAGAGCCTGTACGACCTTTTCACCGACGAGGTCACCGACGCCACCGGGGTCGCGGACCCGACCCGGGTCAATCCCGAGCTGCTGCAACGGATCCGCACGGGCGACCGGCTCACGGGCCACGATGGCAGCTCCGATGGTCGCGGACGCGATGGCGGCACCGATAGACGTGGTCGCGGCCGGCGTCCACCTCGCCAGGGCGGTCGGTTCGCAGGAGGGCCGAGCCGCTCGGAGGTCATCGAGCGCCTGAACCGCGACGGCCTGCTGCCGGCAATCACGTTCATCTTCAGTCGCATCGGCTGCACATCAGCAGTGAGCCAGCTCCTGGCCAACGGCATGCGACTGATTCCACCTGGGGAGGGAGACCGGATTCGCCGCACGGTCGAGGAGCGCATTCAGGGCCTGGCTGACGAGGACCTGGACGTGCTGGGCTACTGGGAGTTCGTCGAGGGTCTTACCCGAGGTTTCGCGGCGCACCACGCCGGGATGCTGCCAACCTTCCGGGAGATCGTGGAGGAGCTCTTCACCGCAGGACGCATCCGTGCGGTCTTCGCCACCGAGACCCTGGCACTGGGCATCAACATGCCGGCGCGCTCTGTGGTCCTGGAAAAGCTGGTGAAGTTCAACGGCGAGACTCACGCTGACATCACCCCGGCTGAGTACACGCAGCTCACGGGACGCGCGGGCCGGCGCGGCATCGACATCGAGGGTCACGCTGTCGTGCTCTACAACCGAGGCCTGGACCCACTTGCGGTGGGTGGGCTGGCGTCGACGCGCACGTTTCCGCTGAAGTCCAGCTTCCATCCGACCTACAACATGGCGGTCAACCTCGTCGGACAGGTTGGGCGCCAGAGGGCTCGCGAGATCCTGGAGACGTCGTTCGCACAGTTCCAGGCCGACCGAGCCGTCGTCGGCATGGCACTGACGGTGAAGCGCAACGAAGAGGCATTGGCTGGTTATGCCGAGTCGATGACCTGCCATCTGGGCGACTTCGCCGCGTATGCCGCGCTGCGCAACGAGATTCGTGACATCGAGAAGGAGGCCGCCAAGGCTCGATCGGCGAGCCGACGGGCTGAGGCTGCGGTCAGTCTGGAGAGGCTACGGCCCGGCGACGTCATCAAGATCCCAGGCGGTCGACGCTCGGGCTACGCGATCGTCATCCAGGGCAACGCCGGTGGCAAGAAGGAGAGCGCCTCGCCGACCGTGCTGACCTCGGATGCGCAGGTGCGCCGGCTCACGCTGATGGACATCCCCGCCCCGGTCGACCCGGTGATGAACCTCAACGTCCCCAAGCACTTCAATGCTCGAAATGCCAAGTCCCGCAAGGACCTTGCGGCAACAATGCGGGTCAAGGTGCCTCACGACCCGCCACCGCCGCGGCATAGCGGCTCCGCAGGTTCTGGGGAAGAGCAGCGCGTCAGCGAGCTGCGCCGGCAGATGCGCGCCCACCCGTGCCATGGGTGCCCCGAGCGCGAGAACCATGCGCGCTGGGCTGAACGCTGGTGGCGGCTGCGCCGCGAGACCGACCGGGTCGCAGGCACGGTCGAGGGCCGGAGCAACTCTGTGGCGCGTACGTTCGACCGCGTCTGCGAGCTCTTGGTAGACCTCGGATATCTCACCGAGGGTGGGGCCGCGGTGACGTCGCACGGCGACTACCTCAAGCGTCTCTACACCGAGAAGGACCTGTTGGCGGCCGAGTGTCTGCGTCTTGGCATCTGGAAGCGTCTGGACCCGCCGAGCCTGGCGGCCACTGTCTCGTCCCTGCTCCACGAGCCGCGACGGGATGAGGGTGACCTCTCGCCACGGATGCCCAACGACGAGGTCGGGGAGGCGCATGAGACCATGGTCCGCAGGTGGAGCCTGCTGGAGGACAGTGAGCGCTCACACATGCTGCCAACGACGAGCTGCCCGGACGCCGGCATGGCCTGGATGATGCATCGATGGGCCAGCGGTCAGCGGCTGGAGGTGGTCCTTCGTGACAGCGAGATCGGTGCCGGTGACTTCGTCCGCCGTTGCAAGCAGGTTGTCGACTTGCTCGGTCAGATCGGTGACGCAGCTCCGGACCGGACACTGGCAGTCACCGCCAGGCGCTCCATCGACGCGGTGATGCGGGGGGTCGTCGCAGCCGACCGGATCGACTGAAAGCGGCCGGCTCGCGCGGGTGTGGCTGTTCGTCGCCGCGCACTCAGGCTTGCTTTGACGCGGCGTTCAGATGGGCGGTTCAGGCAGCTGTGGTGGACCCACACTTTCGCCGTCATGAGCCTTGCCCGGCTCTCCCGTCGGTGTGACCTCAGTCCAAGGGCCCGTGCTGCGCTCAGCTCGGGGGTGCAGTCGCTGATGTCACGGACGAGCTCTCCCTGCCGTTCCCGGGTTGCATGGCGTCGGTCCTTCGTAACCGAAGAACAGGCCGGGAGCCTCTGCTCGATTCCCGGCTATGGCTTGTAGATCCCCCCACGGAGGGTCCGAACCTGATCTGCTCTGGGTGTCGATGGTGCGCTGGGCACGGCGCCTCAGTCGCTTGGACGACCTGACATCGGTCAATCGGGCAGAGTTCCCTGGAACTGCCATTGCCGTGCTCAGTAAGTCCGTAATGTCCGAAAGAGCGATACCAAGGACAAGCCGAGACAGAGGTGAAGATTCCGACCCTCCGCGACCGTACACCGCGATGCCCATCACTGGGCTTGCGGTTTTGGTCGAGTCGCCGGTGACAAAACCGCGGCGCCCCAAATGCCAGGTGTGAAGGTGCGCCTGAGCGGGCGCGCCAACCTGACAGGTCGCCGGCGAACGGACGGGACTTCTGCGACCAACCGATCGGTGACAGCCATGACAGGCGGCCGTCTGCGATGTCGCCGAGCGCCCGCAGCATGAAGGCCACACCGAGGACCGCGCCGGCCAGGCCGGAGGCGACGTGACTGTTCTCGGTGACCTGGGATGTGGCCAGCGCGACGGCGCTGAAGAACATGCCCAGAGCCATGGATGACGCGCCGAGCACGAACGACCCAGCAACGGGCAGTCGCTGGCCGATCAACGCCGCGGCGATGAGCCCCCCAATCACGCGGTTCATCGCGGCCACCACGACCAAGGCCGCTGCTATCTCGGCGTGGCGCCCCAACGAGGTAGCACGTGTGTGCCGCCGTCCTAGTCGTTGTCGCCGAGCCCCAGGGCGCTCAGCACCCGGTTGAGGGGATTGGTCAGGCCGTACCCCGAAGCAAGCGACGAGAGCAAGGTGAGGTCGCCAACCTCTTGGGGCAGCGAGGCATCGAACTCCGGGATCGGCGCGTCCAGGGCGACCTGGACAACCACAGGTGCCACGTCGAGGTAGTCCGAAGCGGCTTCGAGGCGGTGTCGTTGCGCGCCCTTGATCTGTGGGTCGCCGTCGGCGAGGGCGCGACGCAGGCTGGCCAGGTCGCCGTACCTGTTGATCAGTGCGGCTGCAGTCTTCTCCCCAATCCCCGCCACACCGGGCAACCCATCGCTGGCGTCACCACGCAGGGTCGCCAGGTCGGCGTAGGCCTGACCCGTGGGCACCGAGTACTTGGTCTGCAGGAATGTCTGAGTCACGACGTCGGGGTCTCGCACCCCGCCGCGAGCGGTGTAGAGGACCCGGACGCCCGCGTGGTCATCGACGAGCTGGAACAGGTCGCGGTCGCCGGTGACAACATCGACCGGGTGTGCGCCACGAGCTCGATGCGTCAGCGTGCCGATCACGTCGTCGGCCTCGTAGCCATCACTGCCAATGCGGGCAATTCCCAAGGCCCGCAGTGCATCCACGATCAACGGAACCTGCGGGGTGAGCTCTTCGGGACTCTCCTCCTGGACCAGGCTGCCTTCGCTGAGACGGTGCGTCTTGTACGTCGGGATGGCGTTGACCCGGAACGCCGGCCGCCAGTCGTTGTCCCAGCAGGCCACCAGATGCGTGGGGCGATGAGTGGTGACCAGGGTTGCGATCATGTCCAGGAAACCCCGTACGGCATTGGTCGGCGGCTCGTCGAGGCTGCGTCGCTGGTCTGGCACGCCGTAGAAGGCGCGGAAGTACAAGGAGGCAGAGTCAAGGAGCATCAGGCGCGGGGTCATGTCGTTCATCGTGTCATCACCAGCCTGCCGCCACGCGCGGGTGCTGAGACGTTAGTAGCCTTGCGTCATGGAGGATCTGGATCGCCGCATCGTCGGGTTGTTGTTGCAGGACGGCCGCATGAGCTTCACCGATCTTGGCAAGGTCACTGGGCTGTCGACATCCGCGGTCCACCAACGGGTGCGACGGCTCGAGGAACGCGGGGTGATTCAGGGTTACCGCGCCATCGTCGACTACAACGCGCTGGGGATGCCGCTCGTCGCCTTTATCTCGATCACGCCCACTGATCCGGCAGCCCCCGACGACGTGGTAGACCATCTTCGAGACATCGGTGACATTGAGGCCTGTCACTCGGTCGCGGGGGAGGAGAGCTACATCCTTAAGGCGAGGCTGTCCACGCCCGGCGATCTCGAGGACCTGCTCGCCCAGGTGCGCACCTCGGCCATGGTGTCCACGCGTACGACGGTGGTCCTCTCAACCCCCTGGGAGGAGCGTACGCACCTCGTTGACTGAATTCGTCTTTTGATCAACCTCTGAGGTGTTCAGCTGGGCCTCACGAGTCGGTCCAGTCGCGGTCGGTGAACCCTGGTCACGGTTGCTTGGCGTCGCAGGACCTGGAGGCGGCGGGCTCCTGGCGAAGTTGGCTGCCGTCCGAGACGTGCCTGCGGACATCGCGTGGTGGGCTTTGCCCCGCTACCCGATGACACCACCGACCTCAGCGGAGGGCCCGAGGGGCAGGAGGCCTCCGGAGGCCAGCATGGTCTCGAACTCGTGCGCGGAGGCAGGCCACGCCAGGAGATACCCCTGCCCCATGCTGCAGCCCAGCTTCCTGAGAAGGTCAAGCTGATCCGGCCCTTCGATGCCCTCGGCGATCACGGCAAGAGAGAGCTTGTTGGCCAGCCCGAGGATGCCTTCCAGCATGGGCACCGATGGCGTGGCAGGCGCCGCGGCCGTGGCATGGCCAGATACGAAGGAGCCGTCGATCTTGAGGATGTCAACGGGCAGGCTGGCCAGCGTGCTCAGGGATGAGAACCCGGTACCGAAGTCATCGATCGCGATGCGGACCCCGAAGCCTTTCAACGTGTTCAGGGACGCGATGCCGCCCACGTCGGCCAGGGCTGACTCGGTGACCTCGACCACGACCCTGTCGGCTTGCGCCAGCGGGTCGGCCAGGATGTGTTGGATCGCCGCCAGGCTTTGCGGGTTGACCAGCTGCAGCGCGGAGAGGTTCACCGAGACCCACAGTTTCTTGCAGTGGTCCATGGTTTGGCGCCACGCCGCGACCTGACGGGTTGCCGTGTCGAGCACCCAGCAGCCGATGGCGTCGATGTCGCCAGTCTGTTCGGCCAGGGGGATGAACGTCTCCGGTTCCAAGAGTCCAAGCGTGGGGTGCTGCCAGCGCACCAGTGCCTCCACGCCGACGATCTCGCCGGTGCGCAGGTCGGCGATGGGCTGGTACTCCAGGCGGAGCTGTCCTGAGGCGACGGCGACGGCCAGGTTGGTCTTGAGGGCGGAGCGTTCGACCATGTGCTCGTGCATCTGGGCGTCGAACAGCTGGTAGCGGGCTTTCCCGCTGCCTTTGGCCATGTACATGGCGAAGTCGGCTTGCCGGAGCAGCTCGGCGGCATCGCCGGTCTCGGGTGTGCGTTGGGCCACGCCGATGCTGACGGTGACGACCAGGAATTCCCCACTGACGATGAACGGTGCGCGCAGTGCGTTCAGGACCCGCTCCGCGACCTCGACCGCGACCGAACCGCCCTCGTCGTCTTCCCTGACCATGATCGCGAACTCGTCGCCGCCAAGGCGGGCGACCAGGTCCTGGGTGCGGACGCAGCTGTTCAGCCGGCCGGCCAGCTGGATGAGAAGCGCGTCGCCTCCTTCGTGACCCTTGGTGTCGTTGACGTCCTTGAAGTCGTCGATGTCGATGAAGAGCAGGCTCTCCCGCCGGACCCTGTGCAGGCTGCCTGATCTGAACGACGCCGTGAGTCGCTCCGTCAACGTAGCGCGGTTGGCCAGTCCTGTTAGAGAGTCATGGGTGGCCCGAAGCGTCAGTGCCACGTGACTGCTGTGCAGGGCCTCGGCCATGTGGTTGAACGCTTGCGCCAGCTCACCCAGCTCGTCGCGGCGCGCGACCTCCATGCGATTGTTGTAGTCGCCGGCTTCTAGCTTCAAGACGTTGTCATACATTGCGGCCACCGGCTTGAGCAGGGTCTTGGCCATCCGCCGGCGGAAGTACACGGTCCCGGCCAAGCCGATGACAAACATGGCGCTGAGGGCAATGATCAGGATCCGTTCCAGGTCCGAGCCGTAGGCGAGCCCCGCATCCATCGCGTCCAGAGAGGGACCCTCCAGACCGACCACCAGCGCCACGGTGCCATCGCTGGACGCGCCGTAGATCGGGTTGTCGACAGAGTGGTCTCCCTTGAGCGCCTGCACCTGGTTGCCCCACAGGCCATAGGTCGCCAGGCCGCTCTGCCACGACTGGCGCGCCTTGACGATGGTGGCCCTCATGCCGTTGCTGGTTGGGAAGACGGTCGCCGCCTGGTCGAACAAGCCGGAAATCTGCTGCTGCTGCCGAATGAACGCCGTGCGGTCGATCGACTCGGCGCTCAACAACTTGTGCGCTACCTCCTCGTGGTTGACGATGGCGGTGCTCAGCGCCGCGGCAGTCTTGGATTCGAGGTGCAGCTGATGAGCCGTCCCCTCCACCTGGTCGACCACGCCCCGAACGCCCACGATTGTCGCGGCCGCGGTCAGGAGCAACCCCAGCAGCATGATGGAGAACGCCCTGGACCACTCACGTCGCAGGCTCCACCTGCGCCCTGAGCCCTCGACGCCCGCGGTTCCTCGGCTCACCACAGTCCTTCTATGCATCATTTTTCAAGTCCGGCCAGGGTCTGGAGCAGACGCGACGAGCATGCCCCCGTCTCTTCGCCTACCCGTCGCATGCTCAACGTTCTCACTTGCTGCGATGTCTCGTACGGACTTTGGCCGATCCCGGGGCGACCTCGCCCGGTCGAGAACGCAGGTCCAGAGGGCGTTGGGATAGGCCAGCTGGACAAGACTGCTCTTACGGGCATCGACTGCCGGAACCCTCACGGGCCGGGGGCGTCGAACGTTTGGCTTTGGACGGGACCCCTCCGGGGCCTCATCCCGGAGTTGGGCAGGGACGCGCACCGCCGCGTTGGTCGCACACCGATTGCTGCACCGACCCCGTGAGACCGGGCTGCCCGCAGTGCCCGCCGCAGGTCGCGACCCGGATCGGCGGCCTTCTCGGCGGGCGAACTCCTCGGGCCAGTGACATGGCTTCAGCTTCTTCGCAATGACCAGCGAGTCTGGCACGATGCGAGAATGGCGATTTCGAAGAGTCTGCTGGCCGATGGCGAGTATGTCGTGCTCAGTGTCCGTGCGCACGCCAAGGCGGTCATCTGGCCTTGCGTCGTGCTGGTGCTGGTCGTGGGTGGCGTTATCAGCGTCCTGATGGCCAAGCCCAACAACTCGGCGGTGGCTTTGGCCGCCGCGGTGGTGGCCGTCCCGGTGCTGGTTCTCTGGTCGGTGGTCCCGTTCCTGCGTTGGAGGAGCTCGACCTACACCGTCACGAACCGGCGCCTGATCACCCGTCACGGCGTCCTGACCCGGACCGGCCGTGACATCCCGCTGTTTCGGATCAACGACGTCTCCTACGAGATGGGCTTGATAGACCGTCTCCTGGGCTGTGGCACCCTGGTCATCTCCGACGCCACCGAGAAGGCCGGCGTCGTGCTGCCGGACATCCCCAACGTCGAGCAGGTGCAGCTCCAGATTTCGAACCTGCTGTTCACCAACGACGACGGCACCGACGCAGACGGCAGCCACGTCCCCGGCGAGACTCCTCGCAACAACCCTGACCAGAAGCGCTGACGACACGCGCGGATCAACCTCGGATGCCGCGGTCCTGAGTCAGGGGCCCGGGATACCTCTGCGCAGAGGTTGGCGCAAAGGGCTGGCTCACAGGGTTGGCTCAGACGAGCTGGGCTACGGAGGCCTCCCGGCTCGCGGCGGCCCGGGCCACAGCCGCCTCGTGAGCCATCTGGAGCCCACCGTGCTCGCGCCACCAGTCCTGACCGGCCGCGGGCAGCGCGTAGATGGGGTCGTAGTAGACGAACTCCTGTGACAGCGCCGCGGTGTCGGCACTTTCGATGGAAGTCCGGTAGTTCTTGCGCCAGAACGACATTCCGCGTTCGGTGTCGTAGGAGTCGACCTGATGGACCCAGCGCTTGCCGACGAACGGCACGTCGCACACGATGCGCGGGGTGGCGAACCCGGGCAGGTACCCCATGAGGTCGTGCTGCAGCCGCTGCGCCTCGGCCAGCGAGAGCCGCCAGTGCTCGGCGAACGGGATCATGTCGCACATGTAGAAGTAGTACGGCGTGATCGAGGCCTCGTCCTGCAGGGCGAAGCACAGGTCGAGCAGCTGCTCAACCGAGTCGTTGACCCCGCGCATCAGGACACCCTGGTTGCGGACCGCTCGGACCCCGGCGTCCAGCATCGCGTTGGCGGCGGCCGCGACAGCCGGAGTCACCGACTGGGCGCTGTTGACGTGGGTGTGGATCGCCAGGGTGACGCCACGCGCACGGGCTTTGGTGGCAACCCGCCCGACACCCTCGACCACCTCGGCGGCCAGCCAGTGCTGCGGCAGGCCCATCAGCGCCTTGGTGGCCAGGCGGATGTCACGGATGTTCTCGATGTCGAGCAGCCGGTCCAGGAAGGACTCCAGGTTCTTCCACGGCATGTTGGCCACGTCGCCACCGGAGACGACGACGTCGCGCACGACGGGGTTCGCGCGCAGGTAGTTCATCATCGCGTCATACCGGTCAACGGGCTTGAGGCCGAACTTGAGCTTGCCGATGACCGGCGTCGAGTTACCGACCAGGTCCATCCGGGTGCAGTGCCCGCAGTACTGCGGGCAGGTCGACAGCAGCTCTGCCAGGACCTTGGTGGGATAGCGGTGGGTCAGGCCCTCGACGGCCCACATGTCGTGCTCGTGCAACGAGTCGCGGGTGGAGTAGGGGTGGCTCGGCCAGTCGACGCGTCGGTCGCTGAAGACCGGGAGCATGTAGCGGCGGACCGGATCGGCGTAGAACGCCCGGGTGAAGTCCTCGCCTGCGGCGGGCAGAGAGGTCTCGGACCTGCCCACACACGGGACCATCGTGTTCATCATCTGCGGGGTCACAAGCATCGACATCGTGGCCCGCTCGGACTGATCCCGGGCCAGGTCAGCGTAGAACCCATCGGTGAGCAGATCGCCCATGAGCGCCCGGAGCCCCTTGATGTTCTTGACGCAGTTGACTCGCTGCCATTGCACGTTGGCCCACTGGGCCGCCGTGATGTGGCGCCAGCCGGGCAGGCGGGTCCAGTCTGGCTCTACCAGCTTGTGGCGAAGGTAGGCGTAGGGCTGTTCGATCTTTGGGTCCATGAATGGCATGATACGGGAGAACTTGCGTTAATTACATCTCTGGACCGCAAGATCTGTTTACATGGGGCCAAATGCAGGAGGAAGCAGTGACTGTGCGTGTCGAACCGACCAGGAGCTCGCCCGTGGGCCTGCACCGGGTTCTCAGACCATCCGGTGACCAGATCACGTTGCCCCAGGCTGCCGAGTGCCTGGACGCCTCGCCGCAGATCTGGGCCGACGAGGTACGCATTGACGTCGAGACCCTGAACCTGGACGCGGCTTCCTACCGCCAGCTTGTCGGGGTTCACCGCACGGCCGACGACCAGATCGACGGGGCCGCGATTCGCGCATCCGTCCTGGACATCGTCGCCACCCGCGGCAAGATGCAGAACCCGGTCACCGGCTCGGGCGGCATGCTCATCGGCACTGTCGCCGAGGTGGGGGAGCGCAGCCCGCTGGGGCTTTCGGTCGGTGACCATGTGGCCACGCTGGTTTCCCTGTCCTTGACCCCGCTGCAGATTACCGATGGCCTGACCCGATGGGACGGCCTGGGGGAGCGGGTGCCAGCTGGCGGCCATGCGATCCTGTTCGGCAGGTCCATCGCGGCGGTGCTGCCCTCCGACCTTGACCCTGAGCTCGCTCTGATGGTGATGGATGTCTGCGGTGCGCCCGCCCTGGTGGCCCGGCTGGTGCGTGAATACGTCGAAAAGGGAGGCGCACCTTCGGTGCTGGTTCTCGGCGGGGCTGGCAAGTCGGGGTCGATGTCCCTTGCGGCGGCTGCAGACGCAGGAGCCGGCCGCCGCGTCGCAGTCGTGCCGAACCGCAGGGAGGCCGGCATGCTCGAGGGCACTGGGCTGGCCGACCATGTCGTCATCGCCGACGCTCGCTCGCCACTGGGGCTCTCCGGTGCGGTGCAGGCCGCTGGCGGGCCGGCGGATATCACCGTCGTGTGTGTCGATGTCCCAGGTTGCGAGCAGCCGGCCATCCTGTCGACGGCGCAGGGCGGCACGGTGGTCTTCTTCTCGATGGCGACGAACTTCGCCGCAGCCGCGTTGGGAGCCGAGGGCCTGGCGGCAGACGTGCGGATGCTCGTCGGCAACGGGTACGTCCCCGGTCACGCGGACTATGCCGTGAACCTGCTTCGTGGCAGCCCCGCCGTGCGGGGACTGTTCGAGAGCCGGCTCGCCACGAAGCAGGATGATGCCTCGTGAGTACTGAGCCACCACAGGAGGAGTCGAGACGCTCAGGGCCCTCCACGCTGTACCGCGGCGGCTTCCTCTGCGGGGCAGCTGACCCCTTCGCGACCGCGATGCTTGTTGCCGACAACCAGATCGCGTGGGTCGGCTCCGAGCAGGCCGCTGCGGGCCACGCCGACGGGGTCGAGGCGGTGGTCGACCTGCACGGAGCGCTGGTCACCCCCACCTTCGTCGATGCCCACGTCCACACGTCAGCTACCGGTCTGGGGCTGCGCAGTGTCGAGCTCACCGACGCGCTGTCGCTGCGCCAGGTGCTGGAGTGGATCCAGGCGGCGGCACGCAAACGAGCCGGCCGTCCGGTCTATGCCCCGAACTGGGACGAGCAAGGGTGGCCGGAGCATCGCCCGCCGACCGGCAAGGAGCTCGACCGGGCGACGTACGGCGGGGTGGTCTACTGCCCACGGGTGGACGGCCACTCGGCTGTGATCTCTTCGGCGCTGGCGGCCGCGTCCGGCGCCCGCAATCACCCGGGCTGGCACGACAGCGGGATGGTCACCTTCGAGGCACACCATGCGGCCCGAGACGCGTTCTACTCCGGGATCAGCGCAGCCGACCGCCGCGCCGACATCCACACCGCCCTAGGAGCCGCAGCCTCGGCAGGCATCGGACTGGTGCACGAGCACGGCGGGCCAACCCTCAGCTCGGAAGCCGACTTCGCCGACGTGCTCGCGGCCGGGCTGGCCGGCGACGGCCCGCAGGTCATCGGCTACTGGGCCGAGCTCGTCGGAGACCACGAGTCGGCAACGGCGCTGGCCAGTCGGATCGGCGCGCGAGGACTCGCCGGCGACCTCAACATCGACGGCTCGATCGGCTCGCGAACCGCATCCCTGCGGGAGCCTTACCTCGACAGCCAGGACAGTGCTGAGCGCCCAAATGGCACCAACCGGGGGTACCCCTACCTGTCGGTCGAGCAGGTCCGCGACCACGTCGCCGCCTGCTCGCTGGCCGGCATCCAGGCAGGGTTTCACGTCATTGGCGACACCGCTGCCGACACGGTGATCGCGGGCCTGCAGGCAGCCGCCAGCCAGGTCGGCCTGGCCAAGGTCGTTGCGGCGCGCCACCGCCTGGAACACCTTGAGATGGTGGACCTCGACGGCATCAAGGCACTGGTCGAGCTCGGCGTCACCGCCTCGGTCCAGCCGGCGTTCCACGCTCGGTGGGGCGGGCCCGACGGCATGTATGCCACTCGTCTGGGTCCGGAGCGCGCCGGCGCTATGAATCCGTTTGCCACGATGCACGCGGCCGGTATGGCCATGGCGCTGGGCTCAGACGCCCCCGTGACCCCGTTCGCGCCCTGGGAGGCGATCCGCGGCTGCGTCAACCACGACGACCCGGCCCAGCGGCTCTCGGCGGAAACGGCGTTCCTCGCGCACACCCGCGGTGGCTGGCGGGCCGCCGGTATCGACGATCGCGGCTACCTTGGCGTGGGCCAGCCTGCGAGCTTTGTGCTCTGGTCCGGCGGCGGCGGCCTCAGCCCGGGTGGACCAGGCCTGCCCGACCTCTCGCCCGGCGCCACGCTGCCCACCAACCTGCGCACCGTCATACGCGGTCGCACCGTTTTCGACCGCCTAGGAGGCATGTCATGACCGC
>OBLW0100000273.1_pt1 | contig 44451 bp, 45 predicted proteins | sample 1520161 | NCBI WGS metagenome assembly OBLW01 (sample SAMEA3539309, study PRJEB22396) | soil metagenome | biome: tundra; feature: field; material: soil | place: USA | collected 2010-05 | depth 0.15 m
ATTTGAAATACATGGTCTCCGGAGAATTTGAGAAAAACCCAGGCGAGACGAGAATGAGTGTTCGCTGCCCGGGTAGTTTGGCCATGGCGCGGACCACATTTTCGATTACGTTGAGTGATTCGCGAGCATCCTCCTGACCGACGGCGAGAGCTCGGTTCGCAGCCGACAGCACCATGTTTTCAAAAACATTTTCCCCGCCCGTCAGCATCAGGTTAGAGCAGCTCTTGGCTTGGCTTACGGCTCCCCGGAAGACCTGGTCATCCCGCATTTCGACGATCTGTCGGGCGGTGTAGGCAGAGATACTGAAACAATCGTGATCGTCGTATTGATGGAGCGGGTGCGCCTTTAGCTGCATGATGGCAGCCTTGAGCGCGACGCGGTCACGGGTGATGCCGGAGTTGACGCCCATAAACGACAGCACATCCGCGTATTCTCCAGCGCCAAGGGGCTCGTCCAGCATTTTGGTTGCGGCTTTTTGAGTAATCGCAATATCGGAGAGGTTCAGATGTCTGTCATCGAACAAGAGGACAATATATCGGTCTCGCGTGGCTGCCGGTTGAGCGGCCACGGCCGAACTTTCAGACCCCGACTCAGGAGCTCGCTGAGAGCCCTCTGTCGCTGCAGAATTCTCAAGGGTGAATCCGGTAATTGCCCGCGGCTTGCCCTGATCGAGGACCCTAAAATCACCTTTGTCGAGGCCGCCCACGGTGAGCCCCTTCCCATCGCGAACCACCGCCGGCACAAGCAACTCATTCACATCAACATGGATTGTGAAGCCGCTACCAGGGGTTTGCGTCGCTTGCGCAACCGGCGATGCCTGCAGCACGCCTGCGGGACTGCTCCCAGAGGCAGGCCGAGCGGGTGACTCAAGTGGAGCCGCGTTCGCTGACGGTTTGGCTTCAACGGCTGCTGCATTGCTGACGATCGGCATTTGAGACTGAGGTATTTCCGCCTTCTCAGCCGACGCAGTTGTTGGAGGGACAGCTGGCACAGGCTGAGGTTGGATTGGAGCCGATGACTGCTCAGAGACTGGCGATGCCGCAATCGGGGCTTGTTGCACAGCCTGTTCAGTGGCAGAACCGACAGTCTTTGCATCGGGGGTACGCGATGTTGCCGCGTCGCTTTCAGTGAGGATCCGCGACGTCGCGGCGAAGATGTGATAGCTGGTGAAGAGGTTCTCGTTTAACCACTCGGTCGTTGCACCTTCAAAGGTATCGTCGACAGTTGACGGAGCAGATGAGAGAGCGAGGCTGCGTACCGGGCAGATAAAAGTCTTGTCCGCAATCGTGACCCGGCCATACTCCACGACGATGGCTCCGCGGTTCAATGCGGAGTTTCCGCTCAAATCGGCGACCAGCGAGACACGAAGGATTGTCCCGGTGGTCGGGTCCACCCACAAGGAACCTTGATAGCCGGGTCTGGTGCGGACTAATTCCGTGGTGGACCGTGACGCCATTGCGATTGTCCCACCCGTTGCAGCCGACGGAATCGATCGCAAGCCCGGCTGAATCCGCTCGACTGGAGTGACAATCTCGTAGTGGGAGACGGCCTTAGGCACTTTATAGTGGAAGACTGCAACCCGGCCCGAAGAAGTTTGTTCCCAATGACTCCACGTAATCTTGCCATGGGATGAGTCGCTCAGAATGATCAGGAGCGCGGAACCAAATTCGCCCCATGTTACGAGTCCGCCTTGCGTCTGCGAAGGTGCAGGCGTCGGGCCTGTCGATGGATTCTCCTCGTTGCGCACGGAAACTTCTGCCTTTGATGTGCCGACCAGATGCAGTCCCATTCGCTGGAAATACGCGCCCTTCGTCCCTTCCTGGGGACTGTCGTCAAAACTTAAAGTCGTTCGGGTTGCGAGGAAGTTTGGTAGGCGCGGCAATGTCTGGAGGGCAAATCTTTGCGCTGCTTCGAGAAGTTGTTGCTGCGTGGCCGCGTCCGGCGCAGGTGTGTTCGGCAACTCGCTCGCCGGCGGATCGAGAAAGGACGACTGGTCTGCCAACAAACGCAAGGCCAGCCCCGCTTGAGAATCGGCGGCAAACTGCCTACTCAATCGGTCGAACGTCGGATCCGAGAGCCGTTCGCTAAGTTCTATCACGCGGATCTGGCGGACAATCTCTGCGTCCGGCTTGCGCGCAGCAATGTCAGCATTCAGAGTTTGCTCCAGTTGCGCAACGCTCATCCGCCTTCCCGCCAACGATGGGAGTGCCATCATCCCCAGAAGAGCCAGAATCAGAACCTGCCGCATCACACGCTCTATTTTTGCACCAAGACCACGCGCTAGGAACAAAATCCGAAATGGAGAGGATACACCCTTTTGCACTTGAATTATTGTCGATGGGTGTAGCGATTCCTTGAACCAACGAGGGAAGAAAGGCCCCGCTACGTTCAGCCGCACCCCATTATCTCGGCGAAAAACGTGTCCGATTGACGCGAAATCTGCGATTGCGGTTGTATCACCGTCCATGCGGAGAGCGCCGGGATAAACCGGCATGTTGTAGGGGTGCAAGTCCCTACAGGAAAGGAAGTAGCGAATCCATCCTGACCTCGAGTCTTGCGGGTGACAAGTGGATACCAACACCCCGCGTTCTGCACCCTTATCCCGACGCCCGCTTTTACGCCACCCATCCTTCATAAGAGCCGTATGCGTAGACGCGCACGTACGGATCTGTCCGGGGGGCGCTCAGTGATGAGCGTCCCTACCGGGTCAATTACTGGTTAGCCAACATCTCTACCTCACGATATCTCGGCTTTTGTATCTGAAAAGTGCCCCATCTTTTCTTGCTTGGTGCGTAAGTAGCGTTCGAAGCTCTCCTGCGGTTCCACTTCGGCGGAGACGCGCTCGGTGACGGCAATGCCCGCCGACTCTAGCGCGGCAACTTTTTCCGGATTGTTGGTGATCAGCCGAACCTGCTTCACGCCGAGCTGCTTCAGTACTTCAGCCGGCAGCTCGTACTCGCGGCAATCCGCAGCGTAGCCCAGTTCGACGTTCGCTTCCACGGTATCCAGTCCGTGATCCTGCAACTCATAGGCTTTCAATTTGGCCATCAGGCCGATGCCGCGGCCCTCCTGCTGCTCGTAGAGCAGAATGCCCGCGCCCTCCTCGGCAATCTTGGTCAGCGCCAGTTCAAGCTGCAACCGGCAGTCGCAGCGGAGCGAGCCAAAGACGTCGCCCGTCAGGCATTGGGAGTGAATGCGGACGATTGGAGGCGCGCCATGAATGTCGCCCATCACCAGTGCGACAAGTCCCTCGGTTTTTTTGCCTGACTTTTCGCCGTGTTCGCAGCATGGGCGCGGCGCAGGCAGCACGCCCTCAAAGCCCAGGATGCGGAATTCCCCCCAGCGTGTGGGAAACTCCGCTTCGGCGACCTTCTTTACGCTCTCGAATGCCATGGTTCCATTTTACTTGGTGCCGATTTGGGGAGCGCGGTGTCTGCCCCAATGCGCGGAACGGCGGTCATCCTGTATCCCGCGTTTCCTCGCGAATTCGTTGCCGTTGCCGTCCGCACGATACAGTGGTGGGGTGACCGACAGGCTGATTCTGATTACGCTGCTGGTGAAGCTGGGCGTTATGGCCTCGGTTGCCAGCGTGCTGGCGCGGGCCAGCAGCTTCAGGCGCTTGTTCTTTGCGGAGAATCGCCGCCCCCGCCAAACGCTTGCTCTCTTGGCGTTTTTCCTGGTGCCTCTCACCCTTGGCGTGTGGATTCGCACGACGGTCCCCAACTTCCTGGCTGCCGATATATCGTTCGAAACCATTATTCTTCTCGGTCTTCTGCTGGGGCCAGTCTGGGCTGTCCTGGGCGGCATTGTGCTGGCCGTGCCGGCGCTTCATCATGGCGAATATCTGGCCTTGCCGTTCAATGGCGCACTGGGCTTTCTTGCCGGGCTACTCGGCCAGCTCGTTGAGCCGGAGGAGATCTGGTCTTTCACTCCGTTCATCGATCTCAGTCTCTATCGCTGGGTGCGGCGCATTCTCCGCAAGCCGCGCATCGACCGCCAGTTCCTGATGCTGTTTTTAATCGTCGCCGCCGAGGGTTGTCGCGACTGGCTAGCCCACGAGTTTCCTCATCGCTTGTTCGCGCTGCTTGCCTCCGAGCCATGGCTGCAAATTCTGGTGTTGTTCTCGGCGCCTATCGTTGTGGGTATTGCCATCAAGGTGTGGAATGCGCTCCGCATCGAGATGAAGCTCGAAGAACAAAAGCGGTTGTTGCTCGAAGCGCGGCTCGATGCATTACAACGGCAGATCAATCCGCATTTTCTCTTTAACACTCTCAACTCCATTGCTTCGCTGGTGCGCGTGAAGCCCGAACTGGCTCGCGAGATGACGGTGAAGCTCGCAAATATACTGCGCGCGCTGCTCAAGGACCACGATACCTACGTCCCGCTCAGCGATGAATTGCACTTTACCGACGATTATCTCGATATCGAAGTGGTGCGCTTCGGCGCCGATAAGCTTCGTGTTGAAAAGGAAATCGATCCGCGCACGCTGGAGGTCCTGGTGCCCAGCATCCTGCTTCAGCCGCTGATTGAAAACAGCATCAAGCATGGACTGGAGCCGCGCATCAACGGCGGCACGGTTACGTTGCGCAGCCGCCTCGAGGGGGATCGGGTCCGGATTGAAGTGGCCGATGACGGCGTAGGCATCGGCAATCGCCCGCAATCGGCGCTGCACCGCACCGGCAACGGCATCGGGATCAAGAATGTGCAGGAGAGGCTGGAAGTTCTCTACGGCAACCAGGCGCGCTTTAGTGTCGTCAGCAATCCCGGTCGCGGCACGCTGGTGTCGATTGAGATTCCGGCCAGCATCCCCGGGGCCACGGAAGCCTAGAGCAGATTAGGAAAATCTGTGTCCGTTTTGAGATTTTACAGGGTGGCCGCTCCCTGCTGGTCGCGTCGACTTGAGGCCATTCCCTCCGGCTACACCATTTCCTAATCTGCTGTAATGGCGTATTGCAACCGAGTCTCCGACTGGGATGATCTGGAATATTCAGGTGCGTGCTATCCCAGGTCTCAAAGGCGAGATCTCCACCCCACGCACGGAGACCTGTTCGTGGGGACCCCGGACCTGGGGCACCCATTTTCGCGCGGGATTAAGCGGGCAGAGACCTAGTGCTTCGCCGTTAACGCCAACACAGCGTATCCTGTCGCGGCGTCGTTCATGAACTGGCCGACATTCGATTGGGGATCGCGGTTCTTGTTGAGCGACCAGGCTGGCCACGCGCCGGTTGTCTTGTCCTGATTGGCAACGAGCCAGTCATAGCCGCGGCGGACATACGCACTCGTGATGTGATTCTCTTCCAGTGCCAGTACGACAATTCCCGTGGCGTACCCGTCGGATCGCGTCTGGAGCGGCGTCTTGTCACGCCGTTGCCACGTACCCAAGTCAGTCAAGCTCCAGCCACCGTCTTCGCGCTGGCGGCCATTGATCTCCGCGAGGAGAGACTTGCGCGCATTCGGGCTGAGCAGGCCAGGGAATTGCGCAGAAGCCCACAGGACGACAATCTTGTTAAGCAGCGGTTGCTGGTTATAGTGGCCGATCAAATAAACACGGAGTGCCGCAAGATTGCCGATGATCTGCGGATCGTTGCGGTAATTGTCTGGAGCATTCGCAACCACTTCGGCCAGCATCGCAGCCCAGTAGTACTCTGACTCCTTTGACTCCCACGGCGTGTACTCGAAGTTTTGCCAGACCCATGCTCCAGCCACAGGACCGGTCTTCGATTGCAGCGCCCATGCATTGTCAAATGCGAGACGCGTTACATCGCGCAAATGCCGTCGAGGGGCATCGTAGCCGGCCAGGATCACGGCGTTCAAAACAGCCTCGGCGTTGCGCGATTCGACTTCTTTCCCCGTTCCATAGACGGCGTCGCTGTAGAACGGAAGCACGTCTTTCCACATGTGGACGCGCTTCTCGACGCTTGCCACCATGGCGGTTTCGGCGGCGGTTGCGTCTCCGCCGAGCTCGTCATGAAGCACAGGTCGCGCCAGTGCAAAAGGCGCCTGCGTGTGGCAGGAAATACAGAACGTTCCATGATCTTTTTGCGCGCGATCCCAGCTTTGCCACCACACTTCGCGGCCGTCGAGATACCGTGCCGCTGCCAGGCGATCCCAATCCGTCGCTATCGCGGACGTATTTTTGTCCGCTGCCTGCGCAGGAGAAACCACGAACAGGCTTGATGCGGCAAAAAAGGCGAGCAGGACCGGGAAGGGCAACCTTAGACTCATCGACATGCTGAAGGACCTCCAATGGGCAAGCGCGTGGATTCAGACGGCGGGGAAACGGAGGATTCTCCTTCGAGAATATCGCTGCCGGAACAGCAATCGAAGATTTTTCTGCGCTCCAACATCAATCGTCCGCTCAACCTCCAGCATCCGTTCCCGCGCAGTTAACCCCGCGGCAAGGCGTTCAACAGGGGCGCGCGGTATCCTCACCTCATGGTTCGTTTCACTGTGCTGGCGTCTGGATCCAAGGGCAACTGCACGGTCGTGTCGGGTGGACGCACCCGCATTCTTGTGGACGCGGGACTCAGCTGCCGGGAGCTTTTCCGCCGCATGAAACTGGCAGGCGAAGACCCGGCCACGCTGGATGCGATTCTCATCACCCACGAACATCAGGATCACGTCAACGGCCTCGCCGTCACGGCGCGCAAGCTTGGCATCCCGGTCTATTTTACTGAAGGCACGCACCGCGCGTGGATGCGCTGGCTGACGCCGCGGCGGCAGATGACCTATGCCCAGTGGGTGGAACAATGCCGCAAGCAGGCTGCAGCGCGTCAGGCGGAAAGCGAGCCGACCGAAGGAGAGCCCGACGAGGCCGATTCATCAACGGAAGATTCGGCAACAGAAGTTGAAGTAGAGGCCGTCGCGGGGAGTACGGAATGTGATGGCCCGGATTCACAAAAAGCTCTGCAAAAAGATCCGACATGGCTTCCATCCGTCGAATACTTCCAGGCCGGCCAGCCGCTGCAGATCGGCGATATTTACGTGAGCCCGTTCACCATTCCCCACGATGCAGTCGATCCTGTGGGATTCGTTTTCCAGGCAGAAGGGGTACGCATGGCCGTTGCCACGGATCTTGGCTACGTCACGCCCAACGTCAAGATCCAACTGAAGCAACTGGATTTACTGCTCCTGGAATCGAATCACGACCTGGAAATGCTGCGCGATGGTCCGTACCCCTGGTCTGTGAAGCAGAGAGTGTTGTCGCGGGTGGGTCATCTTTCCAATGAAGCGGCATCGAAATTCCTTGAAGCGGAATACGACGGTCAAGCTACGTATGTGATTCTTGGTCATCTCTCTGAAAGTAATAACCTTCCGGAATTGGCACGGGTTACCGCCGAGCGCGCTCTGAATGGCCGCGCCAGCCTGCTGGCTAACCGACTGTTGCTTGCAGAGCAACATGCCCCTCTCTTACCTGTTTGTTTTTAGGCATTTCGGCTACAATAGGAACAGGATGTTCTTCGCTCTCGTGGCAGGAAAGTAATCGCCGTACGGAAGAGCGGGATCCTAAAAAAGCAGTGCAGAGTGGAGTGCCACCGGAATCAAGTCCTGAAGGTGAAGCATCCAACGAACACGCGCTGCCCTTTGCCATCTGCGGTGCGCTTGATCACAGAAGTTGCACTAACTTAAGAGCAAAGTGAGTCTAACAACATGGCAAGAAATCGATGCAACGACCCAGTCGTGGGCGCAATTTTGGCAAGCTGGCGGTATGACATTTCCGGGATTTCTCCGGAGATGAGCAAGGACTATGAGCACCATCTGGCTGAATGCAGCCGGTGCAGTGCGCGGCAGAAGTTCCATCGCAGCCTGGATGTAACGCTTTCAGTATTGACGGCCTTGTCGGTTTTCTTCTCCGTTTTCGCGCTGTCGGTCCTGATGCACATCAAGCCCTTGGAACATGTTGCGTTCAACATCTTGGGGCTCGACACCTTTGACGTGTATCACATGCTGGTTTCGGCAGCCATCGCCGGTGTTTGCTTCTCTGTGATCGCTTTTGCGTTAGTCATGATGGCGACCCCCGCGCCGACCTATCTCAGCGGCATTGCTGCGGAGCGTGCCAGGCTCCTCGAAGAGCGCTTACCCGACGCACTCAAGTCCCTGCGCCTGCGCTAAACACGAGTTTTCGTTTGATGTGAAAAGGCCTCCCAACCTGGGGGGCCTTTCTGTTTGCTAGACGACGGCTCGCGCGTTCATCGTGCCTTCTTGCCTGGGGCATCTGGCGAACCGGAGTTATTTCGCGATCGGTATTCGCAAATCGCCGCCCGTCATCTCTTTCGGCAGCCCAAGCTTGAGCAGATTTAACAGCGTGGGTGAAATGTCGCGCAGCGATCCATCTTTGCGCAGACGATACTGGCTTGCTACCTCGCTGACGTAAATGAAAGGCACCGGGTTGGTGGTGTGCGCCGTGTGCGGACCGCCGGTGACCGGATCGACCATCAACTCGGCATTCCCGTGGTCGGCGGTGATGAGCCAGCTTCCGTTTTTTTCCTTGATGGCTTTGTAAATGCGACCGAGTTGCGCGTCCACCGCTTCGCAGGCCTTGATGGTCGGCTCAAGCTTTCCGGAGTGGCCCACCATGTCTGCGTTCGCAAAATTGGCGACGACCAGATCGAATGCCGTGTCGTTGACGGCCTTCACGATCGTATCGCCGATGGCCTCGGCTCTCATCTCCGGCGCAAGATCGTAGGTGGCAACCTTGAGCGAGGGAATCATGGTGCGATCTTCGCCGGGGAATGGCGTTTCGATGCCGCCGTTGAAAAAATAAGTGACGTGCGCAAATTTCTCCGTCTCGGCCACGCGCAGGTTGCGCAGATGGTGCGCCGAAAGAATGTTCGCCAGAATGTTATCCATCGACTCCGGCAAAATCACCATCGGCAGCTCGTAGAGTTTGTCGTACTGCGTCATGCACAGGTAGTGGAGATTCTTCGGAATCTCGCTGCGGGGAATGGTCGCGTCGAGCGACTCCCATCCTTCAAGGTCACGCCCGCCCTTCTTGTTCAGGCCGCTCTCGCGCGCCAGCACGCGGGTGATCTGGCGAGCACGATCGGCGCGGAAGTTGATGTTGAGGCACACGTCCTCGTCGCGGATCTGGCTGACGGGCTTGCCTGCCCCATCCACCACGACAAACGGAATGAGAAATTCATCTGTAATGCCGTTGTTGTAGTTTTCCTTGATGCGAGCCACAGGATCGGCATACGCGCCGCCTTCGGCCTTGCCCGTGACCATTGCGTCAAATGCCTTGCGCTCGCGCTCCCAGCGCTTGTCGCGATCCATGGCGTAGTAACGGCCACTAATGCTGGCTACTTTGCCGACGCCATATTCGCGCATCTTCTGTTCCAGGGCGGCGATGTAGGCAGCCCCCGAGGTGGGCCCGGTGTCGCGGCCGTCCATAAAGGCGTGAACGAAGACGCGCGCGAGGCCATATTCCTTCGCGCTTCGGAGAAGCGCGTAGAGATGCTCCTGGTGCGAGTGCACGCCGCCGTCCGAGACCAGGCCGAAGAGATGCAATTGCCGTCCGCCTTCGCGCGCCTGTTGCATCGCCTTCACAATCTCCGCGTTCTTGCGAAACTCGCCGGAGGCAATCAGGGCGTCGATGCGGGTGATGTCCATTTGCACGATACGCCCTGCACCGATGTTCAGGTGCCCGACCTCGCTGTTGCCCATCTGTCCGTCGGGCAGTCCGACGAAGTGCTCCGAGGCGCGAATCAGGGTGTTGGGAAATTCGCGCAGCAGTTTGTCGTAGGCGGGCTTGCGGGCGAGAGCGATGGCGTTGTTGGCAGTTTCGGCGCGATAGCCCCATCCGTCGAGGATGGTGAGAACGAGAGGATGCTTGGGCACGAAGATGATACCTCGGATTAAAGCGTGGATTGTCTTCTCAAGGATAAACTGTCAGGGAGAGCTGGGTGTGTCGCGTCTCACAACGTCGACTTCAGGATCACCGGCTATTCACGCGACTGCCAGAGTGCGATGCCCAATGGACTTCTTTGCGGACTTCAATTTGATTTCGATGTCGTAGCCAAGGCGGTTAAGGCACTCCATGAGCTTGCTCTCAGAGAGGTTGGAGAAGTCGCCGCGCATCAGGCCGGATACCTTTGCCTGCGAGATGCCGATGCGCCGCGCTGCTTCCTGCTGGGTGAGACCGAGGCGGCGGACGGCTCGCGTGATCTCAATCGCCAGACCGGATTTGATCTTCAGCTGTTCAGGATGGGGAAGTCCGAGGTCGCGAAAGACGTTGCCCGTTTGGTTCGAGCGGTTCGCGGGACCGCGAAACGCGATTGCGCGCGAGAAGCAATTGAATGGCTGGGTCCGCGCGAAGAAGATCGCGTTGATCGAAAAGGTGAATCCCACTTGGAGCGATCTTAGCGACGGCTGGTATACGGTCGATCCAACGGTTGGCAAGGACAGTTGAGTCGCCAGTGGCGAGTTGAGAGAAACAAGAGCAAAAGCAACCGCAGGTCCTTCGACTCCGCTACGCTCCGCTCAGGATGACGGCAGTTTTGGGTCGTGGAAGAGTTCGCAAAATGCAAAAGAGGGGACAGTATTCCCTCCCTTCGTTTGGCTCCGATGACGAACCCCGTTATTCGTTGTCGTAGTTCAAGCTTTCAAGACCGAGAAAGACAGCGCCCGCACCCAACTCCTCTTCGATGCGAAGCAACTGGTTGTACTTCGCAACACGATCCGTGCGGCTCACGGAGCCGGTCTTGATCTGACCCACGCCCGTGGCCACAGCCAGGTCGGCGATGAAGGTGTCTTCGGTTTCGCCTGAACGGTGCGACATGACCGAAGTGTAGCCATAACGGCGGCCCAACTCGATGCAGTCCAGTGTCTCGGTGACGGTGCCGATCTGATTCACCTTGATCAGAATCGAATTGCCGACGCCCTCTTCAATGCCGCGTTGCAGGCGCTTCACATTCGTGACGAAGATGTCGTCGCCCACGAGTTGAATACGGCTTCCCAGCTTGTCGGTGAGGATCTTCCAGCCCTCCCAGTCGTCCTCTGCCAAACCGTCTTCAAGCGAGACAATGGGATATTGCCTGATCCAGTTGTCGTAGAAGTTAACCATCTCCTCGCTGGTCAGCTCGCGCTTGTCGCTCTTCTTGAACACGTATTTGTTCTTGTCCTTGTCGTAGAACTCGCTCGATGCCGGATCGAGCGCGATGGCGATCTGTTCGCCGGGCTTGTAGCCGGCAAGCTCGATAGCTTCGAGAATCAGCTCGATGGCCTCGCTGTTGGACTTGAGAGAAGGAGCAAAGCCGCCTTCATCGCCAACGGCCGTGTTGTAGCCTTTTTTCTTCAGCACGCCTTTCAGCGTGTGAAAGGTCTCCGCAGCCCAGCGCAGCGCGTCAGAAAAGCGCTCCGCGCCCACTGGCATAATCATGAATTCCTGGAAGTCGACGTTCGAGTCGGCGTGTGCACCACCGTTGAGCACGTTGAGCATCGGCGTGGGAAGAATGCTGGCATTGATGCCGCCGAGGTAGCGATAGAGAGGAATCTCCAGGGTCTGCGCCACGGCGCGCGTTGCCGCCATCGACACGGCGAGAATGGCATTCGCGCCCAGCTTGCTTTTATTGGGCGTTCCATCCAAGGCAATCATTGTCTGATCAATGAGCCGCTGGTTGCCTGCGTCCATGCCTTCGAGCTCAGGCGCGATCACGGTTTCAACGTTGGCCACGGCCTGCAAAACACCCTTGCCCAGGAAGTGGCTTTTATCGCCATCGCGGAGTTCCACAGCCTCATGCTCGCCGGTGGAAGCGCCTGAAGGAACAATTGCGCGGCCCATGGCGCCGCTTTCGAGAATCACATCTGCTTCCACGGTGGGATTGCCGCGCGAGTCAAGAACTTCGCGCGCGCGAATGGCAACGATTTCAGTCATATCTGTCCTCACAATGCGGTGCAGCAGCCGGTCGTTCAGTTTGGGGCGGCGATCCACGGCAAGGACTTCACCGGCGGCGCTCTGAATCGTTTTCAGAAGCCCCTGCATGGTCAAGAGTTTCCTCCCCGTCCCGTTTCAACACATATCCATCGTCGATTCATCCGTACGAGCGCAATCACCAGGCATAGGCGAGGTCGCAAGAATTCGAGGAGGGTTAACAATCCTGGAAATGCCGGAAAAATGCGAAGATGTATCCGTACGGATTCTAACAAACCATGACACGTCAGGTTGTGTGGCAGGCGTCACACCAGCGCGGCGCGCAATAGCAGCAAAGTGAACGACAGGTGCATGAATTGATACGTGCCGTCTGAGGAACCTGCCCGGCGCGATGGGGCGACGTCCTCTTGTACCACCTGTAGCATGAGAGTTAGGCGAACTTTGCGGTTTGTGGCTCGCGCAAAGCCCGCGTGAGAACTTTTCGTCGTGGATAGGGTCTAATCAAGAAGGAAGTCCTGTTTACGAGAAGGAGATTTGGATGAATCGGCCCGTTCTCGTTGTCGCATTCGTTGCCATAGCCACCGCGAGTTTGTTGGCGCAGGAGTCAAGCCAAAACAGTCCCTACCAGGGAACCTCCAATCCTCCGCCCGACGAGACAATCATCACCGACTCCGCAGAGCAGCCTCAGGCCAAGCCGCCTGCTGGGCATCCTTTGAATACCCCGGACAACTCGGCGGTTCCTGCGAACGCAATTCCCGCCCCGTCCATGCAGCCCGCGCCGAGGAACTCCGGAGCCAATGGGCAGATGGGCGTCACCTCCGACAGCGGCGTTGCTCAGCCGACATCGTCCTCGGCTAACCTTGCCTCCAGCCCCGCGTTATACGATCCGGATGGCGACATCGTTCATCCAGCCCCGCTCGGTCCCGGCGAACTGCGCGAAGGGACGATGATTCGAGTCCGGCTTCTGAATGACTTATCGAGTTCCCTTGCGGAGCAGGGCCAGACCTTCCGCAGCCGCGTCGCCACCGACGTTCTCTCCGGCGGCAATGTCGTAATTCCCACAGGCTCTGAGATCTCAGGCAAAGTGGTCGAGGTATCGACCGGACACTTCGGCGGACATGGCACGTTGATGCTGCACCCGGAAACCGTCACACTTCCCAACGGCGAGAGTTTCCGGCTGCATGCGATGGTGGCGAGCGCTCCCGGAACCCACACGCGCGTCGATGGTGAAGGCACGATTACGGCGGATTCGCGCAAGCTGCGTGCGGGCATTGAATACGGCGGCGCAGTAGGTGCAGGCGCGGTGGCGGGAGCCTATCTCGGCGGCCCTGTAGGCGCACTGGCGGGCAGCCTGGTAGGCGCAGGAGTGGTGACGACGCACTTGCTCGTGAGCCATCCGCAGGCGCATCTCGAAACGGGCGATGTGCTGATGCTGACATTGACCGAGCGCATGCATTTGGTGCCGGTCGCCAACAGCGGAAACTAATCGAAGAACAGATTGCGAATTGCTCCGCGCGCACTGATTGTGCGTCGCTGCGTGCCTGCGCGCCGGGCCTGCTACACTCCCTCTTGCGTTGCACGAGGGGACAGCCATGGTCGATATCGAAACTGTAGCCGTCATCGGCGCTGGGACCATGGGTTCCGGCATTGCGCACGTCTTTGCACGCTCCGGATTTCAGGTGCTCCTCTGCGATGTGGAGCAGCGCTTCCTCGATCGCGCCCTGGGTCAGATTCGTACCAACCTCGGCCGCGAGGCATCCAAAGGCAAGCTGGATGCAGCGGAGGTTGAACCGGCGCTCGCCCGCATTACGGCAACCGTCGACCGCGATGCCTTAGGCAATGCTGAATTCGTTGTCGAGGCAGCGCCGGAGCGCTTCGAATTGAAGGCCGAGATCTTCCGTGCGCTCGACCGCATTCTGCCTAAGAGCGCGATTCTCGCAAGCAATACCTCGTCCATTTCGATCACGCGGCTCGGCGCGCTCACAAGCCGTCCGGCGCAGGTCATCGGCATGCACTTCTTCAATCCTGTGCCCGTGATGGCCTTGGTGGAAGTGGTGCGCGGGCTCGCGACCAGCGACTCGACCTACGCCACGGTGCATGAGATCTCCGTGTTGGTAGGCAAGACTCCCGTCGAGGTGAGCGACGCGCCGGGCTTCGTCTCCAATCGAGTCCTGATGCCGCTGATCAACGAGGCGGCCTTCGCAGTGATGGAGGGCGTAGCTGCGCCGGAGGCGATCGATCAGGTCTTCAAGCTTGGCATGGCGCACCCCATGGGCCCGCTGACGCTCGCGGACTTCATTGGGCTCGACGTGTGCGTCGACATTCTGCGCGTACTCCAGGAGGGCTTCGGCGACCCCAAGTACCGCCCTTGCCCACTGCTGGTGCGTATGGTGGACGCCGGTTGGCTGGGGCGAAAATCTGGGCGCGGATTCTTTATCTACAATAAGTAATTTATTTTCAGCAGAATAAGCCTTCCTTACCTGTAGTAAGGAATTGCGCTATAATCCTCATTAAGAGGCACACCATGGCCACCGCAGCAGTCACTTCCAAAGGACAGATCACCATCCCGATTGAGGTGAGAGTAAAGCTTGGCATCAAGCCTGGGGATCGCGTGCGCTTCGTTGAGAATGAAAAAGGCGAAATCGTCCTCAAGCCGAAGACTGGCTCGATCATGGACCTCGAAGGGATTGTGCCCTGGAGAGGCAAGCCGGTAACGATTGAGGAAATGAACGAAACGATTGCCAAAGGTTGGTCCGGGCAATTGACGTTTGAGGATTGAGCCGCGTTCGATGACCGGCCTCGACACAAACATTCTGGTTCGGTTCTTAACGAAGGACGATCCAATTCAGAGCGCCGCCGCGAAAGAGTTTTTGCGGACCCTGTCGGTCGAATCGCCCGGCTTCATCTCCCTCGTATGCCTTATCGAGCTGGTGTGGGTTCTGCGCAGCAGATATCAACTGAATAAAGCTGATCTCATTCAATGCCTGGAACGGCTGCTCGATTTGCCGGAGTTGATATTGGAAGGCCAGACGGCGGTGGCACAGTCTCTTGCGAGATTCTCAATCGGGAAGATGGATTTTGCAGACTGCCTCATTGAGCGCAGCGGACACTTAGCCGGTTGCGGGCATACGGTGACATTCGATGCGAATGCGGCGAAAACTTCAGGGATGAAGCTGCTTTAGTTCGGCGATTTTTCTACCCAGTCTTTCCCATCAGCTTGCGAATCGGCTCATTATCCGCATAAACCCGCCACTCCGCAACCAGGCCATCTTCCACAAAGGCACGTACAGCAATCGGGGTACGCCAGGCATCCGTCGGCGCGATCTTGCCTCCGCGCGCATACGTCCCCTGGGCGATCCCCATCAAAATGACAACGGGGCCGTTCGTGTAGGTCTCGTCAATAGCCAGCGTGTAGTCGGGAACCATCTGGAAATAGCCGGTCCAGCCCTTGCGCATGTTTTCGCGGCCCTCGACGACGCTACCGAGGGAATCCACGAAGCGATGCCCTGAAGTCATTAAGGCCGCCAGCACGTCCGCATCCTGGCGATTGATGGCTCGCACAAATGCGTTGGTCACAGATTGGGGCAGATTGGCGGCTGTTTCCATGGATGGTCCTCCATACTGGATTGTAAGCATGGCGGTTTGCGGACACAGCGCATGTGTGCGGAAGGGAACCGTTCCCTTCCAAACTGCGTAATTGCAGTCACGTGCAGATTCGCCGCCAGCTGTGAATCACAGTACTTTTTCCGAACGAGGCAAGTCGAACCGTCATGCAAGCCTTTTCCGACACACTCGGCCAGGTCTTCCGCGCCATCGCGGCCAACAAGCTGCGCAGTTTCCTGACCATGTTCGGCATCGCTTGGGGAGTGGGTTCGCTGCTGGTGCTAGTCGGTCTCGGCGAAGGTTTTCGTAGCGGCCAGCACAAGCAATTGGCGACCTTCGGCAACGACGTGGTGATGATGTGGAACGCCACGATCCCTGCCCTCGCCAACCAGCACACCGGCATGCGGCCTTACGAGTTCACGCCGGGAGACGAAGCTGCCCTACGCGCCCTCCCCGAAGTGCGCGCTGTCACCGGTTTCCTCAATCGCAACGATCTCTATGAAGTCAGCGCCTATGCCAACTCCTCCGGCCAGGTCGTGGGCGTCGAACCGAATTATGCTGAAGTTCGTTTTGTCCCCCTCGCCGAGGGCCGCTTCATCGACAAGGCCGATCTCGCTGATCGTCGCCGGGTCGTAGTGCTCGGATTTAAAAGCGCAACGCTTCTGTTTCCCGGCCGTCCCATGCTGGGCGAGACTATCAACATCAACGATGTCAGCTTTACGGTCGTGGGCCGCGTAGAGTCCATCAGCCGTGGCAACAACGACGGTGACAATCAGAAGGTCTACATCCCTGTCACCACGATGCAGGAACTCTTCGCCATGAAAGGCGACAATGTTCCGCACGATGCGTTGACTTCCATCCAGTACCAGCCCACCACCAAAGGCGACACCACCGCGGCCGTCCCGGCTGTCCATCGCGTTATCGCCGAGCGGCACGGGTTTGATCCCTCGCTCAAAGACGCATTTGAGGAGTGGGATACGATCCAGGAAGAGCACATGATTGGCGCGATCTTCAATGCCATGGACATTTTTCTTGGCGGCGTGGGCATCGTCACCCTCGCTCTTGGTGCGGTAGGAATCATCAACATCATGCTCGTCTCGGTCACTGAGCGCACGCGCGAGATCGGTGTGCTCAAGGCGATCGGAGCCACAAAACGCGCCATCCTGGCTCAGTTTTTCTGGGAGGGCCTGCTACTGACTGCGGTTAGCGGCCTCATCGGAATCGCCGTTTCTGCCGGTGGCATGTGGGTCCTTCAGGAACTGCTTACTGGCAAGGTGCCGGGATTCGATCCACCGCGCCTGGTGCCCTGGTCGGCTGCAATGGCCCTGATTTGCCTCGTGCTGTGCGGAGTAGTTGCGGGCCTGTATCCGGCGAGCAAGGCGGCCGCGATGGATCCAATTGAAGCGCTACGGCGGGAGTGAAAAAAAACAGCTTCTAGCCGCTAGCTCCTAGCTGCTAGCTGAGGCCTGCCGGTTCGAGTTCGAGATTTGTTGGTCTAGTGCAGCTCAGATTTCTTGAATTTGAAGCTATGAAGGGTTCAAGGTTCAGCATTCAGTTTTAACCAGCAAGCCCTGGCAAGAAGCTAGAGGCTAGAAGCTAGAGGCTATGTCATGTTGAAAGACATTCTCGGCCAGGCGTGGGAAGCGATGGTCTACAACCGCCGCCGCACCGCCATCACCATGATCGGCATGGCCTGGGGTATCGCCACTGTGGTGCTGTTGGTGGCCTATGGCGCCGGTTTCAGCAATGCCATCGAAGCCATTTTTGCCAAGTTTGGGACCAACACCATCATCTTCTGGGGAAACCGAACCAGCGAGCAGGCCGGCGGCGATAAAGCAGGCGTCCGCGTGCGCTTTACCCTGGACGACGTCGATCGCGTCTCCAACAGCGTTCCCGGCATTCTGCATATTTCGCCGTACGCAACCAAAAGCGTTCCCGTGCAGAACGACCTTCACACCTACACCTGGTACGTCGACGGAGTCCGTCCCACTTACCAGGAGATATGGAAGCTGAACCTCGAGCAGGGCCGCTTCTTCGATGGCGCCGACGACCAGCAGCGCGCCCATGTCTGTATCCTCGGATCGGAAAACAAAACCAAGCTTTTTTCCGGCGGCTGGGCGCTCGGGGAAAACATCCGTTTGAACGGCGAGATCTTCACTGTCATCGGCGTCATGAAACCCAAAATGCAGGAGGGCGACAACGACGACAGCAATAGAAACATCTATATCCCCTTCAATACCATGAGCGACCTCGTAGACACGCATTATCTGGATAGCATCTGGCTCGATTATCGCGGCGATAACGAACTGGTGGAGAAAGCCCTTCGCGAGACCATGGGCGCCGCGCATCACTTCCGCCCTTCCGATCACAACGCAATGGGCGTAGCCAACCTGATGACCCAGGTCAAGGTGTTTCGTCTGCTGTCGATTGCGCTGTCGATTCTGCTCACACTGGTTGGTGCGCTGACGTTGGGCATCGCCGGGATCGGCCTGATGAACATCATGCTCGTGGCCGTGCAGCAGCGCACCCGCGAAATCGGTATTGAAAAAGCGCTCGGCGCGCAGAGGCACCACATCCTCATCCAGTTTCTAGCCGAGGCGCTGGCTATCACTGTCGTCGGCGGCGCGGCGGGCATTGCGCTGGCCTATGCGGTCTCCGCTCTGGTGGGACGCATTACGTTCTACAGCGCCCTGGCAAAGAATGCCGAATCCGCCGACATCCGCCTCCTCATCTCGCCCATGTCGGTTGTCGTGGCCACCGTGATTCTGATCATTACGGGTTTGGTCAGCGGCATGATTCCGGCGATCCGCGCCGCAAACCTCGACCCCATTGAAGCGTTGCGTTACGAGTAGCGCAACGCTTCAGTTCATAGTTCACAGTTCGCAGTTCTCAACTTTAGTGCGCCGTTGCAGAAGGCGCGATGTTTCCCCACGCACCGTCCCGCTCTGAACTACGAACTGTGAACTGTCTCTCACACTGGTGGAATCGCGTCGACTACGGGAATGCCAGGCGGCGGTGTGAAGTGGAATGTACTTTCCGGAATCGATACATTGGTCTCTTCGCCACTGAAGGTGAAGCGTGTCGTAGCTCCGTCGCTCTCTTCGATCTCGATGGCGGCGATGGTGCCTGTCGCGGGTGCGATCGCGAGCGAGATGCTGCGTACTCGATTCTCCTGCCCCTTCGGCTGTCCGATCAGCGTGTACTCCCCGTGCCCGGTGGGAGCGGCTGCAAGATGAAGGCCGGTAAGCTCCTTTTCAAGCTGGGTGTGGCCGAGGAGAAAACGCAGCGGTGAACGCAGATCGTCGAGTTCCTTGGCGGGAATGCGCTGCACCTGCGTCGCGCCGCGCACGTAGAACCAGGCGAATTTGCCGTCGATCAGAAACAGCTTGCCCGCGGGAGCAGTGTAGTCCCAACGCATGCGACCCGGCTTAAGCAGTAGCAGCGTGCCGCTCTCGGAGCGCGACATGCCAAGGCCTTCGTAACTCTCAGTAAAGTTGGCGCGCAGGGAATGAAGCCGGTTGTAGTGGCTGTCAACGAGTTGCGCGACTGCGTGAGCGGATGGGGCCTGCGCCCATGCCCCCGGCGCGGTCAAAGGGGGCTGTTGTGCTCCAAGCGACGAAGAGAACGAGGCGGTCAGAATAAATACGCCGCGCAGCAAATGTCCGAATCGGATCATTGCACCATCTGGGTGCAATTGGTGCCGCCGGTGGGGTCGGCTTTCATGGCGCCGCCCGCTTCAAGGCAGAAGCCGCGGTCGCCGGTTTTCCCCGGTGTCGCGGGAACGGCGGTGGCCGTGTAGCTCGTTATGCGATCACCGTTATTGATGGTCACCTTGGTGCAGTTGGTGATGGTGAAGATGTAGCCCGACTTGATGCCGGTCGCGAGCTCGCCGTTGATCATGCCCGCGGCGGTAGGGCTCGACTGTCCCGCAGTGGGGTCACCACCAAGAGACGTGAGGCTGCACGCGTATCCGTTCGTTGGGTAGGTCGATTCGTACATCGACTCGGCCTGCTCGAGGGTCTGCAGCGATTTTTGCGCCGATAGCTCGTTGGCGTGTTTGCGGATTTTGCCCGCCGTCGGAATGGCCACCAACATCAGAATAAGAATGATGGAGATGACGATCAGCAGCTCCATCAACGTAAAACCATTGGGCAGAGTGAACTCATTCGGCCGGTGAACACCGCGCCGCGTGCCACAAATCGAAAACTTGCGCTTCATTGGAATCCCAAAGCCTCTGATGCGGGCCGACAGGCCAACCCCATCCGACAAAATGCTACAACTTATGGACGCGGAAGGGAAATAGGACGCTCAAAAGCAGTTGGGTTCGCCGTTCGCAGTTCCGAGTTCATAGTTTTCGAGGGCGGACCACGTTCGTCGACTTTGAACTACGAACTAAGAACTGCTTTTATCAACACACGAGCTGTTTGCGTGTGAGCTTGACGCCGTCGAGGCGGCCAAGCAATGTAATTGCAATGCGATTGGGATCGAAGAGGCGCTGCGCCATCGTCTGCACCTGCTCAGCCTGTACGGCGTCAATGCGCGCGATGATTTCATCGACGGTGAAGAACTGCTGGAAGTACATCTCCTGGCGCGCCAAATTGGCCATGCGCGAATTCGAGCTTTCGAGCCCCATCAGTATGTTGCCCTTCACCTGGTCCTTTGCGCGCGTCAGCTCTTCTTCGCTCAAGAGCTCTTCTTTGAGCTTGCGCAACTCGATCAGGATAAGGTCGACCACTTCGAGGGCCTTGCCCACAGACGTGCCTGCGTAGATGCAGAGCGTGCCTGTATCGCGGTACGGATTCAAGTCCGAGTAGATGGAGTAGACCATGCCACGCTCTTCGCGAATGGTCTGGAAGAGGCGCGAACTCATGCCGCCGCCGAGCACCGTGTTGAGTATGAGCGTCACGTAGCGGTTGTCGTCGGTGATAGATGGAGAGGGCACGCCGAGACAGATCTGCACCTGCTCGAGCGCCTTCTTGTTGCGCAACACAATGCGGGCGCTGGCCTCGGGTGCCTGCTCTTCGCGTACGGCCGCGCCCAGGCGGAGATCGGCGAATTTCTGCGAGACCGCTTCGACGAACTGGTCGTGTTCCAGGTTGCCGGCCGCGGAGAAGATCATGTTGCTGCCCAGAAAGCGCCCGTTGTGATAGTCGAAAAGCTTGCTTTGATCGAGTTTTCCCACGGTCGCCGTGGTCCCGAGAATCGGCTTGCCGAGCGGGTGGTCCTTCCAGAAATTCTGCGTGAAGAGTTCGTGCACCAGCACGTCGGGATTATCTTCGTCGATCTTGATTTCTTCCAGAATCACGCCACGCTCGCGCTCGATGTCGCCCGAGGCGAAGGTCGGGTTCAGCACCAGGTCGGCTAGCACGTCGAGCGCGATCGGCACATGTTCCGCAAGCGATTTGACGTTGAAGCAAATCGTCTCTTTGCCGGTGAAGGCGTCAAGATTGCCGCCAATGGAGTCCATTTCGCGTGCAATGCTCAGTGCGGAGCGGGAGCGCGTTCCCTTGAAAACCATGTGCTCGACAAAATGCGAAATGCCGTTGGTCTCCGCAGGCTCGCAGCGCGACCCGGATTTGATCCACACACCCATTGCAACGGAGCGCAGATGCTCCATGCGCTCGGTCAGAACAATCAGGCCGTTCGGTAACACAGTGCGTTTAAGGTTTCTTTCGGTGGTCATGGTCGTCGTTTCGAAATCTAATGTGGAAGGGCGGAACTTCTAAGGCACCCGTGTGCCGGCCTGAGGATGTGAAACAGGAAACTGCGAAAGCGAGTCCTACAGCGAGTCAGGGTGCCAAGGCTACATGCAAGGGAAGAAATGCTCTATTCTGAGCCCAGCCGTGAGCCCAAATTCCAATCAACTACTTCGATTAGACACCAACCGCCCGGTGGAGGGAAGCGGGGCGGCACTCTTCGGATTAGATGCGAGAACACTGGGCAGGCGGATGGTGGAAATCGGCGAGCCAGCCTGGCGCGGCCGCCAATTGGCGGAAGCAATGTACCGTCAATGGGTTGCGGAGCTGGACCAGGTGACCACGCTGCCCAAGCCCCTCCGCAACAGGTTGGTGAATGTAGGTTGGATGATCGGCCGCCCGCGCATCACCCAGGCCTTTGTCTCAAATGATGGTACAGAGCGTTACCTTGTGGAAGGGCAGGTGCGTGGCGCTCAGACCGTTGAGGCGGTCTGGATGCCTGACGGCGATGGTGGCGAAGCAGGAGATGGCAGTGGCGCGGACCTGCCAAAGCAATCAGGAAGCAAGAGCGAAAAGGAATGGGAACGGGCGACGATCTGCGTTTCGAGCCAGGTGGGTTGCGCCGTGAATTGCCAGTTCTGCTTGACGGCAAAATTGGGGCTGCAACGGAATCTCACTGCAGGCGAAATTGCCGGGCAGGTCATCGTCGTTGTCGACAAGCACGGTGTAGAGATTGGCAAAGATCGCGTGAACCTCGTGTTCATGGGCATGGGCGAGCCGCTGTTGAACTACGACAACTGGATGGCCGCTGTGCGGCTGCTCGTGCAAGAGGTCGGCATCAGTCCGCAGCGCATGACCGTGTCCACGTCGGGCATCGTGCCCGGAATTCTGCGCCTTGCCGAGGAGCCGGTAGAAGTCAGGCCAAAGCTGGCCATCAGCTTGAATGCGCCGAACGATGAGGTTCGCAGCGAGGTGATGCCGATCAATCGGAAGTGGCCCATCGACGCGGTGGTCGATGCGGTGCGAAAAGTGCGGCTACGCCCGCGCGAGCGACTCACCTTTGAATATGTCCTTCTCAGTGGCGTAACCGATCAGCCCGAACACGCGCAGCAAGTGGCTCGTCTTGTCCGGCGCAGCGGCCTGCCCGCAAAGGTGAACCTGATCGCCTGGAACCCCGGGCCGGACATCGCCTACCAGATGCCGCAGGCCGAGGCCGTAGAGCGCTTCAAGCGCGCACTTTCGGCAGAGGGAGTGCCGGTCTATGTGCGCCGTCCGCGTGGACGCGATATCTTCGCAGCGTGCGGGCAATTGAAGAGGACGGTAGAGGCAGGGAACGGACAGTAGGATCCAGAGCCGAATGCGCGAGCCGCACCCTTAGCTCGGAGGAACGTGCGGAAATCGCAGCATGGTTCACCGCTGCCATGATTCGGCGGACAAACCGTGTAGTCAATACGAATTCGCTTTATTGCCATATCGTGCAGTTCAACTGGTCGGTTTTGAGTGATGGCTTGGCTGGCTTCTTCGGGCATTACGCCGCCCGATCCACGACTTCCAGTACGGTCCCTTCGATCTTTTGCAAGGAGGCCACGATTTCGAAGAGGTTCTTCGCCTGCGGATTTCCCGTCGCGCTGAACATGCGCATGAGTACCTTGGGCGAGCGATCGAGGTCGGCGCCGAGCTTCACAAAGCCGATGGTGCCATTGATGTACTTGCGAAGAACGGATTTCCCAGTCTCCAAATCGCCAGCGATCATGCAGCTGACAGCTTCGCGCAGCAACGCGCGGCGGAATCCCTTGCTTCGCTGAAGCCTGTTCTTCACGGTTTCGTCGAAGTCCTTCGTGAGTGGCATCATCCCTCCCGCTATACCATACGGGGTGAAGAACTTCCTCAATCAACGCTGAGTCTCGACTTGGGAGGGAAGGAATCCTCCGGCATCGCCCAAAAAGAAGAGCAGCCAGTCACCCCACAAGGTGAGGACGCTGGCTGCTGCATGCTTAGGCAGATCTGGGGGAAAGGGGAAGCACTGCTCAAGCACATCCCCAGCTACTTCAGATGCGTTTCCCCAGAAAAGGTTGTCCAGGTCTATTGCTGTGGAAAACGTTCGAGTCAACTTAGAATGTCTCTGTTTATTCCCACCTCATTCTAAAGGCGTTAGGCCCCACCTTGAATGGAATGGCCGGTTTCTAACAGGGCGGCCGTGACTCGATTCGCATTGTGGCGCACAACCTGTTCTTCGCTGGCGAAATCTCCCACGATGCAGTGCACGCCGAGCGCCTCGATACGGTCAATATCCGCTTGAATGGGCGAAGCATTTTCCTTGGCGTAGCGTGCCAGGGTCTGCGCAGAGAACGGCGCGGTATTTACGATCGCGTAATCGAAGATGGGAGCATGCGTGTGCTCGTAGATGCGCTCAATGTGCTCCGAAGCAGTGAGCCCGAGGCTCTCATTCGCCTGCGTCATAAGATTGCAGATAAATACGCGCGTGCCGCGCGCCGTGGCCAATGCAGTAGGAATCCCCTGCACTAGCAGATTCGTGATAAGCGACGTGTACAGCGAGCCCGGTCCGACCGTGATGAGGTCGGCGCGCTCGATGGCTTCCAACGTCTCCGGCAGAGCCGAAGCGTCGGGTGGGTCGAGCATCAATTCGGCAATCCGCCGCCGGCTGGCGGTGATGTTGGTTTCTCCACGCACCAGAGAGCCATCGTCCATGCGCGCCACAATCGTGGCGTTGGCTGTGGTCACCGGATAGATGCGTCCGCGCGTGGAGAGAATCTTCGATGCCAATTGGATCGCGTGGGCAAAGTCGCCCGTGATCTCGGTGAGCGCGACCACAAAAAGATTGCCGAAATTGTGTCCGCCCAGCCCGTTACTTCCGCTGAATCGGTGCGCGAACAGTTGCACCAGCAAGTCTTCTTCCTCGCTGAGCGCAACCATGCAATTGCGCAGGTCGCCGGGGGGCAGCATGTTGAAGTCTTTGCGCAGGCGGCCGGAGGAGCCGCCATCGTCAGTCACCGTGACAACCGCGGAAAGGTCCGCGATCTGCGAAGGCTCGGCGCTGGCCAGGCCGGGCACGCTCACGTGGCGCCGCAGGCCGCGCAAAAGCGTGGAGAGACCGGTGCCGCCGCCGATGGCCACTACTCGTAAAGGACGCATCGCGGTTTCAGGTGCAGTGGTGCTTAGCTGGGATGGGTCCGGGTTTTGTAGAACGGTTTTTGACGACGGCACAAAAATCACAGAATTCTTTACGGTATTTCAGGATACAGCAACTCTGTGAACCTTGGGTCGTCCACCATGTTCTGAAAATCGTTATCGGAGCGGGCCTGCAGCCGGTTCTTCGGATTCAACTCGATCGCCTTGGCAAGGTTGTCAAGGCACCCCTGTATGCGACCGGTGATCGAATCGATGAGGGCCAGACCATAATAGGCGTAGTCGGCCTGCGGATAGTCGGCGATAATACCGCGCAGCTGATCCCCCGCTTCTTCAAAGTAGCCGCCATTCAACTTCGAGACGGCATAGTCGTAGCGCTCCTCGGGAGTGTTGAAAGCCAAACCATGTTTATTGATCTGGCGCTGGCAGGTTTGAATGTACATGCGGCAGCGCTCGATGATCTCGAACGGCGCGGTGGGGACAATCTTTTCAAAGGCAGCCAGTGCCTTGTCGAATTTGCCTTGCTGTACCAATTGCACCGCGGCCTGGTAGTGCTGAACGGCGGCGGTATTGGCAGCGGACGAATGACTGCCGGATTTGGCAGCCACCGTAGGAATTTTTTTGCGGCCTGTCGCCGCGGATCGGGCCTCTTGCGTCATTGATTCGCCATAGGCGCATCTCCAGGAACTACGAATTGGTCCGGATTTCCTCCGGCTCTCACCATGCGCCTGGGTTTGCGCGACTTCCGGCATCTCCAGGTCTGCCGTCTTTACCGCCAAATCTTTGCATGAGTGTTGCTTCCTTTTGGTCGCGACCCTACAAGCACACAGACGATTCGGACGTGCTGCCCTGGGAAATGCTACTTGAGCAACTTTTATACCCAGAAGATGGCCGTACGTCAAATGGACGGCCGTGAAGTGGACAATCAACGCTCCGCATCGTGAGCCGGTTTGCGATAGATTGCTGGGTTGAGCGAAGGGTCGTTATACATCTTCAATTGCCTATAGAGTTTAAATCGGCGGGTTCCGGCGAGCGTTTCGCGCCATAGCCCATCGAGGCATGCGGCCAGGTCGGCGCGCTGCTCTTCAAGTATGTTGAGTCGATCCCGATTGCGCGCGGAGTGTCCTTCCGCCGTGCCCGGCCGTTCGCATTCCTCGCACGTGTGGTAGATCTTGAGCGCCTGAATCGACAGCCGATCAATCATCAAGCCGGGTGACTCGGAATGGAGCACTGCGGCGGGGTTTGCCAATCCCTGCGGCGCGAGCCAATCCACCAGGGCGTGATCGAGATCTTCTGCGAGGTCGTTGCGCAGCTGGTTGGTCGTGTCGATCCGCCGTTTCACATCCGCCAGCGCCGCATCGGTTGCGCCCGGAGTGCGTGCCTCGTCCTCAATGTGCCACAGATCGAAGTTGGCTCGATGCTGCCGCGCCACGCGCGCGAGAAAGGCTTTTTCCAGGTCTGAACCTTCAATCTGTCCCGCCCGCGTAGGAAAGGGAATCGTTCTCGGCTCCCAGCTGTTCTGCGGGGCGTGCCAAGCTCGAGTCAGATGGTCGTGCAGATCGACGATAGCTTTGGACGCAAGCAAGACTAGAATTCCTTCCAACGGGAAGAACATGCGATGGACAGCTTCTAGGATAGAACTATCCGCGACCTGGGGCCATGTCCGGGGGTGCCATGACCGACACTGCGCAGAGAATTCTCTGCATTGCAAGCTACGAAAAAGGGCAGGATTTTCTCCGCCAGTGCGCGGAGCTGGACGTGAAGCCCACTCTTCTCACGGTTGAAAAGCTGCACGATGCCGATTGGCCGCGCGACATCCTGGAGGAGATCGCGACCACCCCGGCGGAACTGAGCCGTGAGCAAATTCTCAACACGGTTTCGTGGATGGCCCGAGGCCGTCGATACGATCGCGTGGTGGCTCTGGATGAGTTCGACCAGGAAACGGCCGCGTTGGTCCGCGAACACATGCGCCTTCCCGGCATGAATCTGAGCACGGCAAACTGCTATCGGGACAAGCTGGCCATGCGCACCAGCGCCCGGCAATTGGGCTTTCTGGTGCCGGAGTTCTGCGGGATTTTTTTCTATGACGATCTCCGCGCCTACATGGAGCGCGTTCCGTCTCCGTGGCTGCTGAAGCCCCGCGCAGAGGCGTCGGCATTGGGGATTCGTAAAATTGAAGACCCGGAAAAGCTGTGGCGCACCTTGGATGATCTGGGCGACGAGCAGAGCCGCTTCCTGCTGGAGCAGTTTGTTCCTGGCGACATTTTTCACGTCGACTCGATCGTCAGCGAATCGAAGGTTGTCTTCTCCGTTGCGCACCAGTATGGGCGTCCACCGATGCAGGTGATGCATGAAGGCGGCGTGTTTACGACGCGCACTGTGGACCGCAATAGCGATGACTGGAAAAAGTTGACAGGGTTGAATGCAAAGTTGGCGCCGGCGCTGGGGATGGTCCGTGGCGTCACACATGCGGAATATATTCGGGCCCATGCGGACGGGCGATTCTACTTCCTCGAGATCGCGGCACGCGTCGGCGGCGCATTTATTTCGGAGCTCGTGGAGACTGCGTCGGGCATCAATCTCTGGCGCGAATGGGCCAAACTGGAAGTGGCCGATCTTCGCGGCGAGCCGTACGTTTGTCCCGAGGCGAGGGCCGATTACGCAGGCAGCGTCTTGTGTCTCGCAAAAACCGCTGAACCAGACACGTCGAGTTTCGATGCGCCCGAAATCGTTGTGCGGTTGAAAAAGCATCATCATGCAGGGCTCATCGTGCGCTCGCCGCAACCGGGGCGCGTCGCGGAGTTGCTGGAGCAGTACAGCGTAGCGTTTGCCGAGAAGTTCATGGCCAAGATGCCTCCCCCGCCGAAGCCGACTTCGTAAACGCATCTGGCGTTTACGGGATTTCGAGAACAGGTTCCTGGCGTATTTTCTGGGATTTCCACGGGCAAAAGAATCACTGGTTGACAACATACCAACTAGTGGGTATATTAACTAGCCATAGAACGAGCCACCGATGCCAGACACCGATATCCGGCACGAATCGAAGACCCGAATCCTTCAGGCTGCGCTGACTGTGATCCGCACCAAGGGCTACACGGCGACACGCATCGAAGACGTCTGCGATGAAGCGGGGCTCACCAAAGGCAGCTTCTTCCATCACTTCGACACCAAAGAAGAACTGGCTATTGCTGCCGCCGACTACTGGAGCGAAATCACCTCCGCTCTTTTTGCCGCGGCCCCCTATCACGCGCACGCCAATCCGCTGGATCGCGTGCTCGCCTACGTCGATTTCCGGAAGGCGCTGCTGCAAGGCGCACTGGCGGAGTTCACCTGCCTCGTTGGCACCATGACGCAGGAGGTCTACGACACACATCCGGCGATCCGCGAGGCATGTGAACACTCCATCAGCGGACACGCGGCGACGCTGGTTCCCGACATTCAGGCAGCGATCCGGCAATACAACGTCAAGGCGGACTGGACCGCCGAGAGCCTCGCTCTGTTTACGCAAGCCACAATTCAAGGCGCATTCATTCTGGCCAAAGCCAAACACACCCGCGAAGTTGCCGCAGAGTGCATCGACCATCTGCGGCGGTATCTGGAACTGTTGTTCAATCAACCGCGTTCGCAGAGTTGTCTTCCCCAATAAGGCATAAGTTCCCCTCGAAAAACTTCGCACTCAGGAGAGAAATATGACTACAAAATTCGTTCAGGGAATGGTTCTTGCGGCTTCAATGCTGCTGGTTTGGCCATCCAGCCCCAAGCTTGCGCAAGCGCAGGAGGCCAAGGCTCCTTATGCGGCCATGGCCCCTCTTGACCAATACCTCATTGCCGATCGCGACGCCGAGATCGCGCTTGCAAAAAGCGCTGCTCCTCCGGCGCTCTCCAGCGAAGCCAATGTCCTGGTACTGGAAAAGGACGGCTACCACACCGCAATTGAAGGCAAGAACGGCTTCACCTGCATCGTCGAGCGGTCCTGGATGTCTCCCATCGACAGCACTGACTTCTGGAATCCCAAATTGCGCGGTCCCATCTGCTACAACCCGCCGGCCGTGCGCTCCATCCTGCCCTACACCATTCTCAGGACAAAACTGATATTGGGTGGCTTGACCAAAGACCAGATGGTCGAGAAGATTCAGACCGAGCTTGCCGGCAGCCTGTTGCCCATGCCCGAGCCGGGAGCGATGTCCTACATGATGTCGAAAAACCAATATCTCGGCGACAGCGCCGGGCACTGGCATTCGCATCTGATGTTTCATCTCCCCCGCATGGGTGCCGCGAGTTGGGGAGCGAACCTGGACGGCTCTCCGGTCGTGCTCGACACGGATCACACCCAGGGGCCGGAGCCCGAAACCATTTTCATGGTGCCTGTCGACCATTGGTCTGACGGAAGCTCAGCGGATGATTCCGCAACGCATCAACATTGAGAAGTCTGTGCATCCATCGCTTACCAGTCGCGCCCCACACCGAATGGGAGCTGAACCAAAGTCGGCCAATTCCGCGGAGAGATTGAAACCGGAGATTCTTCAACTTGAAAGGAGAGCAGGATGAACCTCACCGAAAATCCCGAGATCGTCAACTGGCCCGAAACCCACTACGTCTTCGTTGAGAAGATCGGGCCCTTCATGGAGAACGCCGGCGCCGCATGGCAACAAGCGCACACATTTGTGCCCGCGCTCTCCGAACACAACAAGATCACCGGCTACACCAGCCTTTACAAAATGGGCCCGAAGATTTACCGCGCCGGCTTCGCTCTCGCCGCGCCGCCACAGCAGCTTCCCGAAGGCCTGACGTATGAGAAGTTCGCAGGCGGCAAATACAGCCGATTCGTATTGACCGGGCCGTACACAGAACTTCCTCAGGCATCCGGCCGCGCGTGGGAAATCGCGGGCGAGAAGATTCAGGTCCGCGACGAATTCGCCGTCGAAAACTACGTGAGCGACCCGCGAGTCACGCCTGCCGACCAATCGGTTACGGAAATCCTTATTCCCACGGCGTGACCCGTGGGGCTAAGTTCCAAGCGATGCAAACGAAAGCGGAAAACAAATCTGGACCCACCCAAACTTCCCTTGCAGTGCCGATCGAAAACGCCAATCAGGAGGAACCCCATGACTTCAACGATATTGATCGAGAATTCCGCAAGCGAGATCCTATCCAAAGATGAGCAGGAAATCCGCGACATCATCGAGGGCCTGCACCGAGCGCACTATCGGAAGGACGCCGAGGCAACGGCCGCGCCGTATGCAACCGACGCCACAATCTTCAACCTCGCGCCGCCGCTGGTCCATCATGGAGTCAGCGTGCAGGAGAAGCGAGCGTGGTTCGATAGCTGGGAGACACCAATCGAGATCGTCCCCCGCGATCTCACGGTCACAGTCAGCGGCGATTTTGCCTTCGCTCACTGCTTGCTCCACATGAGCGGAACCAAGAAAGGCCCTGAGGGCTCCGTCCACTTCTGGATGCGCGAAACCATGTGCTTCGAGCGAATCCGTGGAAGCTGGCGCATCGTGCACGAGCACACCTCGGTGCCGTTCTACATGGATGGCAGCCTGCGGCCGGCATTCGACCTACAACCCTGAATGCGTCTTCCGGTCTTGAACAGGAGTGAGCAGAGTTCAGCTCGACGGATGGCAGTCTTGAGTTCGTAGGAAATGAATGAGGAAGTCACCATGGCCAAAGAAAACAGATTGAACGCGAAAGAAGAACCGTTTCCTCGCGGCGTCTCCAAACCTGCGCAGCGAGCGCTCGCAGCAGCCGGCTACACACGCCTCGACCAGCTCACGACGGCGCGTGTAAGCGATCTGGCCGCGTTGCACGGCATGGGTCCCAAAGCGCTCACCATTTTGAAGGAGGCGCTCAAGCAGAAGAGAAAAGCGTTTCGCGCCTGAGGTAAACAGGGAACGGAATTCGTCATCCGCGCTTCCGGCAATTCCGCGCCCGTTACAATGGCCGGGGAGCAAGAATGGAAACGACAGGCCTGTATCCTCATCGCCGCTGGAATCCGTTGCGGCAGGCATGGGTGTTGGTTTCACCGCATCGCACCCAAAGACCATGGCAAGGGGAAGTGGGACAAAAGGCCGCTCCCTCCGGCGTGACCTACGATCCGGAATGCTATCTCTGCCCCGGCAATAAGCGCGCAGGCGGAGCAGTCAATCCGCCGTACGAATCGATTTTCACGTTCGTCAATGATTACGCGGCATTGATGCCGGATCTCCCGGAAGCAGCGACTCCATCGACCTCGCCGCTCCTCGTCTCCGAGCCTGCGCGAGGACTGTGCAAGGTGCTCTGCTTCCATCCCGACCACAGCCTCACGTTGGCGCGGATGAAGGAGCCGGAGATCCGGCGCGTGGTGGACGCGTGGACGAAGGAATACGAAGAACTGCGCGGCATCGACTGGATCGAGTACGTCCAGATCTTCGAAAATCGCGGAGCCATGATGGGTGCAAGCAATCCGCACCCGCACGGCCAGATCTGGTCGACGGGATTCATTCCCGACGAGCCGGCTGCGGAAACCAAAGCACAGCGCGAGTTTTTCGATCGCGCGGGGCGCTGTCTCCTGTGCAGCTATTTGGCCACCGAGCGCGCCTCGGGCGAGCGCATTGTGATGGAGAACGACCACTTCGCAGTCGTAGTGCCGTGGTGGGCCGTGTGGCCCTTCGAAGTGCTGGTGCTGAGCAATCGTCACATCGGCGCAATGCCGGAATTCACCAGCGTCGAGCGCGACGCGCTTGCCAACGTGCTGAAGCGGCTCACCACGCGCTATGACAATCTCTTCGAGACCAGCTTTCCTTACACGATGGGCTTTCACCAGACCCCGACGGGTGCTGGGGCGGAACATCCCGAGTGGCATTTCCACGCGCACTTTTATCCGCCGCTCTTGCGATCGGCTACGGTTCGCAAATTCATGGTCGGTTTTGAAATGCTGGGAATGCCACAACGCGACATCACGCCGGAAAGCGCAGCGGAACGGCTGCGGGCCTGTTCTGAGCAGCACTTTTGGCCGAGAGATTAAAGCGAAATCCGAGCGATAGTGCCCAGCGGGAAAGCGTGCCAGGTGGCTTTTTCTTGTTGAAAAACCCACTTAAGTGGCGTGCGACTGGGTACAGCCGCTCGAATTCCGCTATAGCGGTTCAAGTCAGCTTGCGCACGCGAACATGCAGGAACAACGGCGCGACCAGCGTATCGGCGACCACGGGCTGCGCATCGGCCAGTGCATTGCTTGCCGTGGGCTCGCCGAATTTTTCGATCGAAAGCCCGGCGCCGCAGATCAGGTCGACCCAGCTGCTCAGCGTGCGATGGAACATCGGCGTGCGAAAGGGCTCGGCGCGTTTCCGTTCTTTCAGTGGCATATTCTGGAACATCCATTCGTTGACGTGACCGTTCGTTGCTTCGAAGTAACGTCCGATCTCGATACCACTGACCTTGCCCTGCGCGTCGCGCAACACGCGGCGATGCGGCGGTGAGAAACAGGGGTGAACGATGGAGAACTGAAGGAAGCCTCCCGGACGCAGCACGCGTGCAGCTTCCTTCAAGGCCGCGCCATGGTCGGGCATGTCCATCAACGCCATGAATGCCGTAGCGAAATCGAACGTGCCGCCGGCAAAGGGAAGGTCCATGCCATTGGCCACCTGGTACAGAATGCCGAGCGGAGCGGCTTTTTCCGTAGACTTCGCATGACGGATAAAGGTGGGCGCAATATCAATCGCCTGCATCCGCGCACCCAACCGCGCCAGCTTGCGCGTGTTCGCTCCTTCGCCGCAACCGATGTCAATTCCGGAGAGGCCCCTCACATCGGGGAGCATGGCCAGGAAGGCAGGGGTATTCAGGGCGTCCCGATAGACGTCGTAACCAGCGCGGACAAAGCGCGTCCAATTCTCCGCGTTGGCTTCCCAGAATCTGGCGACTTCGGCCGATTTCATGGTCTTCCCCAGATGAGGATACTCGCTCACTTGCGAGGAGATCACAAGGCAAACTGGCGGGGACTGCGGCTTCGAGTATGGTGAGCTCGCTGGGACTTGAACCCAGGACCCACGCCTTAAAAGGGCGTTGCTCTACCAACTGAGCTACGAGCTCTCAAGCCGCCTTCTCAAAGTTACCACAGTGGTTGAGATGGTCCCACGGGCGCGACCGGTGAGCTATTCCTGATCGGAATTTCCACGAAACGGCCGCTATTGGCATTCAAAGAATGAGGTTTTAAGGCCTGGGTCGATTCCGAAATAAAATTAACAAATTCAATTTTAGATATTGACGACATTAATAACCATTGGTATTTTTCTACTTGTAGGTGAAGAAATGGAGTGATCGCCATGGGATCCGACGCAAAATCAGCTTCCGATTGGCAGGATTTGCTCCGGATCGCCCAGGGCTCCCCAATAGTCATCGAGCGCGTACGGATCCCGGAAAAGCAGATCGCCGTCGAGGGCGCATTCTCGTTGCCCGAGCTGGCGCGCCTCAGTCTGGAAGACCAGGTCTTCATCACCGCATTTCTTCGCTCCCACGGCTCCATCAAGGAGGTGGAGCAGATCTTTGGGGTCAGCTACCCGACCATCAAGTCCCGCTTGAATCGCATCGCCGGACTTCTCGAGTTCGTGGACACCAACCCGTCTCCATCCCGCGCGGAGGTGCTGGAGCGGCTCAAGAACGGCGAGATTACTGCCGCCGAAGCGATCCACGATTTGGAAGCAATGAAGTGATTCCAAGCCTTGCTGTCGTTCGCATTCACAACCCGTATAGCGCCGTCCTGAGCCGTGGGTTTGGGCTTTGGCTACCGCTGTTTCTCCTCTGGATTCCGGTGGTTCTGTTGTCGCCGCTGATCCTCGTGGTTCTGTTGGTCGTCTGCCTTGCACTGCAAATCAGCTTCTGGCGCGTGATTGCCGTTTTCTGGGGCATCCTCTGCAGCTTGCCGGGAACAAACGTTCATGTAAGAGCAGACGGAACCCAGGTTCAAGTTCGGGTCATTTAGTCCGCATCCTTTGAGGTCCGTATGAACACTGATCGCCGTGCCATCTTGTCGCTGGTTGCCATGGGCCGCATTACGCCGCGCGAGGCCGAACGTCTGCTCGCGGTCTGGCCCGACGGAGATGAAACCATCCTGTGCCTTGCACTCTGTCTCGCATTTGCGGCATTGGCGTTGCCTGGATTGAAAGACATATTCACCGAAATCACGCACGTGCTTGTCGCGTTGATGCCGGGGCTGCTTGCCGCCGCACATCACACACTTGCCTGCATCACGAGTTGGTTGGGAGGAATTTTATGAACGAGAATCGCCGTCAAATTCTGGAGATGCTGGCTGCGGGGAAGATCACCGCCGACGAGGCCGAGAAACTGCTTGCCGCACTTGAGCCGGAAATGCGAGTGCCCGTGCGTGAATTCTCCGGCGGAGCCAACGGCGCAAAGGCTGAACCGCCAAAGTCACACGCAAAGTATCTGCGTGTCCTGGTCGAGGCGGACGAATCGATGACCGGGATGAAGGGCCCCACTACGGTCAACGTGCGTGTGCCGATGCAGTTGCTGCGCGCCGGTGTGCGGCTGGCCAGCCTGATTCCGCAACAGGCCCACGATCAGTTTGACGAGGCTTTGAGTCGTCACGGTGTGCCCATTACGCTCTCGCAGATCAGGCCCGAAAACCTCGAGGAACTCATTGACCATCTCGAAGACCTGACCGTCGACGTTGATGGAAAAGATGGGAATTCGACAAAGGTAAAGGTCTTTTGCGAATGAGTTGCTGGTGGCACTCCAGCGCCGGCAACTTCTGTGCGCGGGCAACTCCATCTTTCGGTCGATTGTTCCGTGGCACTGGGCCCAGCTAGACTCACGGCCATGACGATTCCAACCGAACCCATAGGCAGCATTCCACGGCCGCCTGAGTTGCTTCGCGCGATTGAAGGCCATGCCGCTGGGCGTGTTCCGGTAGAAGCACTTGAGGAAGCCTACGACAATGCGGTCCGTGATACTGTGCAGCGCTTTGAAGCCACTGGATCGCCGGTGATCACCGACGGAGAACAAAGAAAATCGAGCTTTGCGACCTATCCGCTGGAAGGGCTCAGCAACCTCGCCGCCGATGGGGTCGTGATTCCCTTTAAGGATGGTCACACGCGCCAGCTTCCGCGGCTGACCCAAGGACCCTTCAGCTACGGCAAGCACGCAGGCGAATATGTGCAGCGGGCCAAGCCGCACACGAATCGCCCGCTGAAACAGGCAGTGATTTCAGCTTCGGCGCTGAGCCTGCTCTACCCGGCCGACGGAATTGCCGGGTATCCCCGCGAAGAGTTTATTCAGGATCTGGTCAGCGAGGCCGCTGCCGATATTGTCTCTGCGTTCACCGCCGGTGCTCAGACTGTCCAGATCGACTTTACCGAGGGGCGTCTCTCGTTGAAGCTGGACCCGAGCGGCGGCCTGCTCAAAAGCTTTGTCGCGCTGAATAACCAAGTCCTGGAGCGATTTTCCGCAGCTGAGCGCGACCGAATCGGCGTCCATGTCTGTCCCGGAGGCGATCACGATTCGACGCATTCCGCGGATGTGGATTATGCCGGACTGCTGCCTGCTTTGTTCGAGATGAAGGCAGGCAGGTTCTATCTGCAGCTCGCCAGCGAAGCGGATCGCGCGCGCGTGTTGCGTTTGATTGCGCGCCTATCCAGTGAAGGGCAGAAGATCTTCGTGGGCGTGATCGATCCCATTGCCCCGCGTGTGGAAACCTCCGAGGAAGTGCGGGATCGCGTGCTTGAAGCAGCGTCCATCCTACCCCTGGACCGGCTTGGCACCACAGACGACTGCGGCTTCTCCCCGTTTGCCGACGACACATCAACGGCTCGCGATGTAGCCTTCGCCAAAATCCGTGCCCGTGTGGAGGGAACTGCGCTGGCTGCAGCCGAACTTGGAGTCTGACGCTTGGCTCAATCTGCGGACCTGGTCTCGGTAGTGTTGCTCATTGAGCTCTACACCTTCCGCAGCGGCTTGTGCATCGGCACAACCTGCACGGTCACGTCACGAATCTGCGAAAGAAACTTGTTCAGCACCGAGCCGCGCAGCAGAATATCAAAACGCGAGCGCACCGGCTGGCCGAAGATTACGTGCGAAATGCTCTCCTGCTGCGCAAACCGGATCAGCGCATCGGAAACGTTCTTGTCGGTGAGCACCACCACCTGCGCGCCCAGGTCCCGTGCCATGCGCTGGTACTCTTCGATCCGCTGAAACGCCTCCGGGTCGCCGTGGCCTTTGTCTTCGTCGGGCCGGGCGACATACACGGCGTACCAGTTCGTAGCCAAGCGGCCGGCCACACGCGCGCCCACGCGAATCAGTCGCTCGGTGCCGGGCCGCGTGCTCAGGCAGACCATCACTTTGTCAGGAACAGGCGCCTGTTCCAGTCCCTGGGTGCGGCGATAATCAGAGGCGCGCTTGCTGACTTGCTCCGCGGTGGCGCGCAGTGAGAGCTCGCGCAGAAGATTCAGATTTCCCTTGCGGAAAAAGTTTGCCAGCGACTGCTCGACCTTTTCCGACGCATAGATTTTGCCTTCCCGCAGCCGAGATCGCAGCTCTTCCACCGTGATGTCGACGTTGACCACTTCATCGGCACGCTTGAAAAAGTTATCTGGAACCGTTTCGCGGATGACCGTATTCGCGGATCGATTCACAGCGTCGTTCAGCGTCTCCAGGTGCTGAATATTGACAGCCGTCATCACGTTGATGCCGGCGTCGAGCAGTTCCAGGACATCTTCGTAGCGCTTGCGGTTCCTGCTTCCGGGCACGTTGGTGTGTGCCAGCTCGTCCACAATCACGGTATCGGGGTGGCGCGCGATGATCGCGTCCACATCCATCTCTTTCAGGTCCACGCCGCGATAGGGAATCACCCGCTGCGGCACAATCTCGAGATCACGAATCTGTTCCGTTGTCTCTTTCCGTCCGTGGGCCTCGACCAGGCCAATGACAACATCCACGCCCTGTTTGCGCTTCAGCAGGGCGTCATTCAGCATGTGATAGGTTTTGCCCACGCCGGGAGCGGCTCCAATATAGATTCGGAGCTTGGCTGGTTCCTGTTGCCGCTCGAGCACGATCTCTGACATAGTTAGGCCCTAGCCCACCTCAACCGGATGCTGAATCGTTTCGACCACGGCCACAGGAAGCGTGAAGCGAAACGTTGTTCCGTGGCCCAGGCGGCTTTCAACGGCGATCTGCCCGTCCAGCGACTCAACCAGCCGGCGCACCAGCGCGAGCCCCAGTCCTGTTCCCGAATCGGAGAAAGCATTGAAGCGGTCGAACAGCTTTCCCAGACGGTCCGCTTCGATTCCGCGACCCGTATCGCGTACCGTGAATTGAACGAAATTCTTCACCTCTTCTGCGGCCAGTAGAATTTCGCCTTCGGGTGGCGTGTAGCGGAGAGCGTTCGACAGCAAGTTGTCGAAGATGGAACGGACGGCGCGCCGGTCTGCCTGCACAAACGAGAGATCGGCGAAGGCGCTCACTTCCACGCGGATATGCTTTTCCGATGCTTCTTCGCAAAAACGGTCGTGCGCCTCGTTGAGCAATGGCAGCGGGCATAGACGATCGAGATGAAGCTCGCGTTTTCCGGTGTCAAGCTCGGCCACTTCAATCAGGTCGGCCATCAAGTCGTTCAGCTTTTCTGACTCGTTGCTGGCTGCGGACACGAGCTCGACCTGCAGCGGTTCGAGCGGGCCGCCGAAGCCCTGCCCCAGCGCATAAAGACCCCGACGCAATTGCAGTAGCGGGTCGCGCAGCTTGCGACTGGCAACAGCGATGAACTGCGTTTTGAAGCGGTCCACGTCCTGCAAGCTGGTCACGTCTTCGAGCGTCGTGACCGTGCCAAGTAAGCGGCCTTCGGAGTCGCGCATCGGCGTGGTGCGCAAACGATAGCTGCGTTCCTGCTTGCCAATGCGCATCGGCAACAGGGCCGCGTCCCCCTCGGCGGCCACGGGCTTTTGCATCGACACTGCATCGCGAATGGCGCTCAGTATCTTCTCGCCGCCTGGCGTGGTCGTCAGCGCCATGCGATCCGCGGCAGCTTCTCCCAGGATCTCGGCCGCAGCCTGATTCACTTTCAGCACGTGTCCCTTGGCATCGGTCACAATGATCGGCTCGAAGATGGATTGCAGAACGGCGTCGGAGAGTTGAAACTCCATCTGCCGCCGGCCGGCCTCGCTGTCGCGCAGATCGCGCAAGCGCACCGCAATGCGATTCAGCTCGCTGGCGATTATGCCGAAGTCGTCATGGCTGTTCCAGTCGACGCGGTGCTCAAGATTTCCTTGAGCAATGCTTTTCGCATCGCGAGCCAGCATGTGAATCGGCCGCAGCACCAGGACAATGGTTCCCACGCAGACCACCACCGAAGCGGCTGTAAGAGCTAAACCAAGACGCCACTCGCCGGACGCAATCAGCGCGTGGCGCGCAGCGATGGCAAGACCCACGGTAAAAGTGGCGAGCAGAACGCAGCCAAGGATCAGACGTTGGCTAAGATTCAGCATGGACCGGGCTCCGGGCCGGAATCGTGGCTCACTTCATAATGGGGGATACACCCTCATCGCGCAAAATCCCGGCGTCGCCGGCGTGCATTGGCCAGGAAGGCTCAAGGGATCTGACAGACGGAAAGTTCGCTATTGTGCCAGCGGCATTCAAGCCCCGGGGGCTGGGGATAGGAAACGAGCGCCCAATTCACGCCGAACTCCGATTTCAGCCGCTCAAAATCCGCCAGCTTGAAGTGCGTCCAGCCAGCCTGTGCTGTCACCTGACGTTCCCACGTAGGGCCCAGCTCGGGGACTTGCGTCACCACCGCCGTGTCTTTGATGGCGTCGGCGAGCTGGCTGCGCTCGGCCAGGGCGCGAAAGCTGTGGTAATCCTCGCCTGGTGCGGCAAGATAATTCGGATCCATCGCGAAATAGGCATCCGTGGGCGTATTTTTTCGAATCCACCGAAAGGCTTGCAACCATGAATTGCTCGAGCGAACGCCCGGTAGCTCGAGGTGCGGGCTGCTCGCGAACATCGCGCGTTGCGTAGCAAACATCCCCACGTTGATGACTAATAAATAGGTGGCCCATCGCCAGATCGATGTCTTGACCACGAATTTTGTCAGCAAACTACCGGCCACCAGGGCCATGAAGAAGTAAATCAGATGGAGGTAGCGCATCGGCTGCATCGGCGTGATGCGAACCAATCCCGGCGACCCGAGGACCACCATTGCGGCCGCCTGCTGGAAGACGCCGTAGGCGAAGACAGCCAAGGCAAATCGCGACAGCTGCGTTTCACCGCGTTTCTCCGCGATGCGCCAAAGAAGCCAGAAAAGGAAGAGCGGAGCAATTGCGCCGAGCCACTCGTACCACGTCCATCGATAGAGAAAGAAGTAGGAACGCGTCTCCAGCGCTTTTCGCCAGACAGGGGTCGGCGACTCGAAAATCCAACCGAGCGGGACTGCGGCGGCCAGCGAATCACGCAGCGAGCGAAGCCAGACGTGCACCGGTTCCAGCGTGGCCACGGTAAGAAAAACACAGAACGAGATACCCAGCACCGCCATGATCGGATGCAGCACAACGCTGAGCAGCAAGAGCGGCACGGCCTGCCAATGTTTCCCGTTCATGATGCGAGAGACGGCAATCAGGATGATTGCTGTGGAAAGATTGCGCGGGTGCAAATGCTGGTCGGCGAGATAGAGGGCTGTGCCCGCAACGGGCAGCGTCAGCATGGCAGCTACCATGGCCACCCCCCCCCATTGCGCGCATTTGTCCGCAAACAGGCAACGCGCGATGCTCCAGCAACCGACCATGGTCAGTATGATCGTTGCGAACTGCCACAGGAACTCTGTAACGGATACAGGGATGTGGGTCACCTGGATGAATCCCGCCACCCACTTGTCGAACATTGTGGCTTGAAGCTGTACCCGGAAGAACTCGGCGTCGTGTGGATACAGTGCCGGGTTCAGGTCGCCTTTGACTGCGGAAAGATAAACGCCGTCGTCTTCAATGCCAGGGTGGTAGCCCATCACGATCACAGCGAGGATCGAGAAAGCGAGAATGAGCCAGATGTTGCGGTTGCGCAGAATTTCCACCTTTTCCAGTCCTACACCTCATTTGCGGGTCACGCTGAAGGGGAGAAAGTCTGCAATCCGCTTGCGTTTAGGGCCGGAGGAAGAGCCGGGAAACCCTTTGCGTAAACTGGAGACTCTTCGCACCATCCCGCAGAATCAACTTGGGTAACCAGGCCGACCCCTTTGCTAGGGCAGGAAAAGCTTTCAGCAAACTATAATCCGAATTGTAGAGGACGCAGGCGGACCCTGTCTGCAATCCAGTTGAGAATGATAACTACCTAATGACTCTGCGGCTGCTCCATTCCGAGTTGGATGATTAGACGAACTTCGCCCGTTGCAGTTTACGCGCGTCGGCTTCGTTGCGGCGCCAAGGGTTGACATCATGAAACTTAAAACCATGCGGGCGGTCGATTATTGGATCGGCATACCCCTCTGTTTTCTCGGCACACAGCTGGTGCGCCTGCTCGGCGCCCGAAAAGGTCCGGAAAAGCCGAGCCGTATGCTGTTCATCGAACTGTCGGAGATGGGCAGCACCGTCATCGCCAACCCCGCTCTCCAAAAAGCCAAGGACTCCCTAAGTGCTGAGATTTTCTTCCTCATCTTCGAGCGCAATGTCGAAAGCTTGCACCTTCTGCCCACCGTACCTGAGGCCAACATCGTCACCATCCGCGAGACCAGCCTGTTCGCCCTCGCCTTCGATACGCTTCGATTTCTCCGCTGGGTGCGTAAGGCAAACATCGACACCGTCGTGGACATGGAGCTGTTTTCCCGCTACTCTGGCCTGCTCACCGGGCTCTCCGGAGCGCGCCGCCGCGTGGGCTTTCATCGCTTCCACGCCGAGGGCCTGTACCGCGGCGAAATGCTAACCCATCGCGTGAACTATAACGGCCATATTCACATGGCAAAGAACTTCGTGTGCATGATCAACGCACTGTTGGCGCCGCAGCCTGAAGTTCCTTACTCCAAAACCTACGTCTCCGATGAGGAGATCCGTGTTCCCATCCAGCCCGTGTCCGAAGCCGAAAAGGAATTCGTCCGCAACCTGATTCGCAAAGTGTATCCGGAATACCGCCCGGTCTATCACCGCGTCGTTCTTATCAACCCCAATAGCTCAGAGTTGTTGCCCCAGCGCCGATGGAATCGTGAAAACTACAGCACCCTGGCCGCGATGATCGTCAACGAGTGGGACGACGTTCTCGTTCTCATCACCGGCTCTCCCGCCGAGCGCGAAGAGGCTCTGCGCATGCAGGAGAAGGTCGGCCATCCCCGCTTCCGCAGCTTTGCCGGGATGCACAAGCTGACGGTGATCACGGCACTCTACAATGTTGCCGAGGTCCTGGTATCGAACGACAGCGGTCCCGCGCATTTCTCAGCCATCACGCCCATCCGTTCCATCGTGCTTTTCGGACCTGAGACGCCGAAGCTCTATGGCAGCTTGGGCAACACCGAGGCCATCTGGGCCGAACTTTCTTGCTCGCCCTGCGTGACCGCGGCCAACCAGAAGAATTCCGCATGCAACGACGCCGTCTGCATGCGCCTCATCACGCCTGAGCGCGTGCTCGAATCAGTCCGCGGCGTCCTGAACGGAACAACAGCGAAGCACGACCTCGTTCCCATCGCTGCCTTGCGCTCGTAGAAACTGAAATTAGTGCTGGATTACAGCGCCGGTAGCAGAGTGCGCATCAACAAAAATCCCGCCACTCCAAGAAAGAAAACCAGCGCCATGCGGATCCCAGGCTCCCGATTTACCTCGGGCACCAAGTCGCTCGCACCCACATAGAGAGCCACTCCGGCCGAGATAGGCAGCCCGTACGGCATCCACGACGGAGCCAGTTCAATCACCAGTACGCCGGCCAGCGTAGCCGCAGCCAGCGCCACAGCGGAATAGAACGCAACCGTCCGGCTCCGTCCGCTGGCAAGCATCACGCTCGCCATCGTGAATCCCTCCGGCGCCTTGTGTAGAAAGATCGCAAGAAAAATCAGCCAACCCAGCGCATTGTTCACCACAAAGCCCGACCCGATCGCGACACCGTCGAACAGCGCATGAACACTGAGTCCGCCGAGCACCGAATACCCAGTCCCATGCGAAACAAATTCATCGTGGTGCGTTTCTTCGCCGTAGTGAAAATGCGCGTTGATGGTGTGCTCCAGCAGGTGCACCACGCAGTAGCCGGCCATGATCAGAATCGGCCCCAGTCGCGGGCTTAACCGCAGGCTCTCCGGCGTCATTTCCAGCAGCGCCGTCGCCATCAGGAACCCCGCACCCAGCGCCACAAAGTAGCGCAGGTAGCGCTCCACTCCCTTGGCGCGCACAAGCACGAGCCCGCCCGCCACATCTGCCAGCGCCGCCAGAAGCCCGAGAAGAATCGAGAGCCTGAGCATCCTTATCCGCTGTGCCGGATGTGAAGCACGTCGCCATCGTGCACGACGTATTCCTTTCCTTCAAGGCGCAAGGTGCCCTGCGCGCGCGCCGCCGCCTCACTTCCGGCGGCCAGCAGGTTGTCCCAGCGAATCGTCTCGGCGCGGATGAAGTGATGCTCCAGATCGGAATGAATTGCCCCAGCGGCCTGCGGCGCCTTCGAACCTGCAGGCACTGTCCACGCGCGGCATTCGTCCTCACCTGCGGTAAAGAAGCTGATCAGCCCAAGCAGCTCATAGCTCTTACGAATCAGCCGGACTAATCCACTTTCATGAAGCCCGTAACTCGATAGAAACTCCGCCGCCTCGGCTTCGTCCATCTCGGCAAGTTCGGCCTCTACTTTTCCACAGATGGCCGTAGCGCCGGCATTGGGACGGTTCGCCACTTCTGCCAGTTTGAACCGCTCCACAGCCGCATCGAGGTCATTGCCAAGTTCGGTACTCTCTCCGATATTAAGAGCATATAAAACAGGCTTTTGCGAGAGGAACATGAAGCCTTTAATCAGCTTTTTCTCCTCGGAGGTCATCTCCAGCTCGCGTAACGGCTGTTCTTTCTCTAGTGCTTCTTTTGAGCGCAAAAGTAACGCTTGTTCGCGTTCAAGTTCCCCCGTGCGCCCTTTCTTCAGATCCTTCTCCACGCGCTCCAGCCGCTTTTCAACCTGGGTGAGATCGCTCACCATCAGGTCGAACTCGACATTTTTCACATCGCGCAGCGGATCGATCGGCCCCACATGCGGAATCGAGTCGTCTTCAAACGCGCGCAGCACGTGAATCAACGCATCTACTTGCCGCAGGCTGGTCAGGAACGCCGTCTCTTTCAGCGCCTCCTGCCCGATCGCGGCGACATCGACATATTCGACGCTGGCGTAGGTCGTCTTCTTAGGCGAATAAAGTTCGGAGAGCTTGTCCAACCGCTCGTCCGGCACGCGCGCCACGCCAATGTGCGCCTCGCGCGGATTCGAATACCCGCGCTCTTCTAATTTGGCCTTGGTCAGGATTTTGAACAGCGAAGTTTTGCCCACCTGCGGCAGGCCGATAATGCCAGTCTTCATTTGTCTTCCATCGCGGGCCCCATCAGGATGAACAGCGCTCAAGGACCTTATCGATGATACAAGACGCGTCCGGAATCGAAGGGCGCGCGCCGCTGCTCCGGTCGCTCCCGATACAACTGAAGATTGCCAAGGGCGGCCTGGTCAGTTCATCGTTAACTACCGTAGGAAGCAATTGATTGCTGCCACGAAGCTATGTTTACCGAGAAGTAGTTGCCGGATTTGCCATGAACCGACCGGGATCGCGGAGCACTTGAAAGCACGATGCAAAAGATCCTCCCATAAGTCCGATTCTCGATGAATGGAAGGTTGCAGAAGTGCGGCGGTCGGAAAATCGATCGGCGTTTGTAGGGTGATTCACAATTCTTAGATGAATAGCTTGATTACGGTACAACGGTCACGCGCGTCTTCTGGTCGGATTTTTCGTCGAGCCGGTGATCGGTATCTGTAGGAAAGACCAATCCCCCTGGGTATCGGCCTGGGGGCTTTTCTGTGTCTTCACCCTAGCAGGGCATCCCGGTAAGAACACGTTCGTTCGTCGTGTCCCTCACGCTGTTCCGTCCAGTTTGCGACCATCTCCATATTCTCCACACCCCCTCGCTCCGCCAGAAACGAGTTGAGAGCGTAGAAGAGGACGCGAGCAAGGCCCCTCTGGGCCTCACTCTGCTGGTAGAGAGTCTCCACACCGTCGCAGAGGGTTGCGTATAGGGTTTCAAGTTCGGCGTCGGTCAGTAGTTCATTGGACATAAATCACACCTCGAAGGCAGGGTACCCCGACTCCACCAGCCGTAGCTGAGCCGGATTGCGCACTATCCGCCTGCTACGCCAATTTGGACAGGCCCCAGGCCCCCTCCAGGGCCATAGAGGGGGCTAGCGATTGCGTTCCGAGCATCGTCGGGGCAAGGCGTCTGCGTCGATTGCAACCTGTCTTCACGAGTTATGCAGCCACTTCCAAGTAGCTTATGACCGTGCGAAACGAGGCATGGCGCTTGCCGACCACAGGCACGAATTCGGCGAAGCCCAGGAGATTGAATTCGCGCAGAAACCAATTGCGCGATTCCCACATCTGCAGACCAGCGACTGCTGCTGATTTATGCAACTTTTAACCCCGTCAGGTTCGCTGGCGAACAATGAGATGGCAGAACGGTCGAACCGGCGCTCTCGAAACCTGTAAGTGGGAATACGTCGTCAGAGACTGTGTTACTAACTAGGACGCGAGCGCAGCGCATTCCATCGAGTGCCCAGAGCAATGGCTCACACAAAGGCCGGATACATTTTCCTGCGAGTAAGATTCTTCAGCAATTGAGTCTCGGCGGCAGATAAATGAACGGCGCCTCGCCCCAGCTCATCGGCATCGGTGAGTTCTTGTAATTTCGGAAGAGCCCATCTGCTTTGGGCCACGCAGCCGGAGAGGCAGCACAGCAGGAAGATCGCGCAGCACAACACCTTGCACATGACCGAAAGCATAGCAGTGTGCGGACGAGATCGGGTCCGGTCAGGGCAGGACGAGAAGATCTAGAATGGCGGCTAGCTAGTCGGTTGCGGGCGAAGTCCTCGAATTTCTTACTTTGAGTGGATTACCGTCCCCCCGGAGAGCGCCGGGATAAACCGGCATGTTGTAGGGGTGCAAGTCCCTACAGGAAA